>BNJS01001701.1_pt1 | contig 77471 bp, 99 predicted proteins | sample 8540461 | NCBI WGS metagenome assembly BNJS01 (sample SAMD00202454, study PRJDB9452) | human saliva metagenome | isolation source: human saliva | place: Japan
GAGATAAAGGACCATTTGTTGCGCCAGATCAAGTAAAAGGCCCCCATCAAGTCCTGCCAATAACTCCGTTTCATGCTGTCTCTCTTTCATTTCTTTTATTCCCCTAGAATAGCGGAAAAGCCTCTCCCTGTCAATCATTTATTACAAGCAAAAAAGGCTGGGACAAAAGTCCTAGCCTCTCAATTGTCTTTAGATTGTCGAGCAAGGCGCAGTGGTTGAGTGGGCTCTACTACGCTGATTTTATCAGCTTTTACAGCCCTACTCAACTGTGCGGAGGTGGGACGACGAAATCGAATTCTAACGAATTACCAATTTCTGTCCCACTCTCTTTTCTATTTATTCTGCTAAGAGCACTTCTTTGATGGTTTGTTTTTGGAGTTTTCTGTTGGATAGATAAAAGAGGCTTTCATAAACCACAGCAAAACCGATCAAGGTCCAAAAGCACACATTCCCATCAAAGTTGTGCTCAATCTTTTCAGGTACCGTGTCTTTGATCACACCAATCAAGATTTCCATGATGCCGTATTGATAAGCCGTCCCAAGAAGGAATCCTAGATAGGCCCAGAAACGATAGGGAGCGAGAATATGACTTTGGCATTCACGATCGGTGTAGCCAAAAGCCTTCATCAAGGCCAAGGTTTCACGACTTTCTGAGACCACAATCCCCAATGACAAAAAGAGAATAGAGAAAGAAAGGATCAAGCCAATCATAATCATCATAGCTTGGATGATATCATCTGTGTAGTCCCTTAGGCCAAAGGACAATTGAACCATGGACGCGAAACACATGGAGCCAAAGACCACAAAAAACAAGATCGATTTTCTCCCCCAAATCAGCGACGAAGACAGCTCTTTTAGGAAGGATTTCTCTTTCTTAGGAGCCCTCTTTCTCCTTTTGACCTTGATCGGTGTTGGAGATTTTTTCAATAAGCGAAGGGCCGGCGTTTGTAGTTGTCTTCTAGCATAGCCAATCGCAAGAACCATAAAGAAAAGCGTTGGCAGCATCACCAAAGCAAGTAAGAGCTGCCAATGAAAATGAATAGTAATTTCTGGCAAAATCCCCTTCTCGTTGCGGAAGTCATAAAAATGTCCCATCATGAGAAAGGAAGCGAAATAGCCAAGAAGCGCTCCAACTCCAAAACTGAGTCCAAAGGCCCAAAATCGTTTAGCCAACTGGCCATTGCTATAGCCCAAGGCCTTTAAAATTCCTAATTGTTCCTTGTGGTCATCGACAAATTGTTTAATATAAAAACACATGAGAAGGATCGACGTCAAGGACAAGACGACCCCACTGACCATGGCCACCATCCAAGATAGCGAAACCTGGGCATCATAGTAGGTCGTAATCATCGGATTGGTTTTAGAAATCTCCAACTGCTCGATATCCAGATAAAAATTCAAGAAGAGATTGGCCACAAAGACCGCACAAGCCCCAATGATACTGACGACAACTAATTTTCGAATATCTTTTACTGAAAACATGGCTTACCATCCAATCTCATAGGCAGTCTGAGGCTGATCGTTGGTCACAACTTGAGTAATCTTGCCACTATTGACACGAATGATGGTTCTGGCCATATCCGCAATATTTTGGTTGTGCGTCACCATGATGAGGGTAAAGCCCAGCTTTTCCTTCAACTTCCAGATATAGTCGAGAATCTTGCGCCCTGTTTCTTCATCGAGAGCTCCCGTCGGCTCATCTAAGAAAAGAATCTCTGGCTTTTTGGCCAAGGCCCGAGCAATGGACACTCTCTGCTGTTCCCCACCAGACAATTCACTCGGATACTTGTCTAGCTTATCGCCAAGCCCCAAATCCTCGATGATCTGCAAAAATCATGATTGTTTGCCAGGTCAGCTCCCATCTTTACATTCTGTCTGACCGTCAGATTCGGCAATAGATAATACTGCTGGAAAAATAAAAGGCAATCTTCTCACGTCTAAAGGCTGTCAATTGAGCATCCGTGAGTTGCGATAAATCCTGTCCTTGAATGAGGATATGCCCCTCGTCTACCTTTTCTAATCCCGGATAATACGTTTAAGAGGGTTGACTTTCCTGATCCAGAAGGACCTAGGATAACCACATCATCCTGGTCTTGAATCTGCAAATCAATCCCCTTTAAAACCTTGGTTTGGCCGTAACTTTTGTGCACATTTTCTAGTTGAATCATTTCTTTCCTACCATTTCTTTGATGAGAGATTGACAAACTTCTGTCAGTAATCCAATCACTTCTTCCATGCTGAACTGATAAATACCAGAAGCAACCATAGAGGCCATCCCGTGTGAGTAGATAAATAGATGCTGGTACAAGCGACTAGCCTCCTCTAACGTCAACGTATAGTCTGCGACAATCGAATCCAGAACCAATTGGTAACTATGATCCTTCATGGGAAGAAAATCTTGAAAGCGACGAATCGGATCTTTGCTAGGATTTTGGAAAAGCAATTGAAAAAGTTGGGGCTCTTTTGAGGCGAAAAGGATATAAGCAACCCCGACAGATCGAAAGGGCTTCTCATCTTCTAAGGCTTTGCGAATATACTCCACCACGACCATTTCCGCAGCAACAATAACCTCTGCTTGTAACTCAGACATATTAGCAAATTGCCCAAAAATGACTCTTGGTGTGGCTCCCAGTTTCTCTGCTAAAGCTCGAGCCGTCAAACTAGCCATGCCCTCTTCTCTCACCAATTGTAAAGCCGTCCCAATCATAGTCTCTTTACTAAATTTAACCTTTGGTGGCATAAGACTCCTTTCACGCAACAGTTGTTACGCAACATGTGTTGCATAAAGAATACCATAACAAAGGGAGAATTGTCAAGAAAAATCCGTAAAACATAAAACAAAAAAACCAGCTCCACTGATACAAGTGAAGTCTGGTCTACTAATAAATATTCTAAGGCAAATCATTTCCTGCAGCCAGGTAGACTTGGTACCATTCCTTACGCGTTAGGGTTACTGTTGCTGCTTTCCCCGCTTCAAGGACATGCTGGGGTTTGGTCGTTCCGATGACGGCCTGCATCTTACCCGGATAGCGGAGGACCCAAGCAAGGGCAATGGCTGTCGGAGTGACCTGGTATTTTCTTCGCCAAGTCATTGAGGACGTGATTGAGAGCCGCAAACTCTTCCTTGCCGACAAAATTTCCCTTGAAATAGCCATGCTGGAGGACAGACCAGGCTTGAATCACCGTATCGGTTAAACGACAATACTCAAAGACACTGCCATCTCGCACGGCTGCTTTTGGCCCTTCCATATTGACATGAAAACCAGCTTCAAAACTCGGTGTAAAGGCCGCACTCAACTGCAACTGGTTGACCTTGAGAGGTTGTTTGACAGCCGTTTTGAGCAATTCTATCATCATAGGATTTTGATTGGATACCCCAAAATGACGAACCTTGCCCGCTTGCTCCAAGTGATCAAAAGCTACTGTCACTTCTTCAGGCTCCATGAGGGCATCCGGTCGGTGAAGGAGGAGACTATCTAAGCGCTCGATCTGCAGGCGCTCGAGGATACCGTCAACGGAGTCCAAAATATAGTCCTTAGAAAAATCAAAATAGGTAAAGCCGTCTTTGCGAATCCCACACTTGGACTGGATCCACATCTGGTCCCGAAGATCCGGACGGCGCTTGAGAACCTTACCCAGCAGGACCTCACACTGGCCATCGCCATAGATGTCCGCCAGGTCAAAGGTGTTGATGCCAATCGACAAGGCAGCCTCTACCAAGGCCTCCACCTCATCTTCACTCATCTGGCTGATCCGCATCATCCCAAGGACAATGGTGGACAGACGCTCATTTTCAGCAAACTCAATATAGTTCATGTCCGCCTCCTTTTCATTCTACTTTCATTATAAAGTAAAGAAGACCAAACAGCAACGATTTCACAAAGCAAAGAGAGTGGGACAGAAATCGGTAATTCGTTAGAATTCGATTTCGTCGTCCCACCTCCGCACAGTTGAGTAGGGCTGTAAAAGCTGATGAAATCAGCGTAGTAGAGCCCACTCAACCACTGCGTCTTGCTCGACAATCCAAAGACAATTGAGAGGCTAGGACTTTTGTCCCAGCCTCCTCTTTTAACGATAGCTTAAAGCTTTTTTAACAGTCTTGACTAATCCTAGATCATCTGTTTGTAAGATGAGGCTAGAATAGATTTTTCCAATGATCATGGTGCCGAGGAGGGTGAAGGCCAAGGCAATTCCGAATGAACCCCATGATTCAAGTCCACTTGCATAGCCATTAATAGTACGGAATGGCATGAAGAAGGTTGAAATGAATGGAATGTAGGATCCAATCTTCAATAGAGGGACATCACCTGCGCTACCCAAGGTAGTCACTCCAAAGAATCCAACCATTACCAACATCATCAGAGGAGCGAGGGCCTTCCCTGTATCTTCAGGACGAGCAACTGTTGAGCCTAGGAAAGCTGAAAGAACAACGTACATGAAGATTCCAAGAATGATAAAGAAGAAGGTGTTCAAGGAAATGGATTGTCCAATATGTTGGGTGATAGGAGAGTCTGGAGATAAGATATCTTTCACAAGAGGAATGGAGTCTCTAAAAATCCAAACGCCTCCCAATCCGACTGCATAGATACCAATATGAGTACAAATGACTCCGAAAAGACCAATCATGCGAGCATAGAAATAGTGAGTTGCGCGAATGCTTGAGAAGACCACTTCCATGATCTTGGTTCCTTTTTCACTAGCTACCTCTTGAGCAGTGATACTTGAATAAAAGATCAGAATCATGTAGAGAAGAAAACCGATTCCTCCAGCTACCATGGTTTGCACCATTTTTAGCCCTTCTTTCTTCTCATCAATTTTTTCAGTCAATGAGACCTGTTGCGAAAGAGCTGTTAATTGCTCTTGGCTTAAGTCCGCCTTAGAAACATTGAGCATTTGTTGGACCTGACTCAATTTAGCCATAAGGACTGATTTGAAATCTGGCTTCATGGCATCCTCACTCTGGTAGCTAGCCTCTAGCTGGCCATTCTTTTCTTCAACTGTGAGGATACCTTTGATCTCTTCCTCTTTCATGGCCTTCTTAGCTGCTGCTTCATCCTTATAGTCAAAGGTCAAGCCATCGGTGTCTTTCAATCCTTCCTTGACAGGAGCTTGATCTGTAATCAAGGCGATGTTGCTTTTAGCAGAGGTAGAAGAGCCAACGAAGTAGTTTATTCCGATCGTCAATCCAATGAAGAGAAAGGGAGAAAGAACCATCAGGAAAAAGCTCCATGATTTCACTTGGCGTAAATAAGTTTCTTTGATAACAATCAGCATCTGTTTCATACTTCTACTCCTGATTCTAATTTAAAGATTTCATCAATGGTTGGGGCTTGTTGGTCAAAGGTTGCTAGATAGCGCCCTTGGTCAACTGGTCAAAGAGGTCTGGACCTGCTGTCTCATCATCCAAGACCAACTTCCATAGACCTTGCTTGGTCATGGTCACCTTGGTCACATGAGGCAACACTTCTAACTCCTCTTTACTGAAGTCATTGGATACGAAGAGACGAGTCTTGCCAAAGCTATTACGAACTTCTTGTACGGGACCTGAAAGAATCACAGATCCATCACGGATCATGACCAACTCATCACAGAGTTCTTCCACATTGGTCATGACATGGTCAGAGAAGATAATGGTCGCACCGCGTTCTTTTTCTTCAAAGATGACCTGCTTGAGGACTTCTGTATTAACAGGATCCAGTCCACTAAAAGGCTCATCCAAGATGATCAATTTTGGTTCATGGATCATGGTAATGATCAATTGAACCTTTTGTTGATTCCCTTTTGAGAGGCTCTTAATCTTATCGGTTAATTTCCCTTTTACTTGGAGTTTTTCCATCCAGATCGGAAGTTTCTCTTTGACCTCAGCAGTTGACATGCCTTTGAGATTTGCAAGGTAACGGACTTGCTCGTAGATGGTCAACTTAGGCATGAGGCTCCGCTCTTCTGGCAGGTAACCAATTTCCTTATAGGTTTCTTGACTGATTGCTTTGCCATCCAATTGGATATCGCCGCTGTAGTCAAGGAAGCGGAGGATACTATGGAAAGATGGTGGTCTTCCCTGCTCCGTTCTTCCCGATCAAACCTAAGATGGATCCTTTTTTCGCAGTCAAGTCAATCCCGAACAAGACTTGCTTCTTGCCAAAACTCTTTTCTAAATTTCTGATTTCTAACATAGAAAACTCCTCTACTCTTTATAGTAACGTTTGGTAATCTTGTACTGAGAGACCAAGATATAGACATAAATTAGTGATACAACTACTAATGCTAACAAGATATCTGCCTGGAAAGCAATGCCAACTAAGAATATCGCCATTAAGGAAATCGGTAAGACATAATTGCTTAACTTGAAGACAATATCGTAATTCTCCTCGTAGCAAATTTGTTTCTCTGCCTCATCTATCATGCTCATTATTAGTTCACGGACTTCTGCCCCACTAGCATTGCGTGGGATTGCTTTTCCATAAATCTGTTTGAAGGTTTTTCGAAACTGATGTTCTAGCCCAAAAGTAAGAAGGAACAAAGCAAGAAAAATAAGCGGGATGGTGTATTTCCCAAAAGCACCTGTTAGTTTTTCTTCATAGACTAGTTTTTGGCAAGAGAAGAAAATCACTAATAGATAGGGAACAATCATGACGCCTTTGAACATCGTAGCCAAGTCATAGATTCTTCTCGTTTGGCTTTCATAACGGTAGGCTTCGTCTTCATCTTCTGCCTCCTCCATCATCTGATAAGACTGGCGCGATGAGAAGAGATAGGTAGACGCAATTCCGAAAATTATCAGATATAACATGATAGAACCTATATAAAGCATATCTCGATCAAATAGCTTTTGGAATTCAATAGGATGGTCTGAACCAAAATAACCTGTCAAAAAACCAATGATTAATCCTGATAGGACCATGGCCATGTTTCTCCAAAAACGAAAACGGGCTGACCTTTCTTTTAACTTCTTTTTCACTTTTATTCCTCTCCCTCTACTAGACTAAAGACATTCTCCACCGGTTCCTTGAAAATCTGGGCGATGGTGATGGCAATAATAACCGAGGGGGTGTATTCCCCCCGCTCCAAGAGACTGATGGACTGGCGCGAGACCCCTGCTAGCTTAGCTAGCTCGGATTGGTTGAGTCCATCACGCGCCCTCAGCTCTTTCAGTCGATTTTTTAAGATCATGGCTTTCGCCCCCTTATAGTTGAATACCTTGAATATCTTCGATGCGAACTAATTTTGTCTCTCTTTGTTGTTTATTATTCACACGAGTCAGTTTGACCCAATCTTCGTCGATATCCAAAATTTCATACTCGAAATCCAACACCACTCACTGTAACAGTGGCCGTTTGGCCTTTCAATTCTTCTAAAATTCTAGACATGTCTTGATTTCCTTTCACTTGTTTTTCTAATCGTCTGATGCGTTTGTTCAACCTTTTTAATCTTCTTTTTCTGAGCTCGCATAAAACTATAAATCAGAAAAGGGATAAAAAGAATCCATATGGCTCCCATAAGAAAACCTCCCTTCTTTCAACTAAAATCATTGTAACACTTCTTTTTCTTTTTGACAAGTATATTTTGTCAAAAAAATAAAAATATTTGTCAAAAATAGAAGGATGGTTGACATAGATATTTTGAGTACTTAAAGGAATTTCTTTATTTTTATAGGGTTTCAAGGCCTATAACTTGCAAATCCTGTAAGAAAAAAACAGTTGAGAAATTCTCAACTGTTTCATGTTTTTACGATTTAGCGCACTTCTGCGTCTACTTTTTCTTCGAGTGATGCTTGGATTTTTTCCATGTAGCGAGCGACTTCTTCGTCGGTCAAGCTATCTTCTGGATTTTGGAAGGTCAAGCTATAAGCCATGGACTTCATTCCGATACCCAGTTTTTCACCTGAGAAGACGTCAAAGAGTTTGATGTCTGTCAAACGTTTCACGCCTGCAGCTTGGATGGCATCAACCACTTCTTGGTGAGTCACTTCTGCTTTGAGGAGAAGGGCGATATCACGGCTGACTGCTGGGAACTTTGGTAATTTCCACAAATGGAGCGGCTGGTTGAAGGGCTGCTTCGATAGCTGAAAGGTTAAGCTCTGCTACATAAGTTTCTGGAATATCATAAGCCTTAGCCGTTACAGGGTGCACTTGACCGAGGAAACCAAGAACTTGGTCACCCGAGTGAAATCAAGGCTGTACGTCCTGGGTGAAGACTCTTGATCTCTTGCGTTGCTGTATAAGTCACTTCAAGACCCAAGCGAGCAAAGAGGGCTTCCAAGATTCCCTTAGCATAGAAGAAATCAACTGGAACAGCTGGAGTTTGGAAGTCTTTTTCAGCGACTAAACCAGTCAAAGCAAAGGCAAAGCTGTTGATTTCGTTTGGCAAGTCTTCTTTTGGATTACCCGTTTGCTCGAAGACTTTTCCAATCTCGTAAAGAGCCAAGTCTTTGTTCTTACGCGCTACGTTGTAGGCAACTGTATCAAGGATACCAGAAACCATATTTTGACGGAGGACTGAACGATCCACGGTCATTGGCCACATAAGCTCTGTTAAGTTGCTTGGTGCAGTCGTGAACTCCACTGCTTTTTCAGGAGTTGTCAGAGCATAGGTGATGATTTCAGTCAATCCTGCTCCTTCAGCAATGGTCCGAACTTGACGACGCAATTTTTGAGTCGCAGTCAATTCACCGGCTGTCCCATCGTCTTTTGGAAGACTGGTTGGCAAGCGGTCATAACCATAGATACGAGCGATTTCTTCAAAGAGGTCCGCTTCGATGGTGATATCCCAACGGCGACGTGGAACGCTAACAGTGAAGCTATCTGCATTTCCAGAAAGGCCAAATCCAAGGCGACGGAAGACATCTTCTACATCCGCGTAGGAAAGTTCTGTACCAAGGACACGGTTGACGTCTGCAAGAGTGGAAGAAACTTCTACATCCGAAGTATCCAACTGGCCTGCTGAAACGATGCCCTTACGCACGGTCGCACCGGCCAATTCAGCAATCATGCTTGCTGCTGCATCAAGGGCTTCATTAACGGTTGCCACATTGATCCCTTTTTCAAAGCGAGAAGATGATTCTGAACGAAGATTGAGACGACCACTGGTCTTACGGATAGATTTGCCATTGAAGACAGCAGCTTCAAGGACTACACGACTAGAGTTTTCAGAGATTTCTGTAGCCTGACCACCCATGACACCTGCAAGGGCTACTGGTTTGTCAGCAACAGTGATCACTAGGTCATTTGTTTCCAACTCACGTTCTTCCCCATCCAAGGTCACCAATTTTCTCACCAGCACGTGCTTCACGGACACGGATCTCGCTTCCTTCAAAGGTATCCAAGTCAAAGGCATGCATAGGCTGACCAAAGTAAAGCAGGATATAGTTGGTCACGTCAACGACATTGTTAATCGGACGGATGCCCTTCGTTCATGAGGAGGTTTTGCAACCATTGTGGACTTGGAGCGATGGTCACATTGTCCAAGATACGAGCTGCATAGTAAGGCGCCTTGTCTGTGTCAATGCTGACAGAAAGAGCATCTGCTGCAGCTTGGTCTGTTTCAGTCAAAGCAAAGTCTTTGAAATTGACTGCCTTGTCATAAATCGCTGCTACTTCGTAAGCTACCCCACGCATAGAAAGAGCGTCTGCACGGTTTGGAGTGATGGAAAGTTCGATAATTTCATCATCCAAGTCTAGGTAAGAGAAGACTTCCTCACCTGGTACTGCATCTTCTGGCAAGATTTGGATGCCATCTGCAAATTCCTTTCGGTACAACGGAGTCAGAAATGCCCAACTCACCAAGTGAGCAGATCATTCCGAGAGATTCCAAACCACGGATTTTCCCTTTTTTGATCTTGTAGTTGTCCGCGATGCGAGCACCTGGAAGAGCCACCATGACCTTGATGCCTGCACGCACATTTGGTGCTCCACAGACGATTTGACGGGCTTCTTCTTCACCCACATTGACTTGGCAGACATGCAAGTGTGTTTCTGGCACATCTTCACAAGACAAGACTTCTCCGACGACAATTTTTGAGAGACCAGCAGCTGGTGATTCCACACCTTCTACTTCAATCCCTGTGGTTGACATTTTTTCAGCCAACTCTTGTGATGGCACATCAATGTCCACCAATTCTTTTAACCATTTATAACTAACTAACATATGTAAGATACCAAGGGCTAAGCTGAAATCTAGATATCTTTTCCTAGATCTCCATCCACCCTCGTTTTGATCCTTTCATTTTGTGTTTTCCAGCTCGAGGCTAGCTTAGGTAGGTCTAATAACCTCCCCTTCTCTAGAATAGAAGTTTCTTGTTCCTTCTAGATCAATTTCTTTCTCAACAACCAGTCTGTATCCACGGTATCTCCGGTAGGATACTCGTGTTCACTAAATCGTTCAAATCCAAAGCGATAGTAAAAATCTTGCGCCTTAAAATTGCGTTCCCAGACACCTAGCCAGGCCCACTCAAAGCCACGGCTCTTGGCTTGATCCAGCGCAAAGGTAAACATTTCCTTGCCGAAAACCAGCCCCATGCCATTCCTTTTTGACATAGATCCGTTGGATCTCAAAGGACTTGTCCATCTCTACTGGCTCGGTCTGTGCTTGGCCCCAGTTGATCTTGAGAAAACCACAGATTTCTTGTTCTTCATTGAGGACAAAATAGGTTTCAGATTCTGGATCTCGCAGATCCTTCTCGATTTGCTCCAAAGAGAGCACGGTGGAGAAGTAATCTTCCAAATCTTCCTCAACAATATAGGGACCAAAGGTATCCCGATAGGTTTCCACCTCTAGGTCACGTAAGGTCTGTAATTGGTCGATTTTTACTCTAACTAACATGATTATTTAAACTGTTCTGAGAAGCGAACATCTCCTTGATAGAAGCCACGGATATCATTGATTCCATAACGAAGCATGGCTACACGCTCCTGACCAAGTCCGAAGGCAAATCCTGAATAGACTGTTGAATCAATGCCACTCATCTCGAGCACGCGTGGGTGAACCATACCGGCTCCCCATGATTTCGATCCAACCTGTCTTCTTACATACATTACATCCCGCTCCACCACATTTGAAGCAAGATACATCGACCTCAACGGATGGCTCTGTAAATGGGAAGTAAGAAGGACGCAGACGGATTTGACGTTCTGCACCAAACATCTTTTGCACGATCAACTGAAGCGTTCCTTGAAGGTCTGCCATAGAAATGTTCTTCCCAACGACCAAACCTTCGATCTGATGGAACTGGTGGCTGTGGGTCGCATCATCTGTATCCCGACGGAAAACACGCCCTGGAGAGATCATCTTCAAAGGTCCCTTGCTAAAGTCATGGGCATCCATCGCTCGCGCCTGAACTGGCGAAGTATGGGTCCGAAGCAAGATTTCTTCTGTGATGTAGAAGGTGTCCTGCATATCCCGCGCTGGGTGATCTTTTGGAAGATTCATGCGTTCAAAGTTGTAGTAGTCTTTTTCGACTTCAAAGCCATCTACAACTTGGTAGCCCATCCCGATAAAGATATCTTCGATTTCTTCACTGGTTTGGGTCAAGACATGGCGATGACCAACTGCGACTGGACGTCCCGGAAGGGTCACATCGATACTCTCACTAGCCAATTTGGCTTGGACTTTCTTTTCTTCCAAAAGTTTGGCTGTTTCTTCAAAGGCAACCGTCAAAACATCACGCGCTTCATTGACGTGTTTCCCGATAACCGGACGCATTTCAGCAGAGACATCTTTCATCCCTTTAAGGATTTCAGTAAGGGAACCTTTTTTCCCAAGGACAGAAACGCGTAGCTCTTGCATCTCTTTTTCATTTTCAGCAGAGATCTGCTTCAAAGCTGCCAGCGTTTCTTCCCGAAGCGCTTTTAATTGTTCTTCAATCGTTGACATATTTCCTCCATCATGGTCTTCACTCAGACATAGAAAAAACCACGCGCCACACCCTCATTCGGAGCGTTGACACGCGGTACCATCCGTTTTTATCTGAAACTCAGACCTTAATTTCTAAATCTTTGCGCAAGTGAATTCACCCAGCTTTCATGCAAAGAGCTTTCAGTCACGGCTCTTCTCCCTGTTGCACTTCCCTTGAGGTACTAGTCTTGCAGATTTCTATTCAATTACATTCTAGTTTATCAGATTTTTAGTTAAAAAACAAGTTAGATGAGACTAATTTCAATAGACAAAGAAACAAGACGCAGGGCATTATTTATTTGCCTTGTCTGTTTCATCTGCTTTCCTTTTCAATAGAAGAGTTGCTGCTTGGTTAAAACCATCACACCAGTTATACCATTTTGCTTCATACTCATCTTGAGGTAAGATACGATGTTTTAAATCCAAAACAGAGTATATCTTTCTTTCCTCACAAGCTTGTGCATAGAGATGATAAATTTCATCACCACCATCTTTATCAAACTCAGCAGAAATCGTATCCCGACCTGCCAATAAAGCCTGATAAGCCCTGTGATGCCCGTCTGTAATCAAGAAGCAATTTCCAAACGCAAGAATACTAATTGGATCAACATTGATTATTTCCGCCGATTGATCAAGCATCTGGATATCATGTAACTTCTTTTCTGATAAATATAGTTGGGTCGGATGAAGATCTGTTATTTTGATTTTCAATTCTTTCTCCTCTACCAAGAGTAAAATAAGCTGGTCCTGGGCACTGGTGAACATTTTTAAAGGTCAGGATTTAAAGACCTGCCAAAGCCAAATTCCTCTGCCATTCTTGTTATCCGTTTGTTTTTATTCGATGACTTGTCCAGCTTCTTTCAAGACAGATTCTGGAATGGTAATGCCTAATTCTTCTGCCACTTTTTTGTTGATGACAGATTTACCATCTGTGAAGATTTCGACTGGTGTATCAGCTGGTTTTTGACCTTTCAAGATTTTCGCAGCCATTTTACCAGTTGCCACTCCAAGATCATGTTGGTCGACAACGACTGATACCTAAACCACCAGCTTCGACCATGGCTGTCGCACTTGGGAAGATTGGTTTTTTAGCTGTTTTGTTTGCTTCGACTACCGTTGAGAAGGCTGAAGCGATGGTGTTGTCGATTGGAACCCAGATGGCATCCACTTTACCAGTCATGACAGAAACCGTTGAAGCAATTTCATTTGTAGAAGGTACTGAATAAGGAACCACCTTGTAGCCTGCTTTTTCAGCCAATTTTGTAAATTCTTCTACTTGAGTTTTAGAATTATCTTCACTGGTTGAGTAAAGGACCCCGATTGTTTTCACGTTTGGAGTCAACTCTTTGATCAACTTCAACTGTTGTTCCGTTGGGTTGTGGTCAGATACTCCTGTGATATTGCCACCTGGTTTTTTCAAATCTTTGACCAAGTTAGCGCCGACTGGGTCTGTGATAGCACCCATGACGATTGGTTTGTCCTTAGTCGCACTAGCCAAACCTTGAGCAGATGGGGTTGCGATTCCGATCAAGACGTCGTTGTTGTTTTGGACCAATTGTTTGCTCATGGTTGCAACCTTGTTTTGGTCTCCTTCTGCATTGAGGAATTCAATCTCAATCTTGTCCTTGTCGTAGCCTTCTTCAGCCAAGCCATCTTGAATCCCCTTGTAGATTTCGTCTAGCGATGGGTGGCTGACCAACTGTAAGACACCGACTTTTACCTTTTTAGTTCCATCTGCTTTTATTCGCATCATTTTTATTGTTTAACATTGGATAAACAACAGCTACTAAAATAATAGCTAGCAAAGCACCGATCATTCCCAATACACGTTTGTTTTTCATATTTTTTACCTCAATTATTTATTTTTTTCGTTTTTTCGCTTCTTTGTTAAAGACTGAGTCGCCATCGTTTCTTCATCTTCTTTTCTCCCTTCTTTTTGAAACAAAAAACACGCCCACACATAGCTATAGCTATGTGAGGACGTGTCATCGCGGTGCCACCTCACTTATGGGAAAATGGATAAACTCCTCCCATATCTCTGTCTTGTCTAGCAACAAGTTGCACGATAAGGTGTGCCGACCGAATTTTTATTGTTTCAAATTCATCTCATCATTAGTCCAATTTCATAAATGTCCACTACCCACTTCCACCAACCGTGAGCTCTCTAATAAATTTTCATTTATTACTTTTCTAATTGAATCCATTGTAAATGTTTCTGTAAAGCCTTGTCAATACTTTTTTTATGTTTTTTTGAAAACGTTCGTCATTTCCTGAAATTCATTTTCTAACGGATGCTTTTACAAGGAGTGAATACCGGCTTCTTTCTAGGTTTTCAGGCACTTTTTTGATATAATTTACTAGAATTAGTCTAGAATGTTGAGGAACCCCATGTCTTTTGATGGATTTTTTTTACACCATATGGTGAATGAATTACAAAGCGAACTCTTAAATGGTCGCATCCAAAAAATTAACCAACCCTTTGAACAAGAGTTGGTTTTACAAATTCGTAGCAACCGCAAGAATCAAAAACTTTTGCTGTCTTCCCACTCTGTTTTTGGTCGGATCCAACGGACCCAGACCAACTTTTGAGAATCCTGCCTTCCCTAATACCTTTATCATGGTCATGCGCAAGTATCTCCAAGGGGCAGTCATTGAGCAGATCCAGCAACTGGAGAATGACCGTATTTTAGAAATTGCCGTCTCCAATAAATGAGATCGGAGATGATATATCTGTGACCCTGATCATCGAAATCATGGGTAAGCACAGCAATATCATTCTTCTGGACAAAGCAACTGGAAAAATCATCGAAGCCATCAAACATGTGGGCTTCTCACAAAATAGCTACCGGACCATTCTCCCTGGATCAACCTATGTAGCTCCTCCGAAAACCGAAGCGGTCAACCCCTTTACCATCAAGGACGAAGCCTTATTCGCCTTTCTTCACCGAGAAGAGTTGACACCTAAAAACCTTCAAACCCATTTCCAGGGTCTTGGTCGAGATACTGCTCAAGAATTGGCCAGTCGATTAGAAACGGGAGAAAAATTAAAAACCTTCCGAGCTTTCTTTGAAGCTCCAACAGATCCCCGTCTAACGAAAAAATCCTTTGCTGCTCTCGCTTTTGCTGATAGCCAGGAGGAAACCTTTGAAACCTTATCAGATCTACTCGACCACTACTACTTGGACAAGGCTGAGCGCGACCGGGTCCAACAACAAGCTGGGGAACTAATCCGTAAGGTGGATAATGATCTAGAAAAGAACCGGAAAAAATTGGCCAAACAGGAAGCCGAACTGGCAGCGACAGAAAATGCCGAAGAGTTCCGTCAAAAAGGCGAACTGCTTACTACTTTCCTCCATCAAGTCCCAAATGATCAAGACCAGGTCACCTTGGACAACTACTATACCAACCAGCCTATTACCATTGCCTTGGATAAAGCCTTGACCCCCAGTCAAAATGCACAACGCTACTTCAAGCGCTACCAGAAGCTAAAAGAAGCCGTCAAACATTTGACCTCTCTTATCCAAGAAACCAAGGAAACCATCTCCTACCTGGAAACAGTCGAAACTGCTCTGGCCCAAGCCAGCCTTTCTGAAGTAGCCGAGATTCGCGAAGAGCTGATCCAAACAGGCTTTATCAAACGACGCAACCGAGAAAAAATCCATAAACGGAAAAAACCAGAGAAGTACTTAGCATCAGACGGCAAGACCATTATCCTGGTCGGCCGGAACAATCTTCAAAACGAAGAATTGACCTTCAAAATGGCTAAAAAGGACGAACTCTGGTTCCACGCTAAGGATATTCCAGGTAGTCACGTGGTCATTACAGGTAACCTCAACCCTTCAGATGAGGTCAAAACCGATGCAGCTGAGCTGGCAGCCTATTTCTCTAAGGGACGCCTGTCCAACCTGGTCCAAGTCGACATGATTGAAACCAAGAAACTCAACAAACCGACCGGGGGAAAACCTGGCTTTGTAACCTATACCGGTCAGAAAACCCTACGGGTCACCCCTGAAGAAGAAAAAATCAAATCCATGCGCATCAATGAGTAGACATTTTAAAAGGACTGAGAATCATCTCAGCCCTTTTGTTTTATTCTGATTTGTGGATATCCTCTTTGACCTGGTCAACATTGAACTTGGCAAAGAGATACTGGCGATCCTGGACAGGGAAGCGTTGGTCCAATTGATCAATAGCTCCAACTTCGACGATGCCCTCTTTGATGACAAAATCCATGACATGGCCCCCGAAGGTATGGTCATCTGAGATAAAGTGAAGGTGATAGCCTGCTACACTGACCCCATGAAACATCTCTGGCGTCCAAAAACCAACAATGGTTCCTGTAACATTTTCTCGTGTAAATTCTGGCTGATGGGTTGCTACATCTGCAAATTTGGTTTCCGAGGTCGATTTGGGAATCATGCGCACATGCATTTTGGAGAAATCACCGTGAATCTTAATCGAACGAAACAGATTTTCGCCATCGTAATAAGATTCAATGCGAGCCTCTAATTCCTCATCTGTCATTTCAAAGCGTTGCCGAAAAATCACTTCGGCCTGGTGGGGAACAATAGCCGCATAGGGGACGGTCGCATCTGGAGATACTTCCACAATCTCTGGTTCCTCTCCTGAACCCCCTTAGCTTGATAAGCCTTACCATCTAAGACAATCAATTCGCCATCGATTGAGTCCAAGGTTCCCAATTCCTAAATCTCCATGCTCTAGTAATTCTTTAATGGTAAAGGATCCCCCATAGAGACCTGCCATCAAAGCCCCCAAGGTATTGTATTGAAACAATTTCACCGGTTCCATTTTTTCTCCCTCATTCATCTTGTCTTCTTTTTAGCCCTTCCAGTATACCATATTCTCAAGGACAATAACAGAAAGACTGATTAAAAAAGAGCTGGGCCAGAACAATGATACATACTTGTTCCTAGTCCCACTCCCACAAGAGCCAAACTCTTATTCTTCTAGCAAGCTCTCATAGAAAGCTTGCATTTGCCCATCATCTGGCACTAGCTGCAAATAGCCTTCTGCCACTTCTCGGGCTTTTGCAATATCCCCCAACTCTCTTAAGAGGAAACTATAGCTTTCTAAGAACTCTGGATTTTCTTTCAAATCTGGGTAGAGCTCTTCATAGATTGGTTCTGCTTTTTCAACCTCTTCGAGTGCTACCAAGGCACGAGCGATATTCCAGCGGGTGACCACATTCTCCACTTCCACATCTTGCCATTCAAGGACGTCTTCATAGCGTTCCTGTTCCAAATAAAGGGTTGTTAGGCGAAGGGCGATATCTTCGAGGTCCTCAGCCACTTCTTTGGCTTCTAACAGATAGTTTTCTGCCTTTTCTGGCTGGTGCAACTCGTAGGCCAACTGGGAAGCTAGAAGGAGGAGGTAGGCGTCGAAAGGATTCTTTTGGATCCCCTGCTCTGCTATCGCTAGCGCTGTTTTTCGGTCATTCTCAGCTTGTAGAGCCAAGGCATAGCCGTATTCATACCCTTCAAAATCTGGTGACAGTGTGTCAATCTGCTTGAAGTAGATCAGCGCCCGTTGATACTCTTCTCGGTCATAGAGAAGGGTTGCCAATTCAAAGGCAATCTGGTCATCAAACTCGATTTCCAAGGCCTTTTCTAAAAACTCAATGGCAGCCTCAAACCGACCCAGATTCGCATAAGCATAGCCAATCCGCTGATAGGTGGAAATGCCTGTTTCTTCTAAAATGAGACGGTTGTCTAACTGAGCATACTCTTGAATGGCTTCTTGGTAATTTTCGAGTTCCAGATCAATCTCTGCCAAGCCTAGTTGAATAATAGGGTCATCTGAAAGAGTCGCTGCTTCCATCAGCTTTTCTCGAGCCACATCTGCCAAGCCCTCACTTTGGTAGAGGTCTGCCTTGACTAAGAGACTGGCTAGATACCATTCCGAACTTTCAGGGATTTCTTCCAAATAAGCAAAGGCTTCTTCCATTAGTCCATCTTCCGCTACGATAGTGGCTAGACTCAGATAGACCTCTGGATAATCATCTCTCAGATGCAAGTAGGTTTGCTTGGCTTCTGGGATAAAAACCAATACTTTCAAAATATTGTCCCAATTCTAACAAGGTAGCTGGATCATCTTCTAGCAAAGCCTTATCCAAATAAGCTGGCAGACGATCTAGCTCTTGTTTCTCAATTGCTTCTAGAATTTTTTGACTATTCTTCACTTTGAATTTCCTCAACTTTCGTCCTTTTCGTACAAACCACTGACCTCTTTATACCATTCAAATAGAGCACTGATGACTACTTTAGCTGAAGCATAAACCGGGATTCCTAAGAAGACTCCCCAGATTCCAAACATAGAGCCAGAAGTAATCAATACAAACAGAATCGTGATTGGGTGGATATTGAGCTGACTCCCCAAGACAAGTGGGGAAACGAAACGTCCCTCGATTGTTTGCTCAACAATAAAGACAATGACGACTTTGACAAACATCTCTGGTCCTGCCACCAACCCCAAGACTAAGGCTGGGAGCATGGCCAAGAAAGCTCCCAAGTATGGTATCAAGTTCAGAAAACCAGCGGTTACACCGAGTGTCACAGCGTAACGAAGCCCAATGATCTTAAACAGAAGAATAAACATTAAAGCTACGATGATAGCAACAGTGATCTGACCTCTGACATAATTAGCCAATTGTGTATTGACATCAGACAGTACTTTGCCTGCAGATTTACGAATCTTGGTTGGTAAGAAACGGATGATCTGCCCTTTCAGGTTCTTTCCATCTCTCAAAGAGATAGAAGACGATGAAAGGCATAATAATCAAAGCGATAATGACCTGAGAGGCAACAGCTAATCAGATTGCTGACCCAGTTGACTGCACGGGCAGAAAAGGAACTCGCCCAACTGGTAATATTCTCTGACAACTGGCTGGTCCATTCATCCAGTTGAGGCTTGATTTCTGGCGACACTTTGTTGTCTAAGAAATCATCAATGGTCATATTGGCCTTTTCCAAGTAATCTGGCAGATTCTTCATAAAACTGAGAACCTGACGCTGAATGGCTGGAATAGCGACGGCCAAGCCCCATAAAATGAGAAGGGCAATCAAGATAAAGACGATGGAAATCGCAATAATCCGCTTGACTCGGTGCCTTTCCAAAAAGTCAACAATTGGATTTAACAAATAATAGAGGAGCCCTGAAATAATGACGGGTAGCATGACTGCTGCTCCAAACTCTAACAGGGGTGTAAAAAAAAAGCTAATCTTGCTCAGAACTAAAATATTCAATCCCATCAGCAAGGCTACTAGGAAAACAGTAATGGCCTTATTATCAACAAACCATTTAAAAAACCAGGATAAACTAAAATCTTTTTCTTTATGTTCCACAGGAATCTCCTTCGTTTTCAATCTGTTTTTATTTTAGCATTTTTAGTCTATAATTTCACGATATAGCTGAATGTGAGCTAGTTTTTAATTCTTAACTTGTCAATCCTTCACCTAATCGTTTTCCATCCCCTTCTTTTCTGATATAATGGAGCTATCAACAAAGTCGAGGTGCATGTGATGCAAGATATTTATTTCGGAACCTATACCAAACGAGACTCCAAAGGAATTTACAAAGCTTCCTTCGATGAAAGAACTGGTCAGCTTAGCGACTTAGCAACTAGTTGCTCAAGAGCCAAATCCAACCTATCTCGCTTTTTCAAAAGCTGGTTTCTTATACAGTGTGGGAGCCGAAGAGGGTCTTGGTGGCATTGCGAGCTTTAGCCCTGACCACCAGTTGATTAATCACGTGGTAGATGAAGGAGCCCCCCTTTGTTATGTCTCTGTTGATGAAGCGCGTGGGTTGGTCTATGGAGCTAACTACCACAAGGGACAAGTCCTCTCTTATCGCATCCATGAGGATGGGCATTTGACCTTTGTCGATCAAGCGACTCATCAGGGTTCTGGACCTCACGAAAACCAATCCAGTCCCCATGTTCACTATGCAGATCTCACTCCTGATAAAGCTGCTTATCACTTGTGATTTGGGGAACTGATCAAGTCGTGGTCTATCAAAGTCGATGATCTTGGGAAAACTGACGGAAGCTCAAACCTACCAAACTGCTCCAGGTGCTGGTCCGCGTCACATCATTTTCCATTCTCATTATAAGACGGCCTACCTGATTAATGAACTAAACGCCACCATCGATGTCCTTTTCTATGATGGACTTGGCTACTTTGAACATTTCCAAACCATCTCCACCCTACCAGAAGATTATGAAGGTCAAATGGGCTGCTGCTATTCGCCTCTCCGAGGATGGGAAATTCCTCTATGCCTCAAATCGAGCTCATAATTCCATTGCAGTCTATGAAATCTTGGCAGATGGTAGCCTAGTGCTTCTTGAAATCGTTCCAACCAATGGTCTCAATCCTCGTGATTTCATTCTTAGTCCAGACCAAGAATACCTCATTGCAGTCCATCAAGATTCAGACAATGCCACTGTTTTTAAACGTGACAAAGAAACTGGTCGATTGACTGAATTGAGCCATGATTTCTACGTACCAGAGGCAGTTTGTGTCCTCTTCAACCAATAATCAAAACGCTTGCTAGTTTGGTTGAAAAATGATTAAATAGTGATATTAATAAATAGTTTATAGGAGAAACCTCATGAACCCAATGGATTTGTTTAACCAAGTCAAAGAAATGATCGAAAAGAAAGATTTCGATGCTGCTAAAAAATTTATCGATGACAACAAGGATAACCTTGGTGACTACTTAGAACAAGCCAAAGCTCTTGTTGCTGGAAACGATCTCGTCAGCGGTGCTGTAGATAAAATCAAAGGCTTGTTCTAATAAAACGAATCCTTAACTATCTAGTTGAGGATTTTTTGTTTGGTTCGATAACAAAAAAGATCCTTGAGAAAACTCAAGGATCTTTTGTATCTAGTTAACTAGATTATTTTTTCAAGTTGTAGAATGATTTCAATCCACGGTATTCAGCTACTTCACCAAGTTGGTCTTCGATACGAAGCAATTGGTTGTATTTAGCGATACGGTCTGTACGTGAAAGTGAACCAGTCTTGATTTGTCCTGCGTTTGTTGCAACTGCGATGTCAGCGATTGTTGAATCTTCAGTTTCACCTGAACGGTGTGATACAACGGCAGTGTAACCAGCTTCTTTAGCCATTTCGATAGCTTCGAAAGTTTCAGTAAGAGTACCGATTTGGTTAACTTTGATAAGGATTGAGTTAGCAGCACCTTCTTGGATACCACGTGCAAGGTAGTCAGTGTTTGTTACGAAGAAGTCGTCACCAACCAATTGAACTTTCTTACCAAGACGTTCAGTAAGAGCTTTCCAACCTTCCCAGTCGTTTTCATCCATACCATCTTCGATAGTGATGATTGGGTATTTGTTAACCAATTCTTCAAGGTAGTCGATTTGTTCTGCAGATGTACGAACAGCAGCGCCTTCACCTTCGAATTTAGTGTAGTCGTAGACTTTACGTTCTTTATCGTAGAATTCTGATGATGCACAGTCAAATCCGATGAATACGTCTTTACCTGGTACATATCCAGCAGCTTCGATCGCAGCAAGGATAGTTTCAACACCATCTTCAGTTCCTTCGAAACGAGGAGCGAATCCACCTTCGTCACCTACGGCAGTTTCCAAACCACGTGATTTAAGGATTTTCTTAAGAGCGTGGAAGATTTCAGCACCGTAACGAAGAGCTTCTTTAAATGTAGGTGCACCAACTGGCAAGATCATAAACTCTTGGAAAGCAATTGGAGCATCTGAGTGAGAACCACCGTTGATGATGTTCATCATTGGAGTTGGAAGAACTTTAGTGTTGAATCCACCAAGGTAGCTGTAAAGTGGGATTTCAAGGTAGTCAGCAGCAGCACGAGCTACAGCGATAGACACACCAAGGATTGCGTTCGCACCCAATTTACCTTTGTTAGGAGTACCGTCAAGAGCGATCATTGCACGGTCAATAGCTTGTTGATCACGAACATCGTAACCGATGATTGCTTCAGCAATGATGTTGTTTACATTGTCAACAGCTTTTTGAGTTCCAAGACCACCGTAACGAGATTTGTCACCGTCGCGAAGTTCAACTGCTTCGTGTTCACCAGTAGAAGCTCCAGATGGAACCATACCACGTCCGAAAGCACCTGATTCAGTATAAACTTCTACTTCAAGTGTTGGGTTACCGCGTGAGTCTAGGACTTCGCGAGCGTAAACATCAGTAATAATTGACATTTCTTACTCTCCTTTGAGTTTAAATTTTTTACACCTCTATGATACCTTAAAAATACGCGTTTTTCAAGAAAAAACGTTATCTTTGTGCAGATTTTCCTTAACTTTATCAAGAAATCGCTTTCTTTTTGTTTGGAAATCAGCTTTTATTCGTTTGGCATTTTCAACCTAAAGTATGATATACTATTCTTATGACTGATCTATCTAAAGAAATTATGGAAAAGGCTAACGGTGGCCTAAAATTAAATCCTGATGAACAACGTCGCTTTCTAGGTACGTTTGAAGAGCGCGTTCTAGGATATGCCGATTTAAAAACAAGCAATAGTCCTCAGCTTCAGAAGGGCTTTTTGAAGGTGCTGAAAAGCTTGAATGAACAAGCTAACCCTCTCTTTGTAAAGATTTCTCCAAATGTTGATTCTAGCGTCCAGTTGAGCTATCTAAAACAAGCAAAAGAATTTGGTTGCCAGGCGACTATTGTTTCGGAGGAACACGACTCCTCTCCTTTTGGGCTCGTGATTCATACAGATGCACCAGTGACCACTACTGACAAGGACCTCCGAACTGCTTTTTCGGATCTCTGGGAGGAAGAAAAGAAGCCGACCAAACCTTCTCTTTGGAAGAAATGGTTTGGTTGATCAGAGCTGTCCCTTAGACATTTTATTAGTATTAAACATTAGATGAAAAAAAGCGGTTTAACTGCTTGAGTATGTAGACAAGCTATTGTTTTACATAAAATCAGTTAGATGATTATCAAAGAAATGACTTTTTAATGTCTTGAGTGATTTACTGAAGACCAGAAAACTTTCATCAGCTGTGAGAAAAATGCCTGAAACATAATTGTTCCAGGCATTCGGAATTATTGAGCCTAAGGAAAGTTTTTCTGAAGACTTTATCTTCAATTTGAAGCGGTTTAACCGCTTTTTTCTATGCTTAATAGATTTCCGATATTTCTAGCTGTAAAGAGAAGATTTTCCCTCGCATCCTTCAGAAGTTGCTCTAAACTATCGGGATGTTTCGTAATAGAAAAGGCACCGACTATATTTTCAAATGGGAGACTTGGTAAATCATCTGCAAGACTGCCACAAATGGCTATTACTGGGATTCCTTTTGGGGTTCGTCTAGCAACCCCTATCGGAGCTTTTCCGGATAGACTCTGATGGTCCAGTCGTCCCTTCACCGACAATGACCAAGTCTGCATTGGCTACTTTGGAGTCAAAGTCGATCAAATCTAAACAGCTATCAATCCCTGATACCAGCCTCGCTTGCGCGAAGGCACAAAGACCCGCAGCAAGACCTCCACCAGCACCCATCCCTGCTTGAGTCAAAATACTTGGACAATGCTTTTCGTAAAAGCTGTTAATAGCTTGATCCACTTGTCTCAAACATATTGGGACTGAGCCCCTTTTGTTTTCCAAAAATATAGGTCGCACCATCTAGTCCACATAAGGGATTGGATACATCTGCTAAGATCTGTATCTGGACATCATCTGGGATCTTGAACGCTTCCTCTTTACGGATGGAATCCCATTCTAAAAGACTTTGTCCACAGGCCTTTAATTCTCTTCCTTCTCGATCATAGAATTGGTAGCCTAGACCTGCTGCAAGTCCCAGGCCCCCATCATTGGTCGCTGTTCCTCCAACCCCGATATAAATCTCCTTTTTTCCCTGTTTGATTAAAAAACAAATCAGTTCACCAATTCCTCGGGTCTCTAGGTCAAGTGGACGGCGTTGATCAACTGGAATCTTTTCCTAAACCGATCAAGTCTGCTACTTCAAAGAGAGCCAGAGAATCCTTTCTCCATATACCGCATTTCTACCGGCTCTCCAAATGGACCTGTGACAAGGGTAAAAGTTTCCTTCAATCCCAATGAGTAGCTGATGGCATCCACTGTCCCTTCCCCACCATCTCCAACAGGACAGGTGACCGGTTCTACATCGAGGAGAGACTGACGCAAGCCTTCTGCAATAATTTCCGCTACATCTTTCGCAGGTAAGCTTTCTTTGAATGAATCTGGAGCAATTAAAACTTTCATGGACTCATCTCCTTTTTTCTATCCTTCCCTTTCCCACCACAGCTTCATCTCCATAAAAAAACATCCAGGAATATTCTCCTGGATGTTTTTGGATTAGAATCGGATGGATTCTCTTGTTTTTTCAAATGAGGTAACAAATCTCTCTGTTACTCCTGGTTCTACTGTTTCCAATGCTTCTGAAATGACTTTGAATGAAGCAGGATAGTCATACTCTTTTTCAAAAAGATGTACAAGGCTTCATCAAAACGCTGCTTGGACATGATCGTCGAATGAACGATAGCGATTTGAGTATTGAAGCAACTGCTCTGTTAGAGTAGCATATTGTACTAATTTGTAGGTTTCTTCCTCTAACTCTGTCATATCGTTAGTCAAAATATCCAGGAGACGGTTGGCGTTTTCAATATTGACACGACGACCTTCTAACTCAGCCAAGAGAGCTTCTGTGTTATCACTTGCAGTGAAGAAGATAGTAAGGAAGGATTGAGGGATTCCAGGTAAGTTACGCTTATCCATGTAACGCTTAATGGCATGTAAACGGTTGGCGTAGATATTTACCTTTTGACGAGCATTGGTGTCGTCTTTCTCAATCTTAGACAAGGTTTCGCTCAAAGCAATTTGATCATCTTCAATCTCTTTCAGACGCTCTTCAATCGCTTCTAACTCTTCTTGAAGGATAGAGTAGGCTTTTTGAGTTTCAGATGTATCCTTCAAGGCATCTTCTACAACGAGCTCTTGAGCTGTTAATTCAGCTTCTAACTCCTTCAAATGATTTTCCTTAAGTTCTTTGCTTTCAAATGTTTTGCTGAGACGTTCAACTTCTTCTGCTAAACGCTTGTTATTTTCCTTAGCATGGGCAAGGTAACCTGGTAAGGCTTTGACCAATTTTTCAACAACTTTGTGTGATTCAATTTCACGAGTGAAAATATCATACAAGGCGTTGATTTCTTCTTGAATCTGCTCATTTTCATAGAGCGCATTATCTAATTCAAGAGCAGCAACATTTTGTAGGTTGGCTTTCAAAGCTGCATGCAACTGTTGGAAACGTGCTTCCAAATCGGTCTCTGTAAAATGATAACCAGATTCCAAAAGTTTGCGATGACCAGCTTCCAAATCTTCCAATTGATCAGGAAGAGTTGTTTGGACATCCTTCACAATTGCAGGAACTTTTTCAACAATATGCGTCAAGGCTACAATGTGGTTTTCAGCTGTATCCAAAATTTCAGCAGCTTCAACAGGGTCACCTGATGAATTCAAGGTTACAAATTTTGAAAACTCAACTTGAATATTTTCAGCTTGCTTCTCGATTTCGGGAAGCGCTGGGCCGTATGCGTCCGGATCAGAAGCTACTTGTTTTTGCAAGTTTTCAAACATATCCAAGGCATGAACAACCCGACCGCTATTCTTTTCTTCTTTTTCTTTTAATTCAGATAAAGCTTGACGGATGGCCTTGATATCTTCATCAATCAATTGAACCTGACTCTCAATATTTCCAATTGCTTGCTTGGCTTTTAAAAAGCGGAAAGAATTGTTGTAGCCTTCTGCTTCAAAGAGGTTGTTCTCGATATCAGCAAAAGAATTGAGGGATAGGTCCACCCATTTTTGATTCCATTCACGAAATGCAACTTGACTTTGACCAATCAAATGCATATTCTTCACTTCTTCTACTTCATCATTTACCGGAAGGTTATACAACTGTTCTTTTCGTTCTTCCAGAGATGCCAGTAAGGCTTCGTTACGCTTTCTCAATAAGACTGCCACTACATATCCTAAAACCAAGAGGACCCCAATGACAATAATGAGAATAATTAGTCCACTAGACATATAAAAACTCCTTCATTAAATTACTTGAAAGTAATCGTAGTTATTATATCATAAATATTCGAATAATTGGCAAATATCGCAGAATTTTATACATCAAGTGTACTATATTCGGCATTTTCTTCGATAAATTCACGACGAGGTTCTACTCGATCCCCCATGAGCATATCAAAGATTTTATCTGCTTCTGCTGCATCATCAACTGTCACACGCGCCATGAGGCGATGTTCTGGGTTCATCGTTGTTTCCCAGAGCTGATGATCATCCATCTCACCCAAACCTTTGTATCGTTGAATCGTTGGTTTGGAACGACCTTCAGAATAGCGCTCCCAAGGCTTCAGCCAATTCTGCTTCTTGGTTGGCTCCTGGTTGGATGTATTCTTTGATTTCACTACCGACTTTTACACCATAGATTGGTGGTTGGGCGATGTAAACATAGCCTGCCTCCAAAACTGGTTTCATATAGCGATAGATCAAGGTTAAGAGGAGGGTTCGAATATGAGCTCCATCGACATCGGCATCTGTCATGATGACTAATTTTTGATAACGGGCTTTTGATACATCAAATTCTGCACCAAAACCAGTTCCCATAGCTGTGAAAAGGCTACGAATTTCTTCGTTGGCTAAAATCTTATCCATGCTGGCTTTTTCCACGTTGAGGATTTTCCCTCGAATAGGGAGAATCGCCTGGAACTCGCGGTTTCGACCTGATTTAGCAGATCCTCCGGCAGAGTCTCCTTCGACGATGAAGAGTTCTGTCTCAGCTGGATTGTTAGATGAACAGTCTGCTAATTTACCAGGAAGGTTTGAGATTTCTAAACCAGATTTCTTACGGGTGACTTCACGGGCGCGCTTAGCAGCAACACGCGCTTTGGCAGCCAAAATTCCCTTTTCGACAATTTTCTTAGCAATCTGCGGATTTTCCAACAAGAAATCAGAGAAGGCATCGCTGAACAAGCGGTTGGTAATCTTCACCACTTCAGAGTTTCCAAGTTTGGTCTTGGTTTGTCCTTCAAACTGTGGATTTGGGTGTTTGACAGAAATCACTGCAGTCAACCCTTCCCGGACATCTTCCCCTGTTAGATTTTCTTCATTGTCCTTGAGAAGTTTATTCTTACGCGCATAGTCGTTGATAACACGGGTCAAAGCTGTACGGAAACCTTGTTCATGAGTCCCCCTTCATGGGTATGGATGTTATTGGCAAAACTCATGACGGTTTCGTGATAACCAGTCGTATACTGCATGGCTACTTCAACCGTGATATCATCCAATTCTCCATCGGTATAAATCGGAGTTTCGAAGATGACATCCTTGTTTTCGTTGATGTATTCTACATAACTAGCAATCCCACCCTCATAGTGGTAATCTTTCGTTTGCTCCTGCCCTTCACGCTTGTCCGTGATCGAGATCCGTAAGCCACGGTTCAAGAAGGCTAATTCTTGAATCCGTTTGTTCAACTTGTCAAAAGTCAAAGACAGTTGTTTCTGTGAAAATCTCTGGGTCTGGAGTAAAAGTGAACGGTTGTACCAGTTCGATCTGTTTCACCGATCACTTCAAGATCTGCAACGACTTGACCGCGTTTGTATTCTTGGTAATGAATTTGGCCATTCTTATGGACGTGAACATCTAACTGAGTCGACAAGGCATTTACGACGGATGATCCAACTCCATGGAGTCCACCAGACACCTTGTACCCACCACCGCCAAATTTTCCTCCCGCATGGAGAACGGTAAAGACAGTCTCAACTGCTGGACGACCCGTTTTTTCTTGAATGTCAACCGGAATCCCCCGTCCATCATCGACGACTGTAATCGAATTGTCCGCTTCGATAAAGACTTCGATATGGCTAGCAAAGCCTGCAAGGGCCTCATCGATTGAGTTATCGACGATTTCCCAGACCAAATGGTGAAGACCTTCTTTAGAAGTGGATCCGATATACATCCCCGGACGCATCCGAACTGCTTCTAAACCTTCTAAAACCTGAATCTGACTGGCATCATATTCTTGACCAGTCGTTTCTTGCTTCAATTCTTCTGTCATTCTTTCCCTTTTCTAATTAAAAATATAGGCACTTAATTGATCCATTGAGTCGAACAAATAGGTCGCCATGCCAGCTCTCTGACCAGCTTCGATATCGATTGGGCGATCTCCAATCACCAAGCCAGACTCAATCGCATACTTGTCTTTTAGATACAACATGGACGTAGGGATCTGGTTTACGTGGAAAACCATCATCAGCTGTCACAACTTCTGTAAAGTAATGACGAATCCCTGTTTTTTCTAAGATGGTCTCTACATGATGGTCACGGTGAGAAACCAAAAAATGACGGGCTCCGACTGCTGTTAGACGATGCAATAACTCCTCAGTCCCCTCGAATAAGCAGGGGATTTCAAGAGCTTCTTTCTCTCGCTGTTTATACTCTCCCAAAAAGTCTGGAAGGTCTGAGGCAAACTGCTGAACAGCATAATCCGTGGAAACCTTTAAAGCTGCATAAACGGAATCATGATCAGCCTCCCTTTGGAAATACTGTAAGGTCGCTACAAAAGCTTTTGTAGAGGTCTCATAATTGTCCAATAAAGTCCCACCAAGATCCCATATAAAATCATGATAATCCATAGCTTCAATTATACCATAATTTTCAAAAAATTGCTTGTAAAGTCAATGTTTTCACGGTTTTTTTACAGTCATCTCACACCTGTTTTACTTTCATTTAAAAAGCATTTATATTTTGACAAAACTAGCCTATAAAAAAATGAAGACAGGAATTTTCCTACCTTCATTTTTCTTCTCAACAACTATGGGGCCGATGTTCCAAAAACATCTTGATAGAGCATCCCTTCTCTCAATGCTGTGGCATCTCCACCAAAATGGTTGACCAGGGCATAGGAAAAAGCAAGTGCTGTTGCAGGACCCCGACTGGTCAAAATGTGACCATCCTGGACCACTGCTTCTTTCACATAATTCTCACTTCCAATTTCTTTTTCGAAGCCATCATAGCAGGTATAGCGTTTTTCATCAAGTAGTCCAGCTCGATCCAACACAATCGGAGCTGCACAAATAGCTGCTAGACTTTTTCCTTGGTCATGGGCTTCTTTTAAAGACTGGATCAAGCCTTCATGGTCGCGTAGATTTGCTGCTCCCGGCATCCCTCCTGGAAGGACAATGCCATCAAAATGATCCAACGAACCAGACCAGACCTCATCTACCTTCACTGTGATCCCATGAGAACCTGTCACTTCTGGATCAAATCCAACCATCAAACACTCGATTGCTGCTCTTCGCAAGACATCGACAACGGTCAAGGCTTCGATTTCCTCGAAACCATTTGCTAACATCACTGCTACTTTTGTCATATCAAATTATTCCTTTCTCGTGTAGTCGACTCAATTGTTTCTGTCTCAAGAGTCGACTTTCTTTTTTCCGTTCTTCACTCACCCTATTTTGATGGCTCATGGATAACAATAAGCCAATCCCAATGAGGTTACTCACAATAGCTGATCCTCCTTGTGAGATAAAAGGCAAGGGAATTCCAGTGAGAGGCAAGATCCCAGTTACAGCCCCAATATTCTCAAATATGTGGAAGACCAACATCATGATGAAACCAGTTGAGATATAGGTGTAAAATTGATTATTGGATTTCAGGGTAATGCGCAACATCTTATAAACTAGAAACATGTATAAGAGAAGGAGACACAGTCCTCCTACAAATCCAAAATCTTCCGCGATGACCGTAAAAATCATATCACTCTCCCTGACCGGGATCAACAGATTAGATACATTAAAACCTTGCCCCAATAGACCACCGCTGGCAATGGCCAACTGTCCTTGAGCCTGTTGGAAGGTCATGGTTTGTGCATAATCAAAAGGATTCAACCAGGCTAAAATGCGGTTCATCTGATAGGTGGGCATCCCCAGAGTTTGATGGAGAAAGGCCCGCCCACCGTCGGATAGAAAGACGGCCAAAAAGAGAGCAATTCCACCTGCGAGGGTCAAAAAGACTGGTAAAATGATTTTCCAAGAGACCCCTGAAATAAGGACTACTCCTGAGAAGATGGCCATAAATACCAAGGAGGTTCCAAATCATGTTGAAAGGCTAGAAGCCCTAGGACCGGTATGGTATAGGCAGCAATTTGGAGAATGAGAAAAAAGTCTTTTTTTAGCGTCCGATTTTCTTCCCTATTGTTTCGTAAAAAATGAACAATCGCACGAGAGACCATCAAGATATAAGAAATTTTCATAAACTCTGATGGCTGAAAAAGGCTGATCCCCTTGTAGGCCACCCAGTTTTTAGAACCGGTCGAAGCAACCAGATTTGGGTTGTAAAAATAAAGGGGCAAGACCATTAAGACCAAGCCAAAGACATACAAGTAAGGCGTTACTTTCCATAAAAATTCTGTATTAAAGAGCATAACGACAAAACTAATCATACATCCTAAAACAATCCAGGCAACCTGTTGGCCTAAAATAGACCAAACCAAGTCAGGATAATCATTCGATACTGCAATGTAGACTGCCACCACTCCAAATGCCAATAATAACAAAACAGTGGTGATCAAGGAGAAATCTCCTCTAAGTTTGAAAGACTGACGTCTCTTCATTTCATCTCCCTTTCATTTAGATTCCTAAAATGTGTTGAAGTAGCAAACTAGAAATGGACACAGCTACCCAGGCCACAAGGCCGATGAGAAGAGGAGCCACCCCCCTGCTTACGGAAGGCCTGAATAGACACTTGACTTCCAATGCCAACCAAGGCCATAGCCATCAAATATTGTGACAACCATTTACAGAAGGGAATCCAAGAACTTGGAAACCAGCCAAAGGATGTCACTAAAGAAGCCAAAAGGAAGTAGAAAATAAACCAAGGAACAATTTTACTCAATTTCACTTGCTTGCCTTCTCGATCCTGTTTCGACCGTCCTAGAAGTTTTAGTCCCAACATCCCAAAACAGATAGGAATTATCATCAGAGCTCGGGTCAACTTCACAACCGTAGCCACTTCACCCGCTGCTTTACTATAGGAAAATGCGGCCGCTACAACAGATGAGGTATCATTAATGGCCGTTCCTGCCCAAAAACCAAATTGCCGATCCGTCATAGCAAGGAGGTGACCAAAGAAAGGAAAAAGGAAAACCGCTAGGATATTAAAGAAAAAGATGGTCGACATGGACAGAGCGATGTCATTTTCATCAGCTTCTAGAACAGGAGAGGCTGCCGCGATTGCAGAACCTCCACAAATAGCTGTCCCCATTCCAACCAAGGCTGTTAAGATCTTCGGAGCTTTTAAGAGGTAGCCCATTGCAAAAGCAGAGAAAAAGGCAATACTGATGGTCGGTAGACTAATGACCAAAGAAGATAGTCCCAATTGAGTCACCTTTTGAAAAGACATGGTAAAGCCCATCAAGATAATGGAATATTGCAAGAGTTTTTTCCCTGAATAGGCTAGTCCCGGCCTGCTATTTTGAGGCAAGAGTTGACTAGCATTCAAGAGGATCCCACATAGGATAGCAAAGAGACTAGAGCCAAGGATAGGTACTGCTTTTCCTAACACCATAGATAGTCCTGCTGTGAGAGCGGCTAGCAAGACACCGGGAACATACTGAGTTCCATTGGGTTTTTGATTCATGTTAACTCCTAAATTGTTCAACAACTTCTTTTACTTCTCCTGTCTTAGCAATAACAAGAGGAGCTATTTTCTCTAAACTAGCTTTAATCTGCGAACCATATTGACGATTTAATAAGCGTTGATCTAATAAAATGACCAGAGATTCTTGCTCGCTCGAACGACTCGAGCGTCCAAGAGCCTGCTTCAAGCGTAAGATAGCTAGTGGCAAACTATAATCATAGAAAGGATTTTTCCCTTCTAGACGCAAGGTTTCGTGCAGTTTTTGCACTAAGAAATCACTTGGATTATCAAAAGGAATGCGAGGAATGACTTGAATGATTTTTGCTTGCTGGGCAAAATCGACCCCTTCCCAAAAACTACCGGATCCTAAAAGGACGGAAGCTTCCCCTCTATCAAATCGGCGTTTAATAGTTGCTGCTTCACCATTCTTATACTGAGCCAGATGACCCCACTGTCATCAGCTGAGAAGTTGCTAAAAGCAAGTCCTTGGAAGTGAACAAGGCAAAGAGAGGCAAGCCAGTAGCTGCTAGATCATCCAAATAACTTGCTAAAGAGCCAGCTAATTCCTCTTGCGTCAAATTGGTCAAATCAGGAAATTCTCGATCGATGAAGATGGTTTGCCCTTGATGATAGGACAGTTCTTTCCCAATGAATTGGTAATTCTCAATTCCTAAAATCGAGGCTAGATTGACCTTTTTACTAATGGATAAGGTAGCTGAGACCAAGAGAAGTCTGGTAGTTGTTGGAATAAAGTCTTGAAGCGAAACCAAGCCCTCTCTTCCAGACTGTAGGCGAATCATCGGATGCTGATCCTCTTGTGTGCGATCAATCCAAAAAATTTGGAAACGAGGATCAAAGACCGTTTTTATTGCAGCCAAGATTGGATTATCCAGCTCAGATAAATCCTGGCGAATCTTTTTCACCTGTTCAGCATCTAGTTCGACCTTTTTGCTCCCCGATTCAAGATGCTTGAGTAGAGCATTCAATTCAAATTGGAGACTTTCAAGGATCCGTCGTTTCAACAAGGATTTTTCTATTTCAATCTCCCGTTGCAGATCTAGCATGAAATCCGATAAGGATAAGGAAGCCCTTGAAAACTGCTCCAATGAAAAATAAAGTTTTTGTGCTTCATCCACCACTAGAGTCCGATTTTCTACTAGAGAAGGATCATCTTCTAATCGAGTCAATAAATAGGCATGATTGGTGAGCAAGACTCGACTCATTTTGGCTTTTTCTTGACCGAGACGCCAAAAATCTTCTGTGTAAAATAAAGATTTTTTTGATAGCTTCCCATCATGACGGATTCGTTGAACAAAATTCCCGTAACGATGGAGCTGTCCCACTTCGTTTAGATCACCCGTCCTTGTTTGGGTCAACCAGACTAGCAATTGCATTTTGAACCGATTCCAGAGGCGATTTTCCTCCGGTTCATGCAAGATTCGAAAGAACTCATCCAGTTTTAAATAATTTTGAGGACTCTTTAGGCTATGAAAAGAAGTCTGAAAAACGTCCTCAATTGTCTTGGCCTCCTGCTGCATAATCTGGTCTTGTAAGACCTTGGTTGGAACACTGACGACAATCTGGTCCCTTGTATGCGCTAGTAAGGGAAGGAGGTAGCCATAGGTTTTTCCAATCCCAGTAGGTCCCTCGATAAAGGTTGCTACTTCTCTTGAAGACTGAAGACTTTCTTCAATTGACTGGGCAAACTCTTGCTGCAAGGGACGGGGTTCCATGCCCATTAACTGGATATTAATATCAAACTGATCAGAAAAATTCTTGGCATCTCTTTTGATCAGAGGCTTACGAAGAAAAATCCCATGGTGAGATGTCAAGTCCTCTTTATGAAAAGCTCCCGCATCCTCGAATGCATCCTCTATCAAGAGTCTCGACTCGTAAATCAGATTATCAGAAAATGATAGCAAGGTTTCCACCAATTCTCTTGGTAAGGAAGCAATCGTTTCACGAAGCTTAAGAAATAGCTGGGCGGTTGCTTGCGCATCAGAAATAGCTGAGTGAGCATGGTCTAGAGGAATCGCCAATTCTTCACACAGGCTACTTAAATTATATCTTTCTAGGGTTGGGAAAAAGACTTGGGCCAATTCAACCGTATCGATCCGGGGGGTTATGAGCTCAAAGCCTTCCCAAAACAATGATTCTGCCAAGAGATTGGCATCAAATTTGACATTATGAGCCACAAAGACAGCATCTTCAATCAGTTCGTATACTTGTCTGGCTACCTGTGAAAAGTCAGGGGCCTTACTGAGTTGCTGATTGGTAATCCCAGTCAGTTGGCGAATATGTTCGTCTAGTTCCTCATGGGGGTTGACATAAGTCTCATAGGTCTCTACAATCTGCCCATCTTGAATGATGACAATCCCGATTTGAATAATTTTTGCATTGCTGCTTGCACTGGTCGCTTCCAGGTCCACGACAGCATATTTTCTTTTAACATTCGTTGTCATAGCACTTAAAATTATATCATTTTCCGACTCGCTTTGCTTGGTATTTTATGACATTGAAAGGACCAAATCCAGCCAAGCGACGATTCTTCGGTTTCTAGAGGCGTTTTAGTCAGCTATTTTACAATATTTTTGATAGACTAATAGAGAAAGGAGCTCTTATGAAAATCCACCGCATTGTCAATCCCATCGCTTATGAAAACACCTACTTGCTTGAAAACGAGGACCATTTTCTGGTCGTTGATCCCGGGAGTGCTTGGGAACAAATTCGCATCCGCATCGATCAACTCGCAAAACCAATTGCTGCTATTCTCCTCACCCATACCCACTACGACCATATCATGAGTTTAGAGAAGGTGCGGGAAACTTATGGCCATCCACCTGTTTATGTAGATGCTCATGAAGCAGCCTGGCTTCAAAGTCCTGTGGACAATCTTTCTGGTTTAGACCGCCATTCTGATTTAATGGATGTGGTCTGCCAGCCAGCCGAAGAGCATTTTTGACTACCGAACAGATTATCATTTGAAGAACTTCCATTTTTTTATGTCCTTCACACACCAGGACATTCCATCGGAGGGGTCTCCTTGGTCTTTTCCTGATGACCACCTTGTCTTGACAGGAGATGCCCTTTTCGAGAAACCATTGGACGGACCGATTTGCCGACAGGAAGCGGTCCCTCAACTCCTTGAAAGTATTGAGACACAATTGCTCACTCTTCCATCCTCTTATGCAGTATACCCAGGACATGGGAATGATACCACTATCGGTCATGAAAAAAATGTTTAATCCCTTCTTTCGAAATCGATAAAAAAAGGAAGTTCAAACAGAACTTCCTTTTTGTATAATCTTAAATCTTCAAGAAACGTCTCATTGAAATAGATGAGCCAAGTGCTCCAATTAAAATACCGAGACCAAAACAGTCCTCCGACCATAATCGGAACAAGAAGGTTTGGACTATATAAGAACAATTTCTGATCTTGTAGGGTATTGTACATGGACTTTGTAGACAATATTATAGACATAATAAAGCAAGAGAGCTGGTGGAATTGCACCAATCAAGCCAATCCAGGCACCTTCCAGAAGAAACGGCGCACGAATATAGCCACTTTTAGCCCCTACCAGACGCATAATCTTGATTTCTCGACTTCGTGAAATAATGGTAATCCGAATCGTATTAGAAATCAAGAAGACTGCGATAAAGATTAGTAAAGCGGCACCAATCAAGCCCCAAATACGGATGAAGTTCCCTAGAGCAAAGAGACGTTGAGTATCAACTCCCCCGTCTTTTACTTCAGATACCCCTTCAATTTTCTTAGCGGCTTTAGAAACTTCTTTCACATACTTAGGAGCCGTTGTCTCTACAAAATAAGCATCATAGAGTGGATTGGCATCCCCGTCAAAAATTTTCCAGTTGTTACCGGCAGTCTTGATCAAGTTTTCATATTGTTCTTCCTTGCTGGAGAACTCAACTTTATCAACATTCTTCATGGCTGTCAACGCATTATAGACTTTCTTGTAGTCCTCATTATCAACCATCTGGCCTTCTTTTTCGATCTGCTGGCTTTGATCTTGGATATCCTTGCGCATATAGACAACAATCCGTACACTATTTTGAATATCATCTGATAGCTTGATCGTATTCGCAATAACTGAGGCAAAAATCGCTACAAGTCCAAGTGTAATCATCACCGAACTAACCGCAGCAATGGTCATCCAGCCATTCCGTTTTAAACTTTTAAATGATTCAATGAGATGGCGGAAAAATCTTCTAATCATCGTATCCGTACTCTCCTTCCGCTTCATCCCGTACAACACGGCCATTTTCAATGGCGATAACACGGTGACGAAGTGTATTTACAATTTGGCTATTATGAGTCGCCATCAAAACAGTGGTACCTTGCAAATTAATTCGCTCTAAGAGGTTCATAATTTCCCAAGAGTTATCTGGGTCCAAGTTCCCTGTTGGTTCGTCCGCAATCAATACTTTAGGATTGTTGACGATGGCACGCGCGATAGCGATCCGTTGTTGTTCACCACCTGAAAGCTCATTTGGGAATGAACGAACCTTGTGTTTCAAACCAACAAGGTCTAAAACTTCCATTACGCGTTTTTTAATGTTGCGACGACGCTCTCCGATTACTTCCATTGCGTAGGCAATATTTTCATAAACGGTCTTTTTAGGAAGCAATTTGTAGTCTTGGAAGACTACCCCAACAGTTCCGACGCAACATCGGAATATCGCGTTTTTTGATTTTATCTAAATCAAAACCAGCAACTTTCAAGCTACCTTTATCATGCTTCACCTCACGGTAAAGCAAGCGAATAAAGGTTGATTTACCTGCACCAGAAGGTCCTACAATATAGGCAAATTCTCCTGGTTCAATATGAACGGTCACTCCTCGAAGAGCTGTCGTTCCGTTGTCATACTTTTTGACAACATCTTTCATTTCAATCATTGACATGTATTGAAAATTCCTTTCCACATTTTATATAGAAGGAGGACTTTAATTGAGACGCCATTTTAAATAGGCATCAATAAAGCCATCAATATCTCCGTCCATTACTTTATCAACTTGGGCTACTTCATAGCTTGTACGGTGATCCTTCACCATGGTATATCGGTGTAAAGACGTAGGAGCGAATCTGACTTCCCCAGGTGATTTCTTTTTTATCACCCTTTAAGGAGTCCACTTCAGCTGCCTTCTTTTCTTGCTCCAATTGATAAAGTTTCGCCTGCAACATTTTCATTGCACGGTCACGGTTTCCGTACTGAGTCCGGTCAACCGTCGAAGCCACTACAATCCCTGTTGGGATGTGAGTCAAACGAACACCTGTAGAAACCTTGTTGACATTTTGTCCACCAGCTCCACCCGAACGGAAGGTATCCATCTTGATATCATCATCTCGGACTTCCACTTCAATCGTATCATCCAATTCTGGCATGACTTCAACTGACGTGAAGGAAGTATGACGACGTTTAGCTGAGTCGAATGGCGAGATCCGTACCAAACGGTGAACACCCATTTCAGATTTCAACAAGCCATAGGCATGCGGTCCTTCGAAAGACAGCGTAACTGATTTAATCCCAGCCTCGTCTCCTGCCTGGTAGTCCAAGACTTCCACCTTGAAACCATGAGCATTTCCGAAGCGGGTATACATCCGAAGAAGCATATCTCCCCAGTCCTGAGCCTCAGTACCACCAGATCCCGGATGGATTTCCAAGATTGCATTATTATTATCATAGGGTTCTGATAAGAGAAGCGTCATCTCATAACTGGTCATCATCTTATCCAACTCTATCAACTTCTCTTCTAGCTCTTCGTGAACGGATTCATCTTCTGAGAGAAACTCAAGAGGATTTCGGATTCATCAAACAAGTCTGTCATTTGATGGAAATTCTCATAGGTTTGTTTCAACTCATTTAATTCCTGGGACGTTTTTTGTGCTGCAATATTATCATCCCAAAAATCAGGTTCTGTCATTTTGTTTTCCAAAATGGCAATTTCTTCTTCCAGACCCTCTAAGTCAAAGAGACCCCCTGAAAGAAGCTAATTTTTCACGATTCGCGTCAATTTTCTGACGGATTTCTGAAATATCCATAAGTACCTCTTTCTAAGTATCAGTCTATTATACCACAAACCCCATCATTTGCACATAGTAAGAGATAGTAGGAATCATTTGTCCACCAAAAATCGCATAAAACCAAGCTGTTGTCACCTTCTTTGTTACATAATTGTTAGATTTGTTACATGTTGGTTAACTTTCTTTTTCTTATCAACTTATGATACACTAGTGATATGACACGTATTGGTTTTATGAGTGACCTGCACCTGGATTCCAATCAGTTTGGCGAGACCGAACGCATGCAACTCCATCAGGTCCTACAAGAAGAACAAATTGATCACCTTCATCTAGCTGGCGACATTTCCAATGACTTTAAACAGATAAGCCTTCCCTTCATTCAGGACCTCCAAAGACAGCTTCCTGTCTCCTTTAACCTGGGCAATCACGATATGCTATTTCTTTCAGAAGAAGAAATCAAAGCAGTATGATTTTCAGGTCCAGACCTTTGGGGATAGCCATTTAGTATCTCTTGCTGGATGGTACGATTATAGCTTTGTCCCTGAAAAGAGCAAGGAAGACCCACTTGCGTACCAAGAATACTTTCTGGTTTGATCGAAGATTGGAACGTCCTTTAGATGATCCAAGGATCACGCAAGAAGTTCTCTTCCGATTAGATCAGCTCCTCGCTTCTTTAGATGGTAGAATCATCGTCGCTCTTCACTTTGTCCCCCACAAGGACTTTCTCGTTAGCCACCCCTACTTTCAGAAATTTAATGCCTTCTTAGGTAGTCAAGCTTTTCACGATCTCTTTGTAAAGCACGAGGTAGCGGATGTCGTCTTCGGACACTTGCATCATCGCCATCCTTCCAGAGCCATCGATAACATCCACTATCACATGCGACCTCTTGGCTATATTCGAGAATGGCAACTGACAGAAGACGTTTTTCAAGGCCTATCCACAGTACAAGATCCCTCACATGTATCGTCTTCATAAACGCTACAACGCTGTGAAAGACTTACCTGAATTTCATCAATACAAAAGACAACATTTAGCAAATGAATTTCGTCAGGCTTTAACCATCCTTGACTGCTAAACAAAAAGAGGCTGGGACAAAAGTCCTAGCCTCTCAATTGTCTTTAGATTGTCGAGCAAGACGCAGTGGTTGAGTGGGCTCTACTACGCTGATGTCATCAGCTTTTACAGCCCTACTCAACTGTGCGGAGGTGGGACGACGAAATCGAATTCTAACGAATTACCGATTTCTGTCCCACTCTCTTTTTTCGTTAAAATAGCTTATTCTTCTGTTTCAAGGAGATTCTTTGCAACAAGAGCTGCCAAGATACCACCAACGATTGGAGCAAGGATAAAGATCCAAATTTGTTGAAGGGCTGCACCACCTACAAAGAGTGCAGGAGCCAAGCTACGAGCTGGGTTAACAGAAAGACCTGTAATGTTCAAACCAACAAGAATGATCAAGGTCAAGCTCAAACCGATCACAAGACCAGCGATTTTCCCGTTTCCTTTAGAAGCTGATGTCACTGTCATGATGACCAAGATAAAGATAAAGGACGCAATCACTTCAAACAAGAAACCGCCAAATGGAGTCACTCCTTTAGCCAAGGCATTTTCACCAAGACTAGCGGTTGCCATACCGGAATTGGACAAAAGGAAGAAGACAGAAGCAGTTGCAAGGAAAGCTCCTACTACTTGCGCTACAATGTAGTTGACTAAGTCTTTTGAAGACAAGCGTTTGTTGACAAACATAGCAATCGAAACAGCAGGATTCAAGTGAGCACCAGAAACAGTCCCAATAGAGTATGCAGCTGCGACAATTGACAAACCAAATGCCAAGGCAATTCCTAAATGCCCAAGACCTTCAGTCCCATTTCCAAAAACAACCGCGCCAGTCCCGATAAAGACAAGCATAAATGTGCCGATTACTTCAGCAAAAAACTTTTTCATAATATAAGTTTCCTTTCTTCAAACTGTTGTCTAGTTTATCAAAAATCCAGTCTTGCCTCAAGAAATATGCCCAGACATCTCTGCACACAAAAAAGCCATCCGAAGATGACTTTTGATACGCGATTAAATGGCGTTTTTATCTTTACCAAGTGCACGTTGAACGGCTTTGACAATCTCAACCAAAACAACAATCATAAGGGCACCTACAGCAACAACCAACCATTGCGTCAAGCTTAAATGAGATACGTGGAAGAGTTTATTGAATCCAGGTACCATAATCGTCGCCATTAAGAGAATAAAGGCAACTGGGATAGACCAGTTAAAGGTCTTGTTCTTGAAGAGTCCCACTTTAAAGATGGATTGGTAAACCGACTTAACGTTAAAGGCATGGAGCAATTGGATCAAACCGAGAGTCGCAAAGGCCATGGTCAAAGCATCTGCATGGATTTCTGCATGACTTTGGTGCTCTGGGAAAATCAAAGCCCAACCGTAAACACCAAGTACCAAGATAGTTTGGAAGATTCCTTGATAGAGGATAGCTCCGAAAACCCCACCGTCAAAGAAGTTTGACTTACGACCACGAGGTTTGTGGGTCATAACGCCTGGCTCAGCTGGTTCAACACCAAGAGCGATGGCTGGTAGCGTATCTGTTACCAAGTTAATCCATAGAAGATGCACTGGTTGAAGAACGTCCCAACCAAAAAGGGTTGCAAAGAAGATAGTGAAGACCTCAGCCATATTGGCAGACAAGAGGTATTGAATTGATTTTTGGATATTTGAGAAGACCTTACGTCCTTCTTCTACCGCTACGATAATGGTTGCAAAGTTATCATCGGCAAGGACCATATCAGAAGCTCCCTTAGAAACCTCTGTACCAGTAATCCCCATACCGATACCGATATCAGCTGTCTTAAGTGATGGCGCATCGTTAACCCCGTCACCAGTCATGGCAACAACCTTACCTTCTTTTTGCCATGCTTTCACGATCCGAACCTTGTGTTCAGGTGATACACGAGCGTAAACAGAGTATTGCTTGAAGACTTTTTGGAATTCTTCATCAGTGAGTTCATTCAACTCAGCACCCGTGAAGACATGGTCTTCTGTATCATTTGGATCGATGATTCCAAGACGTTTGGCAATAGCTTCTGCTGTATCTTGGTGGTCACCCGTAATCATGATTGGACGGATACCTGCTTCCTTAGCGACACGAACAGCTTCTGCAGCTTCTGGACGCTCAGGGTCAATCATGCCGACCAAACCAGAGAAGATGAGGTCAGATTCAACAATTTCAGATTCCAAGGTTGGGATTTCCTTGCTTGTCTTATAAGCCATCATCAAGACACGAAGGGCTTGTTTGGCCAAGTCTTTGTTGGTTGCAAGGATAGCTTTCTTGTCTTCTTCTGTGATAGGGCGAACTTCCCCATTTGACTTCAATACGTGTCACACGTTTGAGCAATTGGTCAGGGCGCACCCTTAACAGCGATAAAGTAAGAACCATCTGCTTCCTTATGGATGGTAGACATGAGTTTACGGTCTGAGTCAAATGGCAATTCAGCCACACGTGGCTCATCCTTCAAGACTTCACGAACGTCAAAATTGTGGTCCAAACCAAACTGTACAAGAGCTGTCTCAGTTGGGATCCCCAATCAACTTGCCAGATGGGTCCACCTTGGTATCATTGGCAAAGTTCATGATACGAAGGGTATTGTTGCTAGCAGCAATTTCAGCTGCCGAACTTTGCAATTGACCGTTGGTATAGACTTTTTCAACCGTCATTTGGTTCATGGTCAAAGTACCTGTTTTATCAGATGCGATGATTTCTGTTGAACCAAGTGTTTCAACGGCTGGCAATTTACGAACGATTGAATTGCGTTTAGCAAGGGTTGTCGTTCCCAAAGATAGAACGATAGTTACAATGGCAGGAAGTCCTTCTGGAATCGCCGCCACCGCAAGGGCTACCGCAACCATCAAGCCTTCTAATGGATGCTCTCCACGAACGAAGACACCAACTAAGAAAGTAATGACCGCAATTACAACGATTAAGTAAGTCAAGGCTTTAGATAATTGTTCCAAGCTTTGCTTCAATGGTGTTTCAGTCTCATCGGCATTAGCCAACATATCTGCAATCTTACCAACTTCTGTATACATACCAGTGTTGGTCACGACACCAATACCACGACCATAAGTAACATTTGAGTTTTGGTAACCCATATTAATGCGGTCCCCGATTCCAGCATCTGCTTCGACAAGTCCTGTCACATCTTTTTCTACTGGGACCGATTCCCCTGTAAGAGCTGCTTCTTCGATTTTAAGGGAAGCTGCTTCAAACAAGCGCATATCTGCTGGTACAACATCCCCTGCTTCTAGCAAGACGATATCTCCGGGTACCAATTCTTTTGAGTCAATCTCAATAACATGGCCATCACGACGAACACGAGCCATCGGGCTAGACATATTTTTCAGTGCTTCAATCGCTGCTTCTGCTTGCCCTTCTTGGTATACCCCAAAGGCAGCATTCAAGACAACAACGCCCAAGATGATAATGGCATCCGTTAGACCGTCCATTCCTTCTGTAATCACAGAAAGTGCCGCTGCCGCAAGCAAGATGATAATCATCAAATCCTTAAATTGATCAAGGAATTTAGCTAGTAGGCTACGTTTCTCGCCCTCTTCCAACTCATTTCGACCATAAGTCGCTAAGCGTTCTTGAGCTTGAGCAGTTGACAAACCTTCGATAGATGAGTCCAAATTCTTTAGGACTTCTTCTGCAGTTTGCGTGTAAAACAAGTCTTTATTTTGTTCTTTTGACAAAATAGTCTCCTCCTTTTTGGCCTCTTTTTACAAAAAAAGAGACCTGTTTTTTAAAAAAACAAGTCTCGCTGTTTAATATAGTGCCGGAAATAATTCGGAATGACGACACTATCGCGGGAAATCCGCCAGCTACTCCCTTGAGTGGTTTCATTATACCACACCTCATAAAAAAATCAAGAAAAACTACTGATAAACTAGTCTTCCCATGTCACTTCTAAGCGATAGGTCGCAAACTGTTGACTTTCGTCTGCCGTTAACAACTGATAGGACAAACCAAGCTTATTTTGCTCCAATCTATATTCCTGAGTATCAATCACAAACTGCTGCATGCCTAAGGGAGTTGGAATGAGCGCATGACCTTTCTCTGAAGCTATAAATTTCATGATGGATTTTGGCGTTGAAAAGCGAGTCATGGTCAATTCTTGATCATGAAATTTCAAAGCGACTTTTTCGCCTTCTTCGTTAACGTAAAGCAGATAGTGATAGCCACCTTTTTCCTTCCATTCCCCTTCGTAATTTTGGTCCATCACTTCCAGTTGATCATCAAATTGAATCTGATTTTGTATTCTAATCTTCAAAAGTTCCCATCCTTTCCCTCTTTCCTTTATTTTACCAAAAACTTCTTTCTTTTTCCTATTGTAACCATCTCTCGATACCAATTTAGGCCGTTTTCTGCTATAATAGAGGCATGAATGAAAAAGTATTTCGGGATCCTGTGCACAACTATATTCACGTGGATCACCCAGTCATTTACAAGCTCATTAATACGAAAGAATTTCAACGACTACGTCGCATCAAACAGTTAGGAACCTCTGGGTTTACCTTTCATGGGGGCGAGCATAGTCGTTTTTCGCACTGTCTAGGAGCCTATGAAATTGCTCGGCGCATCCTATCAATCTTTGATGAGAAATACACCGACCAATGGGACTCAAGCGAATCCCTTCTCACCATGGTTGCCGCCTTGCTCCATGATATCGGACACGGCGCTTATTCGCATACCTTTGAAGGGCTATTTGATACTGATCATGAAAAAATGACCCAGGAAATTATTACCTGTCCTGAAACAGAAATCTACCAGGTATTAATTCAAGTAGCACCAGACTTCCCTCAAAAGGTAGCCAGTGTTATCGACCACACCTACCCTAACAAACAGGTGGTGCAGTTAATCTCTAGTCAGATTGATGTCGATCGCATGGATTACCTTCTAAGAGACGCCTACTTCACTGGGGCTTCTTACGGGAATTTTGATTTAACTCGTATATTGCGTGTCATTCGCCCAGTAGAAAACGGAATTGCTTTTCAGGTCAATGGGATGCATGCGGTTGAAGATTATGTTGTTTCTCGCTACCAAATGTATATGCAGGTCTACTTTCATCCAGCCACCAGAGCAATGGAAGTCCTATTGCAGAACCTGCTCAAGCGGGCACGTCATCTCTATCTTGAGCATAAAGAGTTCTTTCAAGCGACTTCTCCTCGACTGATTCCATTTTTTGAACACCAAGTTAGCCTAGCCGATTACTTGGCTTTGGACGACGGCGTTATGAATACCTACTTTCAATCTTGGATGGAGAGTCCTGACTCCGTACTCTCTGATTTGGCCCAGCGTTTTATCAATCGCAAGGTTTTCAAATCCATTCTCTTTCAAGATAAGGATGAAGAACAATTAGCTGCTCTCAAACAACTGATTCAAGAGGTCGGTTTTGATCCAACCTATTATACGGCTATTCATCGAAACTTTGACCTTCCTTACGACGTTTACCGACCAGATTCAGAAAAACCTCGTACTCAAATTGAGATCATCCAAAAGGATGGAAATTTAGCTGAGCTATCCCTTCTTTCTCCTATCGTTGCTTCCTTAGCCGGTAGCAGGCAAGGGGATAACCGCTTCTATTTCCCAAAAGAAATGCTGCTTGAAAACAGCTTGTTTACACCACAGCTGCACTTATTCCAGTCCTATATTGTTAACGATACCTTCACAGGAGAAAAAGATGAACATTAAACTTGTTGCACTTGATATCGATGGGACCCTTTTAACATCTGACGGCCAAGTAACCCCCGAAGTTTTTCCAAGCCATCCAAGATGCCAAAGCTCAAGGGGTCCATGTTGTCTTAGCAACTGGTCGTCCTCGTTCGGGTGTCCTTCGATTGTTAGAAGAACTTCATTTGAATCAACCAGGTGACCTCGTCATCACCTTCAATGGAGGACTGATTCAAGACGTCCATACTGGCGAAACGCTCTATGAGGAACACCTCTCCTACAATGACTATTTAGATATTGAAGCACTCGCTCGTAAATTAGCGGTTCCTATGCACGCTAGTACCAAGTCTGGCATTTATACAGCCAATCGTAACATTGGTACCTATACCGTTCATGAAGCCAAATTGGTCCACTCAGATCTTTTCTACCGGACTCCTAAAGAAATGGAGCAGCATACGGTGCTCAAATGTATGTATGTCGATGAACCGGAAGTCTTAGAAAGAATCATCTCCTCTATTCCAGATAGTTTTTACGATCGTTTTACGATTGTTCGTTCTGCACCTTTTTACCTTGAGATTTTGCCTAAAACAGTTGATAAGGGTCAGGCCCTCTTACACTTAGCGTCCAAGTTAAACCTAAGTCCAGAACAAGTGATGGCGGTCGGCGACCAAGAAAACGATCAGGCCATGCTAGAAGTTGCTGGTCTCCCAGTCGCGATGGACAATGCCAGTCCTGAATTAAAAAAGATTGCTAAAGTTGTCACGCGATCCAACGATGAGTCGGGTGTTGCTTACGCCCTTAGAAAGTGGGTACTCCATTAATGTATAGTTACAAAATCGGTATTACAGCCGAAGAACATGATGAATTTGTGAAAAAGAGCCCCCAAACCAATTTGCTTCAAAGCTCAGATTGGGCAAAGATCAAAGACAACTGGGGCAATGAGCGCCTTGGCGTTTACCAAGATCACAAACTAGTCGCTGTCGCAAGTATTTTAATCCAGCCACTTCCACTTGGTTTTACCATGCTCTATATCCCACGTGGACCTATTATGGATTATCAAAACAGCGAATTAGTAGCCTTCATGCTCCAATCCATCAAAACATATGCTAAAAGCAAGCGTGCTGTCTTCGCCAAGTTTGATCCCTCTCTTTTCCTAAGAAAAGGATTAATCGGCCAAGAAACAAGTGATCAAGAGGCTACTTTGGCGATTATCCAATCCTTAAAAGAATGTGGAGCCGAATGGGTTGGACGGACAGAAGACATGGGAGAAACGATTCAACCACGTTTCCAGGCCAATATCTACAAGGAATACTTCACTGAGGACCAACTGTCCAAATCTACCAAGCAAGCCATTCGTACCGCTCGAAATAAAGGAGTTGAAGTCATCTTTGGAGGCACTGAACTCTTAGACGAATTTGCAGCTCTGATGAAAAAAACAGAAGCGCGAAAAGGTATCCATCTTCGAGGAAAAGACTATTATGAGAAACTGCTAACAACCTATGCGGGGCAATCTTACATCACTCTATCAAGAATTAACTTAGCACAACGTCTTGATTCACTCAAAGAGCAACTGGAAAAAAATCAAGCGGAAGCTAGTCGTTTTAATGAAAAAACTAAACCAGGCAAAATCGACAACAACCGACAAGAAAAAGAACGTTTGGAAGAAGAAATCCAATTTCTCCATCAAGTGCTAAAAGCTGGCCAGGAGATTGTTTCTCTTTCTGGAACCTTAACTCTTGAATTTGGAGGCACTTCAGAGAATGTCTATGCAGGAATGGATGAGAATTTCCGCCGCTATCAACCAGCCATTTTGACTTGGTATGAAACAGCCCAGCATGCCTTTGACCGTGGAGCTGTTTGGCAAAACATGGGCGGAGTTGAGAACCATTTAGATGGAGGACTCTACCACTTCAAATCAAAATTTAATCCAATGATTGAAGAATTTGTTGGCGAATTCAACCTCCCAACAAGTATTCTTTATCCCCTTGTTAACAAGGCCTATCAATTACGAAAAAAACTAAGAAATAAACAGTAAGGTGACCTATGACATTCAAGATTATTAGTAGGGAAGATTTTTACCAACACTCTCTTACTACTTCCAATCACTCTTTTTTACAGAGTATTGAAATGGCTGATTTGCTTCAAAAAGAGGCGCAACCATTCAATATATTGGATGGGAAGAGCAAGGAACATTAGCTATCTCTGCCATTTTATACAGCCTACCCATGACGGGAGGCCTGCATTACGAAATCAATAGCGGGACCAATCGTGACGGATACTCGCCACCTACCAGATTTTTACAAAGCAGTACAGGCTTATGTAAAAGAAAATGGTGGTATCGAATTCATTTTAAAACCCTATGACCACTATCAAGTTTTCGATAGCAATGGAAATCCGACTGAAGAAGAGCAAAAACAGCTTCTCCATCATTACTGGATCTTGGCTATCAATTTGATGGCTTACAAGTTGGGCTATCCAGGAGGAGAACCTGTTTGGCATTATCTGAAGGACCTCACCGATTTTGATGCGAAATCTCTCCTAAAATCCTTCAACAAGAACTGTAGCCGTAATATTACGACTGCCCTCAACTATGACATTTCCATTCGAAATATTAGTAGAGATGAAATCCCTCAGTTTAAACAAATTATTGAGGAAACTGGAAAACGTCAAGGCTTTTGAAGATAAGAGTCTAGACTACTACTACGATCTCTATGATACCTTTGAAAGACAAATGCAGAATTTCTCATTGCTGAAATCAATACAGCTGATGCACTTGCTTACTTTAGACCAGAAGATTTCCTTGCTCGAATCCTTCATCCTAAACAATATGAGCAACAGTTGCAAAAATTAGAGAAACAAAAGACAATTGTCCGAGAGACCTTGGCTGACGAAACAGTTGAAACAGTGCCCTTGGCCTGTGCCCTCATCATCTATAATCCATCAGAAGTGACCTATTTGTTTGGTGGTTCGTATACCAAATACCAAAAATTTTCTGCAGCCTTCTTGATTCAATACCATGCCATGAAGCGTGCATTAGAAAAAGGAATCACCTTATACAATTTTCTTGGTATTCAAGGGATCTTCGACGGCTCAGACGGCGTTCTTCGTTTCTAAACAAAACTTCAATGGCTATATCGTTCGTAAGATGGGAACCTTCCGTTATTACCCAAATCCTCTGAAATTTAAAGCCTTGTCCTTGATCAAACGGATCTTAGGACGCTCATAAGAAAACAAAAGCCAGCTTACTAGCTGGTTTTTTTAAGATAAAAAAAGACGAGAAATCTCTCGTCTTATTTATGTTCGATTAGTTTACGAAGTTCAACAATGCCAAGAAGCTTTCTGGATCAAGTGATGCACCACCAACAAGAGCTCCATCAACGTCTGGACAAGCCATGTATTCAGCAACGTTTTCAGGTTTCACTGAACCACCGTATTGAACACGTACTTTGTCAGCTACTTCTTGACCGAAGTCAGCAGCTACAACGTCACGAACCACTTTACACATTTTTTGTGCATCGTCTTGTGATGCAGATTTACCAGTACCGATCGCCCAGATTGGCTCATAAGCGATAACAGATGCAGCTACTTGCTCAGGAGTCAAACCAGCCAAAGCAGCAGATACTTGAGCACCTACGAATTCAGCTGCTTTACCAGCTTCGTAAGTTTCAAGACTTTCACCACAACAGATGATTGGAAGCAAACCATTAGCAAAGATAGCTTTTGCTTTTTTGTTGATGTCTTCGTCTGTTTCGTGGAAGTAATCACGACGTTCTGAGTGACCGATCACCACGTAGTCCGTACCGATTTCTTTCAAAACTTGTGGGCTAGTTTCACCAGTGAAGGCACCAGCGTTTTCAAAGTAGCAGTTTTGAGCAGCAACTTTAAGGTTTGAACCTTTAGCAGCAGCAAGAACAGTTGTCAAGTCAAGTGCAGGAGCTGCAATCCCAGCTTCAACAAGATCAGATGAAGGAAGTTTTGATGCTACTGCTTCAACGAATGCTTTTGCTTCTTCTGGGTTTTTGTTCATTTTCCAGTTACCAGCAATAAATGGTTTACGTGACATTTCACATACCTCTTTTTTCTATTTTTATACTAACTATTTTACCATAATTTTCGTGATAATGAAAGGTTGCACAAACTCTTTTACTTTTTAAAACAATAAAAACCCCGTCTTCACGGGGTTTTCTGTCTGTCTATATAATTGTTAATCTGGGAACTAGATCGAATTAAGCTTCGATTTCAGTAACCATACCTGAACCAACAGTACGTCCACCTTCACGGATTGAGAATGTAGTACCTTGTTCAACGGCGATTGGGTGGATCAACTCAACGTCGATAGTCACGTTATCACCAGGCATTACCATTTCAGTTCCTGCTGGAAGTTCGATAGATCCAGTTACGTCAGTTGTACGGAAGTAGAACTGTGGACGGTAGTTGTTGAAGAATGGAGTATGACGTCCACCTTCTTCTTTAGAAAGGATGTAAACTTCACCTTTAAATTTAGTGTGTGGGTTGATTGAACCTGGTTTAGCGATAACTTGTCCACGTTCGATTTCATCACGTTGGATACCACGAAGAAGCACACCAACGTTGTCCCCTGCAAGACCTTCGTCAAGTTGTTTACGGAACATTTCAACACCAGTAACAACCGCTTTGGATTTCTTCTTTAATACCAACGATTTCGATTTCGTCGTTGACTTTAACGATACCACGGTCGATACGTCCTGATGCTACAGTACCACGTCCAGTGATTGAGAATACGTCTTCGACTGGAAGAAGCAATGGTTTGTCAGTATCACGTTCTGGTTCTGGGATGTACTCATCAACAGTGTTCATCAAGTCCATGATGATATCTTCGTATTTAGAGTCACCTTCAAGAGCTTTAAGAGCTGAACCTTGGATAACTGGAAGGTCATCACCTGGGAAATCGTATTCTGAAAGAAGGTCACGGATTTCCATTTCAACCAATTCAAGCAATTCTTCATCGTCAACCAAGTCAACTTTGTTCATGAAGACGATCAAGTGTTTAACACCAACCTGACGTGAAAGAAGGATGTGCTCACGAGTTTGTGGCATTGGTCCGTCAGTTGAAGCTACTACAAGGATAGCTCCGTCCATTTGAGCGGCACCAGTGATCATGTTTTTAACGTAGTCCGCGTGTCCTGGAGCGTCGATGTGAGCGTAGTGACGTTTTTCAGTTTCGTACTCAACGTGCGCAGTGTTGATAGTGATACCGCGTTCGCGTTCTTCTGGAGCAGCATCGATAGACGCATAGTCTTTAGGTTGGTTAACTGATGAAGGCAAGCGACGTGCCAAAACAGTTGTGATAGCTGCAGTTAGGGTAGTTTTACCGTGGTCAACGTGTCCGATAGTACCAATGTTAACGTGTGGTTTACTACGATCGTATTTTTCTTTTGCCATTTGAGTAAAAGCCTCCAATAAAATATATTTTATAGATAGACAGTAGGCAATACAGTCTAACTTTCCTTACTATTTTATCAAATTTCGTCTAAATTGCAAGTGTTTTACTAGCTTTTTTTCTTATTTCTTTTTTCTTAAAGGAATTTATCCAAATGAAAGTTTGTGAAATCTCATTTCCACTTCTTTTTTGAAATAAACAGCTAGATATTTCATTCTTTGCGACCAATTTTTCGAGTTTTTTCACAATCATTTTCACTTTATTCCAGTAAAAAAACCAATCCCTTTAATCGGGATTGGTTTTAAGGTTCACGATTAACCAGAATTACGCAATCCTGTCGCGACACCATTGATCGTGATATGAATCAACTTGTCCTGATCTGCAGGCAACTCGCCACGTCTCTGGCGTTTAATTAATTCTAATTGAATATAGTTTCAGAACATTAAAGTATGGCATACGATAATCTAAACTATCTTTTAGATAAGGGTTCTCAGCTAAGAGTTCATCATGACCTTCAATCTGTAAAATAACATCCTTAGTCAATTGCCACTCGTCCAGGATAATATTGAAGATGTCACGAACCTCCTCTTCCTCACAAAGCTTGGCGTATTCAAAAGCAATGTTCATATTGGCTTTTGAGAGCACCATGTCTACGTTTGAAAGAAGAGACTTGAAGAATGGCCATTTTTGGTACATATAACGCAAGGTTTCAATGTTTTCAGGGTCTGCATCAATAAATTCTTTAAAACTAGAGCCTACACCGTACCAGCCAGGGAACATCACCCGGCTCTGTGACCATGAGAAGACCCAAGGAATAGCACGCAAGCCACCGATTTCTTTGATGGTCTTACGGGCTGCTGGACGGGAACCAATATTGAAACTAGAAATGGCCTTAATCGGACTGGATTCGAAGAAGTAATCATAGAAATGCTCATTGCCAACACCAGTTCACGATAAATATCGTAGCTACGATTGACAATCTGGTCCATAATCTCATTGTACTGATCGGACATGCTCTTTTCACTCTTCTGCTTAGCAATCATCCGGTTAATCGTTGCAGATACCAACATTTCCAAGTTGTAATAAGCTGCATCCTTGTTCCCATATTTATTGCCAATGACCTCACCTTGCTCCGTCAAACGAATGCGGTCATTAATGGATCTCAATGGTTGTGAGGTGATGGCTTCATAGGTTGGACCACCCCCACGACCAACCGTTCCCCCACGGCCATGGAAGAAGGTAATTTTGACACCAAACTCGTCGCCAATCGCTGTTAATTGTTGCTGGGCCTTATAAAGAGTCCAACAAGAAGATAGATAACCACCATCTTTGTTACTATCTGAATAACCAAGCATAATTTCTTGGTAGTTATTCTTAGAAGCAATCCAGCGTTTAGCAATTGGAAGTGATAGATACTTTCTCATTGTATCTTCAGATTGGTCCAAGTCTTCGATCGTCTCAAAGAGGGGAACAATTTGCACACGTGCGCTTTTCTTGTCAATCAGTCCCACTTCTTTCAACATGATAGCCAACTCAAGCATATCCGATACACTGGTTGCGTGAGAAATAATGGTTTGGCGAATGACATCTTCTCCTAAGCGGTCTTTTAATTCACGCGCTGTTTGGAAAATAGCTAATTCTTTTTCAAGCAATTCTGATTTTTCTGCATGGGTAGCAGATAAAATCCGAGGATCTTCTAACAACTCTTGTAAAAGCAACTCGCACTTTTCGTCTTCTGACAAATCACTGTAATGGTCATTGATTCCAGCTTCTTTGAGAAGTTCCGCAACACAAGCTTCATGGACACTCGAATCTTGACGCATATCGATCGAAGCCAAGAAGAATCCAAAGACTTCTACTGCTTCTAATAACTCAGCAAACTCCCCTGAGATTAAAGCTTCTGCCTTATTTTCAATCAATGACTCTTGAATAAGGGTCAAATCCTGTTTAAATTCTTCAACTGTTTCGTAATAAGGAGGGCGATCTTCTGCCAACTCTTGGATCGCACCACTGATTCGGGTACCGATATAATCGGAAACCACTCCTTGTTGATGGGTGTGAGCACCAAGAAGACGTTCGACCGGATGACGGTCATCTACTGTTGAGCCAACGACAGACCATTCCTTGATATTCAACAAGGTTTGGACCAACTTGGATTGAATATAATGGAAGGCCCGACGGTAGGGCTCCTTCTCTCTAAAGACAGATGTATCACTGGAACGGGCTGCCATCTCTTCAACCGCTTGACTGGTTTTTGAAAGGTTGGTAGAGAGGGAGAAGTTCCGATAAAGACTAGAGATTTTCTGAATATAATAGTTCAGAATGACTTCACTTTGAATCGTAGCTGATCGCTTCAAGGTCTCTGCGGTTACAAAAGGATTCCCATCCCGGTCTCCACCGATCCACATTCCCATCGTAATCGGTTTGGGTTGTTGCAACTCAATCCCTTGCTCCTTGGCAAGACGTTTGTATTCCAACATTAAGTTAGGAACAGCCTGAAGGAAGGAACTATTATAGTATTCCATGACGTTGGTAATCTCATTGGTTACCTTGAGTTTCTTTTCACGGATCATATCGGTTTGCATCATAATTTCGATATTACGACGCAAATTGTTGTACCATTTGGTTTCGTTCATCAAGCCAGCTTTTACATCTCGATGTTGGCGTAAAAGACTGTGAATGTGAGTGGTTAAGTCCAACATGGTTTTCCGTTGCACTTGGGTCGGATGAGCGGTCAGTACCGGTACTACATTGAGGTGCTCCAAGATTTCCTGAGCATTTTCAGTCTCAGCCACCTGGCGAATGGTGGACGACAGTTTTCCAAGATAGTCTTGCCCCACATTATTTTGATGATTGATTTCAAAAGCCAAATCGACATCTTCAGAGATATTAATCAACAAGGGGAGAATGGCAAAGTAGCGAGAAATCACGGTCATCTCTTCATTTGATAGCTCTTTGACAATTTGATCCAATTTTAAATAGTCTTTTGAAACAGATAGTTTTTTCAATTCAAGAATCTTATTAAAGGTTTCTGGACTCACCAAATTTTTAGCAATATCTTCTAAAATAGTGGTTAAAATCTCAGCTTCTTCTTTGATAATCTCTTTGTTGGTATAGCTCTCTAGTTTTTGTAAAGTCATGATAACTCCTTTCTTTACTCACTCCGGTTTAGTAATAGCTCTGAATTTTCTGAGGCTTCTCGTAAGAAGGGGCCTCTTGAGTAGCTAGGGCGCGCTTTTCACTCGCATCAATATTTAAGACAAGGGCAATCGCAATGGATAAGACCCACAAACTATTTCCTCCTTGTGAAAGGAAGGGGAAGGTCACCCCTGTCGAAGGAATCAGCCCAGAAATCCCACCAATATTGATGAAGGTTTGGGTCAGGAGCATCCCTCCTATACCAATCGCCATCATTGAATTAAATGGATCTCTTGCCCGAATCCCGACAAGAATAATGCGCAAAATTAAGAAGAACAACAAGGCTAAGATGAGACTAGCTCCCACAAAACCAAGTTCTTCAATAACGATTGAAAAGACAAAGTCTGTATGAGCTTCTGGCAGATACCCTTGCTTTTCAATCGAATTTCCAAGTCCCAAGCCAAACCAGCCCCCATTACTCATGGCGTAATAAGAATTGGCTAGTTGGTGTCCCGAATCTGATAAATCATTAAAGGGGTTGTAAAAAGCACTGAAACGTTTCGCTACATATCCAAAGACAGGGATTTTAGAGAAACGCTCTACCCCAATTAGCTGAATGGAATAAAGAAGAACGGTTGAGCCTCCCACTAGGATGGCTAATAGGCTTGAAAACCAGCGGTAAGCTATCCCACTTGCACTAATCATAATTAAGGTTGTCAGTGCAAGAATGGTCGCATTTCCTAAGTCTGGCATGATGACCACAATAGCAATCAGGAAGAGCACCATCCAACGCCAATCCGACAAATCTCGAGGAAGCCATTGATTGTGGGTTAACGCTTGGTAATCATATCGTTGAATTTCTTCTTGCTTTTTAGAGAAGACCAAGGCCAAGTACCAGACGATGATAATCTTCAAATACTCAGCTGGCTGAATAGAGAAACCTCCAAAACTCAACCATCCATGCGCACCATTCACCGTATCTGTGATGAAACGCGATAGCAAAAGAAGGATCGTCTCAGCTATAATGAAAATTCCAATGAAACCCTTTTTCTTAAGGACATTTAATTTCACCTTATAGGTAATCAGAATAGTGATCAAACTTAGAACAAAAAAGATCCCCTGGCTTCTGATCATCCCGAAAGGACTAACCCCTTTTTGGATGGCTAAGGCACTCGTTGTCGAGTAGACTACAATCAATCCCAATACTGACAAAAGGAGGTAAGGGATCAGGATTGAATAGTTTAAAAAATGACGTTTTTCTAATTTCATGTAACACCCATACTTCTAATTTTCAAATTTCATTATATCACCTTTCAATAGTAAAAAAAAGGAAAGACCAAATAAGATTCGGTTTTCACTTTCAAAAGATGATCAAACAGACCAGTCTAACTCTTATTTCTACTTCAACTATTGTGAGGAAGCAAGGAAAATCAATTCTCTGATTCACTATAATATCATCTTATTTTTTCCTGTTTTCGGACCCTTTGTTTTGCCTTTTTCCATCTTTTACGGTAAAATGATTCTGTATGAGAAAAAGGATTAAACCAATTGTCCTCTTTGTCTTTTTCGCAAGTATCTTTTCCTTTTTGATAATTTCTAAAACAGTAGCAGATATCCAAAGGAATCAACTTGCTAGAAACAAGACTCTACAAGAGGCAAAGAAAACCAATCAAACAAAAATCCCATCTTCCTCTTCTTCTGACTCAGTTGAAGAAATAGATCAAGAATTTTTGAATCGACCAATTATTGATATCTCTGGTTGGCAATTGCCAAGCGAGATTGATTATGATCTCTTAGCACAGAATGTTTCTGGAGTCATTGTTCGAGTTCATAGTGGCGCTCAAGCTAAAAAAGAAAATGCCGCGACTTATTTAAATGGAATAGACAAATCATACGAAACTCATATTAAAGAGTTTCAAAAACGAAATATTCCAGTTGCGGTATATGCTTACGTAGCTGCCAAGGACAAAAAAGAAATGGAAAAGGAAGCAGAAGAGTTCTATCAGGCATCCAAAAAATACAAACCAACCTATTATTGGTTGGATGTAGAAGAAAAAACGATGAGTGATATGAACGCTGGAGTGGAAGCTTTCCGTGCCAAGCTAGAATCATTGGGAGCCAAAAATATCGGAATCTATATTGGGACCTATTTCATGGAAGAACATAGTATCTCCACTGATAAATTTACCGCCCTCTGGATTCCAACTTATGGTCTATGATGACGGCTACTACAATGCAGCCCCATCTACTGATGACGAGTATGATCTTCATCAGTACACCTCTCAGGGGCAATTGAATGGCTTCACCCACTACTTGGACTTGAACCAGATTGCGCCTACACAAGATCAAGAAAAAATCTACCGAAAACTATTTACAGTCGAAAAAAATTAAAAGAGGCAACTGCCTCTTTTTCTCTTGAACGGAAACTCAAAGAGTATGATATAATGTTAGGAAATTAAGAGAAAGAGAAGAGTGAGATGGCAAAAAAACAAAAAGTAAAAAAAACATTGGTTGAACAAATCTTGCAAAAAGCAAAAATCGACCATACAGGATTACAAATCAATGCTCTTGAGGGAATCATTCCAGAAGGGATTACGACTGATCAAATCTATAAGACACTGGCTCTAACAGGCGATAAAACTGGTCCCGTCATTGGGATTGTTCCCATCTCTGCCCACTTGTCAGAAAAAAAATTGGCAAAACTATCTGGCAATAAAAAAGTTAGTATGATTCCGCAAAAAGACTTGGAAAAGACGACGGGCTATGTTCACGGAGCCAATAATCCTGTTGGCATTCGACAAAAACACAACTACCCTATTTTTATTGACCAGTCTGCCCTGGAACTAGATCAGATGATTGTCTCTGCAGGTGAAGTTGGTCACAGTATTCAAATCAAGGCGCAAGATTTAGCTGATTTTGTCAAGGCTAGCTTCGAGGACTTAGTTGAGTAAAGGATAAAACCAATATGAAATTATATTTTGTCCGTCACGGACGTACTGAGTGGAATGAAGAGGGACGTATCCAAGGGGCAAATGGTGACTCTCCGCTTTTAGAATCTTCCATCCAGCAGTTAAAAGCCTTGGGCCAGCATTTATCTCAAACATACTTTGATGCAGCTTATTCAAGTGACTTGCCTAGAGCTGTCCATACTGCTCAAATCATTCTCGAGCAAAATCAACATCCTATCTCCCTCCAAGAGACTCCTGCTCTACGGGAATGGCGGCTTGGTAGGTTAGAAGGTAGAAAAATTGTGGAGTTGAAGGCTCTCTATCCGGAGGAAATGAAGGCCTTTCGTCATAATTTAGCTGAGTTTCACCACGATATTTTCGGAGCAGAATCCGTTGAAGAAACCACCCAACGGACCGTAAAAATTTTATCAAAAGTTTAAAAGACAAGTCTGGAGAGGCCATTCTAATCGTTGGCCATGGGGCTAATTTAACAGCTTCTATTCGGAGCCCTACTTGGCTATAAACCAGAGGAACTCCGTAAAAACGGTGGCCTCGATAATGCCAGTGTGACGATTTTGACAACAGATGATTTTGAGCACTATCACTTAGATACTTGGAATGATACTTCTTACTTAAAAGACTAAAAAACACTGATCTTGCGATCAGTGTTTTCTTTTATTTTATTTCATAGTTGGGAAGAGCAATACGTCACGGATAGTAGTCGTATCAGTAAGGAGCATGCAGAGACGGTCGATACCGATTCCCAATCCTCCTGTTGGTGGCATACCATATTCAAGAGCTTCTACATAATCGTAGTCAATTCCAGTTGCTTCGTCGTCTCCCAATTCTTTGGCACGTGCCTGCGCTTCGAACCGTTCCAATTGGTCGATTGGATCGTTCAATTCTGTAAAGGCATTAGCATATTCCTTTGTCATGATGAAGAGCTCGAAACGATCTGTGAAACGAGGATCTTCGTCATTCTTCTTAGCCAATGGTGATACAGCTACAGGGTGTCCATAGACAAAGGTTGGTTGTGTCAAGGTTTCTTCCACATATTCTTCGAAGAAGGCATTGATAATATGCCCCACTTCAGTGTAGTGTTTTTCAACTGGCACATGTTTTTCTTTAGCAAGGGCTACTGCTTCTTCAAAGCTCATTTCCTGCCAGAAGTCAACACCAGCAATTTCCTTGATCGCATCCACCATGTGGACACGTTTGAATGGTTCATTGATCTTGATTTCAGTTCCCTGATAGTCAACTGGACCATCCCCATGAATGGCTTTCGCAGCGTGTTGGATAATCCCTTCCGTCAAGTCCATAATATCTTGGTAGTCAGCATAGGCTTGGTAGACTTCGATGGAAGTGAATTCTGGATTGTGGGTAGCATCCATTCCTTCGTTACGGAAGATACGGCCAATCTCATAAACGCGCTCCATTCCACCAACAATCAAGCGTTTCAAGTGAAGTTCGGTCGCAATCCGAAGTACCATGTCAATGTTTTGGGCATTGTGGTGAGTGATAAACGGACGCGCAGATGCTCCACCAGCTTCATTGTGAAGAACAGGGGTTTCTACCTCAAGGAAGCCTTGACCATCCAAGTAACGACGGATTTCTGAGATGATTTTCGAACGGGTAACAAAGCGGTTAAAGCTTTCACGGTTCGAAATCAAATCCAAGTAGCGTTTGCGGTAGATGGTTTCCACATCAGACAAGCCATGGAATTTTTCAGGCAAGGGACGAAGGGCTTTAGACAAGTGTGTGATGTGAGTAGCTTTGATGGAAAGCTCACCCATGTCGGTCCGCATCACTTCTCCTTCTACCCCAAGGAAATCTCCAAGGTCAGCCTTTTTGAAATTTCATAATTTTCTTCACCGACCGCATCTTTCCGAACGTAAATTTGGATTTGACCTTCACGGTCTTGAAGGTGGGCAAAGCCGACCTTCCCTTTCCCACGTTTGGTTACAAGACGACCCGCAATAATGGCCGTTTCGTTCAAGTCATGAAGTTGTTCTTTATCTAATTCTGAATATTTTTCTTTCAATTGACCAGAATCTGCAGTTCGTTCGAATCGCTTTCCAAATGGGTCGATTCCTTGTTCACGAAGGGCCGCCATCTTTTCACGACGGACAATCTGCTGGTCATTTAATTCTTCCATATGTTCAGTAGTCATTTGGAACCTCCTAAGTTATTCTCCCCTATTTTATCATATTTGACGGGGAAATACACTATTCTTGAGCAGGAAAAATGAAAAAAGGAATGGAAGGAAAGGGTTCCTTCTCCCTTTTCCGTCACATTCCATTCATTCATAATCAAATTTTACTTCATCCGAGTCAACTATATAGGTCATTCATCCTTATTCATAGCGAAGAGCTTCAATCGGATCGAGTTTTGATGCCTTGCTTGCTGGTAAGATACCAAAGACAATTCCGACACAAGCTGAAAAGATGATACTTCCGATAGCCACTGACATGGAGACGACTGGTGGTCCTTCTAGAGCACCTGCGGCAGCTGTGGCGATGAGGGCATTGACACCATAGGCCAATCCCAAACCGAGAATTCCTCCCATCATGGTCAAGACCATGGATTCGATGAGGAATTGAATCAAGATTTTTCCACGAGTAGCTCCAAGAGCTTTTCTCAGACCGATTTCACGTGTCCGCTCAGTCACAGAAACCAACATGATATTCATGACCCCAATCCCACCAACGAGAAGGGAGATTCCTGCAATCGCTCCGATGACTGTTGTCATAATACTGAGCATTTGATTGGTCTGCTCCAAGATACTATCCATGTTAAAGATTTGGAACTCTCCTTGGCGAACTCCCGATAACTCGGTTAATTTTTTCGCCGCTTCGATCCCAGTTGGTTTAATCTGTTTGACATCTGGGATATGCACCACAATAGTAGAAATTTCTTCTGTTCCAAATTCTGAAGCTACTTGGGTATTGGCCATCAAGGCACTTCCTCCAGAAGAAACCCCGTATAATGCAGATCCAGCATTTGGGTCCTTGAAGATCCCTACCACCCGATAGTTGTTGTCTCCGACAGCAACCACTTGGTTGAGGGCACTTTCCGTCCCAAATAAGGTCGAAGCTAAGCCTTCATCCAACATGATGACCCGTGAGAAACTCTGATAATCTGAAGGATTCAGTTTTCTTCCTGAAACCAATTCAAATTTTCTTACTGAGAAATAAGTATCATTGACCCCCATGATATTGACCCCTTCAGATTTTTTCTTCTGATAGGAGATAGTGGCATTAGCCGTATTACCAACATAGTAGCCATCAATGCCAGGAATCTTGGTCAATTCCTTTGACCCATTCTTCTTGAACAACGGGTGGTGTTTCAAGGATTGGGTTGTCAACGTCCTCGCTACTTTCCTCTCCATAGCCAGCTGGCGGTGACATTCCTTGGTCTTCTTCACTGGCAACACCGCCTTCGCCACCACCTTCTGCGCCTCCTTCTTCTGAGACAGGTTCCGGGCCAAGATTAAAACCAGTCATGTAGCCACTCTTTCGGGCGGAATAGGAAATCTGAACATATTGTTGATCCTTGGTAAAGGTCTTAGTCACTCCCGCTTTCATCCCATCTCCGAGAGCCATGATGACAACGACTGAGGCAACCCCGATGATAATCCCTACCATGGTTAAGAACGATCTCATTTTATGTCCCATAATGGAACTAATAGCGAATTTCCAGTTCTGCATCAGGCCCTCCTTTCGTTGCGGCTATCCGAAGAAATCACTCCATCTCGAATGACAATCTGACGTTTGGCATAGGCAGCAATCTCCGTTTCGTGGGTCACCATGATGATGGTTTTGCCTTCTTGATTTAGGGCTGTCAAAAGCTCCATAATCTGATCGCCGGTCTTGGAGTCAAGAGCTCCTGTTGGTTCATCCGCTAAGATAATAGAAGGATGATTGACCAAAGCACGCGCGATGGCCACCCGTTGTTTTTGCCCTCCAGACAATTCCGAAGGAAGGTGGTGCATCCGCGTATCTAGCTCAACTTTCTTTAAAAATTGTTCAGCTAATTCTTTTCTTTTAGAAGGATTTACTCCTGCATAAATCAAGGGAAGCTCGACATTTTGAAAAGCATTGAGTTTCGATAGGAGAAAGAATTGTTGGAAGACAAAGCCTATTTGCTCATTGCGAACCTGTGCTAATTTCTTCTCACTAAGATTTCCTACTTCTTCCCCCTCTAGCCTGTACTCACCGCTGGTCGGACGATCCAGAAGACCAATGATGTTCATTAGGGTAGATTTCCCAGATCCGGAAGGTCCCATAATAGCTAGAAATTCCCCTTCTTCCACATCTAAATGGATATCCTTTAATACCTGTAGGGTTTGATCGCCATTTTGATAACTTTTATTGATGTTTTTCAGCTCAATCAATTTTGTCATATTTTCCGACCTCTTTCCCATCTTCCAAATCGCCAGAAGGGTTGGTGATGACTTGAGCATCTTTCTTCAAACCAGATAAGACTTTCTTGATTTTCTGCATCTGCATTTCCTAAGGTAACATTGACTTTTTTAGCCTTGCCAGCTTCAATCGTCCAAACATAGCTTTGATCACCGTCTGATAAGACACTTGTCACAGGAACTAAAGGATGGATGGTTGAACTTTTTACTTCAATATTGACAGAGAAACCTTGTTTCAAATCACCAATCTCACTGGTAATATCTACCGTAAACGGATATTTAGCTCCCCCTGTTCCTTGTCCAGAACCTGCGGCATTCGCACCAGCCTGACCAGCATCTGTCGGATAGTTGGCAACGTAGCTAATTTTTCCAGTCCATTTTTTTCCAGGATAGACCTTAGAGGTTAAGGTCACTTCCTGACCAACTGAAATGTTGGCTAGATTGTACTCAGACAACTCACCTTTTACTTGAAGGTTACCGTTGCTGACAATATGAACAAGGGTTTGGTTGGTTCCGGTTGTTGATTTGGAGACATCTTTATTGACTTCTACAACCGTTCCATCTGTACTACTTTTTACGGTTGTAGCATCCAACAAAGCTTTAGCTTTTTCCATATTGGCTACAGCATCCGCACGGGCATCGCGCAAATCACCCACTTGTGTGTCCAAAGAACGTTGGGCTTGAGAGGCTGATTTGCTATCTGCTTCCTCATCCCCTGTTGTATCAATTGTCACTCCATTGGTCATGAGATCGTTCAATTGACGATCTGCCTTATTGACCGCACGTACCGCCGCATCATAGGCAGATTGCGCTTCTGTACTACTATATTGAACAATAGCTTGGCCAGCGGTTACTTGATCCCCGACATTCACTAGGATGGATTGCAAATCTCCTTTGGTTCCGTCAAAGTAAATATACTGTTCTTGATTGGCTGTAACCTTACCTGTCAATAGAACAGAGGAAGCAATCGAACCTTCTTTCACGGTTTGTACCATAGGTGTCATATCGACCATTTCTTCAGGGCCACTACCTGTTTTTCCCAAAAGCAAGCCAGCTCCCCATTCCTACAACTGCTATTGCAGCACCTGTCGCTGTAATAATTTGCCATTTTTTAAATTTCTTCATTTCTTTCCTCCAGTATTCGAAAGCGTTTCAATTTATAAGTTTAGTATATCATATTTCCTCATTTTTCAATTCAGAATCATCTGTTTTGCACGTTTTTTTTGCTATCTTGTTTTCTCCTCCTATTCAACGATGGCAATTTCTTGATTTTTGTAACCTTTGTTGTTACAATGAAAGTGTAAATCAACAAAGGAGTACTAACCATGAAAGAATTTGATATTATCTCCATTGGTGGAGGTAGCGGAGGGATTGCCACCATGAACCGAGCTGGAGAACATGGAGCCCGAGCTGCTGTTATTGAAGAAAAACAACTAGGTGGGACCTGTGTCAACAAAGGATGTGTCCCTAAAAAAATTATGTGGTATGGCGCCCAAATTGCTGAAGCCATTCGTGATTACGGTCCAGATTATGGGTTTACTTCTGAACAGACCAATTTTGATTTTGCGACCTTAAGAAAAAATCGCGAAGCTTATATTGATCGGGCTCGTTCTTCTTATGATGGCAGTTTTAAACGAAATGGTGTGGAGTATATCCAAGGTCGTGCTCGCTTTGTCGACGCCCATACAGTTGAAGTCAACGGGGAAACCATCAAGGCTAAACACATTGTGATCGCTACAGGGGCTCATGCTTATATCCCAGATCTACCTGGAGCAGATTTAGGAGAAACCTCTGACGATGTCTTTGCTTGGGAAGAACTACCAAAATCAGTTGCCATTATTGGCGCTGGCTACATTGCGGTAGAACTAGCCGGTGTCCTCCATGCCCTTGGTGTTAAGACAGACCTCTTCGTTCGAGGGGATCGTCCCTTAAGAAAGTTTGATTCTTACATTGTCGATGGCTTAATGGAGGAGATGGATAAACAAGGATTGCCTCTCCATCCTCACAAGGTTCCTGTCCGACTCACGAAGGAAGAAAATGGTCAAATCCGAGTCTATTTCGAAGACCAAACATCTTTTGTTGCTGATCATGTCATCTGGGCGACTGGGCGCAAACCAAACGTCCAAGACCTCAATCTAGAAGCTGCAGGTGTCATCTTAAATGAAAAAGGATTCATTGCAGTGGATGAATACCAGAATACGGTTGTTCCTGGCATCTATGCTCTTGGGGACGTCACAGGAGAAAAAGAATTAACTCCTGTCGCTATCAAGGCAGGGCGTACCCTATCCGAACGTCTCTTTAATGGAAAAACCGATGCTAAAATAGACTATTCAACCATTCCTACCGTTGTCTTTTCCCATCCCGCTATTGGTACAGTCGGTCTCACTCAAGAAGAAGCCGAAAAACAATATGGAAAAGAAGCTATCAAGGTCTACACTTCTAGTTTCGCTTCTATGTATTCAGCTGTAACCCAGCATCGCCAGCTGGCTAAATTTAAACTCATCACTGCAGGACCAGAAGAAACCGTCGTCGGCCTTCATGGACTTGGATATGGTGTAGACGAAATGATTCAAGGTTTCGCTGTGGCCATCAAGATGGGAGCGACTAAAGCAGATTTCGATGCAACCGTCGCCATCCATCCAACCGGTTCCGAAGAATTCGTTACCATGCGTTAATATCAGAAAAGGTTTGTTTAACAAGCCTTTTTCTTATATTTTTATTTTAATGTATCATCATTGGAGCTTCCATAGTCTAATCTTTCATTTTAACTGGATTACCTTACATTTTTGTAAGACAAGAGCTTTCGAAAGAATAAAAGCGAACTTCACTAGTCAAGTTCTTAAACTATCAGATAAAAAAAAGAGGCTAGGACTTTTGTCCTAGCCTCTCAATTGTTTTTGGATTGTCGAGCAAGACGCAGTGGTTGAGTGAGCTCTACTACGCTGATTTCATCAGCTTTTACAGCCCTACTCAACTGTGCGGAGGTGGGACGACGAAATCGAATTCTAACGAATTACCGATTTCTGTTCCACTCTCTCTGTCTTCTTATGGTAAGATAGCAATGGCGCGAACAGGTGAACCAGTTGCCTTGTCCCAGTGAGGGAAGGCAATTGAAATCAAGGCACCAACTGCTGGTACTTGATCCAATTGGTTCAAGACTTCTACTTGGTAGATATTTTGTTCCAAAAGGTAGTATTCATTGACCAAGCCATGCTCTGCAGCAGGAATACCCGCATCTGTATCGAAGGTCTCATGACCCACCGCCTTAACATGGCGTTCATGAATCAAGAATTCCAAAGCTTCACGGCTCCATCCTGGACTTTGTTGAACCCCATTTTCATCTAGGTTGCGCATAGCATCTTGATCTGGCCAACGTTTTGACCAATCACTACGGAAGGCGACAAAAGCTCCTTCTGCAATTTGTCCATGTTCTGCTTCAAAGTCCAAGATATCTTGTTTGCTCAAGATAAAGTTTGGATTGGCCGCAACCTCTTTCGATTTGTCGATGACATAGAGTGGTAAAAGAAGATCTTTGAGGTCAATCTCATCCAACCAACGGCCACCTTCTACAAAGTGAATCGGAGCATCGATATGCGTTCCGTATTGACCAACCACCGTAAATTTTTGGACATGGAAGCCATCTTTTAGTGTAAAGAGATCTTCTTGTTGCAAAGCAGGGAGGGCTGGAAAGTGAGGACTTTCTGCATTGATTTGGTGACTCAAGTCCACCCATTTTTTAGCTTGTAATTCTTTGTAAATAGTAAGTAAATCTGACATAAGGGTTCCTTTCCTATAAGTGCGACATGAAATAAACGAATAAGGTTATTATAACAGTCAATGTCAACATCCACAATGATTTGCGTTAATCTTGTTTTCTTGAATAGGATATAGTTTCAAGCTATAATTATAGAAAGCATCAAAAAAGAGACTGGGACAAAAGTCCTAGCCTCTCAAATGTCTTTGGATTGTCGAGCAAGACGCAGTGGTTGAGTGGGCTGTAAAAGCTGATGAAATCAGCTTTTACAGTCCTACTCAACTGTGCGGAGGTGGGACGATGAAATCGAATTCTAACGAATAACCGATTTCTGTCCCACTCTCCTTTCTTACTCTGGCCATTACTGTTTAAATGCATCTAGCAAAACTTGGAATTCTTCATTAGTGAGCGTAATCCCTTTGCCCATCTTCGTATGGTCTGGACTCCAAGTTCGGATATCATATTTAGCAGGTGCTCCATTAAAGCTAACCCGGTTTAACTCCTTGGTCCATCCTTTTTCATTTTCAGATAACACCAAGAGTTGTTCTTCAATTTCAAAACTAAAATCTGCCATGAATACTCCTTTCAATGTCTTTCACCTTAATAATTCGTAAAAAATTTTACAAAATGAATGAAATTTTCTATAATATATTGTATCAACTTATGGAGAATTATGCTATGAAAAGATTTCTTGAGCTTCTCAAGGACCGAGCGAATGAATTTTTTAACGATAAAACCTCCCAACCAGCCCCACTTGAGGATGATAAAATTATTCAGATTATTGAACTGGCCCTTCGAAAAAAACAAGGAGTCCATGTCATCTTCCAAAATAAAAGCTTTACAGGCGATATCGTGAAATATGATCAGGAACGAAAACAACTCATTGTCAAAAATTTTAAAAAGAGTATGTCAACCATTATTCGAATTTCTGATATTCAAAAGATTAGTCTTGTTCCACATACGATTCGAATCGCCCAACAAAAAACACCGTAAACTTCCAAGCTAGGGAGGCATGCGGTGTTTTTTTTGTTGTACTTTCTAGGCACGAACTGTTTGACTCGTTCCATCTTCTTTATAGAGATTGATCAAGCCTTCTTTGAGAGCACGGATCATATCACCTGGTTCAACTGGTGTTGGCATATGAATGGTCAATAGCTCCATCGGATTTGGTGCTCGGTCAATTTTATTACCCTTAGCATCATGCAAATCTTCGATGACTGTTTCAAAATGTCGGAAACCAGGTCCATAAAATTCCACTTGGTCCCCTTCGTTGATGACATTCCGTTGACGAATAGTCGCAATTTGCTTGTCCGCATCATAGGCAACCACTTCTCCAACAAACTTGTATTCTGGAATCTTCCGACGAGCCCCAAACAGTTGCTCGTTTTCTGAAGGAGTACCGTAGTAAAAACCAGTCGCTAGCTCACGTTGAGCCACTTTCCACATCTCATCAATCAAATCTTGCTTGATATCTTCGAACTTCTCAGGACTTTCCAAATAAGCATCCACAGCTGCCTTGTAACAGTTCGTTACGGTAGAGACATAGTGAATGGACTTCATGCGACCTTCAATCTTCAGACTGTCCACTCCATTTTCAATCATATCAGGGATATGGTCAATCATCGACATATCAACAGCTGACATCGAGAATTCTTCAGGGATTTCCCCTTTGAGACTCTTGCGTTCTTGACCGAACGGCATATCGTAGAGATCATACTTCCAACGACAAGATTGGGAACAGCCACCACGGTTAGCATCCCGCATACTCATATGATTGGAAAGGGTACAGCGACCTGAATAGGAAATACACATCGCTCCGTGAACAAAGGCTTCAATCTCAACGTCCGTCCGCTTACGAATCTCAGCTAGTTCTTCCATCGAAACTTCACGAGCCAAAACGACCCTTGTCAAGCCCAAGTCTTTCCAAAACTCAAGGGTCTCATAGTTGGTAGCACTAGCTTGTGTAGAAAGGTGAATTTCCAAACCTGGCGCTTCAGTCGCTGCGATGGTAATCAAGGCAGGGTCTGAAACAATGACTGCTGCGATTCCGATATCCCGTAAACGACGGAACCATTCACCAGCTCCAACTTCATTTCCTTCGTGCATGACCATATTGGCCGCAACATAGACCTTCGCTCCATACTTAGCCGCAAATTGGACTCCTTCTTCCATTTGCTCAAAGGTGAAGTTTCCTGCACGGCTACGAAGACCATAGGCCTGACCACCAATAAAGACAGCATCCGCACCATAGCGAACAGCCACTTTTAATTTTTCTAAAGTTCCAGCGGGGGATAAAACCTCTGGACGTTTCAATTGTTTTGTCATCATATCTCCTAGTATATTACAAGTATATTAGTTAGATTATCAATCTTGTCTATTTTATAGCAAATCCAGTCGAAAGGCAATGGTTTGGGAATTGTTTTGACAATTCTCATTCTTTACCATCATCAAAAAGGAAGGCCCGCACTCCTGGCAGGCTTTTCTCCTTTATTTAACCATGTCTGGATCGTAGTCATAAAATCCAGTATCGAGGAAACGATTCTTAGGATGCAATTGGTGAATCTGTTCGTCCAATAGAAAGGCTTGGTCAGAGTGAAAGGTCCCTGCTTCCAAGAGCTCACGTGCTTTCACAAAACACTTGGCAATTTCCACAAAGTTTTGACCAGGTGTATAAATTCCCTCTAACTTCCAATGAGTAAAGCCATGTTCAACTAACTCAGACAATTTGGTCATCAAATCCAAATCATTGTTGGCAAAAATATGAGTTCCATGTTTGTCTTCAAAAATAGAGTAATGGCTATCTGGATCCCCAGGCTCTGCCAGAAAGAGATCGCGTTCTCTTGTTTTTTCGTCGTCAATGTGGGTGAAATTATAATAATTTTGCAAAAGAGGCCGTTTGGAATGGTGAATCACACTAGCTCCATAGACCAATACTTCAGCAGGAATCTCTAGGATTTCTGGCATCTTGAAAAGCTCTGCAGATGGGATTTCTCGAGCTAATACGGCTTCAGAAACACCAGCCTTTTGTCCCCAGAAATTGATTTGACGGCTGCTTGTCACCATGGTAGAAGCATCATAAATGGTTTTAAAGTTGTAGCCATCCCGCTTCAAGACATAAAAGACACCTGCATCCCCTACCGTGATATAATCGACGTTAATCGATGCAAGGAAATCTAAAAATGGTTTGATATGATCCATCATATCCTGATGCATCAAGGCATTGACAGCCACTGTCAATTCTTTTCCTGCTGCATGGACTAGATCAGAAATTCGACTTAATTCGTCATACGAGAAAGTATGAGGAAGTCGTAATCCATACTCTTTTTCACCAACATAAATACGGTCTACCCCTGCTTCTAGAAGGGCTTGAACCTGTTCAATACTTTCAGCTGTAGCTGTAATAATTATCTTATTCATGAAAACTATTATACCAAAAAAGTATTTTTGCTCTTCAAATTTCTTAATTTTGTAAAAATTGTAACAGTTTTGTAACATTTCTATGCTTGAAAACGTGTTAAAATAAGAGAGTACTGTTAGGAGAGAGAAATATGCCCGCAAGAAAACTTAGAGTTGTTGAAGAATACGACTATATCGAAGTCCCTCTTCAACAAGAGAATACAACAACTAATTATGACTTTAACTATGATACTGAACCAGCTTCCCAATTAAGTGAGCTACTGTTTTTCCTTAATATTGCTGTGTTTTGTGTCTTAACTGTTTTATTTAGTTTCATCTTTTTATCAATGAAGATGAATACCTTCTTTGCTTTTGCCTCAGCAATTGCTTGCAGTTTGGGAAGTATCCAAGCTTTCCGAATTTTCCAGCTAAAACGGAAAAAGGACTAAGATGAAATTTTTAGCCTCCTTAGGGAGGCTTTTTGGCATTTCCCAATCTAGTTTGTCATTTCATAAGAGAAATCCCTCACCAAATGGTGAGGGATTCTTTTTATTCTTCTTCTACAGCTGTTTCTTTGATTTCTTCTTCGACTTCTTCAACAGCTGTTTCTTCTTCTAATTCCAGGACAATCTCTTCACTTTCTTTCTCTTGTGTAGGGTAGAAAGGAGTTGCTTGATTACCGGTCTTTTGCTGAATTTTTTCCTTAATCGTTTGGATGGCATCTTGTGAAAATTCTACCACATCCTGTGTCTTATCTTTAACCGTTTCGATGACAGTGTCTTTGTTGATCTCTCCACTTTCAACTTTTTCCTTAGTTTGCTGAATAGCGTCTGATGCTTGCTTAGATAGTTCCATTGCGGATTGTTTCACCGAATCATGAACTTCTTGTGGATTTTCTTGATATTCTTTCACAAAACCTTTGACTTTACCAGTCCATTCTTTCCCTTTTTTTGTAGTCAGGAAATAGGCAACGGATGCGCCTGTGATCGTTCCAATTAATAATGATGATAAACGTCCCATAGGGTACCTCTTTTCTTATTTAAATAATTTCATAGCCATGCGAGCTGCTTTTAATCCGACAGATGTTTTGACGGTTTTTCCACCAACTACGACAGCTTTTTTGCTAATCTGACGCGCTTGATCGTTCAGATCTGATACAGATACAGACAAATCTGCCACCGCAGTGAAGAGTGGATCGATGGTTGCAACTTTTTGATTCAAATCTTCTGTCAAGACATTCACTTTCGCTAACAACTCATTGGTTTGGTGCAAGGTGACATTCACATCTGATGTCAAGGTCTTAATCGTTACCTGAGTCTCATCTACAACTTTTCCAATCTTTGAAAATAAGATTATCAAGTTGATGACCAAAACGACTAAAGCTAATCCTAAAAGCCCATAGGCAATTTCAATAAACATTTCTTTTCTCCTTAATCTATTTCCGTTTTATAAAACGGTGCATTCTTTTTTCGTTGATAGATCATGATTCCGATTCCAAGTAAGATCAGGAATAGGGACAGCCATTGTGATACTCGAATTCCCAAAAACATCAAGCTATCTGTTCGCATTCCTTCAATAATCATTCGACCAAAGCCATACCAGATGAGATAGAAAGCCGTAATTTCACCCTTTCTCAAAAGCTGTGGGCGGCGACGTAAATATAGAATCAGCACAAAACCGAGCAAGTTCCAGCAGGATTCGTATAAAAATGTCGGTTGACGGTAATGTCCATCAATAAACATCTGATTCCGAATGAAGGAAGGCAAATAATCTAAATTCTTAACAATAGCTCCGTAAGCTTCTTGGTTAACAAAATTGCCCCAACGGCCAATACTTTGAGCAATCATGACACTCGGTGCAGCGATATCTAAAAAATCAACCGGATCAATCAAACGACTGCGTGAAAATAGGTAGAGGACTAGAGCCCCTGCAAGGAGTCCACCATAGATAGCAATTCCACCGTTCCATACGGCAAAAATCTCTCCTGGATTTTCCCTGTAATATGACCATCGAAAAATAACATAGTAGAGACGGGCACCTATAATCGCTACTGGAAAAGCAATCAGAATAAAATCAATGATATCGTCTGACTCAATCCCTTTACGAGGTGCTTCTTTCATAGACAGGATGACTGCCAAAAGGAGACCTAGAACGATACAAATCGCATACCAACGAATACTAAAGGGGCCAAGTTGAAGGGCTACTGGATTCATGCTTTCACCTCATTCTGATCAATCAACTGGGTCAATCGATCTTCAAAGGTTTAGTAGCATCATATCCCATTTCTTTGGCACGGTAATTCATAGCTGCTGCTTCAATGACAACGGAAATATTACGACCTGTCTTAACAGGGATGCGAATTCTTGGAATGGTCACTCCACAGAACTCAATTTCTTCCGCATTATTGCCTAGACGATCATAGGTTTGTTCCTTAGTGTAGTTTTCCAAGTAGACAGCGATTTGAACCTGTGAAGAATCTTTCACAGCACTGGCACCATACAAACTCATGACATCAATGATTCCAACTCCACGAATTTCTAGCAGATGACGTAGAATTTCTGCGGGCTCACCCCATAAGGTCATCTCATCTCGAGCAAAGACGTCTACTCGGTCATCTGCGACTAAGCGGTGTCCCCTCTTGACAAGTTCTAAACCAGTCTCACTCTTACCAATCCCACTATCTCCTTGGATGAGAACCCCCATCCCATAGATATCCATCAAGACACCATGGACACTAGTCCGCTCTGCCAAGAGGGAATCCAAGTAACTAGACAATTCCCCAGACAAGCGACTAGTTGGAACGCGACTGCTTAGAATAGCAATTTGCTTCTCCTCTGCAGCACGGAGCATTTCTTCTGGTATCTCCAAATCACGCGCAATAATGAGTACGGGTGTTTCCGGCTGAAACATCTTACGTAAGACCTGGTGACGGTTGTGAGAGGTCATCTTCATTAAGTAGGACCATTCTTTCATCCCAACTAACTGAATCCGTTCTGGTGTATAGTAGTCAAAATAACCTGTCATTTCAAGTCCCGGACGTGAAATATCTGCCGTTGTGATTTCTTTTTCAAATAAGCTTTCATTACCGTAAACAACCTTCAAACGAAGCTTATCTATTAAATCTCGGACTGTTATTGCCATAGGCTTCTCCCTTTTTTTATTCTCTTACTATTATAGCAAATTATTCCCTTGGAGGACTTGCTCAAGCAACTTTTTTTGATCATGAAAATGGGAATAAGTCTCAAAAAATTGTAGCAACTCCTCCCTCTGGACCCAAGAATGACCTTCTGTCTCTCCTTCTTGATAACGGACCTTAGGGCGTATCTCGTCAAGACTGGCGAGGTAGTAATCATAATGACTTTGTTCCTCTTCAACTGTTTCTTGGTGGATGAGATGGATGGTTCGAGGAGTTAGACCCGTCTCCTCTTTTAGCTCACGAAGAGCGGCATCCAGACTTTTCTCGCCACAGAGGACACTCCCTCCAGCACCACATTCATAGACTCCAGGATGAATTTCTTTTTCTTGACTTCGTTTCATAAAAAGAAAAGCTCCTTTACTGTCTTGTACAAGAACATTAACGACTAGGTGAAATAGTCCATTTGGAATAATTTTTCCTCGTACTAGTTCTACTCCTATTTGCTTTCTTTGCCTATCATAGGCATCCCATTTTTCCATCTTCTCTCCGTTTTCTTCTATAAATCAAAATAGAGGCTGGGACAAAAGTCCTAGTCTCTCAATTGTCTTTGGATTGTCAAGCAAGACGCAGTGGTTGAGTGGGCTCTACTACTCTGATTTCATCAGCTTTTACAGCCCTACTCAACTGTGCGGAGGTGGGACAACGAAATCGAATTCTAACGAATTACCGATTTCTGTCCCACTCTCTATTTTGATTGATTCTGTATTTGCAACAATAGGTCTCTCTTTTTTCTCCTAAAAGAAGGGACTGTCATCCTTAATGACCTCAGCATCCTTACGTTTGCGAGGCCCGAGGCCGTACTTTTCTCTTTCAATGTCTTCTTTATAAGGCATGGAAAGAGCACAGAGGACATAGATTGATATTCCTACAATTCCATAATGGAATAAGCTAAAAAGGATATAGAGGAAACGCAATAAGTTAACATCTAAGCCAAAGCGATCGGATAGCCCTGCAAAAACTCCACTGATAATCTTGCCACGTCGTAATTTATAAAATGTTGGATTCAAGGGCCTACCTCCTATTATTTTAGAACAGTATATCCCGAATTCTACTAACTGTCATCCGACTCAAGGCCGATTTTCTTGATAGGAGGTTTTCTGATACTTGAGATGTCCTCGACATCGACCACAGCGGTACTTTTGAAGATCAATTCGTCGTTTTCTCTTATATACTTGCCCACAGATCGTGCAGACATAGATCTTAAAGCTTCCCCTTTCGAGTGATGGCGTATACCGCACACCATCTACCTCTTTTAGCAAGACTTTGAAGTCTTTGTCCTGATGGCGATATCCCTTTTTCATGTAATAGAGATGATAATGACACAACTCATGGCGGACAATCTTTCGAAACATCTCCCAGCCAAATCTTTCTAGTATTTTGGGATTGAAATCTAGATGACCATCCTTTGGAAAAAAACGTCCACCCGTCGAACGCAAGCGGGTATTCCAGATGGCTTGATGGAGAAAGGGGCGACCAAAATCTTCCAACGAAACTTCTTGAACGTATTTAGTTAGATTCATGTGGCGCCAAAAGGGAAAGATTCACTTTTTCCCGTTCTACATCAATCTTGTAGACCCATACGGTCACTAGGTCACCAACTGAAACAACTTGGCTTGGATGTTTGATAAAATGCTGGCTCATCTGTGAAATATGGATCAAACCATCTTCATGAATCCCAATATCGACAAAGGCTCCAAAGTCAACAACATTGCGGACGACTCCTTCTAGTTTTTGACCAATCTTCAAGTCTTTCAAGTCAAGGACATCCTGGCGAAGAACTGGAGCATCAAAAGAATCACGTAAATCACGACCTGGCTTAAGAAGATCCGCGATAATATCTTTTAAGGTCTCAGGCCCAATTTCAAGTTCCTGGGCCATAGAAACCGTGTCAATTTGTTTCAATTTGGCTTGAGCCTCTTCATCCATCTCCGTAATCCCAAGTAAGGTAAAGAGCTTCTTCACTGCAGGGTAACTTTCTGGATGAACCCCGGTTCGATCAAGGAAATTCTCACTTTCTGGAATCCGTAAGAAACCAGCTGCTTGTTCAAAGGCCTTGGCCCCTAGACGAGGAACCTTTTTAATCTGTGCACGCGAGGTGATCAACCCTTCTTCTTCTCGATACTTCACGATGTTCTCAGAAATGGTTTTATTGAGACCTGCCACGTGAGACAAGAGAGCTGGACTAGCAGTGTTAATGTTGACACCAACTTGGTTTACAACAGTGTCGACAACGAAATCAAGACTTTCAGTTAATTTCTTTTGGCTGACATCGTGCTGGTACTGGCCAACTCCGATTGATTTTGGATCAATCTTGACCAACTCAGCTAACGGATCTTGTAAACGACGAGCAATGGAGATGGCTGAGCGCTTCTCAACCGTCAATTCTGGAAACTCATGGCGGGCCAATTCACTAGCTGAATAGACAGATGCACCACTCTCATTCACAATGACATAGCTCACATTTGGAACTTCCTTAAGGACTTCCGCAACAAAGGCTTCGCTTTCTCGACTTGCCGTTCCGTTCCCAATCGCAATGATTTCTACGCCGTATTCCCGAATCAAACGCTTCAATTCTTCCTTGGCCACCTCAATTTGTGCTGGTTTAGCCGGTGCAACAGGATAAATCACCTGGGTGGTCAACATCTTTCCTGTCTGATCGACAACAGCCAACTTGGCTCCTGTCCGGAAAGCTGGGTCAAAGCCCAAGACCACGCGCCCCTTGAGGGGAGCAATCAACAAGAGGTGACGAAGATTTTCAGAGAAAAGCTGAATGGCTCCATCTTCTGCCACTTCTGTCAATTCTGTCCGAATCCGACGCTCCATAGCTGGTAGCATCTTCTTTTTCAGAGCCTGGTTGATAACTTCTTCGATATGGCTGTTCTTCGATTTAAATCGAGCTTCAAAATGACGAATCAAGCGATCCACAGGATGCTCAAAACCAACCTTTAATACTCCTAATTTCTCTCCACGGTTTAAGGCAAGGGTCCGGTAGCCCTGCATATTTGCAATCTTCTCAGAAAAATCATAATAGATCTGGAAGACTTGCTTCTCGTCTTTGCTCTCATCCTTCAAGCTAGAGGTTATCAAGGAGTGTTTGCGAATCTCCTGGTAAGTGAGGTTACGCAATTGCGGATCTTCTGCAATCGCTTCGACCAAAATATCGATTGCTCCAGAAATGGCATCTTTTACAGTTGGGAAAGCCTCAGATAAAAATTCCTCTGCTGCTGGTTCCAGATCCTTTTGATCTTGCAAAATCATCCGAGCAAGCGGGAAGAGGCCTGCCTCACGCGCAACTGTAGCCTTGGTCCGGCGTTTTTCTTTGTAGGGAAGATACAATTCTTCCACATCTGCCAGTTTTTCAGCTTGCTCAATCGCTTCTTTTAGGGCTGGGGTGAGTTTCCCAAGCTCTTCAATCTTAGCCAGGACAGTTTCTTTCCGATCAGCCAAGGCTGTCAAAGACTTGTCCATATCGATAATGGCTTTGATCGCTACTTCATCTAGATTCCCCGTAGCATCTTTCCGATACCGAGCAATAAAGGGGATGGTAGATCCCTCTGCTGTTAAGGTCAAAACAGTATCAATTTGTTTGAGACTTACGCCCAATTCTTGGGCTATTTTTTCATATTTTTCCATAGCTTCTATTATACCATAGAAAGCTCGCTATTCCGCCCTTCCGTCCTGTTTTTGCACTTGATTTCCCCTCTTTTCTGAGAATTTGATATAATGAGAAAAAAAGAAAAGGAGACCTATTCATGGCTATTAAATTTTCAAAAACAGACGATTTAGACAAACTCTTTGAGGAATTTGCCGTTTTCCCAGATCCCCCTCAAGCCACTTTCCCAGATGAGAAGAAGGAAGCAACTAAAGGGCAAAAAGTGCAGAAGGATTCTGACAAATGAATTTCTTTCAGCAGTTGCCAACTAGTGTCCTTCAAGCTGGAGCAATTTTTCTTTCGATTATGATTGAAGCCCTTCCTTTTGTTCTGATTGGAAGTCTGATTTCAGGGGCAATCGATGTCTATATCACCCCTGAAAAAGTGTATCGAGCCCTTCCTAAAAATAAATGGGGAAGAATTCTGTTTGGGACCTTGATTGGTTTTATTTTCCCTTCCTGTGAGTGTGGCATCGTCCCCATTATCAATCGCTTTTTAGAAAAGAAGGTCCCTAGCTATACAGCTGTGCCCTTTCTAGTAACAGCACCGGTGATTAACCCCATTGTGCTTTTTGCCACCTATTCCGCCTTTGGAAATTCTTTTCAAATGGCTCTCTTACGAGCTATCGGCTCTATCCTGGTAGCGACTGTTCTAGGGATTTTCCTAGGATTTTTCCAAACCGCCTCTATTCAACGGGTCAACCGCAAGGAAGTCCATCTTCATGACTTTTCAAAACTATCTGCCGCTCAACGCTTCTTTCAAGTATTTGTGCAGGCCATTGATGAGTTTTTCGACACTGGACGGTATCTGGTCTTCGGGTGTTTGTTTGCCAGTGTGGTTCAGGTCTATGTACCAACTCGAGTGCTGACTTCTATTTCAGCGACACCACTCTTAGCCATTCTCCTCCTCATGCTCCTTTCCTTCCTCCTCTCTTTGTGTAGTGAGGCAGATGCCTTTATTGGCTCCTCCCTCCTCTCTAGTTTTGGCTTAGCTCCTGTCCTAGCCTTCCTGGTTATCGGTCCCATGCTAGATGTCAAGAACCTCTTGATGATGAAGAATTATCTGACCAATCGCTTTATTGTCCAATTTATTAGCATCGTCAGCCTAGTTGTCTTGGTTTATGCTTGGTTTGTGGGGGTGGTCCTATGATTCGATTTCTCATTTTAGCAGGCTATTTCGAAATTACCATGTATTTGCAGCTTTCTGGTAAGCTCAACCAATACATTAATATGCATTATTCCTATTTAGCCTATATCTCTATGATTCTTTCATTCCTCTTGGCTGTCGTCCAGCTCTATATTTGGATGAAGAATCTGCCCGTTCATAGCCACCTAACCAGTAAAAAAGCCAAAGTCATGAGTATTCTTCTGCTCCTGATTCCCTTGATTGTAGGGATTGGGTTCCCGACAGTGACCTTGGATTCCCAAACAGTTTCAGCCAAGGGCTATCATTTCCCCATCGCAGCTGCCTCTTCTAAGGATATTCAAAACGACGAAGGAACAACCAACCAATACCTCAAGCCTGACACTAGCAGTTATTTTACCAAGTCTGCTTATGAATCCGAGATGAGAGCTGCAGCTAAGAAGTACCTCAAGCAAGATCATATCCAGATAACGACAGAAAACTATATGGAAGTCATGGAAGTGATCTATGACTATCCAGATGAATTTGCTGGAAACCTTTACCCTAACCGGCTTTATTTATAAGGACCCTCAGGATCCGGGTAGCCAGTTCCTTTTCCGTTTTGGGATTATCCACTGTATAGCCGACTCAGGAGTCTATGGTCTCTTAACCAAAGGAGCCTCCCAAACCTATGACGATAATACTTGGGTCCAAGCTACTGGAACTCTAAAGATCCAATACCATAAACAACTTGGCCAAAGTCTTCCTGTCTTAGATATAAAAGAAGCCCACTCAGTAGAAAAACCTACTAATCCTTATGTCTATCGGGTCTTCTAAAGACTGTTAAAACTCTCTAGGTTGTGACCTTTTGGTCCAACCTTTTTTTGTGCTTTCTTCTCCTTTTCTTTCCTATTTTAAAGTCAGAATCCTTTTACATTCAAAGGGAAATTTTCTGAATTTTATGGTAAAATATGGTTTATCAAGTTAGAAAATAGGTATGAACATGTCATCAAAAGTTATTATTACAATTTTCGGTGCTAGTGGAGATTTGGCTAAACGCAAGCTTTACCCTTCACTTTTTAGACTTTACAAATCAGGTAATTTGTCTGATCATTTTGCTGTTATTGGAACTGCACGTAGACCTTGGAGTAAGGAATATTTTGAGTCTGTTGTAGTCGAATCCATTTTAGACTTGGCAGATAGCGCTGAAGAGGCTCAAGCGTTTGCTAGTCATTTTTACTATCAAAGTCACGATGTCAATGATACCGAACACTATATCGAATTACGCAAGCTTCAGGCTGAGTTAAACGAAAAATATCAAGCTGACCATAACAAGCTCTTCTTCCTCTCAATGGCACCACAATTTTTTGGTACCATTGCCAAACACCTCAAGTCAGAGCAAATCGTTGATGGTAAAGGCTTTGAACGTTTGATTGTTGAGAAACCTTTTGGTACAGACTATGCTACTGCAAGCAAACTAAACGAAGAACTCCTAGCAACATTTGACGAAGAACAAATTTTCCGTATCGACCATTATCTTGGTAAGGAAATGATTCAAAGCATCTTTGCTATTCGCTTTGCCAATATGATTTTTGAAAATGTTTGGAATCGTGAGCATATCGATAATGTTCAGATCACCTTTGCAGAACGTCTAGGTGTTGAAGAGCGTGGTGGCTACTATGATGAATCAGGTGCTCTTCGTGACATGGTTCAAAACCATACTCTCCAACTTCTGTCACTCCTTGCTATGGACAAGCCAGCAAGCTTTACAAAGGATGACATTCGTGCGGAGAAAATCAAGGTCTTCAAGAACCTTTACCATCCAACTGACGAAGAACTAAAAGAACACTTTATCCGCGGTCAATATCGTTCTGGTAAAGTTGATGGTATGAAATACATTTCTTACCGCAGCGAACCAAATGTGAATCCTGAATCTATGACAGAAACCTTTGCTTCAGGTGCCTTCTTTGTAGATACTGACCGCTTCCGTGATGTACCTTTCTTCTTCCGTACAGGTAAACGCCTAACTGAAAAAGGAACTCACGTGAACATTGTCTTCAAACAAATGGA
>BNJS01002299.1_pt1 | contig 77458 bp, 82 predicted proteins | sample 8540461 | NCBI WGS metagenome assembly BNJS01 (sample SAMD00202454, study PRJDB9452) | human saliva metagenome | isolation source: human saliva | place: Japan
GAAATGCCAAAGAGGCTGATTCAATACAAGACCGATCAAGAGTGGAAGGTATAACTAATTTGATTTCCATTACAATATCAGAAAAATAATACTCTGCCATTTCCAGTATGGTTATGGTAGCCCGTTCCTCCTTTTAAAGAATCCTTGTTCTGGTCTTTGCAAAGCTATTTCTTTATAAGAAAGAGCCTCCCACACCTCTACAAAAATCGTACTCGCAGAGACTCACATCCAGGAGATTTTCCCATAATATACACTATCCTATCAGGACGGATTGAAACATTTCCTAAGTATAGAGAGGTAGTAGAAAGAATACAAGTATTCGGTTGTCGGAAAAACTGTCTCAGATTGCAGAGAATCTCGGGACTTTCAGAATACGGAGCTCTATCAAAATATACACCCTTGTACCAAAACCTACACAGGATCTTAGCCGATTAAACGGCACTATAAAGACGAAATCAGGACTCTTCTCAGTCAATACCACTGCCAGTAAATTAATTAACTGCCGACTCCTTTCTACGAGCACTTCCAATCAGGCCAAATGCCGTTCAAAAACCAACCCACCATGAACGATATCCATAAACCCAAAAAAACAGCGAAATGACCTTAAACCACTCAGTCTTTCGCGAAACGGAAAGTCAGTAACAACAATGAAAAAATGGAAGAAATAAACTCTACATGCTGGATGTACGGAAAAAATCACACCAAATCACAAGATCATCAAGACAATGACGATATTACATTTCAGACCAATATCTTATCTTTAAATACCGCAATCAAGCGGCAAAAGCGAGGATAGCGGGAGAAAAGGCTTTGCCATAGTTCCGGATAATAGTGGCGCAAAGATCCACAAAAGCAGCCAAAAACTACCTTTCTGATTGAAACAATTGATGCCAACAATGAGCACGGATTCCGAAAACGAAGGAATCTTTATCTACTTTCAGGCAATCAAAAAAATCAACAATATCATTTCCTCTATATCCTGCCTCGGAAAAAAACCAAAGGCTTGATCAGTTAAATGAGTTTAAACCGCATTCCTCTGTCATACAGAACACACAATCACCGCGGAAGAATCAGCTGCCTACTCAAAACCCTCTCTGCGCGGTCCGAGAAAAAAATGAACAGACTGGTCGGAAGTTCCAGTTTGAAGGAGTTAAGAACTTAATAGAGCATGTAATCTGAAGTGCCTATTTCTTTGCATACAAAGGCTATAAAAATCAAAGACGTGATTTATGCTGTGTCGACCCTTCTCACACGCTCCCTTCTTCATCAGTAAGGGATACTACGAAAAACTGCATTTCACTTGTTTTCATAGTACCTGAGCTCAGTGCCCTCAAAGGTCAGCACAGCAAAAATACAATCAGCTCTAATTTTTTGTACTTTTGTAAGATATCAATACCCTCGATTCATAAGTCTACTCTTTAATAATTAAAAGCATCACATCAAACGAACAAGCTTTTTGGGACTATCTTTCTAAAGCAACTCCATTTTAAATCTGCTCTTACAGTAATTGCTGTGGCAGTTGTTTCTGCTGCTCTAACGGTCATCGGAGCCATAGCAAGGTTCCGGACGATTTACAGAAGTGCCGCTACTTTTTACACTAAGATTCTTCTTTCTCATTTGTATTCCCCTTTTCATGAATTCCGTTTCATAGTAACAAGCTGTCTATTCTCCTGCTTTCGCCATGAAGCTCAATCAGTTCCATTTCTCTCTCGATTTCCGGAGCCATCAAAGTCCCTCAGGATAACCCCTACTGTATTGCACACATTAAAGTTGTCTTTTTCACAACGAGGCTTAATCATACTACTTGAAGGAGAAAAGCAGACATTATAAAAACAATATAAAAATCCTTGACATTCTATAAGACTTTATTCTCTCAGTCTCTTTGACTGCCTTTTATGACTATCTCAGCTCTCCGGAGCAAATTCAGAACCGATTCCCACTACAAAGTGTCCACTTCCCACACCAAGTTCAAAATGTAACTTGGCAATTCCGAGATCCACCATATCCATCTCAAAATTGTTTTCCACTGTAGCCGTTAAAAATTCCTTCATGATAATGAAAAGAGGTTTCTGTCTGTTAAAGCACTGGGAGCCAAACAGCCACCTTCCATTCCATCCATCTACCCACTTCGGATGAGGGGACTCTCCTTCTATACAGTCTTCCCAAGATTTCTTTTTTCCACGAAGCAGGGAAGAAAGGAGTTTCTCTTTAAGTCCTTCTTCTTCCGCATAGCCAAGGAGAATCACAGCTTGCACATGTTCTTCCTCCGGATAAGAGAAGCTTTCCCGGTCAAATGTTCCTCCCACCCAGCAGGTATCGAGGCCCAGGCTCTCCGCGAAAAGAAGAAGCTTTTCTCCGTAGTAGCCCATTTTCTCCCGAAAGTGGCGCATTCCCGGATTCCCTTTCAATAGGATAAGACTCCGTACATTTTTAAACAGCCCGTAGCTCTTTCCAAAGCTTGCAAAGGCTTTGCTTCCATCTTCTATAAGTTCAATATTGACATCATGCTTCACATCAATCTTTCTGATTTTTTCTTCTATCTTTTGTAAAAGTGCTTCACTCAATTGTTTTTTGGAAAATACGCGTCGAGACTTCCTTTTCTGTATCGTTTCGTTCATTCGTTTTTTTACTTCTTTCATTTGATTCTGTTTTACTTCGTTCATTTGATTCTGTGTTGCTTCGTTCATTTGATTCTGTTTTGCTTCGTTCATTTTACTTCCTCATAATATCGTATTGTAGTTCTTCCCTATCCTTTCTTCCACTTCCAAAGGGCAACGCCAAAGATTAGGGCGTAGCCTATAAAGCTAAAAAGATCCGGTACTTCCTGCAGGATGAAAAATCCCAAAAGGGCGGAAAAAAACACCTGACTATAATCATAGACCCGAGATTTCCTTTGCGGAGCATAGGCATAGGCTTTCGTAACAAAAATCTGCCCAATAGCGGCGCATATCCCCGACCCCAGTAAGAACAGAATTTCTCCGCTGCTCAATGCTCTACCTTGCAATAGACAAAAGGGCAGAACGGCAAGAAGCGAAAAGGCGGAGAAATAAAAGACAATCTGTGGTCCCTTAACTCCCCTTAAGCCCAGACTTCGTACAAAGGTATAGGCTGTTCCCGCACAAAATCCGACAAGCAAACCTACCAAGGCAGGAAATCCCAGAAGTCCCTGACCGGGTTTTACCACAAAGGCGGCCCCGCATAAGGCAAGAATGACAGAAAGAATCGCCACTCTGTTTGGCTTCTCACCTAATATAAAGATAGACATGACAATGGAGAGGGCCATTTTCTGTATACTGGCATCTCCCAGCTTTAGATAGGAAGCGCTTGAAAGGTGCAGAGTAGTCCTTGTCCCGAAAAACGACAGCGAGAAAAGTCTTCCTCTATTTTCTTTTCCCGCAAAAAGGTACTCTCTCCTGCCACATCATAAGTAGGGCAATAACTGCAGCTACCGCATTGCGGAACATCGCCTTTTCCATAACCGGTACATTCCCTGCCATCTTCACAAAAAATCCCATTCCCGCAAATCCGGCCGCCGAAAGAACGATAGATAGAATTCCTTTTATTCGATTAGTGCTTTTTTCATTTTTACTGCTTCCCTCATTCATTTCAACCTTTATTCTTCTCTGTTTCAATATAATTATTTTGTGATTTTTCGCCGAACATGGTAATATGACCTTAGCGATTATACAGCGTCTAAGGAAATACCGCTACAATTCTTATCAGGAAATCAACTTAGCTTTTTATAAGGAAAGAAATGATACAAGGAGGTTGTTATGAAAAAAATACTGGCTACGATTCTCTGCCTGACTATGCTTGCTCTTTCTCTCATGTCCTGCGGCGGCAAGAAGAATAAAAGCAAGGCTTCGAATGTAGCAGAAGGAGAGCAAAGCTTAAATGCCGGAGAAGGTGATCCGATTGACAAACTGACGTCTGCATAGGACCGTCTCCCGAAACTATGGATCCGCAGCTCAATTCCACCTTGGACGGCGGAACGATGATTATGCATTGTTTTGAAGGCTTATTGAAGTACGGAGAAGACGGAACGATTCTTCCCGCCATGGCAGAAAGCTGGGAAGTTTCCAAGGATAAAGTAACGCTGGTACACAGCTCAGAGGGCTGAAATGGTCTGACGGAAAGATCTCACGAGCGAAGATTTGATTTTATGCCTTTAAAAAGCTGCAGACCCGAGCAGCAGCACCCATGGCTCACGATGTAGCTAAGTATGATTGCCGGATATGAAGAAGCCAAGTCACGGAAGTCTCGAAGCTCTGCAAGTCAGGCAGCGGATGACGCTGGTTATTCAGCTCTACAATCCTGTAGCTTATTTCGATAAAGTTGTTGCGTTTACCTCCCTTGTTCCCCTTAGAAAAGATATTATCGAGGAAAAGGGCGAAGCATGGAGTACGGATCCCTCTTCTTATATTTCCAACGGGGCATATCAGATGAGTGAGTATGTGGACGGAGACTACATTTCTCTTAAAAAGAATCCTTATTACTATGATGCGGATAAAGTAACCGTAGAAGAACTGGTCTTCCATCTCGTTGATGATGACAATTCCGCTTAGAGTGCTTATCTTGAGGGAAGCCTGGATGTCACAAGCCGTATTCCCTCCGAGGAGATGGCAAGCCTGCGGAATTCCGATGCTTTTAAAACATTCCCTCTCTTAGGTACCTCCGGAATGATTTTTAATACGGAAAAGCCTCCCTTTAATGATGTGAAAGTACGTAAGGCCTTTGCTCTTGCCATTGATAAAAAACACATTGCGGAAAATATTTTTGAAGGCTATCGAACCCCGGCAGCCACCCTTGTTTTGTGAGGCGTGGGCGATCCCGCCAAACCAGGGCTCCTTTATTGAAAAAAGTCTAAAAGAATACAAGAGCCCCTTCCATATCGATGAGTACGAAAAAGATCTGGAAGAGGCAAAGAAGCTTATGAAAGAAGCCGGATATCCCGGTGGTGTCGGTTTTCCGAAGGTAAGATATCTGAACAATGCCGGCGGTGCAAACAATAGCATCGCAGGGTACCTCCAAAGTGCATTGGGCTTGGCGTTATGATGAAATCGACACCCGGGACTGGAAAAGTCGTTTCCGCAATGCATACAGGGAGCACGAGGCTTACTCGTTTCGCATGGATTTATGATTATGATGAGCCTTTTTGCACTTTTGAATCTATTCCGTTCGAGGATGCCCATGACTATGCGCGTTATCGCAACGATAAGTACGATGCACTCATGGAAACTGCCATAGAAGAAACAGACGGACGTTTCAGGGCGCTGCCTAAGGCAGAGCCGATGCTCTTAAAAGACCTTCGATGGTTCCAATGGTATTTTCCAGGATAGATGCCTAATCCGTCCGAACCTGCGAGGTTCAGCACCTTTCAGCGGGCATTGCTACTTTATGTATTGTATCGCAAAAGTGGAGTAGAGAACTGTTTTAATCCACTTCCCATTTGTAAAAATCGGGAATAACGACCGGCTGTCCCCAAAGGGCAATAGTTCTTCCACCAGGGCGGAAATGCTCATCAGCTCACCATATCATACACATCCACGGGCATCAGGCTGCCTTCCGCGTTCCTTGAAGTCGGAAAAGACCAAATAGTCCATGCCGTGTCGTTTTCACACCTTGGGTGGTCCCTCGGCAGGTGTTCGTTATTCACGAAAACGCTCTACGTTGCCCCACTGCTTTTCCATTCAAAGTGGTCTTGCCTCGTCATTATCGGAAAATGAGGCATTGTCACTCATACATCCCTTGCGCTTGCGCTGTAAAGCCTCGAGGAATAGTAGCGGGAAGGGTGGTATCCAAGGTCAGAATTTGATTTCTCCATTTTGGCAGAATCATGGTATTGACACATCTCCCTGCTGAAAACCACTATTCGAAAAGAACTTGGTCCTCCAGCTTTTTGTCGTATATACTCTCATAAGCCGCAAGCCTTGGATGCTATGGGGCTCAGAGTCAACATTCGGTTTCCTTTATTGATATGCTGATTTTTGCGATAGGTCAAGCTCATAGCGTCGGATAATTTTTCCGTATTTCGATAGATGTAGTTATCCAAGCGGTGGTGGCCTTCTCCCGCCGAAGATCTCCTCTCTCAGATCTATGGCATAGCCTCCCTCACAGATACACGATTTCCCCAAGAACGCCTTCTTCCGCCATGCGAAAGAACCATCAATTCATCTCTTCCGTACGCATTTTCCACAAACATCAGCGGTGTTTTCGTCTCTTCATGGCACTCCACGAGCTGGCACTCCTGCGGGAATGGCTCCGCCCACTCACAGGCCTACCGCCTTTCCTGCGCGCATACGGTCCTTTGCCATTTCGCTGTGCATTTTCCCCAAGAGCACAGATAAGCGCTGCGTCCAATTCGGGCATTTTCAGCATCTCCCGATAGTCGGAAACACTGGCTCTCTCATCCATCCTTTAACACGCGGGCGGTCTCCTCCACCCGGTCTTCGCCTATACATCGCAGAGCGCAATAAGCTCCACATCCGGATGCTCCGTATAGACATTTTTCTACAAGCTCTGCCCCTTGTCCTAACCCGATTACAGCAAGATTGACTATTTTCCCCCATTTTGTACCTTTTCCGACTTTATGCACATTCCAAATTCTGCTCTATTTTCGTTTTCGAAAAACTTTTATCCTCTCTATTCATACCATTGGAGCTTACGTTCTATACATTTCAAGAATACGCTCCACCTTTTAATCAGTTCTCTCATGGTGCCTATATCATCTATAATGCCATCTTTCAAACACTATAATCCGATCAGCAATTCTGGCAGCGCCAAGACGATGTGTAATTATTATAGCAGTTTTTCCTTCGGATATTTCTTTGAAATTTTGATACATGAGACTTTCTTCAATCGGATCAATCGCAGATGTCGGTTCATCTAAAACAATGATGTCATGTTCACGGAATATTCCACGAGCAATCGCAATTCCGCTGCCATTGTCCCCACAACCAAATCCACGAATTCTCTGGACAGCATGGTACTAAACCCCTGTGGGAAGGAATCACTGTTGACTAACAATTTGGCCCTTTCACAAACATGGTTTAGTTTAACAAGCTTGTTGTAACAGCTATTATTGCTGCTTATGGTAATGTTTTCCTCCAGTGTTGTGCGATAGTGTTGGTAATCTTGGAAAACAGCGGCACAATTTTGATATATGCACCGTGAAGCGACTTTTTCGCTGTCAAGTCCAGCAATACGAACGGTTCCTCTGTCCGGAACATATAAACCAAGCATAAGTTTTGCCAGAGTCGATTTTCCGGCACCGTTTTCACCAACGATTGATACGGTTTCACCCGGCTGGATTTTAAGGCTAATTCCGCGTATTGTCTCTGTCTGCGTATTCGGGTAACTGAAATGAACGTTGTCAAGAGTGATGCCTTTCGTTTTGTCGAAACTTCCTGCTTCTTTTGCATTTTCCGGAAGATCAATGAATGAATGGTAGTTCTGAATAGATACTGCGTATTGTGTAATCTGCCCCGAGAACATTGTAACCATTTCCTCAGCAAGCGCATACATCATATTTACAGATGCGAAGACAGCGGAAAAAGCTCCCGGAGAAATCACTTTTTGAATCAAACTGTTTACCAACATTAGAAGGATACCGATATATCCACCGATAGCAAACAGTCTCAGAGCCGCATCTATCCTGATATGTTTTTTTTCGGCAGTCAAAGTTTTCTGATTGATTAGGATAACTCCATCCTGATATAGCTGCATAAAGTGGTTTACGATACCAAGAATTCGTGTTTCTTTAAAAAACTTTCGATTGCAGACGACTTGTTCATAATAATCAGTAGCTCGCCTGATTGGGGCAATCGCATCTTCCGCTTCGGAAAACAACCGAAACCGTATTACTTGGCCAAGAATGACCGGCGTAAAAATCAGCAGAACAATCAGAATCAGTATGGGTGAAATGTGCTGCAGGTACCCCAATAAAGGTGAGTAAGGCATAGAAATTAAATACCATCAAGTCAGAGCTGGAGCAAAAACCATATTCTCGCTTGCAAGGCCTTATTGAGCATATCAAGGAATTCCGGACGTTCGTAATCTATCGGTGAAATATGGGATGCTTTTATATAGATACGCTTGTAGAAATGACTGAGTATCTTAGGGGAAAGATGCTCGATATGGAAATTACTTAAACATGTCCCGCAATCTCATACTGTGCCATGATAAGAAACAGAAACTGGCCGGAGTGGCTACGGACAACGGTGAGCCTGCAGCAAGCAGAGACACTGTCGAACAATCCAGTACAGAGCGCATGACAAGAATACTTATGCGCCAGCATGCAAAACATCAAACAGGCAATAAAGCGTAGTCATTCCGGGGCTGATTCTGAACATATCGAATATCATTCTGCGAAAAACCAGATGCTTTTTCTTCATTGATACCAACTCCTTTGACTATCATACATTTCCTTGTACAGTCCGTCATATTGCATCAGCGTAGCGTGGGATCCCTGCTGGACAATATGCCCATCATCAAGAACCAGAATATAATCCGCTGTTTTTGTGGCACCAAGGCGATGTGAGATTAGCAATGTAGTTTTTTGCCGGCTAATATATTCAAAATCCCCATATATCTTTGATTCACTCATTGGATCCAGTGCTGCTGTCGGTTCATCTAAAATATACATGGGTGCAGGGGACAACATAACACGCGCAATGGCATGCCGCTGCCACTGGCCGCCGGAAAAATCCACACCTTTTTCGTCAAGTTTTCCCAGGTGGGTATTCATCTTATCGGGAAGTGTTCGTATATTATCTGTCATGTTCAGCTCATCAAGAATTTTTTCTATATTCCGATCTGTATCCGGATTGCCAAAGTTTCTGATATCTCCAATGGCAATGTTATCCCGAAGAGAAATGTGATAACGGGCAAAATCCTGAAATAGGACAGCAAAAAAACTCTTCAGTTCAGAAGCCGCATAGTTCTTTATCGATTTGTTGTTTATCAGGATTTCTCCTTCATAATCTGTATAAAGACCAGTTAACAACTTGGTGAGGGTGGTTTTTCCGGCCCCATTTCTGCCAACAACCGCATAATGTCTTCCCGGCTCCATTTTCAGGCACAAGTCACGAAGCACCTCTTTTTCTGTGTTTGGATAGCGGAATGTAACGTGACGAAACTCAATAGATTGTAATGGAACAGGCGGAGCGGGTTCAGATGTAGCGCCCTCTGTTTCGGGAAGAGATGCGAAATGCGTGATATCTTTGAAGAACTCTCTCTGTGTGGCAAATTCCTTAATGCGGTCTGAAAATTCCCGGGACATAATGGATATGATACCAATAGAGGCCTATGTTAATGCAATAAACATGCCCTACTGACACCTTCCCTTTGCAACCGCCAATAGCAAAATGAGGTCAACCATAAACATGGCTAAAGACGCAGTCAGATTCACAGCCTTCACTTACAAGCCATAGTATTGATTGTTACGCTTCCGCTGAAGGTGCTTTACTTTTTCAAATAATTTATTCCATTGCAAATTAACCTCTCCTGATAATGGAACAAGCTGCGCTCCCTTGCAGAGATCACGATTTGTCATGATGTCGCTAAGGTATTCATATCGAATCTTGTATTTTTCGGTTTCTCTTTCGGCTTCGTACCGCTTTTTGTCCTCCTTGATTCCCAGAATCATAATAGGCTGAACAAGATAACGACAATAAACGCGGCCCACCAAGCACTGAATATCAGTGCACCAAGAAAACCAAAATTTGAACTCCCATTTCCAATCAGTTCAACACTGTTTTGAAACCCTATAGTCATTCTGTCTTCGAGCTTGTTATTAATCCCGCTACTAGCTCCCATATTTTCCTCGTTTTCAATGCTCTCGTAGGTCAGTCTGGCACATTTTTGAATGATCGCTGTATGAAACTGAGCCCGAATCCATTTTGGACATGTTTCATACACAAAGCAGCTAGGACTTTACAGATTCGGGCATATACATAATTCCGCTTAGCTATAAGAATAGGAAGGAGCAATTCCTCACGAGGAACTTCTTCCTGACAGATGTAACTAAAAGCCTTTTCAATAAACAGAGCATTCACTGCAATCTGTATTGTAGGTGTAATATATTCAGAAGTCTAATAGGCTGGAATACAAGACAGTACTGCGTTCACTGCTTTTGTATGGAATCAGAATATTGTCCCATGTTGTGTACTGTTTCTTGGAAAGAATCATATTGGTTCTTCATTCTCCTTGTCTTACCAGAAACGATTTTTTCCAGAACTTACATACGCGCTGCAACTTTAGTATGCCTAGGTTAGTACTTTACTCCTTATGCTTTCCTGTAGATCTCTTTTTCTGTTCTAGTAATACAATATGAATCGATGGGTGAATATTGATTTTATAGAAAAAGAAGTCACCCGCTGTGGGCAACTTCTATATCAACATGTATCATCGGCACCTTATCTTTTAGCCTGGTCGTTCTCATTTACCACTTTAAGAGAATCCCTTGTAGCTGTCCCTGGCACATATGTCTGGAGTAAGCGAAAAGCTCCCCACTTTGCATTCGGAATCGCATCATACATCATCTTAGCGATATAGGAGAGCAAAGGTCCTCCGCACCGTCACAGATTAATGTCGGATAAGCAAAGCTGTGCAGCTTCTCCATGTAGTTATAATCCTTAAGCGTTCCTGTCGGTGTAAATTCATTCGGTCCCCAGCCTACTACATAAGGCTCAACTCCCGCCTTCTTCTTTCTGGTCAGACACTCCGGAGAATCTTCGTTGATTACGCCGTAATAGTATCTCCATGAAAACATTGATTGCTGCAAGGGTAGTCAGGGATCGTCGTAATTTCCTGTCTCCTCCGCCTTCTTAATAGCAGCCTGCTGCTCCGCGGTCATATAGCTAACACGACGCTTCTGCTCACTCTCCCAAATAGCATTGTAGGGAAGGGTGGAAGAAAGCACGATGCTCTTTACGCCCTTTGGCGCATAGTCACAGCCGTAAATGATTGCGAGCATTCCGCCCCAGGACTGTCCGAGAAGGTGTACCTTATCCAGCCCCAAATGCTCACGAAGTGCAACAAGCTCATTTGCCCAAGTTTCCTTCGTCCAAAGCTCCGGATGTCCGTCCACGAAGGAGTTTCCGCATCCGATCTGGTCGTACATGATAATCTGTCTGTTGTCTCTGTCAGCCAAATCATCCAGTACCTCGAAATAGTTGTGGGTGGATCCCGGTCCACCGTGTAATAAAAGTAAAGGTGCCTTATCCGGGTTCTTCTCTCCTACAATTCTGTAATATGTCTCGTATCCCAAATAGGGCATTGTTCCTTCAGTAATTTTAGCCATTGTCTCTCTCCCTCTTAATGACAAAATCTCTTTCCTATAGCATTTTGTCAAGTTTGTTAATTTTTTATCATAGATGTGACTATAGCTCCGCCTTTGCAAGTATGATCTACTTGCTTTCCGCATCAGCTATAGTCACGCTATCCTTTTATTCTGTTTTATTCGCTTTCCAGTATACAGATTGAATCTTCCCTGACGAGTTCAATCTGTCGAATACAATCTGTCAAGCTCATTTAAGCTCTACGGATTTTACTCGGCAACTACAAGGCTTCCGTCTTCCTTCACTACAAGAAGGTCCTTGGTGTAGTGGTTTAAGATCTTGCATCCATCCTCTGTAATGATTACGAGGTCCTCTACACGAACACCAATATTTTCTTCCGGAATATAAATCCCCGGCTCAACGGAGAAACACTGTCCAACCTCGATGATCTCTTCATTTACGGAAGAAACATCTCCAACCTCGTGGTCTTCAATTCCTGCAGAGTGTCCGGTTCTATGCGTAAAGTACTGTCCATAGCCTTTTTCCTCAATATAGTTACGGCAAGCAAGGTCCACATCACACATTCTGTTGCCCGGCTTTGCCATAGCGATACCCTTTAAGTTCGCATCACGAACAATCTGGTAAATTTCCTTATGTCTCTCGCTCACTTCACCGATGAACACGGTTCTGGTCATATCGGAGATATAATCGTTCAGAACACCGCCGATGTCGAGAATTACGCAGTCTCCCTTCTTTCCCTTGGTATCATCCGTTACGTGGTGTGGATCAGCTGCACCGTGTCCATAAGCGGTAATCGGGTCAAAGGAAACACCGGAGCAACCATACTTCTTAAAGAGATCTCTGGTAACGGCATTTAATTCCTTCTCGGAAAGTCCCTTTACTACATAGGGAACAAGTTCTTCCATAACCTTATCGTTTACAAGAGAGGACTCAATCATCAACTCCTGCTCTTTCTTACTCTTAATCTGACGAACCTTATCTACGATAACGGAACCGTTCACAAAAGAGGAGCCGGCTTTTAACTCCTGCAAACGAAGAAGGAAACGAGATGGCCAAGTCTTATCGATCCCGATCGGCTTATCTTTCTCAATCACGCCGGAGAGGATCGCTACAGGATCTTCCGTGTCGTCAAAATAAGTAATCTCAACGCCTAAGTCCTTCTCCTGCGGAAGCATACGATTTACGAAAAGGTGCTTCACGCCCTTTGTATTGATATATAAAGCGAGCATTCTTTCTCCCGGAATGATCCACTTTCCTGTTAAGTAGAAAATTGCAGGAGGGTCTGTGATAATCATCTGTGACAAATCACGCTCTTCCATCTTCTTTAAAATGCGCTGTAACTTTTCCTGATCCATAGCTTTTCCCTATTCCTTTCCTTAATCTGCTTCCATCTCTTTCGCGACTCAGGCAATTCACATTTTTGAATTTTCATGCCTATCTGCATCACAAAAAATGCCGCCGCATAGCTACTATGTAGAATTTTACGCCATTTTTTTCACAAAGTATAGTGCTTATTCCAAAAGCAACTATAAAAATATTACAAAAGGAGAAATACCACCTTTTATAGTTCAAATCTTTTCCCTATCTCTGCACTCTTCCGGAGCTGTCTCCGCCGGCAAGCTTCTCCACTTCGGGAACAGTGACCATATTGAAGTCACCTTCGATACTGTGCTTTAAAGCCGAAGCCGCAACCGCAAACTCCAAGGCCTTTCTACTGTTATCGCCTTTTAAGAAGGAGTAAATCAGGCCTGCCGCAAAGCTGTCTCCACCACCGATTCGGTCTACAATATGCACCGGATAAACCTTCGAGAAGAGACATTCCTTTCCGTCGTAGAGAAGTCCGGACCAGTCATTGTCCGAAGCGCTCTTACTCTCACGAAGCGTGATAGCCACTTCAGAGAAATGGAACTGTTCCATTAGCTTCTTCGCCACCTCTTCATAGCCCTCTTTGTTGAGCTTCCCGGTATTGACATCGGTCTTATCGGCTGCAATGCCGAATACGGTTTTCGCATCCTCTTCGTTAATGAGTATCATGTCAATATATTGACTGAGATCCGTCATAGCCTCTCTTGCAGCGTCCTTACTCCAGAGCTTACTACGGTAGTTGACATCGCAGGAAATCTTGATTCCCTTTTTCTTTGCGATTTGACAGGCTTCTTTGCAAATCTCCAAAACATTTTCCCCCAGTGCCGGGGTGATACCCGTAAAATGAAACCACTCCGCACCGCTAAAGATACTCTCCCAGTCAAAGTCCTCTTTCTTTGCCTCGGAAATTGCGGAATGTGCTCGATCGTAAGTGCAAATGCTCGGACGCTGGGATGCGCCCTTCTCGTTAAAGTAAATCCCGACTCTATTTCCACCGCGGACAATTCCGGAAGTATCTACCCCATATCTCCGAAGTGAATTGACTGCCGCCTGTCCAATCATATGGGCAGGAAGCTTTGTGATATAGGATACGTCCACACCGAAATTGGCAAGAGATACGGATACATTGGCCTCTGCTCCGCCAAAAGTAAATTGCACATCTTCCGCCTGCACAAAACGCTCATAATTATAGGGCTGCAAACGCAGCATGATCTCTCCAAAACAGACTACCTTTGACATGAATACCTCCAACTATTCTACACATTTCTCGCTTCTTTAATAATGGCAACGGACTCCTCGCAAAGTCTTGTGATTTCATCCCATGCGCCCTCTTCAATCAACTTGTCCTTTACCATATAGCTTCCGCCACATGCCGCAATAAGGGGAGAAGCCATGTATTCTCCGAGATTCTTTAGAGAAATGCCACCGGTTGGCATGATCTTAAACATAGGGAAGGGACCGGCAAGAGCCTTAATCATCGGAAGCCCGCCAAGCTGCTCCGCTGGGAAAAACTTCAAGAGCTTCAGGTCAAACTTTAGTGCCTTATGGTACTCACTTGCAGAGCTTACTCCGGGATAAATCGGAATGTTCTTCTCCTGTGCGTAACGAATCAGATCCTCATCAAAACCGGGAGATACCACGAATTTTGCACCGGCATCCATGGCTCTGTCTATCTGCTCTGTAGTGGTTACCGTTCCTGCTCCAAGGAGCATTTCGGGAAGCGCTGCGCTCATAAGGCGAAGTGCTGTATCGGCTCCCTCTGCACGGAAGGTTACTTCTCCAATCGGAATCCCCCCCTTACATAAACTCTTTCCCAAGTTCACAGCATCTCTTTCCGGATTCTTCAGCTTAATTACCGGAACAATCCCGACCTCGCTGATTCTCTCTGCAATACTGTCCATTTCTACTTCTCCTTTCAACACCTATAACTATTACGAAAGGCATTGCAAAAGCTTTTTTACAAGCCACTTCAAAAGCCATTTCAAAGCCACTTCAAAAGCCATTCCAAATAACAATACAAAGCCATCCGCAAGCTATCTCAAAGATATCCTTGATTGTACCATTTAAACAAAAAAACTTCTATTCAAATCTCAAAAAGAGAAATTATTTTCGATATCAAAAAAGCGCTCCGACTGCTCGGAGCGCCCTTTTTTGATTCATCATCTCACAATACGTGGATTTCTTATTTTTATCGTGCGTAATGCATACGATTCCTCGTTATTACTTCTCGATATCCATGATACGATCCTGTCCGCGCTTCTCCAGCTCTTCCAAAACCTTTGCAGGATTCTGGAACTTCTCTAAGAGAATCATAGCTGCGATAACATACGGCTTGAAAGAAGCCTCCTTGTAAAGAGGATCTCTGTAACGATCAAATACGGAAGCATCTACTTCCCCTTCCTTGCAGGATACGCCTGTGATATCAGCCGGTAAGCAGTGCATATAGAGAGCCTTGCCATCCTTTGTCAGCTTCATCATCTCTTCTGTACAAGCCCAATCCTTGTGCTGTGCGTTCTGTGCAAGAAGTTCCTTCTCCAGAGCCTTAATGCCTTCTGTATCGCCCTCTCCGTAGAGGTTGGTTCTCTTCTCCATAGCTGCGAACGGAGCCCAAGACTTCGGATAAACAATATCTGCGTCCTTGAATGCTTCCTTCATGTCGTTGGTTACCTTAAAGGATCCGCCGGATGCCTGCGCGTTCTTCTTTGCAACATCTACAACATCGCCCATTACATCATATCCTTCCGGATGAGCAAGAACAACTTCCATACCAAGTCTTGTGAAAAGACCGATTACACCCTGCGGAACGGAAAGAGGCTTTCCATAAGAGGGAGAATAAGCCCATGTCATAGCAAGCTTCTTGCCCTTTAAGTTCTCAATTCCGCCAAGCTCGTGAATCACATGTAAAGCGTCTGCCATACACTGTGTCGGGTGGTCGATATCACACTGTAAGTTAACAAGAGTCGGTCTCTGCTCGAGAACGCCGTCCTTGTTTCCTGCCTCAACAGCTTCAGCAACTTCGTGCATATAAGCATTTCCCTTTACCGATATACATATCATCACGAATACCGATAATGTCAGCCATGAAAGAAATCATGTTAGCAGTCTCTCTAACGGTCTCACCGTGAGCAACCTGAGACTTTCCTTCATCCAGGTCCTGAACCTCTAATCCGAGAAGGTTACAAGCGGAAGCGAAGGAGAAACGAGTTCTTGTAGAGTTATCACGGAATAAGGAAATGCCAAGTCCGGAATCAAAAACCTTAGTGGAGATATTTCTCTCTCTTAAGTTTCTAAGTGCGTCTGCTACATCCCATACTGCCTTTAACTCATCATCAGACTTTTCCCATGTCAGGAAAAAATCGTTCAAATACATATCATCGGTCTTCAGTCCCTTAATTTCCTTTACTAACTCTTCAAATGCTTTTTTCTTATCCATTTTTTCTCCTTTAAGGCTCAGCCTTGTTTTTTTATTTTTTGGCGGACTTTTATACCCGCCATAATTACCTAGTACCTACGCGTATTCATAATTTTCCTTTAGGAAAATATTAGTCGCAATAATACTGCGGAAGTGCTGCGTAGAATGCTGCACAGGTTACGAGATCCTTCTTCCAAGTAATCTCGTTGGGAGCGTGTGCCTGTGCCTCAGCTCCCGGTCCGAATCCAATAACAGGGATGCCGTTTCTTCCCATGATGGAAACACCGTTTGTGGAGAAAGTCCACTTGTCAAGAAGAGGTCTTGGCTCTCTCTCTGCCACTGTGTCCACTTCACCGATTCTCTTCTCACCGAAAAGATCCTTGTATGCGGAAACGGAAGCCTTACATAACTTGTGATCCTCCGGAAGTACCCATGTTGGGAAATAGCACTCGATTGGGTATACGCAACCTGTGAAGGAAGGACGATCATAGTTGTACATGGAAACCACTACATCTTCACCATACTTCTTTACAGCGGGAAGCTGTCTGATTTCCTCAAGGCAGGACTCCCAAGTCTCTCCTGCGGTCATTCTTCTGTCTAAAGATACAGCACAGCTGTCCGCTACTGCACAACGAGAAGGAGATGTGAAGAAGATCTCGGAAGCGGTAACCGTTCCTCTTCCTAAGAAACGAGCCTCTTTCCACTGCTCATTGTACTTCGGATTTAACATCTTAACCAATCCGCGGATAGAAGTAGACTCAGCATCTCCGTTGTTGTTTAATGCACGAACGTCGGAAAGAATGTCAGCCATCTTGTAGATTGCATTGTCTCCTCTTTCCGGAGCGGAACCGTGGCAGGAAACACCCTTCACGTCAATGCGGATCTCCATACGTCCTCTCTGTCCTCTGTATAATCCGCCGTCTGTAGGCTCGGAAGATACAACGAACTCCCGGACGAATCTTGTCTTCGTTGATGATGTACTGCCAGCAAAGACCGTCACAGTCCTCTTCCTGTACAGTTCCCACTACCATAACACGGTACTTATCGTTCAGAAGTCCCATGTCCTTCATGATCTTTGCAGCATATACAGCAGAAACGGTTCCGCCGAGCTGATCGGAAACACCTCTTCCACCAATCTTGGTGTCATCCTCGTATCCGTCGTATGGATCAAATGTCCAGTTTGCTCTGTTTCCGATTCCTACGGTATCGATATGTCCGTCGAAACAGATCAGGGTCTTTCCGGATCCCATGAATCCCATTACATTACCCTGCGGGTCAACCTTAACCTCATCGAAGCCAACCTTCTCCATCTCATTCTTGATAGTCTCAACGTGCTTTGCTTCGTCAGCGGACTCTCCCGGATTCTTTACGATTGCTCTTAAGAAAGCACTCATGTCAGCCTTATAGCCTTCCGCTCTCTTCTTAATCTCTTCCAAAACTTCCTTATTTAACTGTCCCATACAATATCCTCCTTAGTTATATATAAGCCTGTTATACAGGGTGTTGCACAATTTGTTTCTTTGAAAATGAAGCTCTATCCTTACTTCTCTTTCGCTTCCCAGATGATGTTCTTCCAACGCTCAGGGTCTGTATCTCCCTCGGTATTGAAGCAAAGCACCTTACTGTTCTCATTTAACTGCAGTTTTTCTCTTAAATCCTTGAACTCATCCTGCAACATGATGGCAGCCAGTGCACCGAAGCCTGCTGCGCCGGACTCTCCGGAATAAACCTGATCATCTCCCTTTAACGGCGCATTCAGCATTCTCATTCCTCTTGCCGCAATGATGTCTTCAGCAGAGATAAACGCCTTTGCATTGTTCTTTAAAATATCCCAGGAAGTGATGTTCGGCTCTCCACAGGCAAGTCCTGCCATAATGGTAATCATGTCACCGTCTACAATGCGGATATCTCCGTCATTTGCCACAGCACCCTTATAGAGACAATCCGCAACGGAAGCTTCTACCACAACCATGATGGGAGGATTCTCCTTGTAACGGTTTGCAAAGTATCCCACTACCGCTCCTGCCAAAGAACCTACGCCTGCCTGTACAAATACGTGAGTCGGTCTTTCTCCAAGCTGATCAGCCGCCTCATCCGCCATGGTGCCGTAACCTTCCATAATCCATGCAGGAATCTTCTCATAGCCTTCCCATGCGGTATCCTGTACCACGATGCCGTGCTCTTCTTTCTCAGCAAGCGCCGCAGCCTGTCTTACACACTCGTCATAGTTTACGTCGGAAATCCAAGCTTTTGCATTTTCAGCCTTAATATGATTTAAACGTGTCTCGGTAGAGCCCTTCGGCATAATGATAACGCAGTTCTGCTTTAACTTGTTTGCCGCCCAAGCCACTCCTCTTCCGTGGTTTCCGTCTGTAGCGGAGAAGAAGGTTGCCGTTCCGAACTCTTCCTTTAACTTATCGGAAGTTAAAACACTGTAGGGAAGCTCGGAAATGTCCTTTCCGGTCTCTTCTGCAATGTAACGCGCAATGGCATAGGAACCGCCGAGAACCTTGAAGGCATTTAAGCCGAAACGGTAGGATTCGTCCTTTACATATACATTCCCCAATCCGAGATACTTCGCCATATTGGGAAGCTTGCACAGCGGGGTCTGTGTGTACTGCGGGAAACTCTCATGGAAAGTTCTCGCCTTCTTTACCTCTTCCATCGACATAAGGGGAAGATTCTTATCCTCTGTCTTTGGCATTTCATTGATTTTCCACTTTAACTCCTGCATCTTTTTCCTCCTCAAAACTACGTTTACCTTACTCTTTATGTTTATTTCTTCTCGAAAATGGATGGAGAAGAATGCTCTAAACAACTGTTTTGTACCGGTAACCAAAATCCGGCACTGTTTCCGCTCTTCCATTGCAGCATTCTTAAATGAAAACCTTGATGCTTCATCAGTCTAGCGCTTACTTTGATCAATATAGCTGTACAAAGTGAACTTACTAATTCCGAAAAAACTGGAAACCTTATCTCCGGACTTGGTAATCAAAAATGCTCCGGCATCCCTTAAAAAATGAATTGCTTGTATCTTTTCTTCTTTATTCATAAGGGCGGGCGGTTTGCCGATCTTCTTCACACTCTCATTGATAAGATTGTCCAGAAGATCATTTACATTAAGGGGAATCCTGCCTTCGTTTTGCTTTTCATCTTTCTCGACCGTGGTAATGGCCTGCAGTGCCGCATCTACATTCATAAGGGCAGTTACGTCATAATTGATTCCCATAATCCAGCGATACTTCCCACTGTCATCCTTTAGGAATATCGTGGATGATTTTAGGATTCTGCCGTCCTGTGTTTGAATGCGGTAGCCCAAGTGGTCCACGATACACTCTCCCTTTTCCATGGCTTCCAGGGTTTCCAACACAACCTTGGATGCCCCGTCACCTACACTCCGTCCCGTAACATGGCCGTTTAGGATGAATACAATCGTATGTTCAAGGTCTTTTTTGCTGATATCATGGATGCAGACCTCGCAGTCTTTTCCGAAGTGACGGGCAATTCCATGTGCAGTCGTTACCAACATTTCCAAGCTGTTTTCCTGTTCCAATCTTCCCCCTTCCTTCCTTACAGTTTATCAACGAAGTAGACTTCTCATCATTTGTCAAGCTAAATTATTTTCATATTTATCTTAACACTTATTTTTCTTCTTTGCAATGCTTTTTCCAAAATTTTTTTTAGTTTAATAAAAATTTTTCTGAATCGTCTTGCACTTGTTTAAAGTGAATGATAAAAATCTCCTTAGTATATATAATTTCTATATAAACTGTATACAATTTATGTAGTCAAGGAGGTTTTATTCTATGCTTTTACTAGGAAATGGTCGTGTTTTTACTCGAGATGGAAACAGTTCTTCTTACGAGAACGGAGCAGTAGTGACAGAAGGAAATACCATACTGGAGGTTGGGGATTTCCATGAACTTCGGAATAAATACAAGGATGCAGAGTTTATTGATGCAAAGGGAGGACTCATTCTTCCGGCTTTCATCAATACTCACGAGCATATTTATTCTGCTTTAGCAAGAGGTCTTTCCATAAAGGGATACAATCCAAACGGATTTTTAGAGATTTTAGACGGACTTTGGTGGACCATCGACCGGAATCTGGACAACGAGCTTACCAAGATTTCCGCAGAGGCTACTTATTTAGAGTGTATCAAGAACGGTGTGACCACCATTTTTGACCACCACGCTTCCTTCGGAGAAATCAAAGGCTCCCTCTTCGCCATCGAAGAAGCGGCTAGAGAGTTCGGTGTACGTTCCGCTCTTTGCTACGAGATTTCCGACCGTGACGGAAAGGAAAAGGCGGATGCCGCAATCAAGGAAAATGTTGATTTTGCACGCCATGCCCTCTCCCAGAGCGATGACTTTATTGCCGGCATGATGGGAATGCACGCTAGCTTTACTATCTCGGACGAGACCATGGAAAAGTGCCGTGCGGAAAAGCCGAAGGAAATCGGTTACCATATCCACGTGGCTGAGGATATCTTAGACCTTCACCGATGCTTAAAAGAGCACGGCAAGAGAATCGTGGACAGACTCTATGACTGGGATGTTCTCGGAGAGAAAACACTCCTTGCGCACTGTATTTATGTCAATCCGCACGAGATGGATTTGATTCGCGATACCAAGACCATGGTTGTGCATAACCCCGAATCCAACATGGGAAATGCTTGCGGCTGCCCGCCCACTATGGAGATTGTACATAAAGGAATACTTACCGGTTTAGGTACAGACGGATACACCCATGATATGGTAGAATCCTGGAAGGTTGCCAATGTTCTTCATAAGCATCATCTTTGTGATCCGGGCGCTGCTTGGGGCGAGGTTCCCGAGATGCTCTTTAACGGCAATGCCAAGATTGCAAACCGTTATTTCAAGAAGAAGCTGGGTGTTTTAGAAAAAGGAGCTTCCGCCGATGTTATCATTATGGACTACATCCCGAACACACCGCTGGATAGCAGCAACTTGAACGGTCACATGCTTTTCGGAACAAACGGTCGTTTTGTAACCACCACGGTTGGAAACGGAAAAGTACTCATGAAGGACAGAGAAGTCCTCTGTGTGGACGAAGAAAAGGTACTTGCACGTAGTAGAGAAGGCGCAGCAAGACTGGCAAAGAAAATTAACGGATAAAAAAATTCAAAAACAACAAAGTTATTCTATAGAAGAAAAGAGTAGCTGAGAACCCTTTTCTTTCTGGGAACTTTGTTCGCAACATTCATGGGCCATTCCCGGTCAGGCGGGAATCCCCCATCCGGAAAAGCCTTTCCATGATAGATAAAGAATTGCAAGAATCAAGACTGATTAAGCTGCCAAAAACGAGCGCACAAATCGGCACAGTCTATATAAAGAACGGCAAAAATCTATCCGAAAGGCGTTCTTCCAAAAAGGAGATTTTATGAGCGATATTATGACCCCGATTCCCTTTGACAGGCTGATGAATCGTATTTTAGTGGAGCATCAGGAGGGAGCAGTTTTCGGTATGCAGAAATGCTACCGGGCAAAGAACCTTCAGCCAAATACCTTGTTTGGCAGAAAGTTGGAAGGACAGATCGGACCTGCTGCAGGCCCCAACACCCAGCTTGCCCAGAACATCGTAGCTTCCTACTACGGCGGATCTCGTTTCTTCGAGTTAAAGACCGTACAGAAGATGGACGGTAGAGAGCTTGCCGCTTGTGTGGCAAAGCCCTGTATTACCGCCGAGGACGAGTGTTACAACTGTGAGTGGTCCACAGAGCTGGAAGTACCGCAGGCCTATGCAGAGTATGTAAAGGCTTGGTTTGCTTGTAAGGTTATGGCGAAGGAATACGATTTAGGAGATCCCGATGCTTTCCAGTTTAACATTTCCGTAGGTTACGACTTAGAGGGCATCAAGCTTCCCAAGGTAGACCGTTTCATCAACGAGATGAAGGATGCCAAGGATACCGAAATCTTTAAGGAGTGTAAGGCTTGGCTTCTCGCAAACCTTGACAGATTTAAGAAAGTAACCAAGGAAGATGTAGAGGCCATTCAGTCCGAAATCATCAACAGTGTAACTGTATCCACCCTTCATGGTTGCCCTCCCTCCGAGATTGAGGCGATTGCTTCTTACCTGATTCAGGAAAAGCATTTGCATACTTTCGTAAAGTGCAATCCTACTCTTTTAGGCTACGAAACTGCTCGTGCCATCTTGGACGAGATGGGCTACGACTACATCGCTTTCACAGACTTCCACTTTAAGGACGACCTTCAGTACAGCGATGCCGTACCGATGTTAAAGCGTTTGCAGGAGCTGGCTAGGGGCTTAGACTTAAACTTCGGTGTAAAGATTACCAACACTTTCCCCGTAGATGTGAAGAACAACGAGCTTCCTTCTCAGGAAATGTATATGTCCGGAAAGTCCCTCTTTGCTCTTTCCATGTCTGTAGCAAAGATGCTTACCAGAGACTTTAACGGAAGCCTACGCATTTCCTTCTCCGGCGGTGCGGATTTCTTCAATATTGAGCGTATCGTGGAAGCCGGAATCTGGCCTGTAACCATGGCTACCACCCTCTTAAAGACCGGTGGATATCTTCGTCTGATTCAGATGGCTGAGTTGTTAGAGAAAAACCTTGCAAAGCCATGGGAAAAGGTTGAGCTTTCCTTAGTGGAGAAGATGATTGCAGACGCTAAGACCGATAAGCACATGGTGAAGCCTGTTAAGCCGCTTCCAAACAGAAAGTCCAATAAGAAGGTTCCTTTGGTAGATTGCTACACCATGCCTTGTCGTGACCGTTGTCCGATTCATCAGGATATCACAAGCTATGGCCGCTTGGTCAATGAAGGCAAGTTCAAGGAAGCTTTAGAAGTTATCTTAGACAAGAACCCGCTTCCTTTCATGACCGGAAATATCTGTACCCACACCTGTCAGTCTGCTTGTACAAGAAATCATTATGAGACTGATGTGCAGATTCGTACCAATAAGTTAATCGCCGCAAGAGGCGGATATGACACGGTTCTTCCCGACTTAAAGCAGGAAGGCGCTGTGCAGAAGAAGGTTGGTGTTATCGGAGCAGGCCCTGCAGGTATCTCTGCCGCTTTCTTCCTGGCAAGAGCAGGCGTAGAAGTACATGTTTACGATAAGGATGCTGTAGCCGGCGGTGTAGTAGCGAACGTTATACCGGGCTTCCGTATCCCGGCTGAAGAAATTCAGAAGGACGTAAACCTCGCTAAGCAGTACGGCGCTCAGTTCCACCTCGGACAGGAAGTGAACGATATTGACGCTTTCCGTAAGGAAAATAACTTTGACGCGGTAATCGTTGCTATCGGTGCCCACAAGGAAGCTCCACTTGTACTGGAAAAGGGAGAGGCTTACAATGCCCTTCACTTCTTAGCTGACTTCAAGGCACAGGACGGCAAGGTAAACTTAGGAAAGAACGTTGTTGTAGTTGGTGCAGGAAATACTGCAATGGACGTTGCAAGAGCAGCGAAGAGAAATGCAGGGGTAGAAAATGTTTACCTGGTTTACAGAAGAACCAAGCGCTACATGCCTGCTGATCAGGAAGAATTGGAAGAGGCTATCGAAGAAGGCGTAATCTTCCAGGAACTCCTTGCTCCATTTACCCTTGAAAATGGAAAGTTACTTTGCCACCGTATGGTACTCTCCGAGATGGATGCTTCCGGAAGACGTTCCGTTAAGGAAAGTGATGAAGTGGTTGAGGTTCCCTGTGATACCGTAATCGCTTCCATCGGTGAGAAGGTAGACGGTTCTTTCTATGAGAAGAACGGCATCTCCGTAACCGACAAGGGACTTCCTGTATTAAAGAAGGAAACGAACGAGACTTCCGTAGCCGGTGTTTACGCTGCAGGAGACGGTGCTTTCGGCGCTTCCGTAATCGTAAAGGCTATTGCCGATGCGAAGCTTGCTTGTGAAGCAATCTTAAACAAAACTATCGGTACAGATCGTCCTTCCGAGACTACAGACGAGAAAATCTATGCTAAGAAGGGTAATCTTCAAGAGCCTGAGAAGGGACTTAATCCTGATAAGCGTTGTCTTGCCTGCGACCACATCTGTGAGAACTGTTGCGATGTATGTCCTAACCGTGCAAACTTCGCGATTAAGGTTCCCGGCGTAGAGATGCACCAGATTATCCACGTGGATTATATGTGTAACGAGTGCGGTAACTGTGAGACCTTCTGCCCATACGATTCCGCTCCTTACAAAGAGAAGTTCACCCTCTTCCACAAAGCCGAGGAAATGGAAGATTCCACTAACGACGGATTTGCTTTCGTGGACAACGACGGAAATGCCATTGTTCGCATCGGCGGAGAGAAGATGAACTACAAGGTAGGCGATAAGAACACTAAGCTCTTCTATCGTCTCGCAGAAATCGTGGATACCGTTTACAACGATTATTCCTACCTTTTGATTTAATAGTCAGAGAAAGATTTCAAAACAAAAGATTCTACAAAGGTACGCTGTATTTTCTCGGCCACTAGAAAGAAAACGCCCAGATCTAACGATCTGGGCGCTTTCTTTCTTACTCACTGCAATCTCCATCATTCCTTTCTCCTTCTTCTACTATTTTTGTAACATTATCCATTAACTTTCCAAAATCAATGGCATTTTTTGATGTAATGACAGGCTTGCCTGTTTCTACTTCTATTTCTTTTCTTGCATTTCCCGCAATATTCCCACCACGCCTTGCTATCTTTTTATTTTCTTCCAAACCTTTGGGATTAGCAGATTCTGCTATATCTTTTGTAGCTGCTTCCGCAAGCATATTTAATATAAGTTCAGTCGTTGACATATTGTCTCTTAGATTTTCCTTTTTTAAGCCTTTAAATTCTTTCTTTTCCTACTTCAGCAAGCCACATTTTAAATGGCTCCGACTTAGGCGATGGAACAGATTGGATAATACGAAAGACTCCTTGCATATCAGCAGCATCTGTTTCACGCATTTTTCCATCCGGCGCTTTTAATTTCAACTGTACGATATTTTCGTACAGTTGATCTGCTCCTTCTTCCTCTTTCATTTTTCTTTTAAGATCACTCCAATATCTTCTTGGATTTTTACTTTCGGTAAGGACCTCGATGATATCAACTATACTAAAAATACCATTCTTCTTGTTTTTCATTCCAAGAAGATCGTATTTGCTTACCCTCAAATATTCTAATTTCATTACTCATAATTGCCATCTCCTTCATTGGAAATATATCAATTACATCATATTTTTATAGATTTTATCCATGAAATTGTTTTAATGAAACTTGCGGAAATAGGCGAAAGTCTTTTTACTATTATTTCTTCGGGCGGAATGAGCTATAGTTCTTTCCGGCTTCCATGTTGATTCCTCTTGCTTTTGCCAGTTCCGATACGGTCACAAGCTGATATCCTCTTTCCTTCAAGGCCGGAATAATGAGCTCTGCAGCTTCTGCGGTCTGCCTATAGATGGAGTGCATGAGGATAATGTCTCCATCCTTTACCTGATTTAAAACTACATTTACTGTATTCTTTGTATTTTTTGTTTTCCAATCCAGAGTATCAATGCTCCATAAAATAGAAGGCTGCCCCGTTGCCTTTAAAGCAGGCTTTACACTTCCTGCCGTTGCTCCGTAGGGAGGGCGAACCAGGCTTACAGACTGTCCGGATTGATTCCTTAAAATCTCATTGGTCTTATTGATGGAGCTTTCTATTGCCGCCTGTGAAAGCTTGGGTAGATTTTCATGCTTATAACTATGATTTCCAATTTCATTTCCGGCATCTGCTACGCGCTTCACCGTAGAAGGAAATTTCGCCGCCTGTGTACCTACATAAAAGAAAGTCGCTTTGGAATCATACTTTTGTAAAGCTGCTACAATTCTATCCTCATAGTTTCCCGGACCGTCATCAAAGGTTAAGGCCACCATAGGTTTAGACGGATCAATCCGGCTGTTTCCACCTGTTGTTTTTGCATTTTCCACAACAGACGCTTTTTCTTCTACCGGCTTTTCCTCCTCAGGTGCTACACCCTTACTGACTACGGTAATCAGGATTCCGTCAATATGCTTTCCTACCCCAACAGGATTACTGTCCTCTCCGTTCTTTGCCCATGGCTGCCACTCACCAAGGACAAGGGTACTGTAGTACACATCATATTTATCTTTTAAATCTCCATTTAAAAAGACACGAATCCCTTCGAGCGGCATATCCTGTCCTTCTCCAATACTTTGTCCATTTTCATAAATAGCGGACCAACCTGTACCGGAAATATTCGCCTGATACTGAATGGTACCGCTCATCCCTTCCGGCTGATGTTTTAGGCAAATCTTGATTCCTGTGGGATAGGCATCATTTCTGCTGTGACGCTGGGCATCATTGCTGTAATTTTGGAAGCCGATTCCCTTATAGTACAAGCTGTAATAGCTCTTTAAACGATGTCCATCATTCTCTCTTGCATAGCTTGCTCTTCCGAAAAGAAAAAGTCCAAGAATAGATAAGAAAAGAAGAAATACAATCGCCTGCATTCTTTTCCGATAAGCCGATAACTGCAGGATTACGCTTCTGCTTTCCCTTGTGATTCCGGAGCCAATCCGGAGATTTTCATTTCTTGTACTTTTCATTTCTTTACTCCTTACTTTTTATAAAAATTCTTCTACCTACTATCACCTATGTTTGAATTTTGCTCCTATTTTAGTATTGCTTTTTGTTCATTACTATTATAGACAAGCTTCTATCTTGATTGGTTACATATTTCAGCCTATATTTTGAAAGATTCCATTAGTTATTTACGAGTACTCCGTAAGACATTCGCGTAAACAGCAACAAAAAAGGGGGAAATCCCCCCTCTTCTACGTCAGAACAAATATCACTCGTAAAGTATGCGGTAAGCTTTTACAGCAAGTTTTTACAGCAAGTTTTTACGAAAAAAACAAGTTCGCTTCTCATACACAGCGTAATCCTTTTTTATTCCTCTACCCCTTTTACATCATCATAAAGGTGGCAGTAGACGATATGCCCATTTCCCATATCCTTCTTTTCGGGAACCTGATGCTTACAGATTTCCATACATTCCTTACAACGGGTATGGAACTTACATCCTTCAGGCGGATTTGCCGGAGACGGAATACTTCCTTCCAATATGATACGGCTCATCTTTGCTTCCGGATCCGGAATAGGGATTGCGGAGAAAAGTGCCTTAGTGTACGGGTGAAGCGGGTTTGCAAAGAGATCCTTCGTATCACCGAACTCTACAATATTTCCCAGATACATAACTCCGACTGTATCGGAAATATGCTCTACCACCGAAAGATCATGGGAAATAAAGAGGTAGGTCAGCTTAAACTTCTCTTGTAAGTCCTCTAGAAGGTTGATAACCTGTGCCTGGATCGATACGTCCAGAGCGGAAACCGGTTCATCACAGACTACAAACTCCGGATTCAAAGCCAAGGCTCTGGCAATACAGATTCTCTGTCTCTGTCCACCGGAGAACTCATGTGGATAACGTCCTTTATGAAAGGGCTGCAAACCGCATTCGTCCATGATCTTATCAATATAGTCCTCATATTCATTCATCGGAACGAGCTTATGCTCCTTTACCGCTTCTCCAATAATTTCACCAACCGGAAGTCTCGGAGAAAGAGAGGAGAAGGGGTCCTGGAAAATGATCTGCATCTTGGTACGCATTTCATTCATCTCTTTATTGGAGAAGTCGTAGACCTCTTTTCCGTTGAAGAGAACCTGACCTGCGGTCTTTTCTCCGCTGAGACGCAAAATCGTTCTACCTGTTGTGGTTTTTCCGCAGCCGGACTCCCCAACGAGTCCCATCGTGGTTCCCCTCTTAATATGGAAGGAGATTCCGTCGATAGCCTTTACCTGCCCGACAACGGTGTTGAAGAATCCGCCCTTAATCGGAAAATATTTTTTTAAACCGTTCACTTCAAGAATATTCTCTTCGTTATGAACAATAGGCGTGAAGTCTTTCATTTCGCTTTTTTCCATTATTTCCTCGATTTCTTCTTTACATTAAATGAATCTGAAACTTTAAACAGATAAACAGAAAACGCTAATTCCCTCTCTTCTTTGGGCTTTCTAAAAACTGTTCCCTGTTTTAGCTTAAGTAGCAAGCCTTTCCTTAGTCTATTTTCGCCTCATTCTTATCATCATAGAGATAACAGCTAACTCTATGTGTCTCGGATAACCATACCTCGCCCGGATACAATCCGTTACAGCAGGGCTTCCGCTTATCACAACGGTCTCTGAAATAGCAGTAGTTCGGCATATTAATCGGGTTCGGTACCTTACCGGGAATAGAGTAAAGCTTATCCACTTGTCTTCCCACTACCGGTTTTGAAGCCATAAGACCTATCGTATAGGGATGCGCCGGATTCGCAAAGATTTCCTTTGCCGTACCGGCTTCCACGACACGACCGGAGTACATTACCACTACATAATCCGCCATCTCCGCAATGACACCAAGGTCATGGGTAATCAACATGATAGAAGAATTGATTTTATCCTTTAAGCCACGCAAAAGATCCAAAATCTGCGCCTGAATTGTTACATCAAGGGCTGTCGTCGGCTCATCGGCAATAATCAGCTTCGGATTGCAAGCCAGCGCCATCGCAATCATGACACGTTGCCGCATACCGCCGGAGAGCTCGTGGGGATACATATTGTAGACACCCTCACTGTTCGCAATACCGACCATTTCCAAAAGTTCTATTGTTCTTTTCTTAATTTCTTCCTTGGAGTTGTATTCATTCTCATGGAAGAAGAGTACCTCATCCACCTGGTCTCCAATTTTGAAGACCGGGTTTAAAGAAGTCATCGGCTCCTGGAAAATCATGGACATAAAGTTTCCGCGGAGGTGCTGCATTACATGCTCCGGAGTCTTTGTAATCTCATAAATCTTCTCGCCTGTATTTAAACGAATGGAGCCCTCTACAACCTGACCCTGCGGACGCTGCAAAAGTTGCATGAGAGAAAGGCTGGTTACGGACTTTCCGCAACCGGACTCTCCTACCACGCCGACTGTCTTTCCTAAAGGAACATCAAAGCTCACGGAGTCCACACTCTTTACGGTTCCTGCATCGGTAAAGAAGAAAGTATGCAGATTCTCAAACTCCACCGCATTTTCCGGATTCTTCATTTCCGTAAGGTATTCACTTTCCGGAACATTTCTTCGTGTGCGCTTCTTTTCCAGCTTGGATGTGATTGCTTTATTTTCTTTCGATATCCTCCGCGATTCTTTCGCGGAAAGATAGCCGTCATTTCTTGCCATAGTTTATCCTCGATTCTATCGTTTCATCTTCGGGTCAAAGGCATCTCTTAAGCCATCGCCCACCAAGTTGAATGCAAGTACCGTCAAGAGTAAGCAAACTCCGGCTGGAACCCAAATAAAGAGATAGTTACTAAGTACATAGGTATTGTTTACATCGTTAATGATGTTACCCCAGGAAGCAAAGGGGAACTTTACACCCAGTCCCAGGAAGGACAGAACTGCTTCTGTCAGAATTACACTACCAAGGCTCATGGTACAGGTTACGATGAGCTGCGGAATAACATTCGGGAGAAGGTGTCTGAAAATTCTATGTATCGGCTTGATTCCTGTTGCTTCTGTCGCGGTCATAAACTCCTGCTCACGAAGTGTCAAAATCTGTCCACGGACAAGTCTTGTGATGGAGGGCCAACCGAAGAAACCGAGTATCAACATGAGGTAGAACATTCGAAGCTTCGGATCCACACGCATCGCATCCATTGCTGCACCGATGATGATATAAATAGGAATGGTCGGAACACAATAGAACACATCCACTACTCGCATAATCAAGTTATCCACCCAGCCCCCGAAATAGCCGGAGACACCGCCCATAAGCATACCAATTAAAGTTTCGATGATCACTACAACAAAACCGATATAGAGTGAAACTCTACCGCCATACATCAATCTGGTCAGCATATCCATACCGTTATGATCGGTTCCAAGCGGGTGCGCCTTGCTCGGTGCGGAATAGGTGTCATAGACCATCTGTTCTCTGGTCTGCTTGATATTATAGGCCTTAGACGGAGCATCGTACTCGATACTGTAAACCGATTCTTTTCCATCGGCGTCCATAAAAGTAAAACTCTTGCCGTCCGCCTGAATTTCTGCCATCAGCTTTTCCTTGAACTCTTCCGATAATTGAACATCGCTCATAATTGTATTGATGACGAAGCGACCTGCCGTAGCATATTCTTTCCCGTCCTTTTCTACGGTTCCGTCCTCGGCAATCGTATAATTTGCACCGTCCAGGCTAAAGGAAGTCTCCTTATTGCTGTACGCCTTTAAGATATTTAACTGTTCGGTAAAGCTCGGTGTCTCCGTCCCTGTTGCTGTAACAAGATCAATCGCAGCAAAGGCAATGGGCTCCGTACTATCCTTAGCATAGATGATATAGAAGTCTTTTCCTGCTTCTTCATAGCTAAATTCTTTATCGCCCGCCTTAAACTCGGTCTGTTTCTTTCCTCTTGCCAAGACAAACTGTGCTTGAGCAAGTGCAGGGAAGGAATCCTTTTCCGCCTGCTGATAACGAAGCTCCGTATTCGCTTTTACACCGGCATACTTCTGACTCTGCACATCCTTACGATAGAAGAGTTGATCCTCTCCATAAGGAGAAATCATTCCCCCCAAAAAGGAAAATAAAAACATAGCCGGTAAGACCAGCATTCCTAGAACCGCAATTCTGTTTCGGAAGAAACGCTTGGCTACCATCGCCCCGGGAGACAGCGTTTTCACGCGTCGATCGTCGTTTAGGGAGTATTCTGTATTTTCTTTTTCATTTATTGCAGAAGATTCTTCTGTTCTATTCTGCACTACAGCTTCTTCTACTGTTGTATTTTCTGACACAGTATTCTCTACTGCATTTTTTTCCATATCAGACATCTTTCCCTCCCTTCCTACGCAATACGAACACGCGGATCTACTACCGCATACAAAATATCTGTGATTAAGTTACCAATCAAAGTCAACGCGGCAATAAACACCAGGTAAAACATAGAGAACGGGATATCTCCGGAAACCATGGCCTGGTAAGAGGTATATCCAATTCCGGGAATGGAGAAAAGCTGCTCCGTAATCATCGCTCCGGAGAAAAGTGCCGGAAGAGAAGTTCCCCAGATGGTCACCAAAGTAATCAGGGTATTTCTAAAAGCATGATGATACACCACACGACGCTCGGAAAGACCTTTCGCCCTGGCTGTTCGAATATAGTCGGAGCTTAAAACCTCGAGCATATTCGTTCTGATATATCGCATATACGCACCGATACTGGCAATCAGCAAGGGGATAATCGGAAGCACCAGGTGCATGGCAATATCCCATTTTTGGCCCATAGGGGAAAGGAAATCATAATTTCTTCCTACCAGACCGTTTAAATCAAACCAGCCCAGTTTGACAGAAAAATGAGTTTCAGTAAAGATGCCGTAAAGAAAGTCGGAAGGGAAATTCCCGCAAGAGCAACAACAGAAATGGCATTATCTGCTGCAGAATACTGCTTTGTAGCCGCAATAATTCCAAGAGGAATCGAGATAAGCATCTCCAGAACCATTACAATCAGGCCCATCCAGAAGGAAACGCCCACTACCTCCGCAAACTTCTGGGTTACCGGAACAGTATACTTCCAGCTGTCTCCGAAGTCTCCGCGAATAGCCTTGGAAAGCCACGCAAAGAAGCCCGGAACAATCCCCTTATCCATTCCGTAGGTTGCTTCGAGCTGCTGCATCCACTCCTCAAAAGGTCTTGGAACCCGGCTGCTGTGACTTCTGTCTGGCAATCTGCTCCAAATAAGAGGTAGGAAGACTTCTCATCAAAATATAAAGGAAAAAGGCCACGATGAATAAAATCAACACAGACCATAATAATCGTTTGATAATATACTTTTTCACTACAAACCTGCTCTTCCAAATAGCGGTAACAATTCCCGCATCAAATCTGCTCAGTATCGGGAAAAACCGCATTCCTTATCTCAGGAACGCGGTTAAAGCCCGTACAAGATTCACGATAAAGCCGTTACTTCCTATTTTGCCGCCTGATAGTTCTGAATCTCAAGATACCATCTGTAGAAAGAAGTCATATCCGGTGTAACGCTATCCACATTGACTCTCTCAGAGGAGAAAGTGGTCACTTCCTGTCTCTGGTAAACAGGAACTTCACAAGCCCAGTCGATGATGTCATTTAAGCAAGCCTTATACATGGTCTTGCGATACTCCTGATCGGTAGACTCTCTTGCCTGCAAAATCATTTCATCGAGCTTCGGATCTTCAATCTGATACATGTAGTTGGAACCGCCCGGTGCTTTTCCGCCGTTTGCAATGTCGGAATAGTAAACCTGGAACATATCGGGATCCGGGGTAGCCTGCCATGCAGCACACCACATCTCAGCCTGCTTAGCCTGTAACTTGTTCCACATATCCGAAGAGTTGGAAAGGTCATTTACGGTTAAAGTAATGCCCAGCTCAGCAAGCGCCTTCTTCGCCTCGGTCAGAATCATGAAAGAGGGGTGATCACCGCTTCCGCCTCCGCCAATCATCACTTCATATTCCATCTTTGCTCCGGCAGGTGCCGCAGTAACCTTACCGTTTTCTACTGTATACCCTGCCGCTTCAAAGAAACCTAGAGCCGCCTTCTTTGCCGCCGCATACTTATCCTCGTCCTTCATGTCGGAGGTGTAAATCGGGTTGCCTTCTACGTCCTTGGAGAACGCGATTTCATAGCCGTCATCGGTAGGCTGTGGAGCTGCCCAAGAAGTATTGGTAATCGGATAATTGATTACACTTGCTCTGTCTCCATAATAGGTACTGATAGCAAGGTCTCTATATGCACAGTAAATCGTAGCGAAAGCACGACGCAGGTTCTTCGATGCATCACTTCCCGGCTCCTTGTTTACAGAAACATTGTGGGTATTGATACCGATATAGCCATAGCCTAAAGCATCTACCGCTACAGTATGAATCTTATCTCCGGAAAGCTCTCCATTGCTGTTTGCCTTCTTGATAGCATCTGCCACTTCCGTTGTGAAGGACGGAGTTGCAATATCTACGGTACCTGCAAGGATAGCGTTTAATCTATCAGCTTCAGTTACATAGTTGAATTTGAAGTTCTTTACTTTAGGCACACCGTCATAGTAATTTTCATTTGCTGTAAAGGAAATAACACCGTTCTCATACTTTTCAAAAACATAAGCACCTGCACCGAGTGGCTTGGAGGTCTTCTCTCTTACAGAGGAAAGATCACCCTTCGGGAAACCGAACTGATTCTTGTCATAGTCGAACTTCGCCTTGTCTCCATAGTAGTGAAGAGGAGCCACGTTGAAGCCCAGCTGATAAATCATCTGTGCGTCTACCTTAGTCGCTACGATACGAAGAGAGTCTTCCCCGGTCTTCTGTACACCGCTGATGTTCGGAGCGGACTCACCGGTCTCTACACCGACTGCAAAGTCCTTATAACTCGGCATAAGCTCGGTAAACTGAGTGCCGGCGCTCTCTGCCGCACTCATCTTTGTTACGCTGCCGTCATACTTTGCAAGCATGGCATCGAAGAAATCCATAGCCGTAGCATCTTCCTTTAAACCTTCATAGCCATAGTTTGCCGCACAAGCCGCGATGGAATCGCCTTCTTTATTCAGCCCATTTGCTACACAAAGGTCCACGATTTCCTTTACAAAAGCATCAACCGCAGTCTTATAGTCCGCCCAGAAGGTCTTCTGCTGTTCTTCTGTCCACTTGGAGAAGTCGGTATTCTCTTCTCCTGCAGCAACAATAAGATTAAAGAGGGTATCTACACCGCTTCTGTATTCTTCCATACCCTGGATAGGCGTGGAGAATAAGGAAGCATTTCCATCATAAGTCGGGTCGCAATATACATACAGGGAGAAAATAACATCATCCACGGTAAGCGGCTCACCATCAGAGAACTTTACACCGTCTTTCATCTTAAAATCATAGAATACGGTTCCGTCACTGTTCTCTGTAACTTCGAGATCGGAAATACCTTTGTAGGTATATTCTTTACCGTTATACTCTCTCTTTTCTCCTTCAATTCCTTTGTAAACCATAGCACCGACTCTGTCTTGCTGTAGTAATCCTACACTCACAAAATCGGAAACGGTCTGATCCGGAACGTTATCCGCAAAGAACGGAGAGAACTTTGCGTTAAAGTCGTCCGAAGCATATACCATAGCCTTGGAATCTCCGGAAGCCTCGGTTGTGGTGTTTCCGGTCTGATCGTCTCCCTTCTTTTCCGCTGTACCCTGGGAACAGCTTGCAAGAAGAGAAGTTGCCATCACTGCCGCAAGTAAGGAAGCGATGACTTTTTTGTTCTTTTTCATACTACAATCTCCCTTCTGAAAATGAAACGCTTTAGAATCTTTCTCCATTTAGACAAGATATCATGTGTCTTGTACACAATACCCATTCAAGAATAAAAGCGAAATATTTGAACTATTATAAAGTAAAAGTAAATTTTTCACAATCTCCAATTACAAATTACTTGCTTTGTCTTTAAGTAAAAAATGCGAGAACACACGGAAAATCCTATCTGTATCAATAGAATTATCATTTCCATGAAAAACTTTTATCCTCTTTCGAGAAAAAGTAAATAGAGAATCTCTATGGATCCAAATGAAATTCCAAGGAAGCTGGAAATTGCAGCTCTGCCCAGTAAGCCCTGGAAATACTTTCTATAGCTTCCGCCGTCTATTGCATTTTCCACCACGGAACCATCTTCCTTATGAAGTGTTTTCCCCTTGGCCTCCATAAGGAAAGCGGTTAAACATACTGCAGTCAGTATTACCGCTATCACCTCCAGGGCATAGGGAATCATAAGATATGCAGTACGGGAAAGTCCTGCTGTAGGAAAAAATCCCGGAAGAAGCATAAAAGGAATGAGGGGAAGAAAGCAGAGGATAAGCTCTCTGTTCTCCTTTTTTCGTTCCGCTAAAGTCCTTTGATTCCGGTATATCTTCTTTCGTTCCGCTATCGCTTCCTTAGAAAGAACGCCTCCCCGATCATAGGGGGATTGAAACATCCCCATTATTCTATCCCCGTAAGGTCATAGTCGGAAAGGTACGTTGCCGCAGTTTCACAGATGCCCCTTAAACAAGTCTCTTCAAAAGGACTTTCCATTCCGGCATTTTTCAGAAGCTCGGTAAAAACCACAGATCCTCCCTGCTCAGTATAAGCCATATAGTGCTTCCAGGCCTCCTTTTGATCCTTCTGAATTCTGTTCCAGAACTGTAAAGCCACTGTCTGCGCAAGGCAATAATCAATATAGTAGAAAGGCATAGAGTAAATATGATGCTGTCTCTGCCAGCCCTCTCCCTCACTGTAGAAGGGTATCTCTCCGTCGAGCTTTAGCCATGGCATATAAATCTGTAAGAGTTTTTTCCACTCTGCGTGTCTTTCCGCCGGACTTAAAGCAGGATTTTCATAAACGATATGCTGGAAATGGTCCACCATGGTGCCATAAGGAATAAAGGTCAACGCCCCCGCAAGATGAGAATATTTATACTTTCTTGCATCCTTTCCGAAAAACTCTTCGGAAAATGCCTCCCCAAAGAACTCCATGGACATGGAATGCACTTCACAAGCTTCCATTCCGGGCCACATGGTTACATAGGGAACGCGATGGCGATTTAAGTAAGCGGCAAACGCGTGCCCTGCCTCGTGAGTAATGACATCAATATCATGCATAGTTCCATTGAAGTTTGCAAAAATAAAGGGGGTCTTATAGTCCTGAATAAAGGTACAGTAGCCTCCTCCCTGCTTTCCCTTAGTAGAAAGAAGGTCCATCAGCTCATCTTCAATCATGTGATTAAAGAATTCCGAAGTCTCCGGAGAAAGCCAGTCATAAAATTTCTTTCCGGCGGCAACAATCTCGTCCGATCCGCCTGCAGGCTTCGGATTTCCGGAACGGAACTCCATTACCGCATCGGCGAAGCTTAGGGGATAAGACTTCCCATGTCTCTCTGCCTGCTTTCTATATACCTCTTCCGCCAGCGGAACAAGATACTGCACCGACTCACGAAATTTTTCTACATCTTTTTTATCGTAGCTGTTTCTCTGCATCCGATAGTAGCCAAGCTCTGTGAAATCCTTGTACCCAAGCTTCTTTCCCATCTCGGTACGAAGTGCTACATGCTGATCGTAAAGCTCGTCAAGCTCTTTTTGATTATTACCTTGACTCATTTTCCCTCCGCTTTCCAAGCAGCCGAGCTTCTTACATCGTCCGGGTCATGATAGGAGAAATTGGAGTATAAGTCTCTCTTCAAAAAGGAATCTGTGCGACGGCAAGGAGCTTCTCATAAGCGGTGATAAGCTCATTTTCCTTCTGTAAATCCGGGATAATCTCCGGAGAAAAGGTTTTTAAATCCATTTCCGCATTGATAAAGACGATACTTCCATACTTCTCTTCAAAATCCCTCTTAAAAGGAGAGGCAAGCAAAGTCTTGATCCACTCCTGTTTGAATTTCTGAACTCGAGGAAGCATTGTTCCAATAGTTCTCTTCTTCTTCATAAAAACTTGGTCTTCCGTATTGATGGAATGACGAATCTGTGTAAGGGTAGACATCGTATCAATATGCCCCTGCAGCTTTTCGGTTTTTAACATAACCGCATCCGCCTCGGAAAAGCTCTTGGCATCTTTTAATTCCTGAATTAGTGCCTTCACTTCTTCCTCTATCTTTTCTACGGAAATGCGTTCATATTGCATATCTTTAAATTTCATCTTTATCCTCCCTATATCTTTACTATTGATTCTTCCCCAAAAGTACATCCATTCCAGTACATCCATTCTATTAAAAGCACATACACTCCGATAATAAGACCATTTTTTAGGAAGGTCAGAAGTCTTGTAAAAGACAGTGCTCCGCCTGTGAAGGGCGAAGTTTCTTTGCTTCCGCAAATTTTCGTTTATGCATTGCACTTGAAATCCCGAGAGGCATGGTATGAAAAATGTAGAAAGATCTTACTTTTGGTAAGGTACTTTCTAATATCGAGAGATGCTGCAATAAAAGATAACAATACCGATGGCGATGTACTGCGCATTGGGGCTTACACCAAGGTATTGTAATGCGGTCTTTAAAAGTTCCAAAACTGCCACACCGATAAAGGCACTGGATACCTCACCACGTCCACCGGTTACGGATACACCGCCGAGGGCGCAAGCTGCAATAGCCTCCATCTCATAGCCGAGACCGTACTACCGAAGCACCGCCGGCTGCACCGAGCATATAGCCTGCCATTCCGTAGAATGCGGCGAGCCTTTTGCATAAATCATAACGAGAGGTCATGTTAACGGGCACACCGCAACCTCAGCAGCCTGCATTTCACCGATAGCATACATGTATTTTCCGAGACGAGTCATGCTAAAGATGAACCAAGTGATACCTGCCATAAGGAGAGCCATCCAGATCAAGAAGCTTAAGCCCAGGAATTTTCCGGTGGAGAAGATGGTGTAGGACTCAACATATCCACCGAGCGGAGTTGCGTTCGTGAACAACAGTCCTAAACCGTAGATGATTTCCATCATAGCCAGAGGGCAATGAAAGGCGGTACGGAGAGGCGATGAACCAAACGCGCACAGCGAAAAATCGGCAAACCAATTAGACTAAAAGGCCGTTTCAGGGAAAGTAGGAGACCCTTAGAAGGGCTCTTGGAGTTTGGCCCTGCTGCAGTAGAGAACTACCGGCAAGGCAAAGCACCGAAACCAATCATACGACCTGCAGAAAGGTCACAGCCTGCCGTAATAACGCAACCTGCAATACCAAGTGCGATAACCAAACGGTAGGACATATTGGCCAAAAGGTTCATGCCGTTGTCCGCTGTCAAAAAGTTCTTTGTGGTCAATCCTGTGTAGATAACCAGGATGAACATAACGATAATAACGCCGTTATTAATCAGAAAATCCGTTAATTTTTGTTTTTGAGTCTTTTCCATTTTCCCTCTCCCCTAGAACATAGTCGCAAAGTTCATGACATTTTCCTGTGTCATCTCTTCTTTATTATCAATCTCTCCCGTGAGTTTTCCGTTACACATTACGCAGATTCTGTCCGCCATACCGAGCAGTTCCGGCATCTCGGAGGAAATCATGATAATGGCCTTTCCCTGCTTTGCAAGTTCTTCCATGATTTCATAGATTTCATGCTTTGCACCGATATCGATTCCTCTGGTTGGCTCGTCCATAATTAAAATATCCGGATCTTTCGCAAGCCATCTGGAAATGATAACTTTCTGCTGGTTTCCTCCGGAAAGGTTTCCAATCTGTTCCTTCATGCTGGGTGTCTTGATAGACAAGCTCTTAACATTGTTATCTACAATCTTATTGATAGACGGATGATCCAGCATCACGTCGGCTCTTAGGTATTTGTTATAAATGGAAACCCCGACATTGTCCTTAATGGACAGGCAGCCGAAAATACCGTTTCCTCTACGATCCTCGGTAATCATACCGATTCCCGCATCCATCGCATCCTTCGGTCTTTTAATGCTGACTTCCTTACGTCGCACCTTCACCTTACCCTTTGTGATATGGCGAATACCGAAGATTCCTTCCATAAGCTCTGTTCTCTGCGCTCCTACAGAGACCGCCAAAAGCCGAGATTTCTCCTTTCTTGTGGAGAAGCTTTACACCGCGGAAGGATTTCTCGCCAGATCGAGTATAGTCCTCTACTTCCATGATAGTATCCCCAATTTCGTGGTGGTGCTCCGGATAAATATTACCAACTCAGCCCTACCATCCTTGCGTTGATTTGTCTCGGTCGTCATATCTTCTGCACGCCGAGGTTCCCACATAGGTACCGTCTCGCATAATGGTAATGTCATCGGAAAATTCTCTTAATCTCATCCATCTTATGGGAAATATAAATCATGTGAAACACCTTTTTCTTCAAGTCTCCTCGTAACCCAAAAGAAACTCACTTCTTATCGGAAAGAAGAGGTCGGCTCGTCGAAGATAATCACCTTCGCATCATGAGAAACCGCCTTGGCAATCTCCACCATCTGCATCTGTCCGATGGAAAGGAAGAAGAGACTTACATTGTAATCCAGACCAAGCTCCGATAACCACTTCTCGGTTTCCTTATGCATTTTATTATGGTCAATGACCTGTAGAGGGCCGAGCTTATGCACCGGAAATCTTCCAAGATACATATTTTCCGCAACGGAACGGGCAAGCACAGGCTGTAACTCCTGATGCACCATTGCCACTCCGTGCTCCATAGCCTCATCCGGGTTGTTGATTTCTACTTTTTTACCATCCAGAAGAATTTCTCCCTGATCCATCTTGTAAATGCCGAAAAGGCACTTCATCAAAGTAGATTTTCCTGCACCGTTTTCCCCCATGAGGGCATGAACAGTTCCCGGACGGACAGAAAGCTGTACATTATCCAGCGCTTTAACACCCGGAAATGATTTTGATACATTTTTCATTTCCAACTTAAAATCTGCCATCTAGTCCTCCATTTCTATTAGGTCTTATTTTTTTGTTTTATGTTTGTCTTTCCAGGATTTAAGTTCTTTTCAATAATTTAGAACTTTTCCCATGACATAAGTCATTTTCCCAATCAAACTCCGTACAAATCTTTTCGGAAAATGCTTTTTCCTTCTACTCTATCTATATTATACCTGTCTTTTCCTAATTCTTTAGAAAAAGAAATGAAGGAGAGATGCATAGCACCTTCACTCCTTCATTTCTAATAGCTCATTCCCATTGCCGGGGAGAAGCACCACAAAATCTTTACACTTGTAGGCTCCAGCTTTTCCGACGATGTTAAACCGAAATTAAATGAGCGAAATTTTAGCTTATTATATTACTTTAAGAGTGCCAAAACATGTCTTTTGCGTTGTCCTTTGTAACCTTTATGCGTCGACAACCGATGTAGTGGTCATTTCCTGCTGCTGTAAGGTAGTTAATAGCTGCGTCAGCTGCTGTGTGAGACTGTGTAAGGAAGTCATTGAATACCGTACCGGTCTGTGTTCCGGAAAGTACGTTCTGGCAAGCCTCTTCCAATGCGTCTACACCTACTAAGTAGATATCTTCTCCAACAGTTCTGCCCTGCTGCCTGGATAGCCTGCTTAAGCACTCAAAGAAATCATAGCGTCGTTGTTACAGAACCATCTCGATATCCTTACCGTTCTTAGCTAAAGCGTTAGCTACTAAAGACTGTGCCTGTGCCTGATCCCAGTTACCAACCTGCTCATCAAGCTTGTTTACTTCCATGCCGGCATCCTCTAAAGCCTTTACGGAGAACTCTGTTCTGTACTGTGCGTCGATGTTCTCGGGTCACCCTGATCATGATGTAGTCAACCTTGCGTTGCCGTTCATATCAAGCTTTGTCCATACCGATGTCTGCAATAATCTCACCCTGAAAGTTCCGACTGACGAGCATCACATCCTACATAGGTTGCATCCCAGTTCTCTTCTTCCCATCTCTTCTCTTCGTCCCGAGTCCGACTCTCTGTTGATGTAAACAAGAGATGACCCTGCAGCCTGAACCATGTCTGTGATGGTTGCTGCGGAAGAAGAGTTAACCGGGTTAACGATGAGCACATCTACCTTATCGGTAATGAAGTTCTGGATCTGGTTGGTCTGTGTAGCCTGATCGTTAGCACCGTCCATAACCTTGATGTTCTCTTTCTTAAATCCCTTGGAGATGAGATAGTTCTCAAGCTCTGTACGGAATAAAGTCATGAAGTTATCGGAGAACTGATAAATGCAGATTCCAACCTTCTTGTCGGCAAGGTCGCCGCTCATTGCTTCAACAGCCGCCTTGGTTCCCTCCATAGCCTTCTCAGTCTCTGCTGCTGCAGCGGTTGTCTCAGCTGCCTTTGTTGTCTCAGTCTTTGCTGCTCCTCCGCAAGCTGCCAATGTAGAAGCTGCCATAGCGGAAATAGTTAACATGCTTAAAATCTTTTTCATTTTTTCCTCCTCATGAAAACGAATTTTAGAATTCTTAAGGGATTATAAACTGCAGTCTCTTAAAAAAAAATAGAGATTTCTTTTGTGAATCTTGGAAATTCTTTTCTAACTTTCTTTCTCCTCCAGATTCCTCGTCGTAGAAACAATATAAATCGGCCGGTCCTTTATTTCTTCAAATAGCAAGGAAATATATTCTCCGATAATTCCCACTACAAAAAAGAGAACCGCAAACATAAAGCAAAGCAGAACCACGATGGTTGCATAGCCTGAAGGCGCTCCCTTTCTGGTAAAGAGCGTATATAAAAGAAGGAGAACTCCCAAAAACATAGAGCAAATAGAAGCAAAAATCCCAAGTCTAAGAGGGAGATTGGAAAAAGACAATAAAATATTCTTCGAGAAAAGCAAAAGTTTCCTTATGGAATAGTGGCTCTTCTCCCCCTGTCTTGCTCCCGCCTCGTATTCGATGGTGGTTTTACTGAATCCCACGGACTGCACATAGCCTCTTAGGTAACGCAGCTTCTCTCTATAATACTTTTTCAGCACCTCTTGCACATCCGAAGAAATCCCGAAAAAATCGGAAGCATTCGCCTCAAAGTGTAGAGGCGACAAATGATTTAAAATCCAATAAAAGGCAGTTGAGCTCAGGTTCTTGACAATCCCCGCCGAAGTATTTTTGGTCCTCACCATGGAGACCACATGAAAGCCCTCCCGGTATTTTTCAAGAATTTCCGGAATCAGCTCCGGAGAATGTTGTAAATCCGCATCCATAAATATCAGGAAATCTCCCTTGGCATAGTCCAACCCCGCCGTCATAGCGGCTTCATGCCCGAAATTTCTGGAAAAATGAATTACGCGAACCCACTCCTGATGTTCCGTCGCAATACGATCCAAAATAATAGGGCTCCTATCTACGGATCCGTCATCTACAAAAAGAAGCTCCAGCTTATATTCTTCGCTAATTTTTTTATAAACCGAAGAGCAAGCCTCGAAAAATTTCTCCAGGCTTGCTTCCTCATTGTATACCGAAACGATAAGACTACAATTTTTCAATTCTTTATCTCCCTCTCCCATAAAAGTGCTTAAATCATATCTTCATGGCTAGGTATCCTATTTTCTTCCTTAGGAAGGATTTCATACTTCCCATAGAGCATACGAAGAATCGCGTCATACCCCTTAGGAATCGGCAATTTATGCCCCTGAAAATTCCCTTCTATCAGAGGCTCCTCCCAATCACTTTGAGAACTGCAATACTGGAAGTCCGGCTGATAATTCGAAAAATAATACATGCTCTCCGCTTCAAACTGCTTTATACTCTCTCTTTTCGCCCACTTGTCCTGTAAGGAAAAAAGTAGAGGCATGGGGATAAGGTATCCAAGCTTTGACAAAACGGATACAAAGAGCTTGGACATCCCCTTATATTTTTTAAAGTGAAGCACCCTCCTGTGCCCCCATGGCAAGACCGAAGATCAGCTGCTGTCGGAAACGGTAAAGTCTATTAAGAAAGGAGTTCTTCGGTAAGCTATCCGCAATAAAGCAGTCTACCCAAAGATGATTGAGCTTCCCTTCGTAAAATTGATCCCCTTCCGTCTCCCTATCTCTCCGTTTCGTATCCAGGTCCACTACTCTCGGAACAAAATCATAAAAGGCTTTTCCCCCTCTATATTCATTCGGTAAAACCAGCGCATAGGGTGCCGGTAAATCCTCTTTAGCAACTTTAACAAATTTTTCCCATTCTTCTCGGAGAAAGCAGAGGTCCACATCATCATCCCAGGGAATAAAACCCTTATGCCGAACCGCCCCAAGGAGTGTTCCCGAGTCCAGGCGATAACGAATATTGTGTTTTTTACATACTGTATCAATGGCCAGGAGAATGCCCAATCCCTTTTCCTGTTTTTCTTGAAGATTCATGACTCACCCTTGTTTTTCTTGAAGATTCATGACTTTCTCTTGTTTTTCTTGAAGATTCATGACGCACTCTTATTTTATGTTAAAGAATGCTTCAATCTGTGCAATGGAGAAAGCCCGCATATTCTGCCCGTTTGCCCATGCCTTATACCAGGAAACCGTCTCCTTTACCGCTTCTTTTACCGTGTATCGGGGCTCCCATTGAAAGGTTCTTCTTAATTTGTTGGTATTGAGCAGCAGATAGCCGGCCTCATGCGGCGCATCCTTCTCCGCCATATTTTTCCAACGTGCTCTGCCACCCCAAAACTCCACAAAGAGCTCTGTAAGCTCCCCTGTAGTTATAGCATCCTCTAAGTCCGGTCCAACATTGTAATACCCGGCAAAATCTTTTCCTTTTTCCGGGGAAAACTCCTCCGGACAAAGACCTTTCACCAATCCCGCCTGCCTTGCCGCTATTTCCAGATAAACTGCCAAAGGCTCCAAAACGTGCTCATAGGGTCGAACGGAATACGGATTTCTTATACCGATTGGCTTTTCCGTTTACACTTGCTCTTACACAATCCGGAATAATTCGATCCTTTGCAAAGTCTCCGCCTCCGATTACATTTCCCGCTCTTGCCGTGGAAATCCGGGGAAGCATTGCTTCCTTCTTACGCTTTCCTTCCGGCTCGGTAAAGAAAGATTTTTTATAACTGTGCGTTAAAATCTCAGAGCAGGACTTGGAATTGGAGTACGGATCATGACCGTCCAGCTTTTCTTCTTCCGTAAACGCATGATTTTCCATATCATGATTTTCATAGACTTTATCGGTTGTCACATTTAAAACGGATCGTACGGAAGGTGTAAAACGAATCGATTCCAAAAGGTTAACCGTACCCATTACATTGGTTTCATAGGTTTCTCTTGGAAAAAGATAGGACTCCCGAACAAGAGGCTGTGCAGCCAGATGGAAAACAATTTCCGGCTTGACCCACTGCAAGATCGAGCGTAAATGCTCATAGTTTCGCACATCCCCCGTAAAGGAAGAGAGGCATCCCGATTCCTGCGCTACGGAGCTTCCATTCCCTTTCTCCGTCCCGCTTTTCTTTTTCCGCTTGGAATCCTCCTCTATCAAAGAATGAGGCGCAAGTTCCGGATAAAGTATGGAAAATAAGCTTTCTTCTTCCGCTTCCAGTGCATAACCATAAACCTTGGCTCCCAGAAGTTCCAGAAGCAGACAGAGCCAGGAGCCCTTAAATCCGGTATGCCCTGTGACAAAAACCCGCTTTCCGGCATAAAATTCCTTTAAGTCCTGAAAATTCATCCTTACCACCTCTTCCATGGTGCCTTTCCACTTGCCCAAAGCTCCTCTAAGAGCTTCTTTTCTCTCTGCGTATCCATGCACTGCCAAAAGCCGTCATGATAATAGCCTGAGAGCTTTCCTTCCGTAGCCAGTCTCTGCATGGGACTCTGCTCTAAAATCGTTTCATCCCCTTCGAGATAGGAAAAAATCTCCGGTTCCAAGACCATGAATCCTCCATTGATAACCGCTCCGTCTTTTTCTTCCTTCTCCCGGAAAGAATGGATATTCCCCTCCGTGTCTACATCCAATACACCCTTTTGCTGTGTAAGGTTGACCATCGTAATCGTAGCAGGCTTTCCCTTTTTCTTATGAAAATCAAGGAGAGCGTTCAAGTCCACATTGGAAACACCATCCCCATAGGTCAGCATAAACGGCTCATTCTCCAGATATTTTTCTACTCGTTTGATTCGTCCTCCGGTCATAGTATGGAGTGCCGTATCCACCACCGTAACTTTCCAGTTCTCTGCCTCGCTGTTATGTACCTCCATGCTGTTTTTCTTCATGTCAAAGGTAATGTCGGCATTGTGCAGGAAGTAGTTTGCAAAATACTCCTTAATCACGTATTGCTTATAGCCTGCCAGAATGATGAATTCATTAAAGCCATAAGAGGAATAATACTTCATAATATGCCATAAAATCGGCATTTCCCCCACTTCGATCATGGGCTTCGGCTTAAGATGCGACTCTTCCGAAATCCTCGTTCCCAGCCCCCCCGCTAAAATCAGCACTTTCATGATACTTCTCCTCTATCTATACACTATGGTTCTATACACTATGGTTCTTTACACTATGGTTCTTTACACTATGGTTTTCTATCTTTTACCACCCTCCGGAACCTTGTCAGTATAGCACAAAATGAGTCCCAGTATGAAGCCCGCTATCGAGGGGAGCAACCAGGTGAGTCCCAGATAAAACAGGGGAAGATGAGCCAGTGCAGAAAGAAAATTTTTACTAAAAGAAAATTCTTTCAATACGCTCTCCAAAAGAATTTTCAAGGCATCCAAAAGGGCAAAAGGAATCGTCAGGTAAATGCATGCCCTAAAGACCCTTCTCTTATAGCCAAAAAAGCGCCCAAAGAGACAGAGCAGGATAAGAACTATACTCACCGGATAAATAAAGAAAAGAGCAGGCACACTATAGGAAATAATTTTGCTTAAGCCTACATTCGAAATCGCAAAAGAGCAGAACGTAAAAATACATACATAGGTCTTATAAGAAAGACTCTTCGGAAACATTTCCACAAAAGCCATCGATGCGGAGGTAATCAGCCCCACTGCTGTTTTTAAGCAAGAAAAGAAAATGATGATTCCGATTAAAATACCGCCAAAGCCATGAAAATAATAGGTGGAAATCGAGTGCAGAACATCGCCCCATTTTTCCTGAATAGAGAAGGCAATACGACTCTGCGCCCCGGCATAGGTCAGGGCAAAGTAAATCACAACCATCATCAAAGCTGCAATAGAGCCGGATAAAACGGTCATAAGGGAAACGGTAGAGTTCCCTTTTGCTCCCGACTGATCAATGCTTTCCATTGTTTCCGCATTTTCTATGCTTTCCGTTTGTTCTATCGCGTCTCTTGTTTTCGTATTTTTCTCAGACTTCTGCAGTAAAGCCTGAATGGTTTGAATGAGGACATTTCCGAAGGCAAGCGCCCCAAGGACATCCATCGTGTTATAGCCCCTCAAAAAGACCTTTTAGAAAACTTCCCTTTTCATATCCGGCAGTTGCAGGAAGCGTCGAAAGCTTTCCCAACGGAAAGAGAATCGCCGTAATCAGCAAGATGCCCAAAAACAAAAGGAAAATCGGATTCAGGACTTTCCCCACATAGGTCAAGAGTTTTCCCGGCTTTAAGGATAAAACCAACGCAACAAGAAAAAAGAATACGCTGAAGAGAAAAAGGCCGAGCGTAATTTTATCTTCCGGAAGGAAAGGTACAATACCTACCTGAAAAGGAACGGTAGCAGTTCTTGGAATCGCAAACAGAGGTCCGATACAAAGATAGAGGATGGTTGTAAAGAAAATAGCAAAGCCATTTCCCACAAACCTTGCCATATCCGTCAAGCTCGAGGTCTTGCTCACAGACATCGCCACTACGGAAAGAAGTGGAAGTCCCACTCCGGTGATGCAAAACCCCAGCAGGCGCTGACCATATCGATTCCTGCCTTCTGTCCCATGGAAACCGGAAAAATCAGATTTCCCGCACCAAAAAGCATCCCAAAAAACATGGATGCCACAACGATAATTTCTCTCAAACTTATTTTCTTTTCCATTTTACTGTCCTTAATCTGTTTTTTTCAGGAAATCTAAAATCCATTCATCGCACTGCAGGAAATCACGTCCATATAGGCATCTTACAGTGCAATATAAAAATAGAAACCACAAATTTACATAATTCTTTAAGAGTATATCATGGAAAAAAACATTTGCCTATTTGCAAAAAATGAAGGATTGAATCGGGAAAAGAAAGAAGGGAAAACTCCCTGACTATACAGAGAGTATTCCCTTTTCAAATTCATACACTATTCATTCTTTTTTACGAAGCTGTAAGAATAAACAAACTGGTCCGGGGTATAGTTATCCAGCTTCTGTCCGTCCACTTCCGCATACGGATAGCCAAAGTCATTTAAAACTTCTCCTGCCTGAGCCGGATTCAACTTCAGGTCTCTGCCATCCGAAAGAATGATTCTTTCCGCATCAAGATTTCCCCAGTAATACTCCTGCTTTTCCTTTGTTTCTTCCTGTTCCTTACTCCAATTGTTCTTCAAAACAGCCTTTAATACATCTGCAGGATCTGCGGATACCCAGCCCGTTCCCTTTACGTAAAACTCAGCCCAACAATGCTGGTTTTTGGTAATATCCTCCGCATTGATACGAATGCCGAAATGCTCTCTTGCCGGAATACCGGACGCACGGCAAAGAGCCACAAACATAGAGTTGATATCCGTACACTTTCCGGACATCGTCGTATCCAAAAGGGCACAAACATCCCCTTCTCCGCAACCCTTTACCTCTTCGTTTCGGTTCATGTTGGCAATGACCCAATCATAAATGGCTCTTGCTTTCTCCAAGTCCGTACTCTTTCCCTCTGTGACTTCCATCGCCTTCGCCTTAACTTGGTCGTTTAAAGGAAGATTCTTAGACGGCTCCAGATTTTTCTTGATCTCCTCGGAGAAAACTTCGCTCTCGTCCTCTTTTATTTCCGGATGAAGGACTTCTTCTCTCTTCACATCAAAGTGGATAGTAACGACTCTATCTGCAGGCTCTGCATTTTCGTCCCACTCTACATAAAGCATTTGATTCCCCCAATCATCTCCACTGATAACCGAGGAGGCACTCCCTGCATCATACTCAATGCCGTCAACAGTCTGGTACTCGCTGTCATGGGGAAGCGGAATCCAAAGACGAACTTTCTTCCCCTTTTCATACTTTGTCATATCTACTGTATTGCTGACTGTACCTTCTACTTCCTGTTTCTCCGGCTTCTCCGCCTTTGCTTCCTCTGTAGCCTTTTCTGTAGATGTCTCCGTGCCCGCTTCACTTACTGCAACGGAAGTTCCCTCAGCTTCGGCACTTCCTTTTTCTTCCTGCTTTCCACAGGCGGCAATCATGCCGATTGAAAGTCCCAACAATACCATCATTTTCCGGATTTTCTTCATTTCGTCCTCCTTCATCCTACTCTTCACGAGAATGTTTTAACTTTATTAGTATAGCGCGAAAAATTCAAAATTTCTTTTCTTTTATCCTCTGTATGATTTATTTTTTTTCTTTTTTTGACCGATGATGTAATAGAGATAAGCCATTGCGGGTCCATGATTTCGGTGGTTTTAGGGATAGAAAAGTTCGCTTTCAAGGAGGAATAAGGGACAATGAAAGAAAGAAGAAACGGGAAAAGCATTTCTTTTTTAAAGAAAATGAAATTAGGTACCAGGATGTCTATCTTCCTGGGTGTATTAACCTTTGGTATTTTGGCTGCACTCTTATATTTTTTGATTCATTCCTTTGAAATTGCCATTGATAAAAGAATAGATGACAATATGAATGATAAAGCAAGTACCGCGAGTTCGGATTTTGAATCCGTGATGACCAAGGCGGAAGGCATATCCGATAATATCGTACATGGCCTGCAACTCATCTATGCCCAGTCAGAAGGAGAAAAAATAGGAGACAAGCCCAATAATCCCTGGCAGGTCTTAAATGGAGATTATGATACTCCAAAGTCCACAGAAGCCATAGAGCCGCAGGTCTTCAAAAGTCAGATTGTGAATAAAGAGATTAGCTATTGGCAATATATCGGGGAGAGTTATATTTTAAATTCTCTTTATGCCACCTTGCAGGGCAACGAACAGTTAATTGGAGCAGGTATCTTTTTTGAACCAAACGCCTTTCTTCCGAATGTACAGGATTATTCTCCTTATATCTCGCAAATCAGTAAAGAAGATATGGTCGTTTCCAACTTCCAGTATGATGATATTTCCAATGAGGATTATTATGCAACTGTAAAGGAAAGCAAGGAAAAATATGTTACAGACCTCTATGTTGAAGAAGAAGACGGCGTGGCGCACAGTGAAATCACCTTCAGTAATCCGATTGTTGTAAATGGAGAATTCAAGGGAACGATTATCACCGATGTGAATGCCGCCGTATTGGACAGCATTCGGAAAGAGGATGACAGCTTCCCCAGTATGTTTACCAATGTATTGGATAGTCATGGTGTCATCCACAGCGACACACCGGAATATGACGGAAAACTTTTGAAAGATATTCTTCCTGAAAGGGCAATGAAAAAACTGCAGGAAGGTTTTGATAGCAGAAAGGCCTTTAGCCGGAAAATCACAAATGAGCTCGGAATAGAGCGCAGAGAATTCTATAGCCCCATTAATCTACACGGAAAGTTATGGTGGGTTCGCCTTTCCATCACAGAAACCGACTATGATAGAGAGGTTGACAGGCTGGTATTTTTAGGCGTCTTCTTCGGCGTTTTATGTGTAATTGTTCTAGCTCTTATCCTGGTTGTAATCATAAGGAAAAGCTTAAAGCCTTTAAAAATTGTGGCAGATGCCGGAAAGAAAATGGCGGAAGGCGATTTTGATATTGAAATTAACTACCACTATCAGGACGAAATCGGAGAATTGATACAGGCCATGCAAAGTGTCATCGGACGAATCCGCTCTATTATTTCCGATTTATCAGAGAAGTTAGCAGAACTTTCGCACGGAAACTTCGCTATGGACCTGGAGGACAAGCATGGATATTACCAAGGGGCATATAAACCGCTACTGAACTCTATTGTAGAAATCACCGATGATTTATCTAAGACTGTGTCAGAAATTTCCACTTCGGCAGAAGAGGTTAACAGCGGAGCAGAGCAAGTCAGCAGCGCTTCCCAGACTTTGTCCCAGGGAGCGTCCGAACAGGCTTCCTCCATCGAAGAGCTGAGTGCCACCATGAACGATATCTCCAATACCATTAAAGAGACAGCCGTTATGGCGGAGAAAGCCTCCTCCATGAGTAAGGATGCCGGAGATGCAGTCCATGAAAGCAACGACAAGATGAATGAGTTGTCACGAGCTATGCAGGATATCACGGAGAAATCCAATGAGATCAGTAAGATAATCAAAACGATTGATGATATCGCTTTCCAGACCAATATTCTTTCTTTAAATGCAGCAATTGAAGCCGCAAGAGCCGGCTCCGCAGGAAAAGGATTTGCCGTTGTAGCCGATGAGGTCGGAAATTTAGCACAGAAGTCTGCCAAGGCGGCACAGAATACCGGAGTATTGATTGAAGAGACCATTGATGCCGTTGCGAAAGGTGCAAAGATTTCCGAAGAAACTGCAGTCTCCCTGCAAAATGTCTCGGAAAGAACCAAAACGATTAGTCAGATTATCAAGGACATCAATTTTGCATCGGAATCCGAAGCGGAGAACATCAGCCAGATTAATATCGGTATGAACCAGATTTCCTCTGTCGTACAGAATAACTCGGCAACTGCCGAAGAAAGTGCCGCGGCCTCCGAAGAGCTTTCCGGGCAGGCAGCAGTCCTGAATAATTTAATGACGAAATTTACTTTGAAGAAAGAGAAATAGAAGGCTCTAACTTCTACAACCTTCATACTTAACTTATTAAAAATCTCAGGCCTTGCCTGTACCGGTTGTTAAGAATAGAAAATCAGCCTCGGAGAAAGAAAATCTCCAAGGCTGATTTTTGGTCTATCCTATTCTTCGATTACATATTGCGGAATTCTTCCCGAAGGCTCCCCTCTGTTCTGTCGTACGGCTCTCCTTTTAAGCGGAACTTATTCAAAAGTCGATTCAGGCGTTCCGATTGCCCGGATAACTCTTCGGACGCTGCTGCAGACTCCTCTGCAGTAGAGGTATTGGTCTGTACTACAGAGGAAATTTGCTCCAATCCACCGCTTAACTGCTTAATGCCCTCTGCCTCATCTTCCGATGTAGCAGAAATGGAAGAAATAATCTCATTGATTTTCTCTGTTTTTTGTGACACTACGGAAAGCGACTCGGCTGTTTCCGCCGTAATTTTGGCTCCTGTATCGACTGCTTCAATCGTTTCTTCTATGAGGCTTGCCGTATTTTGTGCCGCCTTGGCAGATTTCTGTGCCAAGTTTCCTACCTCATCTGCAACAACAGCAAAGCCCTTTCCTGCAACACCTGCCCTAGCAGCTTCAATTGCCGCATTTAGAGAAAGAATATTGGTTTGGAATGCTATATCATCAATCGTCTTAATGATTTTGCTGATTTCTTGTGATTTTTCAGTAATATCACGCATAGCTTTAGACATTTCATTCATCTTTTCATTACTGTTCTCCACCGCATTTCCGGTTTCTCCCGAAAGAGTTGATGCATGCTGGGCCATTTCCGCAGTTTCTTCAATCTTAACCGAGATAGCATTCATCGTAGTACTCAGGTTTTCAATAGAGGAAGCCTGTTTGTTTGCTCCGTCAGATAGAGAACGAGCGGAATCGCTAACTTGTTCCGCAGACGCGTTGACTTGCTGTGAACTGCTATGAATTTCTCTCATAGTCACATTTAGATCATCCAAGATATCATATAAGCCACTAAGGAGAGGAGCATATTCTCCCTTATATAAATCAGTATTCCAAAATTCAAAAGAGAAGTTACCTTTTGCAATTTCTCCCAGCTTTCCAAGTAAATCTTTAATGATACTCCGGGTTCTCTCTACCACTCTTGCCATACTTTCTGCAATCTGACCGATTTCATCCCTGATAGGAATAGTGTATTTCATGGGAAAAATCTCCTTCCGCAACATAGTCTCCTACCTTTGCAATACGCTTTAACGACTTTAAAGAACTGCGAATATAGAAGAAACTGAATCCAACTAAGAGAAGAATTCCTAAAAGGGAAATAGGAACCGCCAGCATAATCATTTTAGTAATGGCATGAGTAAATTCCTTCTGTGAAACTTCAACCGATACCCACCAGCTTACTCCTTCCATTTCTATCGGAATCGCATGGAACTGTACCAAATCTCCCTCGTTATTTTTAATATAGGTGTTAAAACCTGTATTCTTGTCCATGAAGGATTGCAGGGCAGAGGCACTCTTTTCCGGAAGTATTTCACTTAACAGCTTCCCTTGCCTATCCTTATTCATACTGTACATAAAGCGCCCATTGGAATCAATGACACTACTGAACAAGGTTGAGAAACGCTCATCTTTCTGTTCAATAATTTCAAAAACAGAGAGGCTGATATCGATAATGACTACTCCTTTAAACTCTTCTTTGTAAAAAATGGGAAGTACAACCGATACAACATAGCCTCCCTCTTCACTGTCATCCACATAGGCATTGGTCAGGTTTAACTCACTGGTTTCTTTCGCCTTCAAGTAATATTCCTTATTTGCATACATAGAATAGGGATAAACCATGATGGTCCTATTCTTTGCATCTGCCTTACTCATATAGGGAGCATAATTTTCTATTCCCTGATAAAATGCCTCCGGCTCCAAAAAGACACCGATTCCCACATAGGACTCGTTTGTGGTCATGGACGAATAAATCGAATCCAATAAGGTCGTTTCCGCATTGTAACGGCTGGCAGGGATAACCGCGTCCACTACTCGGGAGCGGAACATCGTTCCTGCCATATTTTGAGGCTCTATGTGATTATGGTTTTCATCTTGAATTGTCCAGGGATTAGCAGGAACGCCCCCCGCCATGTCGTTTTGTTCGTAAATCCCGACGATGCCTTCACGAATGGTATGTGCCGTAATTTCTGCTTGGGTTACCAAGTTGTCTAAATCTGCAATCCCAAGTCGAATTTTGTCATTCATATTCCCTTGTAAGGCATTGTTTACGGCCACTTTTCCCATGGAAATAATAGCAAAGCTCAAACCTACCAGTACCAGAACGCTCAGGCATCCAATTGCCACGGACATTCTGGAACTAAGCTTCATTCTCTTCCATAAGGAGATTCTTGTGGCGTTGCTATCCTTTTTCATTTCGTATCGTCCTCCCCAAAATGCAAATCACGTTCTTATTCATTTTCAAAAAATTTACTTCAGATTTGAATATACTTTGACATATTTTTATCGACGATAATTCACTTCAATATAAGAAAGCCGGCGCCTTTAGACGCCGACCCGGTAATAGAGGCTTTTAGCCCCGAGCAAACCACCCGATTGACGGGTGCTTATGATTGTATTTTTCCAAGTACCTCTCCAATGGGGGCATGGATGATTAAATCAGCCCTTACCGTTTTACCTGTCTCCGCTTTGTTAATAAGCACTAGATGTTTTCCCCGAAAGTAATCAATAAAACCTGCTGCAGGATAAACTACAAGAGAGGTACCGCCGATAATCAGCGTATCCGCATGCGCAATAGCCGTAATGGTATCCTGAATCATCGTACCGTCCCAAGCTTTCTTCATAGAGGACTACATCCGGCTTGATTACACCACCGCAGGAGCATTTTGGAACGCCTTCCGCTTCTTGCATAAACTCTGCAGAGTAAAACTTCCCACAATGCAGGCAGTAGTTTCGATGTATGCTTCCATGAAGCTCATAGACAACCTTACTCCCTGCCTTTTGATGCAAAACCGTCAATGTTTTTGCGTGACTACCGCCTTTAGCTTTTCCCGCTTCTTCCAGCTCGGCAAGCTTCTTATGTGCCGAGTTAGCGGGTGCATCGAGATATAGCATCTTCTCTTTGTAAAACTGATAAAAAAATCTCCGGATATTGTAGAAAAAAGCTATGACTGAGAATTCGCTCCGGCGGATAGCTGTATTTTGTATGATATAGCCCATCCTCACTTCGAAAATCCGGTATTCCACTCTCCGTGGAAACTCCGGCTCCGCCAAAAAAGACGATATTAGCGCTCTCGTCTATAATCCTTTGTAGAGCAGTAATCCCTTGTTCAAACATGGCTTTACCCCTCCGTAATCTTAAGAATCGTTTTCCCCTTCGATTTCCCCTGCTTTACTTTGTCTAAGGCTTCATTAACCTCTTCTAAGGAAAATGCCGTATCCACCGAGGTTTCCAAGGGCCTCTCCGGAGAAAAGAGCTTTCCAATCTTTTCCAGTTGTGCTCCGTCCTCATGGACAAAAAGGAAATCATAGCTCTGCCCCTTTGCCTCCGCCATCTTATCATACTTCCTTCCGGCAAATCCGAAAAGGAGCTGTTTTAGGAAGGACAGACCTGCTCTTTTCGCAAATCTCCCGTTGGGAAGCCCTCTTAAGGACACAAGGCTTCCTCCCTTCTTTAATACTTTAAATTCATTGGGAAGTTCACGATCTCCAAGAGTATCCAATACATAATCCACATCCTTTAAAACATCGGCATAATTTTCCTTTTTGTAGTCAATAAAGCGGTTAACACCCAGCTTCTCAACCCGTTCCGCATTATCGGCACTGCCGTTGGTATAGACGGTAAGGCCAAGGCTTTTCGCAATGGGAATGGCCATGGCTCCAAGGCTTCCTGTTCCGCCAGATATAAAGACGGATTCTCCGGCCTTAGGCTGCATGATTTCAAAGGCCTGCATAGCGGTTAAGGCGGTTAAAGGCACGGTTGCCGCCTCATCATAGGAAAGGTAATCCGGAATAGGAGCCAAAGCCCCTTCCTCTACCGCTGCATACTCCGCAAAGGCACCGATTTTGGAAAGGGGCATTCTACCGTATACCCGGTCCCCTACCTTGAAACGCTTTACGGCGGAACCTACGGCTTCCACCTGTCCCGCAAATTCATTTCCCATAATCAAAGGCAAGCTATAAGGCACAATCAGCTTGACCTCTCCCCGAACAATCATATTGTCTAAGGGATTTACTGCTGCGGTAAAAACCTTAACCAAGACTTCCTTTTCCCTTGGACTTGGCTTTTCCAGCTCTTGTATCTCCAGTTTTCTTCCATTCTTATCATATTATTATTAAAACCGCTGCTTTCATTTGCTTTCCCCTACTCTTTCTCTTTTAACTCTTTTTCTTTTAACTCTTTTTTCATGGCATTCATACAATCTTCCAGACTCATACCGGCAAGTTCCGCTTCCATTTGTTTTTCCATGCTCCTGAACATCCCCTCTAAGGTGGGCTTAATACTCCTGCCCACAATACATTCATCATTGGGGTTTTGGTGAATATCAAAGATATGGACTTGCTCCACTTCCATAATGCTTTTATAAATCTCCAGTAAGGAAATCTCCCTTGCCGGCTTTAGCAGACGAAATCCGCTAATTCCCTTACGCCCTTCAATGATTCCTGCCTTACTGAGCCTTGTGGTTAACTTCCTAATATAACTGGCATTGGTTCCCACGCTGTTCGCGATTTGCTCCGAATTCACCGGCATTTCCGACTCGGATATCATAATCAGGGAATGAATTGCCGAAGAAAATTTGGTATCCATCTTAGTCCTCCAATTGGTACGTTGCGATATATTCTACATTTTCTACTATGGAAAGCTCTTCCCTCTGATAAGTTCTGACGCTGACTCTGTTCTTAATTGTATTTATTGTGCTGTTCATTTTCTGCTCCTCTATATCCCGATTTATATGTATTTGTATCTGATACATTCACTTTATAGCTGTTTTCTTCCTTTGTCAACTGTTTTTTTCTTTTCTTACTTTGAAATACTCCCATACTGTCCTATACCGCTTTAAGCAGTTCTCCTCATTTTATTGACAAGAATGATTAGAATGATTAGAATGATTAAAACAGTTAGAAAGAATTGAAATTCTTGAAATGTTTGGAAGTCAATAAAAATGGAGCAAATGGACAAGAATAGTAGAAACTCTAAAGAAATTCGGAAGGGGAGAAAATGACTTTTCAAGAAACGGAAAAAGTTGAGCTAAAATCAATCGTGCAGGAGGATATCAAGAAAGAAATTCTTGCTTTTGCCAACTGTAATGGAGGCACCATCTATGTGGGGGTTTCTGATCACGGGGAAATCTTGGGATTAGAGGACATAGACGCCTCTACTCTACAAATTTCCAACATGGTACGGGATGGTATTAAACCGGACATCACCATGTTTATTCATTATGAAGCGCTGGAATACGAGGGAAAATCCATCATTGCCATTCATATCCAAAGGGGAATCAATCGCCCATACTATTTATCCAAAAAAGGCCTTCGTCCTGAAGGAGTCTATGTAAGACAAGGGTATTCTTCTGTCCCCGCCAGTGATACAGCCATCCGACAAATGATTAAAGAATCGGACGGTGACAGTTTTGAAGATATGCGTTCCATAAATCAAGCCTTAAGTTTCGATGCACTAAAGCAAGAATTTAAAACTCGTAAGATTCCTTTCGCACAGGCACAAATGCAAACGCTCCACATACAGTCCACCGACAAGCTTTACACAAATCTTGGATTGCTGCTATCCGATCAATGCCCCTATTCCATTAAGGTAGCCGTTTTTGAGGGGAATACACAAAATATCTTTAAAGACCGAAGAGAATTTTCCGGTTCCCTTATGCAACAGCTTCATGATGTATATGACTATATCGACTTCCATAATCAAGTCCATGCAAGCTTTCATAAGCTACTGCGTATTGATAATAGAGACTATCCGGAAGTGGCAGTCCGGGAAGCACTTCTCAACTCTCTTGTCCATCGGGATTACTCCATCCATGCCGCTACCCTTATCAGTATTTATCCGCATTGCATGGAGTTTGTTACCCTCGGTGGTCTACCCACCGGATTGGAACTTGCGGATATCAAGTTAGGGATTTCCGTTTGTCGAAATCCCCATCTTGCCGATGTATTCTATCGTTTGCAATTAATAGAAGCCTATGGAACCGGCATAAAAAAGATTATGGACAGTTACTTCGGAAAAGGGAAGCAGCCCTCCATCATCTGTAGCAATAATGCCTTTAAAATCGTCCTTCCCAATACCAATGCAGGACAAATCGTAAAAGAGGATAGTGTCTACTATTCTGTAGATTCCTCTTCCGTAGCACCCTCTGCTACGTTTCCATCTGCTGAAGAGCAAATCCTACAAGCCCTTTCCACGCAGAAAGAAATCACAAGAAAAGAAGTGCAAGAGCTATTGGAAGTCAGCCAGTCCACTGCCGGTCGTATTCTGAGAACAATGGTAGACCGGGGACAAATCAGAAAGCTTGGTGGTAGTCTGACCACCCGCTATAAAGCTATCCTTTCTACTTAGACAATACAATCTCCGCTTTCATAAAAAAATCTCCCCTTGCTCCTTTTGGAATCTATGCTAAGAGCCTCATCCTAAAGGATAAGTCTTCCGCAGAATATGCTTTTCTCCAAAACGAGATATCGCAGTTTTACGCACGATACTCGTTATGAATGCAAAAGAGCTGTACAAGGCATAAATTATGCCTCGTACAGCTCTTTAATTCTCACAAAAATATATTCCTTTTCCGAAGAAAGTTCTTTGGAAAAGCGATATCCCATGACGGAGAACTGCTTGATGCCCTCCGGCTCTTCGATGCGGTTTTCCGCCATAAAACGCACCATCTCTCCGCGTGCCATCTTACAGTACACTCCCTTTTGTACAAGCTTCCCCTCTTGCTCTTCAAAAAAATTGCAGCTGATATAGCGGTCACCCGGCTGCAAATACTTTTCTATACATTTTGAATACTCTTTTGAAGCCAAATTGATGATGATTCCGCTACTGTCCCGGACTTCCTTGTAAAGCCTGTCCCCCCAGTATTCATAGAGATTTTTCGCACCGTCAATCTCGAGCTTTGCCTGCATCTCTAGGCGATACGGCGTAACCCCGTCCATTGGCCTTACAATACCGTAAAAGCCGGAAAGAATTCGAAGATGTTCCTGCACATAGCTGAGCATCTCCGTCTCAAAAACAGTTGGAGCCATATATTGATAGGCAATGCCATCATAGGAAAGAATCGCCGATGTGAGTTTTTCTCTTAAATCCATCGACGAAAGACGCTCTATATTTTGCTCGGTAATCTTCTCATTACAGGCCCAAAGTGCCTTTAGTTCCGAAAAGGATTTTTCTTTCAGACTATCCTTGATTTTCTCAGCATCGGAAAGAAAAATGGGCAAATCCCGGTAAGCCGGTCCATTTTCATCGTGCTGCATCTTTTTTGCAGGGGAAAGAATGATTCGCATATCAGCCAAGTTCTCCCAGCATCTGTTCAGGATTGTCAGCCGCCTTCACCTTGTCAAAGGCTTTAGCAATCTTTCCCTCTTCATCAATCAAATATGTGGTACGAACCACACCCATATAGGTCTTACCGTAGTTCTTTTTCTCCTGCCATACATCATAGGCCTGGATTGCCACAAGTTCCGGATCGGAAAGAATCGTAAAGGGCAGGCCGTATTTTTCTTCAAACTTCTTATGCGATGCTACGCTGTCCTTACTGATTCCGAGAACCACAGCCCCCTTCTCTATGAACTGCGGATATCTCTCCGCAAAGCCGCAGGCCTGCTTCGTGCAGCCCGGGGTATTGTCCTTCGGATAAAAATATAAAATGACCTTCTTTCCTCTGTAGTCTGACAGAGAGTGCATATTTCCGTTCTGATCCGGCAATGTAAAATCCGGTGCCTTTGTTCCTACTTCCAACATAGTAATCCTCCTTTACAGTTCTAATTTTATACCTTTCTTTTGCAAGTTTTCTATACATTCCATCAGATATTCTGCATTATGCTCTTTGTAAATTGGGCGTTCTATCCTTTATTCATGCCATAATCTCATCTTGTTCTCCTCTTAAGAAAGTGGATTCTTGTAAATATTCATTGGGATATCTCTTTAGTAAAGCGTTAAGATATTGAATCACAGATTCCTGATTCTTTTTCCCTTCCATATATTCCTCTAAAATATCGAATAAACCTTGTTTTTCCGTTTCATTTGCTTCCTTTTTGAAATATCCCCATACATGTAGAATGGCATTATGAAAATCTTTTTTACTCTCTTTTATGTCCTTTGCACTTTGTATTTTTTCCTGTAGATATGCAATATCCACTTCCTTTTCTTTCAAATACTCTCTGATATCCAGATATACCTTATGCGATTTGCTCAGCACATAATATTTATTTTTGGCCCATAGCTCTTCGCATTCTTTCTTTATATTCTTGTGCTGCACTTTACGCCTTCTTTCCAAATATTCTAAACAGCAGTCTATGAAATACTGCACGCTTTGCGAGCGATACTCATTATGAATTAAAATTGCAGCAATGAATAATGCTAATCATTGCTGCAAGAAATGGATGTTCCCTGCGGGAATCGAACCCACAACTAGTGCTTAGGAGGCGCTTGTTATATCCATTTAACTAAGGGAACAATGGAACTCTCTTATTTTACCTATCCTGCAGTTTTCTGTCAATGCGGGACAGGAACTTCTCTATCTGCTCTTGTAGGGCCTTATCTATCTGCCCAATGAAAGCTATTGCATCTACCGTTGGAGCTTAGCTTCCTTACCTTCTTTCTCTCCAGTCCTTTTTCACCTGCTCCCAGATGGCAAAGGCCTTTCGAATTCGTTCTCCGCCATGACGATACTCAAAAACATCTTCCAGTTCCTCATCGGAATAGGCGGAAAGGTCATGGGAATAGATCCACATACGCTCATAATGTTCCCTTCTATACATGGATTTTCCCCATTCACTGCTGTCTGTCCACAGGGTTCCAAAAAGGAAGATTCCACTAAACAGGAGGCAAAAGGCAAGTCTGCCCTGTGCTGTTCTTGCTTTCTGTACCAAACTTGCTCGGTTCCCATTTTTCCATAAGAACAAGAGCAAAAATGCTCCCAATAAAGCACTTTGGTATTGCAGGGCATAACGGCTTTGAAAAGCATAGCTTTCCTTTAAAAACATATAGCGAGTGAGGAAAACCAGAGCATGACTGGCTAAGCCGTGAAGAAGCAGTAGTCCCGGCAGTAAACCGAAGTAGAAAGGCTCTCCACTATTTTCTGCTGCCATAGAACTTTTTCCTATCTGATTTTTAGCTTCTTCTTGCCCCTGCTCCGAAGAAAGACCTTCCTTTCCCTTCCCGGCAAATACCTGCCCTCCTCCATTTCCGGAAGATACAAAAAACCTCCAAATATACAAGAGGGTCATAAAAATATAAAAGAAAAGTACAAATGCGCCAATCAGAACAATCCCTTTTCCCTGTATCGCTCCGTCCCTAAGAAGCTTCTCCAGATTTTCCCCGGAAACAAGCATAGAGGAAAAGCCGTAAAAGATAAATTTCACCACAAATAGTAGATGATTTTGCAGTACTTCCCTTAGGGAAATGCTTTCCGCTCCGGCATATTCATACACCGCATAGTGATTGCTGAGAAGATACAGAAAGAGACAAAGTCCATTGGAAATAAGGAGAAGAATCGTCCCCTTCCTATCCCAGAGCTTCTTCCCCAAAACCAGGAAGAAGAACAGAGCAAAGCAGGAAAGGAATACCGCCAAGCAGTAGGGGCCTGCCACCAGTAAAATAAATGGCGGATAACTCGATAAAACAAGCAAGGAGCTTTTCTTGCTGAAGGCCTGATCCAAAGCATAGAAATAGTCATAAAATACTGAAAAGGCCAGAAAATGAATATATCCCGAGCCGTTTAAAAGCATTTCCCACTTATTTAAGCTGTAAAAAAGAATCAAAAACAGAAGCTGCTGCAAAAAGGGCAGCTGTTTTTTTCTCATAAAAAGCAGTAAGGGTTTGCTGGCTAAGAATAGTCCCAATACCCCAAGTGCCCGGTCAAAAATCAGGGTATAACCAAAAGAATGACGGTTTATTTCCCTAAAGAAATAGGTCAAGGGTATTCTGGTTAAAATATCCTTTTGCAGTAAATCCCCAAGCTGAAAGGGCTTTCCCAAGTAGGAATTTACCAGCCGGATATAGTCAGAATACAAAACATCCGTAGTGCTTAGAAGAACATAAAAGAGAATGGCAAGCGCCATGAGGAAAGAAAGGAGTAATGAAGCAACAGGGAGCTGTCGTCCTTTTCTTTTGGAAATCCCGTGCTTGTCCAAAGCCTGTGTATCAGCTTGTCCTAAGGAACTTGCTCTCCGGAAGCTTTTACGCCTGAAGTCGATGCCGTAGAACTCCCTGACCCCGCCACCGGTATATTTCTGTTTTTTCCCTCATGCCCTGCCATACTCTCACTTCCTTTCTCAGCAAAATTATGTCCTTTTATTTTATATTCTTTTGGTGTGAATCTATTTTTCCACTTCTATATTTCAAAAATCAGATTTATCCTTTCTCCGATCCGGAGAATCTTCTAACATCAGAGGTTTGGAAATACCTCCTGGGTAATATCCTTATAGCCTCTTTCCTCCGGCACTTCCTTTAAAACAATACTGTTAGAGGAATTTGCTTCCGACGGAAGCTCCCTAAAATCCTTGAAGAAATGAATTTTCGTGCCATGTCCGCTGAAATCCTCATCAAAGACCTGAAAGAAAGTATCTCCGTAAAACTTACTCATCTTATAGCTGTTTTTTCCAGAATATGAACCTGCTTACCCAAAACATAGTCTCGTCCGTACTTTTCTATGGTCTGCTCTGCTAAGGAATTCATCCTATCCTGATCCTCCCAGAAATAGATTTGCGGAAAATAAGAACGATAGTAGCGCTCCACGGGAAGACGCAGGCAAATAAAAGCCAGGCAGAAAATTGTGCCAAGTGGCAATCTGCTCACTCCCAGTAAATAGGAAAAATAGAGGAGAGAGGCCGCAAAACTCACATAGACCCAGCGCATTTCCACACGAATGGTTACGGAAGAAGAGCCGATACACATCGCAATAAAAATGAGAAATAAGAGATTGTTTCCGATAAAAGTCCGCAGTCGGGCCGGTTTCACACGCATTTGCTCTTTTTTAAAGTTGCTTGCCGACTTGTTTGTTGCATCGTTTGCAACATCATTTGCTGCATTATTTGCCGTGGTCTTTACCGAGTGATTTCCTGTACCGCTTTCTGTACTCTTTCCTATGCTACTTTCTCTGCTTTCTCCTATGCTTTTATCCGTTTTGAAAATACGAATGAGCGCAAAAATCAAGCATAAAAACACCGTAATCCCCAGTACGACAATGGAGGCATAAACCAACTTTCGAATATTTTCGGCTACATTTTCCCAAGGGATTCCGTTTAAATGTTCCGGTCCTTTCTGAAAACCGAAGATATAGTAAACTTGCGCGAAGGCATTTTGGAGGGCATCGGTAAGTTTAAAGCTTTCCGTAACTTCCGTGCCTCCCGTCCCCTTAGGAATGAAAGAACCAATGGCAAACTTACGGATAGCATAAAAAAGAAAAGCTTGGGCAAGAGGAAGAAGAAAAAGAATAAGGGAAGAAAGAAGGAACCTTTTTCCTCCCTTTGTCAAACCCTCTCCTTTTTCGCTTCCCCTGCTCTCCCCCTTAAAAGCAGCGGAACATAGAAGAGCGGAAGCAAGGCGATATAGCGTTCATGCGTAAAGACAAGTAAGAAGAAAAAAACATGAGAAAACACAAGGTTTCGCACAAAATACTTCTCTTCATTGAGTTGCAAGAAAAGGAAATAAAGGGTAAGCAGGGAGAATCCCAGCGCCAATGTCTCCAAAATCCCCAAGGCCTGTGCAATCTGATAGTAGGCAAAGTGAGCAGAGAGAAAAATAATCCCCAAAGAGAGAGAAACGATTTTCTTTCCCTTCGAAAGCACCCAGGAAAAATAGCAAAGAAAGCAAGCCAAAAGCCCATTCAATACCACATTGAAATACCAGTAGCGGTTGGGATCGTTCCCCACAAAAACCATTTCAATATAGCTTAGAGCCCAGTAAACGGGGCGGAATCGCACTGCCTCTCCTATCGGAAAGCTAAAGGTAAAGAAATCCTGCTCCCGGAAAAAGGAAAAGAGATATAGATCATCCATATACAGGGCTTTTAATATGAATATGCTGATTCACATAAAAGGCAAAGAGCTATCAAGAAGATAAAAGCTCAAAGAAGAGGAAAAGAAAGTTAAAAATCTTTCCCTTTGTTTTTCTTCTCTCTTTCTCTCCTGCAACACTGTCTTTTCTCTCATAAACTGTCTCCTACAAGCTTTCTTCTTCACTCCATTTGACTGCGTCTTCTCACTTCACTATCATTTGCTTACTTCCTTCACTATCATTTCATTATCTCTTCATTATCTTATGTCATTCACTATCTATCCACGCACGAACCTTCTCCGAATCCTGCTTTTCCGCTCCCGTTAGTTTAGGATAGGCTTCTTCTTTCCACGCATATTCTAAGCGAGGCTGATTCACTTTCACAAGCAGGTATTCGAAAACCATCTTGAGATTTTGTTAAATCTACACCCGTTCGATCATGATTCCCAGCTCTGCCATTTTCGAAGTATGTCCTTTCTCTTTGTTCAGTTTCTTCTTCCAAAAAGGATTTTTCGATATAAATGTGAGTCGGTCTTAGACCATTTTAGAAACCAGGCAAAAGTGAAAGCGGATCGTCGTAAAGTCCGGGACTTCCTCCTGAACCCTCCACATCGGTAATGCTCTCCAAAATACAAGGAATCCGATAGCAATCCGGAGTATTCGAAACAGCAAGCACGTGATTATTCGGCTCCTCTGTCATTTTCAGAAAAAGAGGAAGACTTCCCCGCTCCGCCTGCTTCTCCATTTTCCACAGCAAAATGGTCATAGTAGCCCTTATTTACTAAAATCAATCGGCGTAAAGCCTACTGCTCCTACCCAAGAAGTCACAAGCGTAATCAAAATGGATGCAAGATAAAGTAAAGGGAAAAATTCTTTAATAAGATCAAACCGCCGTAGAGAAGTATAGCTTTCACCATCTTTAAGATTAGAGCCTAAGAGAGAACTCTGCCTTTCACTCCATAAAGGAGAAGAAGCCGCCAGTAAAAGTGTCAGGCACTCCCACAAAATATAGTAATTTCCATCAATCTGCCAAAGCATCAAAAAACTGAGGAGAGAGAAAAACCCGATTAAGAAAAAGACTATCCGCAAATACGAGCCATTCCTCTTTAATCGATTTATTTCACAAAAGAATCTCCCTCAGTCGAATTAGATTCCCTTCTCTTACTCTGAATCGCTTTTCTCACTTCCTCTTGAAAAATACCGCGATGGCATTCTACAAAGCCAGAAAAGAATAGCCGGAAATCGGACCCCGCTCCATGCGATGCTGACTGTGTTCCATATCCTTTCCAACGGGATAAAAGAGAAAGAAAAAGACTCTTTTTATAAAAGAAAGAAAGACCTCCATCCCTGTTTTTTCTCCGCTATAATCCACATGGGCATCCAGGTTAAAAGGCCATTTCACGGAAAATCCCATCGCTTGAAATATACCGGTAAAAGTAGTCGAAAAGGGAAGCCCTGTAATCAGAAGTGTACGAAGAGTAATGATAAAAGTAAAAAGCAACGAGGCAAGAAGTAAAGCCGTAGAACCTTCTTTTCGGCTTCCCAAAAGACATAGCATTTCTGCTTTTTCAATTTCTTGTAACTTCTTGTTTTAATTTAACTTTCTGTTTTCAGTCTTCTTTGACAGTCTCCTCTTGACAGTCTTCCTTCATGAAGAAATTCTTTATTGTTCCATTTAAGATACTATCCAAAAATAATCCGATTAAAATCAAGGTGCTGAAAACCACGGCAGTTGGCTTAAAGCTATATGTGAAAATCAGCATGGAAAGACTATTTTTTCTCTCTCCCTTACTGTAAAAATACAAGCTCAAAAGCTGAAGAAGCAGTGTAATATTATCCGTTTTTCATGTAGATTGCCATATTTCCGATTGAGGAAAAATAAGAAAAACAGAAGAATCAGCATCATCCCTCTTTTGGGTTGATTTCTTTGGGGCATCAGCCAAAAACAGGTCCTATAGCAAACGCAGATAAAGCCAAAAGTTGGAAAACGCGAAGAAAACCGTATCCCGGTACGGACAGAGAGAGCGCGGTAAAGCTCTAAACTTTGGGATAGCTATAGACAGCATTGAGTAGACCATGCGAGCTGAAAAAGCCTTGTGGGCGGGCAGGACACCTGTCACTCAGTGAATAAGCCCGTGCTTGAGGCAGATCATGCAAGCTATCGCAGAGAAAGAATGTACTATTCTTAGTCCATAGCGAAGTGAATCATGGTCAAGCAATATTGCTGCGATTCATCTGTATAAACAGAAGGAAGAACAAAGAAAAGCTCTGTTTTACAAGACGATTGCAGATAAGAGCTCGCATTTTCTTTGAGAAAAGACTTGCTTTTCCGGAAAGCAGAAAGCCGAACACCGATGCAAAAGGCAGAAAGTCGATCCCCAGAGGAAGAAGAAAGCGATGAAGATATGCGGAAAGAAGGGAGGGAAAGGAAAGGCCAAAGCAGATAGTTCTTTTGCTTGTAAAATTTTCTCCGATCCAAAATATAAAAGAAAAGCAGTCCACTTCAGATCAAAGCAAGAAGATTTTTCCTTTTCCATAAGCCTTTCCCATTTCCGCTATTGAGAAAAAGAGCCCAAAGAGAGAGAGAACAGCAAAACAAGAGAAAAATAAATCTTTTCTCTTCTTGCACTCTTTTCGCTGCTAGCTCTAGTAAGTTGTTCTCCCATACTGCCTTTCCTCGCTAGGTTAGTCCGCTAGTCTGTATTCATGGAGTGTCCTTCTGTAAAGCAGACGACAGCTCATTTTATTTCAAAACAAAGCCGTATTTTACAGGATCTTCCTCATCAATCACAAGTGATTAAATCCGGTAATATAAGCTGAACCTGTAATCTGCGGAATCAGGCATCATAGTCTCCCACCTTGGTCGTACCAAGAATCTCTCCCTCAAAAATCGTGCCGAGGAATGGACTCATAATAGAACTTCTCTCAACCTTCAGTTCTCCTTAGCAAATAATGTTGCCATCTTTGCGCAGGTTCCGGTTCCGCAGGGAGAACGGTCTACCTGTCCCTGTCCGAAAACCACGCAGTTCTTTAAAGTTGCATCCTTGGTTTCCGTCTCCGACCACCACTCCAGCAAGTCCACGCTGTGAATATGAGAAAGCGTAGGATGCTGTGCAAGGAATGCTTATTGATAATGTCTCTGGCTGAATCAGTTCCTGTAACTCCGCCGCATTTTCGGCTTGATCTCAAGTCCTACCTGGTCTGCCTATAACAATCACGAGAAAAGATCCGCCAAAAGGAAAATGTCAAAGCAATCTTTCCATGTCCGGAGCTCTACCTCTGGTCCCTTTTGTGGGAAAGCCAGGAACGTTCTGGAAAGCTTACTTTCTTTCGCTTTTCCATTTTCCAACCTGCACATGACGATAAAGAATGATTCCTGCAGGTGCACTCCGATCAATTTTCGTAACCGGCTCCATGTAACCTCCACCATGCCGGTTTCTACCACCAGTTCGGTCATCACACCGATGAGTGCCATGCCCGCGCACATTGAGGTATCCGCCGCGTCCGCAAAACGAGTACCGAAATCCGCCTCATCTGCACGATCCGGCTGCGTCATGATGGGCATGACTTATATCGTGTGAGCTCTCGGCTCCAACATAATGGCACGTTTCTCCAGTAGTCCATGTGTTCTCTAAACCACTCTTTTTCTCCGGCATGGTCTTTCCCCGGAATCTTAGAGGATTCCCCCTACTACCACTCTGGATTGACTCTCCTGCTGTGCATGAGGAGTCTACAGCATGAATGCTCTTAGTAAAACTTCATCCTCAGCCTCTTCTTTCTCGGTAAAAAGGAGCCAAAGACGGTATCAGCCCTCTGTCTTTTCACAATCATTTACTCACAGCCTCTATGTCTCACTGCACAATGCTTTTATTTCCTTTATGGTATTTCTTCTTTCTCTAAAAACTTATTGTTTTTATCTATTTTCTGTTTTGTTTAATAATTCCATTATCTATCATCTCTTGATAGTTTAGTTCTTTTATTCTTTTATTCTCTTATCCTTTTATTCTCTTATCCTTTTATTCTCTTATCTTTTATTCTCTTATGATTCTCTTATCCTCTATGTCATTCTATGTCTCTATGTTTGCTCCTCCCTTTTTCTTCCTTGTACAGAGAATAAAACATAGAAATCGCAGTATAAAACATCACACAGATTACAATGATTTTCAAAGCATGCGAAGGTAACGACCCACTGATTAAGAGGTAAACTCGAAAAGCAGAATAACTGCAATCGTACCGATATTTCCTCCAGTGCCAGCTTCCGTTGTAGCTGTTCTGCTTGATAAAACAATAAGCCACCGGCATAAGATTGAGCTCCCATCATAATCGGAAGAGCCGAAACTGATTCCAAAAGACAGACAAGCGCAGGAACCGAGGTGCATACAATCAAACTCTACTGCACCGAGAAAAAAGTTACCTGTAACCGCAATAACGAGCTTGATCCCATGCAGACCGATTGCTGTTCCGTCCACCGGCACCAGATTCGTCACCTGCGCTATAATAACAAATGCAATTAAAGTCATGGCCACGCCCGCAACAGCTGGATCGCTTCGACAATCTGAAATGCGATACCTGCAACCCAACATGCGACCGCCAGCCGTACGTCCGCGCCTCCCTAAGAGTAAGCGGTTCCACTGACTTGGACCGACAAAAAGGCCTCCGCAATAGCCGGTATGGTACAGAGCTACATTTAAAGTTCCAGAATCAAGCGGTCATCCGTTTGTTTTAAGCCTTTATAAAGGGGAAGCTCCCGGTGCCAGATTCAATCGAAGACATCAAAAATTGATATACGAGAAATCAGACTGCAGACTTGTTTTCTTTTCTCCATATTCTCTCTCTGTTTTCCGTGGAATCACCCACAAAGAAAAGGAAAAGCGAACCCCGAAACTGCAAAATAAAAAGTAAAACCACGGTAACACTTGCTTGAACGTCCTTAGCGCTACTCCTTCCGATATATTTTTCCACGTTCTCCAGTCTCACTCCTATTTTCCAGTAAACAGTCCAGCACCACAATCGCTGCTCATCGCCTCTACCACTAGCCCATGCGCGTTCTACCACGGTCAGATCCTTGTCGTCCCTTTATTTTTACGAAAATCAGCTCTCCGCTTTTCCTTTACTGTATCTTGCACTGCTGGTGGGAAGAGTCGGTTTCAGCTCGCTCTGTTAAAGAATCTCGGATCCATCGCTCATTCTCCTCCTAGGATTCCTCTTTCGCTATGTTGATTTTCTCCAGCCGTATTAGATTATTTTCTAAAAATAATGCTATCTTCTCACGTCTCTTTCCAGTCATCCGATTCATCTGAGTTCGCTCGCTTCCTCTATAGAAACCCTCCCCTTTCTACTTTCCGGAAAGGCTTCAACCGTAAAACGTTCATTATTTTCGGAACCCAGCAATGCCTTCAAGAAGCAGCCACTCCGTCTCCGATTTCGACCGCATACCGCTCCGATAGGCCTTCTCCCTCTGCAATGCGGGCATCAGCTTATATCAAAAAGCGGCTCCTCGACATTTCGAGGCAGTCCATTCACTCTGTTCCACAACACCTCCTGCAGAAATCGCCCTCTCTCTCTTGGCTTAGAGGTGCGTGCATCCACACTTCTGCTCGGCCTTCCAGAAGTGGAAGAGGTCACCAAGCTCCATTACCTTAGCATCCACTTCGGCTTGAGGCTCCTGCAATACTTTCTTCACCAATCGCTCACGGGCAGCCACTCTCGCAGGCGTCTCTCTCCCGGAAGAGACACGTCCGCCTCCACGGTGGTCCGAAACCCGTATGTTACTAGAAAGAAGCCATGAATCTGCATGTCCCGGCCTGGAAGAGTTCGGCAATATCTCCATAGTCCTTCCGAACGCGAGTCCTCATTTCGAGACCATTAGCGCAGTCAAGGGTTCCGTAGTGCTGATCCCTGAAGACTGACACGGAAGAATCTCACCTGGTCCCCCTCTTTCTTTGGGTCATTTCAAGTTCTTTTCCGGTACTTCGCTCCAGATGAGGCTGAATATCCCGCTGAAAGCGAAGTCCTGCCGGGCAACCGTCCTAGCGACCCCCAGAGCCTTTCCATGCGACTCTCCGAGCTACTAGCCACGGAAAATCTCCAAAAATGCTTTCCCGCCCGCCCTCTCCTTACATAGTAACTTCAGCTTCAAAACTGAGGCTCTTTACGGTAACTTTATCTTTGAAGAGCCACCCTGCAAAGCCATTTAACCTTACGGGCTTTACCATGCATACATGCTGTTCAGCTCATCAATTTCCGAGATTCTCTCGCGCACATAGACAGGAAGCCCGTGCTCGCAGTCAATATTCAAGAACGTAGTCAATGCCGCTTTCGTTATTTACCCGAGCGGCGATATGCTTTTCATCCGGGAAAGTATGCAGAAATCCATATCGGATATTCTCCCCAATCGGCAAAGCTCCCTTCATGGTCGAAGCAAAGTCTTAATATCTCTATCATAAATGGAAATGGTAACCCCAATCCCCGCATTCCGATACAGAAAAGGTGGGACGCATCTTATCCGGAAGAAACGCGTCTGACAAGCCGCAATTAGGGAGATCCACGATCCTTTTCCTTATAAATTGAGGATAGTCTAGTCTTCTCAAGGAAGCAACGTCATCTCCCCCTCTTACTTCATGCAAGCATAAACATCGAGTTGCATTTTCAACTCCATAGAAGATACAAATGTATTTTCTATATCAGGACCAGAAGCGGAAATGTCTCGGACGGATTGCAGTTTCACAGCGAAGAGTGTATCAATCTGGCGCATCTTTCCGTCTGCCTTGTCAAAAGCGCAAAGATTTTAACCTGATCAATTCCCAAATCCGCAATTAAAATATATGTTCTGGTCATCCGTCATTTCTGGCTTTTGACGAAACATGGGGACGGAAGGTTCTTTCCGGCAACGGATCCGACACTTGATCATATACGCGTCATTGATGTCTTCCCACAGAACCGATCCGGATTTCCGAGCCAGTAGTGATGGCTTTTTCCATCATGATAGCCAGGAGACCGTAAGATACTGTCCTCTTATCCTGACATGGATTGACGGCCTCTCGTGCACTCGAAGATATTTCTCGTATTTAACTGCTTAAGCCTCCGACATCCAGAATCCGGAAAGCAACTACACCCGGCTGTCCGCAGTAGAATAAAAGTGTTTTCTGAGTCTCGCAGAACTGCAACGTGGAGAAGATTGATTGTTCACTTCTATTTCTGTATTCTCTTCGTGACAGTTTCCTCTTTTCTATATCCACATCACAGATAGTAATCCCTTTTGCAGAACCGGTGTAGGAATGAGAACCGATAAGCCACATATTTTGAGCATTATCTTGCTAACACCGTGAGGTTTTGTTTTATTCTAACAAATTTACTTTCCGGGAATAGCTTTATTTTGAAGTGGAAGACTCTTCTATATTTATTTTCGGAAGAATTTTCTAAAAGATAATTATAATCACCTTACGATGCCTTCAAAATCTTCCGGCGATTGTTGTACTTGGCCTCTTTCACTCTCCGAGGTAAATTAGACCTCTCCCTTTTCAACAATTTTCTACCATATCCAGGCCAGCCTTATTTTCCGTATAACTCTTATCTAAAAGCGCAAGCGCTCCTGTATTCAGGTCCGGGTAAGTAATGTACCAAAATTCTTGGCGGCAATATCCGGTCTGCAAAATTCATCCATTTTCAGCATTTTCCTTATGCTTTGCATTGTAGGGAATCACCAACCGTCAAACCAGACATTCATTGCCTTCCTCGCGGGGATTGCGTGATCGAACGTTCCACATCCGTGCCTTCAGCTCATCCTGTACATAAAGAAGTTTCTCCGGAGTAAATGACACCGACCGCAGCCTCTTCTCCAATCATTTGTCTCTAACCCTGATCCTACATAGGCCTGAACCAAAGGCTTCTGCCCGATAAGGTCTAAAAGCTTCATCAGCTCACATCGCTCACGGTATTCATGAATGCCCTTCCATCTTTAATATATATAACAAAGGCATCTCGCACGGAGTCCTGCATAAGAATTTCTCCCTTGAGCTTGGGATTCCATAGGTCTGCCCATTTGGTCCGGATACAACACCAAGTTCATCAGCATTCTCTTATTATAATTCTACCGTTCCCGTGGTATACATTTAACATATTATTTCATCGAGGGTCCGAACTGCTCGCACATTTCCATGCTACTGTTTTCCGATTTCTTTTATTCGGGACATTGTTAAAATCAACTTATCCTACCGGGAGATGATTTTGCATCATTTCTCAATCATATAGTCGGAAGGGCAAACCATCGTACACAACCCCTCCGGCCTGAATAACGGGATACATTTCTTCGTTTGTCTCAAAGTCGTAAATCACCCTTGATTCCGTCTCTTCTTCAAAGCTTCCAGAACTTCCGGATTATGTACTCTCCCGCATTGTAGACCGTAACGACATTGTCCCCTGCGCATCCGCCTGATCCTTGCTCGCAACATTCGTCTCTCTTTGTCTCTTCCACAAGCGGTTAAAAGCGGACGCGGGTAAATGCAAAAGCAGCGAAAAGAACTATATAGCGATCTTACGAGAGCATCCGCAAACGGATAATTCTCTTTTATATGTTTACATTATTATTTTTAACATGTGCTATTCCTTTTTCTAATTTATACTTTTATAAGAGCTGCGCTTTATGCAGTATATTTCTCAAGATCCACTGCGTTTCCTAACGTCCCCATGCGCTCATCCACTCGTGCTCTAGCAGACTCCTTCCTTCAAAACACGCTTTCCGCACTCGTTAGCCTAGCATGGAACAAATAACGGGGAACCTCGCGACGAATATTTTTCGTGAAATATACTGCGCAAAACTCCACCGCGACATAGCAAAGTATGCTGAAATCCCTTTGCTATCTCCGAAGCGTATGGAGACGCCGGCACTTGCGAAAACGGGTAAAGCGAAGAGTTTGATAGCAGTACCATTGCGCGATCAATCGAGCAACGCCTTTGAAGAGATGTTAAAATAATGATTCAGCAAATATCCGCTTTATCTGTCTTCTCCTTCCGCTCGAAAAATCCGGTGCAAAGTTCGCACAAAGTAAAACCACAAAAACCGTCACAAAAGTGAGGGTAGACAGGGCATACATCGTCGGCTTGATTCCCTTTCTTGCCTCAGAATAGACCAGTGTGAGGAAATGGTATCGATGCCCACGCCTCTGGTAAGTGCGTGATGATAAAGTCATCGAGGCTCATGGTAAAGGCCAGTAAAAATCCTGATAAACCCGGCATGATGTCCAGAGCACTACCTTAAAGAGGTAAGCCAGAGTCTTTAAGGTCAAGTGCCGCCTCTTGTAGCTTACCTGTGAGCTCTGCCCAGTCTTCGAACACAGAAAGAAGAACATAAAAGGCAGATTAAAAAGAGGTAATATGGGAGAAATGGTATGTGTTAAAGCCCAACTAAAACGGAAGGCAATAAACATCAGCATCAAAAGAAATACCGGTCACAATATCCGCGTTCAGCATCCAGACATTGCTTACCCCCGATAATGCAGAATTTTCTCGGGAGCTTCTTCATTTTCAAGTCGCAATCGCCGCCATGGTACCCAGTACAGTCGCGATAAAGGCCGACAAAATGCAATGATCAATGTATTCTTTAAGGCCTGCAAATTGCCTCGATCTGTTGTCTCCACGCCTGCCACTGAAGGCTGAAGCCGGAAAAATGAAATGCTTCGATCGCATTAAAAGGAAAGCGTGATCGCATGAATATAGGTGCATAGAAAGAACGCCACCAAGCCTAATAACCGTTTTCCAAATATTTTTCCTCTTTTTCCATTAAAACATCGCCCCCTCTCCCGTTGTCATAGCGGAAAGGATATACATGGAAAGAATGATAAAACATCAGAATCATGGAAGGCCGGAGCCCACATTCCAATTGGAATTTGTCGTAAACTCCTGCTCGATAACATTTCCGATTAGGTAAATCTTTCCGCCTCCAAGGATATTCGAAATGGCAAAGGTGGTGAGTGCCGGAACAAAACCATAATCACCCCGGTAATCCTGGAACGGAAGCGGTAATATCACCTTCAAAGCGTTTATTGAAGCTCGCCCCAGGTCATAGGCCGCATCAATGGGTGTTGTCTGTCGATTTTACTTAAGGTGTTGTAAATCAACCCAAAATCATAAAGGGCAGGAGTCATAAACCATGCCCAGAATAATCACATAGGGGTATTGATGAGGTTCTGTCTTGGTAAATGCAAAGAAAACAAAATCTCATTCCATACCCTTTTCGCTCAATAAAGTCTGCCACGCAGAATGCGAAGCAGCAATTCATCCACATGGGAAGAATAAATAAACGCCACAAGGAGCCAGCGCGATTTTCTTATTGCGAAAAGTGCAAAGCAAGCGGAAGGCAAAAACAAACAAACGCCATTGCTTGCTAAAGAAAAAAAGCAGTGCCAAAACCAGGGGCTTGTAATTTTCCCACAGTAAAATCTGCCCTACATTTTCCAGCGTAAAACCCGCCTTCGTCGTAAAGGCATAGTAAATCACGAGTGCCAGCGGAATGACAATAAAACCACACATCCAAACTAAGTAGGGTGTGGCCAGTAAGGTATTCTCTTTGTTCAACGCCGATATTTCCTCGTCCTCAGACTCGGGCTTATTCATTATCAGATATTGGAAGGTCTGACATAGGGGTCCCACCTTCTTTCCCGGCTCATGCATCTCCCGTGGGTGCACCAGCCACTCAAGCCATCACCGGTGGTTGGTGCGCCACGAATACCGTAACCGGAAAAAGGATCGGGCTGTCGAATAATCAGCCCGGTCTGGGCTCGGCGTTGAAATACTGGCACACCCTACTGTTGGATATTAGCTCACGCCGTGATTACGACGGTGAGAACCACGCTGAAAACTGGGGCGGGCTACTGAGAATACAAGCTATTTAACACTGCTGCTGGCTGCTGAGGCTGCGGTAACTCTGACCGTTTTGCGCTCGCTAACGCAATTCGCAATGAAAAATCGGAAAAACTGCTAACCAATTCATTATTCCCCATGTCGTTCGTTCTTCTTCTGTCGACGTGCGAGAATGAAATGAATTTGTTCTTTCAAGATTAATCGTAATCTCTATCATTCGATACAGGCATGGTTCTTCACCGCCACCTGTTTTGTGATTCCCTGACGCAGCAATCGACGGCGGCCGACGCTGTGACTCGGCGCACGGTGGTATTACCGCTCGTTCGAGATTATCGGTGAGCCATGTTCGACGCGCTCGCCGCCTTTGCCATTCAGGCGGAAAGATTGCCTGATCCGGAAGTAATTGTCGACGAAGTTGACAAATTATTATGAGCTCCGGCTGCCGCGGTGATGTATCGTTCTTTCCGTGGCGATCGCTCGCGTAGCGGAGAACATGTTGTGGAAAGGAAGCATGTTGGAAAACGGTGTTGAAACGGTGAACCGCTATGCTGCTGTTCGCGACCACTCATGCGGGGACGAAACGACTCGACCTCAGCCGGCTCTTCAGTGGCTGTCTGGAGGTGGTTTTGAGCCAAAACCATTGATCGTGCAACTGTCACGACAACACTGCCTGTAACGTTCCATTCGTGGCTTCAATTATCGAGATGGCGTTCGATACTGGTATGAATAATGTCTTTGATAGCGATGTTCGACCTTCCGTTCAACAGGCTGTTTATATGTCATTCCCAGCAATCTGCCTTATGGTGCTGTGCTGAAGACCGACGAGCTCACAGGTAACAGCGAAGACGACTGCGCTGTTTGGTGGTGGCTGGATGGCGCGGTGTCGGGACACGGCGCGCGGTCACGCGCTACGGAGGGCGCGGGCATCCATTCTGCTGGTGAACGAAAAGATCAGAAGCCGACGATACCGTTTTAGACGATTTTAATGTTTACTGTGCGTTTCGCAGTACTGAAACTCGGGAACCAAATGAAAACGGACATTCTTTCGAATCACGTGCACGTCTGTTCAAGGGCGCTTTCGCTTCGATTTCATTTATAACGGTACTGGCACCCGTCAGGCTTCGCTGCCTGCCGGCGCTCGGGGGCCAATTCTGAGGACTCGGCATGCTGTCGCTCGTGTGGTGAGCTTTATGCGGTATATTTCACCGAAGATATCGCTGACGACTATTTATTCCATGCTGACTAACTGATTAACGGAGGCATTCATTGGAGATGAACAGGCACGTGGTGGTGAGACGCGGTCTTGAGGCTGCTGCGTGAAAACGACATGTAAGGTGGAGAGATGGCACGGTGCTGTGGGGGCAGCGCCGGAGGGTGTCGACAGATCATGGTTGCTGCCGTCCGCGGGCGGGATGCTGCCGGACAGGGGATCGGGCGGATGAAGTTCGTACGGTCTGCGGGCCATGGTGGAGTTCCGATGCTGAGAAGGACGAGATCAAGGCCAGTTCGACTGCAACTGGTTAAACAGGCTGTCCGTTGACCCGGGCTCCGGAGGGAACCGGTGGTTCGACTGCGCGGGCGAAATGATGCTGGGCGTCTCCTGCGGGACGGTTCGCTGTTGAATATCGAAATCCGGAAACGTGGAAATGTGCGGCCAGGATATCGCTGTGGCGGCCGCCGTACCACGGGAACGACAGGGGTGTTATAATGGGGATGCTGGATAACTTTCGGTGACCGTATCCGATATCGAGACCTATCTGGCGCGTGCGAGACTCGGATGCTGTGTTGGTGGGCGGGCGTCCATGAATACCGTGACGATGCGGGCTGGATGTGGTTTTGCTGTCGGCGCGGTTCAGGCCTGCTGTGGTGGATCGGGATGAAGACGATGATGGAAGGGCTGCGATCGTTGTCATGCTCGAATCGCTGTACGGGATCGAGCTGGGCTGCGGATCTGCGCAATCTGAGCGCAATGGTTTGACGGTGGTCCCGGTGGCGCAGAAAAATGCTCAATATTCGCGCGAACCGGATATTGCCGCGGTGCATTGCTTACCAACTCCGAACGCTGCGCTTTGGGCTAAGGTTAACTACGGAAAATAAGGCTGTTTTCGGACGGAAAAGAGGAAGATCTGCCTCGGAAGCGGGCCAAGCGGCTAATCGTGAGGCGTCGTGGGTGATCGGCGAAAATTTTCCGAAATAAACTATGGGGATGTCGCAGGCAAAAGCTTATTCCCGGAAGCTAGAACACGGTGAATAAAAATAATACGCGATATTGAGGGGAAGATATTGACGGTTGTGCCGCTGCGATATGGGGGTCTGAGAGTGGTGGTCTTCACGTTGGGACTCGAGGATCGAAACACTGTTCCGGTGCGGATGGTGGTGCTGGGTCTGAATGGGCTTAAGCGGTTAAGCCGGTATTCGGGCGTGGCGGCGGCTCGTTTGACGCAATGGTCGGACGATCCGGCTGCGGCACGGACATTCTGTCCTCGTTGACGATATATGATCAGGTGTCGGATCCGTTGCCAGCCAGGCGACAGATGACCAATGTTTTGGTGCGGACTGAGTGTCGGGTTAAGAAAATAACTCGTTGACAGGCGGACGAATGCGCCGGATGACCACGCTTCGCTGTGTCCGTCGGTGACCTCGCTGTCTGATGAAAACGCCATCTTCTATGGTGGTAACGTCGTGTTGCTGAAGACGGTACTATCTGAGAAAGGATCGGTTTCACTGACAAACGTCGAATGGATCGGATAGTTGATGTCATCACGGCGAATGCGGGGATGCTCATTCCATTGTGACAGAGACTATTGAACGGGCTGTTCGTGACGACGAGGCTGTCGGTTGCGATCCCGGTTGGCATATCGCCGTTACTGCGAAAACGGTACGATGGTTAACGGGCGTGAACTATGAGCACCAGTGCCCGGGCTGAGTGATGAGCCAGCGCGGTACTCCAGGTGGAAATGTGCTTTACAGGCAGATAAAGGACCCACAGTGTGGGACTGGCAGGCAAGGGTGAGGGAGAGGCAGGCAGGCTCACGGAAAGGGCCTCGCTGTGTGGCAGATGCGTGGGCTCTGGCTGGGTTTCACTGTGGATGAACGGCACCGAGCTGTGAGAGGTCAAATGGTCTCCGGTGAAACGGCAATTCGGCTGGCGTTCGGATATGCCGAATCATCGAACCGAAGTTATCTGGATCGGCGGACGTTCTTTCAGAGGAAAACAACTGCCGGAGAATTGGCTGCCGAACGACTGCGGCGTGCGGGAAGCGGGGTCGGTGGATGCCAGATGACAGACTGCGGTCTCTTTCGCTTCGGAAGGCGACGAGCAGATGCACGTTAAGCGGAGAAGGAGACGTTCTGCGAATGAATACGGTGTGGACGTTCCCCGACGACCGGAAACCGAACCGATAGCTGGATGCCCGACCACGAGGACCAACTGTCTGTCGGAACGTGCGCGGTCATCGGAACCAGTGTTTCAGCGAATTCGGCAGCGATTCGTTTACGGTTTCGAGGGGATGTTCTATGGAAGATGGGCGAGTCAATCGAATGACGGAAGAGGGGCACGGTGTTTTAGTAATTGTCGGCGGCATCAAATCATAACGGAGGAAACTAGATGACGGTCCAGATATGAAGCGAAATGACTCGCTTCCATCAGCAGAGATGCAGACCTGATGAGACCGATTTCTGGGCAAGGGGACGACATGATCGGGCGTGGGGCTGCAATGATGAAGACACTGGAAAGAGGTGCTGGGCTGGAGAACGACAACTGTCGGGCGGGCCTCGCTTTGCTGTGGTTGATCTGAGCTGAGTTTCTGAACTTCTGTTCTTTGTTATCAGGCCACGATGTCTTCGAGTTGAGCTGCGACTGAAAGCCGTGGCGCGGTTCCACTGTTCCGAGAACTTGGCAACGGCCGCCATACCGGTGTGAGCCTGTTGAGGTAATTCGCCTGGTATTGTGTCGTATGTCGGGCAGTGCGGGGACTCATTCAGGTATCGGCATCCGGTGTGGGCGTATTGTAACGGGCCATTGTTATTATAGCGCGGTGACGGGCTCTGTGCCGACGAACGGGCAACAATCATTCTGCATGGACATATTCACGGTG
>BNJS01003099.1_pt1 | contig 77401 bp, 91 predicted proteins | sample 8540461 | NCBI WGS metagenome assembly BNJS01 (sample SAMD00202454, study PRJDB9452) | human saliva metagenome | isolation source: human saliva | place: Japan
ATTTCGAGTCGCTACATCAGAAGGGTCACTAACTGGGCGATGGTAGACCGGAACCGAACGCCCCACTAATGCCACCGTTTTGCCAAGGAGGAATGTGGAAAGAAATATTGTCCAAGGCAAGTTCGTCTTTTTTCCTTCATAGCGAAAAGGTGACATTTTAATTCAAGGTCGCCTTCGTTACTGTCCGGCTTTTGGCGTGCCGCATCTTTTTCCGTTTCCATATCCAAATGCCGAACAAGGTTTGATGGCTGCCATACCGCGTTGAATTGGGCGTTGATGTTCGTTAAGGATTTTAACGGACGCATTAAGGCAAGCATGGAAGAGAAACAACGGTAAAATGTCCCCGCACTAAGTTTTGATCCATGATGGAAGGAAATCCCAGGTATAACATGGCGGCAAGTGGGGCAAAGGAGGGCAATGATTTGCACTTACAGGATCGGCAATGGCATCGGCAGCTTACTTTTCATCCTTTTTACGGCGCATACTGCTGCTCACTTGATTGAAGCGTTCTTCCTCGATAACTTGCCCGCCGAAGGACAGCACCACTTTATGCCCTTTTTAACATTTGCTCTGTGGTGGAGGTTAACTCTGTGGAGTTTTGCATATTACGGCTAAGATTACGGAATTTCTTCGACACTAAACTGATCAACACGCCGATAATCGGGCTGATAATCAGCAATACAAACTGGCGGTTGCTGGTATAAAGCAGATGCCCAATAGAAATCAAATACGCTCGCGCACAATGGTCACCAAGGAACCTGAAGAGGCGCAAGGACACTTCAGAATCATAAGCGTGAAAGTAGCCCGGTCGCATTTTCATCAAAAACCGACCGGCATAAACATTAAGTGTTTAAACAAACGGCGACGCATAGTCATCACCACTTTGCCGGATACCACGCTAAACAATAGTTAGAAATAAAACCGGAAATAATATGAAAATGATCAGCAATACCACAAAACCGATATTTGCTTTAAGAAATAGGCATCTGCCTTAAGCAAAGCCTTCGTCTAACAAAGGTTTAAGTAAGAAAATTAAACTGAATCGGTTAACGCATTGAGCACCAATGCAATGCCGGCGGCAATAAGACCGGTTTTATAAGGCTAATGGTCGGCCATAATCGTTTGAAGGTTTGCAGGTGAAAGATCTTGATCTTGCGTCATAATATCTGTCGTTGGGCCGTTACCGGCGCATTGTACCTTTATTTACCCTCTGCCAATTAATCTGGTGATACTATGGCGAAAAAATCGCCCGTGCCGTTTGAATTTTGATGTCGTTTTCAAATAAGCGGATTTTGTCCGTCTTCGCCGTGTTATAAAGTTTGGCATGGTGTTGCGTTAAGCGATCAATGACCGTTTGATGGGGAAAATGCCAAGGATCCAACGGCTACTGGAACAGCGCAACATCCACAAAGATGTACCAATGCCTCTCCTGTCGAGGTTTTGCTGCCATGGTGTCCCACCCGTAGCATATGGATTTTATCTAGCTTGGGTAAAATGTTGTATTCCACGCTGAGATCGGCATCGCCTGTCAGCAAAATATTGTGTTTGCCGTCGAGTTAAGAGCAGCGCAGGACCGGATTTTTCCGCACGGGGCACGATGTTACTGGGGAGAGCACGTTAAGCGCAAGCCCTGCCATGTCCATTGTTTGCCGGCAAGGCAAAAAGTGCGGCCGTTTTTGTCAATATTTTTTCATAGCGTTTTGCGACGCGGTGGTCACCGGAAGTCGGGATAAGCGGATATTATCGCACGGGCACCGCCCGAATGATCGTTGTCAATATGTATTTAAAATCAGCCATTCCAACTGAATGCCTTGTCGCTGTAAATAAGGCAGAATTTCTAACTGCGCCATACTGCCACTTTCCCAATCGATCCGGTGTCGTAGCACGCCTTGCCATCTTTCACGATCAAGGTGGTTAACCCTTTACCGACATCTAAGGTGTCTAATTGCCATCTAGGTTGGAGGAGATAGGTATGTTAAGGCAATGCTAAAAAGCAATCAATCCGCAACCTAACCCGTAAATTGTCTTTTTGTAACGAGAACCTGGGTGTCGCGAGGTGGAAACTTTTAAACGAGAGAGTTTTAATTAATTCCAATGTAGAAGAGAGAGGTTTCTGGGGCTTATAAATCAATGAAGTGTTTCAAAACAGGCAGGTTAAAACAAGCGTAATCCATAAACTGTGGGAAAGAGAATAGCCAGCCAATGATCCTGCAACGGGGGATAAAGTGGTGATTTTTTCTGGCTAGACAGCAAGCCACCATGTGTCTAACCACCTGTGAGCACAGCAAACAGCAATCAACGGCACTAAAATGAAACTATAAAGTGGGCACGGTAACAGATTGGCAATAAAACTGTTTAAGGAAATGCCGTTAAAAAGAACAATTGAATCGGCGTGGAATAACCAAAGCAAACCAAGTTGCAATGAAATAAACCGAAAACGTACCGCACTTTTCCCCAAGGTGAGAGTGGGTGAATGATTTGCCACGCCAGTGTAATAAGGACAGCGGAAAACATTGATACCAAATAATTAAACAGACATCGCGCCTACCGATACGCCAAAACTGGTAGCAACATGAGCGGATTGATAAAATCAGTAGTGCGACCACGCGGCCAACAGTTGCTACACCGTCCAATGCAGCCGTAAATGCTGAATATGTAGAGTAAAGCGAGAGCGATCGCGGCACGTAGCGTGGGGATGGCCAGTCCGGCAAGTTGACTATAAAGCAGGGCTAACATCAAGCTACAGAAAAATCGGAAAGATTGGCGGATGTAATGGGTTGAAACGTAAATTGAGTAAGCGTGCTACAAAGCCCAACACGCCAGACAATATAATCCTGAAATCGCGATCAAGGGGCATGTTAGTTTTTGACAATTTGCCAAGTGGCGTTTTAAGCCATGCCTGTTCGCCAAACCCTAGAGCTAAGAAAATCCTTTTGGTTGAGATAATGTTCTGTTTGCTTGAGCGCATGATGAAGTGCGTTTTGCCGCCATGAAAAAAACTGCTCGATTTTGACCGCACTTTTTACGTCCGCCCACGCAGTAATGCGTTTACTAAAGTACCATTGTTGGCGATCAGAGCCGTGCATATTTAAACGAGAAGAAAAGGGTAGACGTAACTTCCTGCATAGCGCTCACCAATTTTTACTTTGTGTGGCTTTCCATTGCGCATAAATCTGCTGTTCCGGCAAATGCTCAGCGAGTTCATGACACGACCAGTGTTTGAAAATCTTGTTGATGCAATATTTTGCACGGCAGGAATTCGGTGTGAAGGGGGTTCGGCAGATGGGCGATATTATCCGATTGTTGAAGAAGTGACAGGGCAGGGTAATGTACATAAACCAGTTGCACTAAACACAATAAACAATAGGCAACAATGGTGGATAAACACGTTAATTTAAGACACAATACAGTAACATTAGTAATATCGGAAATGCGATATAGGCAACCTACTTCCCATGATAAAAGCCAATTATCCAGAAACGAGGTGTTAATCTGCCAAAATCAGCAACCGGCGACGACCAATGAAATAGTCACGTTTTTAACCGCACTTTATTATTTAACTCAAGGCGTACATGAAAAGAAATCGAGGGGAGAGATAAACCAAGGAATCAATGCGTGCAAGATCGCAAATTTAGAAAAAATTACAAAACGATGAAATGAAACGCAAAATTCATTTGATCATTTGAGAAGTTCTGCTATTTATTACGCCTTTCAAAAAACTAGGTCTGTTTTTAATTTTGCGTTACTTTGATAATCCGCAAAAGCAAATACAGATATGGCGTTTTAGACGTTAAATGGATGCGTTTTACGGAGATACAAATGAGTAAAGGTCTTGAGCTTATTAGCGTTAGCCGGTGTTGAGCCGTACAGAAAAAAAAAAGGCGAAGAGTATATGAATGAGCAGCAAGTGCCGCATTTCAGGAAAATCCTTCCGCTTGGCATGACAAATTAGAGACAGCAACTTGAACTGTCGCGTATATGCAAGATGAGGCGTCTAATTTTCCGGATCCTCTGATAGAGCAACGCAAGAGAATTAGTTTAGAATCTGGGTGTACCTGATCGTGAGCGTAAATTAATGAAAAATCGAAAGCACCTTAAAAAAAATTAGATAACGACGATTTTGCTATTGCGAATCTTGTGGCGTAGAACGGATTAAACACAGAGGCGCCCAACGGCAGATTTGTATCAGATCAAACCTTAGCGGAAATTCATGAAAAACAAATGTCGGTTAATTGACTTGTAAATAGAGGTGCACAAAAAACACCTTATTTTTCGACCGCACTTTTCACGTTATTTTCTGATAAACGAGATGCCTTATTTTTACTCTATATTAAAATCTTTTGAGTAAGAAAAGCCAAAACATTCGGCCACCCAACATGATGTTAAAACTCTCACCTAAAAAGACTTATCACAGTGACTGAACCTGTAAAACAAGGTTCAGGTTCATCCCACAATAAAAAGGAATACCCTAAAAGATTGCAAACATAGCATTACAAGATTCGTGCATGGTAATATGCCACGTATGTTTAATCGTAATAACGGTGGTGGAAATCACAACGCCAAGGGTATGAAGCCTATGTAGTGGTGGCCGTTTGCGCGACTTATTGCCAAAACCAGATTTTGATGTGGGCACCAATGCGTCCGAACAGATTCAGGCGGATTTTCAGCGTCAATGCTGTTTAGTGGGCGATTGCTTTCGCTTAGCACATGGGATGTTTGACGTGAGATTATTATTGAGGTGGCGACATTTCGCGCCGGCCATGCAGAAATGATTTCATAACGAAAGCTGGCTAAGCAAAGCGTAGGCTGCATGCTGTTGCGATAACGGTATGGCACCTGGAGCAAGATGCGGAACGCCGTGATTTTGTGCTGCAAACGCCCCTTATTACAATCCGTGAAGACAACACGTTGAAAGATTATTTCAACGGTATTGACGATTTAAAAAATGGCAGTTGCGTTTAATGGTGATCCGTTACCCGTTATCAGGAAGATCCAGTGATGTTGCGTTCTATTCGCTTTATGGCGAAATTGGATATGTTCTGACAAACCCAGTGATGCGCCAATTAAATCCCTTGCCCATTTGCTCAAAAAATATCACTGCACGTTTGTTTGAAGAAAGCTTTCAGTTATTGCAAAAGGCTACGGTGTCAAACCATTTCCATATTACGTCAATACGGTTTGTTTGAGCCACTTTCCTGGTATTATTAACGCCCTATTTTACCGAGTAGCGTAAGATAGCATGACGGAAAATGATTTTGCGTGCGCTAACTTCAACGGATGAGCGGCGGACAAACTTCCCATCAATCCGGCATTTTTATTTGCCGCCTTTTTGGCATCCCTTACGCGAAACGGGTTGAGGTGTTAAAATGAAGGGGGCTGAATAATTACGATGCTTATGCGTTAGCCTCAAATGATGTACTTGAGCAATTGTGTAAAGCCAGCTGTACCATGTCGCCATACGGCCGTTATTCGTGAAATTATTGCAATTATAGCTGAAACGTACGCCAAAATCCGTACAACGTGCCATTGAGCAAGCAAAATTCCGTGCTATTGATTTATTGGTTATACGCGCAGAAATTGAGGGGGTGGGGCGGTGGAATTGGCGGCATGGTGGTATGAATACCAACTAGCAACGAAAGCCAACGACAGATTTGCAAAGAGTTAACAGCCGCTGAGAAAACGCAAATATCATCGTCGAAACGACATCATCTCCTGCAAAAAAGACAAGAATAAGGTGGCGTTGCTTTGGGAAGTAACTGCTAATCCTCAGGTAACTGATTTCTGCATTGTAGGCGATGAATCAACTGCCAGGCTCAAGATTGCGGCAGTGAGTTCTTTTATCAAAGTAAGCCTCTTGGCCCACAAGATCAGCCGATGGTTATGCTCGCCCGTGCTTATAATGATACTTAAGTCAGCCAACCCAATTAAGCCAAGCTTTGCAAAATTGGAAATCGGCTTATCCGAATCACTCTGCGTCTTATTTATTCCCAATCGGAATTACAAGGCTTATCTCACTTTCCAACAAACATCACTTTCTCAAATCGCCTTGCTTTTTACCGCTAGTGGTAATGGTCAAATTCTCGGTAACACCATCAAATCTGGTTTTGATGCAGCCAAAGGCGACAATACCACTGTTCAAGCGCAGGTTTATGATACCGTTGCGACCCCTATCAACGATATTATTGCGCAAGCAACAAGCCGGTGTTCGTGCGATTATCGGACCTTTGCTAAAACAAAACGTAGATAGCGTATTAAATAATCCGTCTGCTATTCAAGGCATGGACGTTCTTGCATTGAACCTCTACACCAAATGCCCGTGCTATTGGTCAAGTTTACATTATGGCTTTATCTCCCGAAGATGAAGCCGAATCTGCTGCCAATAAATGTGGAAAGATGGCATTCAAGCGCCAATGGTTGCGGTGCCACAAAATGATTTAGGACAACGTATCGACGACAGCATTTAACATCTCGTTGGCAACAACCTTTCCGGCACTGATGCGAATATTAAATATTACAACCAAACCGGTGATGTGGGTGTTGCGTTACAAGGTCAAAACGTACAAGGCCTTTATGTTGCGTAGAAAGTGAAGAATTGGTTGATGTGAAACCGGTGATTGATAATAGCGGCAGCAATATCAAACCAGGCGCAGCTCACGCAGCAACTCCTCCAATAACGGACCAGAATACCGCTTGTTAATGAACGGGCTACAATTTAGCGATATTCCGTTCTTCAAAGACACGGATTCTGCGCAATATCAAAAATTGACCAATACTAATGGCGACTACTCGTTAATGCGTTTTATACGCGCCATGGAGCTGACGCTTGCTGTTAATCAGTCATTTCAATGAACTACGCCAAGTGCCGGGTTATCAAATTGACGGCTTAACCGGTAAATTAAGCGCAGGCCCGAACTGCAATATTGAACGTGATATGACTTGGTTCCAATATCAAAATGGTGGCATCCAAGTATTAAACTGTTAAAATGTTTTCCCTAAAACGTCAACAAGGGGCGAGATTTGAACACAAAGCTCGCCTCTTTTTAGAATCTCAAGGCTTAACTTTTTCTTGCGGCCAATCAGAATTTCAAATGCGGTGAATTAGATCTTGTCATGTTAGATCAAGACACTATCGTGTTTGTCGCAGTTCGCCAACGTAAAACGATCACTTCGGTTCTGCCATAGAGCAGTGTGATTGAAAACAACAGCGTTGGCTGGATGCCGCCGCACTTTGCTGGCACAGCGGGAAACAAAGTTTAGAAGATACAGACTGTCGTTTTGACTTAGTCGCTTTCGGCAAAAACCGACCAAGATATCCAATGGATCCCCAACTTTCTTTGATTAATCACTATGCTAAATAAACTCAATGATTTATAGGAGGAAAATATTAAACTCATATTTACGCCAAAAAGCCTGTTAAGTACACAAATTATCGAGGCGGCACAACGCATGATCCGGCTGTCTCTGCAAGGCAATAAAGTGATTGTGTGCGGAGATGGGCGTTCTATATTAACGCCCAATGCTTAGTGGCGAATTTATTAAATCGTTACGAATCAAAACGCCCGAGCTTTCTCTTCTGTTTTATTGAGCTTTAGATAGTGCGGTCAGTTCTACCTTTATTTCTGATCTTGCCTTTAGAAAAATTATATATCAACACCAATTTAACGCCACTGCGCAAAAAGGCGATATGCTGGTGGCATTCGCACCTTTAGGTAATGAAAAAGAACGTGCTCAATATTATTACGCATGCGGTCAATAAAAGACATCACAACTCTTGTTTTAACCGGCAGCAGCTCATGATCATATCTCAAGGCATTTTGACCGAAAACGATTTACACATCGCGGTGCCAAGTGCAAAAAGAAAGTGATTGTTGGAAAAATCACTTATTTATTATTAACAGTATTTAGAACTTATTGATTTTAAACTCTTTTTCTCATTCATAGCTTGACAAAACCGTCCATCTGCCGCACACTAGCGCATAATTACCACACAGACAAAGGAGAGCAATGATGCTAACAAGTCCATTAAAAACTGCTTGTGTTAGCATGACAGCCTGCATTACATGCGTTGAGTTGTTGCCGCGATTGGTGGTGCCAGGGTTGCCGGTGCGACAAAAAGTTGCCACCGATCCTCGCACCATGGGAACGCAAATTGACGATGAAACGTTAGAACAACGCGTCTATTCCGCCATCAAAAAGATCCACAAATTAAATCGGAAGCGCGTATTAGTGTCACTGCGTATGTGGTCGTATCTCATTAACCGGTCAAATACCGAAATGAAAGTTTGCGCGACGTTGCCACCGGATTAGCCAAAGGCGTACAAAACGTCAACGATGTTTATAATGAAGTTCGTGTAGGAGAAAAAGCCGTTTTACTCAAATGAGCAAAGACGCTGGATTACCAGCCAAATTAAATCCAAAATGCTTGTTGATTCCAAAGTGAAAACCAGTGACATCAAAGTGGTAACAGAAAACAATGAAGCCTTCCCTGCGGGCAATGTAACCCAAGATCAGGCACTGCGGCCGCAGAAATTGCCCGTAATGTTTCGGGTGTGACCAAAGTTGTCAAAGTTTTTAATTACTAAATTAACATTCATGAACGTTATTTTAACCCCTTTCGAGCATTGATGTCGTGCAACAAGTTGCACGCTACAATTTATATGACAGGCATAACGCACCTTTTATTTGCCTTTTGATTTGAGCGTGCGGTCAATTTTCGAGGTGAATTTCATTTTTGTGCTTCACAATCACCATGTGGATGATCCGCAAATTTCTGCGCAGCGTTTGAATTGATTGCCCATTTGGCAACACAAGATGCGGGGCGATCTCTGACCAATGGAATGATCACAAACTCACGCTGATGCATATCATAATGCGGCACTGTCAGGCGTTCTGACTGAATAATGTGATCTAGCATAAAGCAAAATATCCAAAGTCCAATGTCCGTCTCTCCCCAGCGGCGCAGACGAACACGACCCTTGTTCATGTTCAATACGTTGCAATTCATCCAACAATGCCAGAGGTGCAAGTGAGGTTTCCAAACAGACAACCGCATTCACATAATCCGGCTGATCTTGTAGGGCCCAAGAGGCTTACTTTTGATAAAAAGAACTCACCGCCGCTAATCTTTGAGTCAGACAGCGCATTTCATCGCCTGCAATGCGGAGTCAGTTGCGCCTGAGGATTTGCAAGATTACTTCCCTAAGGCAATATACACCTTATTCATGACTCACCTTTTTGCAGAATGATGTCGTTTACGACGATGATATTTGCGTTTTCTCGGCTGACTTGGCAACTTCTTTTACCAAATCTTGTCGTTGGCTTTCGTTGCTAAATTGGTATTCATGCCACCATGCCGCTAATTCCACCGCTTCACCGCCCTCAATTTCTGCGCGCATAACCAATAAATCAAAGCCCGGCACGGAATTTTGCTTGCTCAATCGGCACGCTGTACGGATTTTGGCGTGCGTTTTAAAGAAACTGTACTGTAACAACCAAATCTCGACGAATCACAGTCGTATGGCGACGCGGTACGGCTAACGCTTTTACACAATCGCATCTAGCAAGTCATTTGAGGCTAGGCATAGGCATCGTAATTATTCAGCCCGCTTCATTTTTAGACATCTCAACCCTGTTCGCGCAAGGGATACCAGAAAAAGGCGGCAAATAAGATGCCGGATTGATGGGGAGTTTGTCTGCCACGCGCTCATCCGTCGAAGTCAGCGCACGCAAAATCATTTTTCCGTCATGCTATCTTCATACTCGGTAAAATACGTTCATATAATGGAAAAGCTGTTCAAACAAAACCATATTGACGTAATAGCCGATAAGTTTTGACGCCATGCCCGCTTTGTAATAACTTCAAGCTTTTTCAAATAAACGTGCCGGTGGAATATTTTTGAGCAAATGTGCAAGGGATTTAATCGGCGCATCACTGGGTTTATCCAAGAACATATCCAATTTCGCCATAAAGCGAATAGAACGCAACATCCGTACCGGATCTTCCTGATAACGGGTCACCGGATCACCGATTAAACGCAACTTTCCATTTTTTAAATCGTCGACACCGTTGAAAGTAAATCTTTCAACGTGTTGTCTTGTGGATTGTAATACAGCGCATTTACGCTAAAATCACGGCGTTCCGCATCTTGTTCCAAGGTGCCATACACATTATCACGCAACAGCATGCCCTTCTTCGCTTTTGCTTAGCCAGCTTTTTCGTTATGATGTTCTGCATGGCAGCACGGAAAGTCGCCACCTCAATAATCTCACGTCCAAACATCACGTGCGCCAAAACGGAAAACGTCGTCCCCACTAAACGGCATTGACGTTGAAAAACCGCTTGAATTTGTTCCGGACGCGCATTGGTCGCCACATCAAAAATCTTTCGGTTTTTGCCCAGCAATAAGTCACGCAAACAACCGCCGACTACATAGGTTTCTATAGCCTTGGCGTTGTAATTTTTCCACCACCGTTAATGCATTACGATTAAACATACGTGGCGTAATGCCATGCACGGATGCTCTTTAATGCTATGTCTGAAATCGTTTTATGGTGTAGATTGCTTTTATTGTGAGATGAACCCTGAGCCTTGTTTCTTTTACAGGTTCAGTCACCGTGATAGAGGGTCTTTTTAGGTGAGGTTTTAACGTCATTTTGAGCAGCAGGATGTCGATTTTCTTGCTCAAAAAGATTTTTAATATAGGTAAAAGATAAGACATCTCCGTTTATTCAGATAAAATAGGAAAGTGCGGTCGAAAAATAAGGTGATTTTTGACCGCACTTTTATCTGTTTTGAGTCGAATTAACCGACCATTTGTTTTTCGCGAATTTCCGCTAAGGTTTTGCAGTCGATACACAAATCTGCTGTCGGGCGCGCTTCCAAGCGTTTAATGCCCAATTTCCACGCCACAAGAATCGCAATAACCAAAATCGTCGTTATCTAATTTTTTCAGCGTACTTTTCGATTTTTCTTTCATTAATTTACGCTCACGATCGCGAGCACGCAATTCCAAAGCTGAACTCTCTCTTGCTGTTGCGCGATCAGATGGATCCGGAAAATTAGACGCCTCATCTTGCATATGCGCAACAGTTCGAGACGCTTCATCTCTAATTTGATCATGCCAGGCTTGAAGGATTTTTGAAATGCAGCACTTGCTGCTCATTCATGTACTCTTCGCCTTTTTTCTTTGTACGGCTCAACACCGGCTAAACGCCAATAAAGCTTAAAGACGCTTTACTCATTTGTATCTCCTAATAAAAACTCATCCATTTAACACGTCTAAGCGCCACATATCTAGTGTCGCTTTATGATGGATTATCAAAGTAAACACCAAAGATTAAAAACAGACCCCAGATTTTTGAAAGGCGTATAAATAGCAGAACTTCACCCACATGTATCAAATGATATTTACGTATTCATTTCACGTTTTTATCTTTAATTTTTCTAAATTTGCGATCTTGCATCCATTATTGATTCGACGGTTTATCTCTCCCTTGATTTTCTTTCATAGTACGCCTTGAGTTAAACTGGAATAAAGTGCGGTTAAAAACGTGACTATTTCGATTAGATAAATTTCCCGTGAAGTTGCCTGATTTTCAGCGGAGTAACACTGCTCGTTTTTACCCGGAGTAATTGGCTTTTATCATGGGAAATAGGGTGCACTATTGCATTTTCGATCCCTTACTTTTCATGTTACTGTGTTATTGTCTTTTCGACGTTTATCGCTGTTTATATCACGAAATTACTCGCTTCTTTGCTTTACTGTGTTTCACGCTCAATCTGGTTTATGTGCATCAGCCAGCCCTGTCAGTTCTTCAACACAGCGGATAATATCGCCCATCTGCCGAAAAACCCATTCACACCGAATTTCACCGTGGAAGAGATACTGCATCAACAAGATATCAAACCGTGAGTCATCCGTGTCGCCAAACTCGCGGATAATCAGCCGGAACAACGATCTTTATGCTAAATTGGAAAAGCTTAAACACAAAACGTAAATATTGGCGAGCGTTATGGGAGGAGTTTACGCCTCGCCCCTATCTTCCTCACGGCTTTACCAAAGCACGGGTTTGATCGCCAACAATGGTACTTCTAGTAAACGCATCACTGCGTGGGCGGACGTGAAAAGTGCGGTCAAAATCGATCACGCTTTTTCATGGCGGCAAACGCACTTCATCATGCGCTCAGCAAAACAGAACCGTTATCTCAACAAGGATTGCTATTAGTCCAGGGTTTCTGGCGAACGGGCATGGCTTGAAAAACGCCACATGGCAAATTTATCAAAAACCAATACGGCGCACTTTGATTGCGATTTCAGGATTACATATCGGTCTGGCGATGATGTTAGGCTTTTGCCTTTGGCGCGCTTACTCCAATTTACGTTTCCAACCCATTACATCACCCCAACCTTTCCGATTTTCTGCGGCATGATTTTAGCCCTGCTTTTATAGTCAACTTGCAGGGACTGGCTATTCCCTACGTTACGTGCCATGATTGCCCTCGCTTTACTCTACGCCATTCAGCATTTACGGCTGCATTGGACGGTGTGGCAACTGTTATTGCGAGTGGTCGCACTACTGATTTTTATCGATCCGCTCGCGTTGCTTTCCACCAGTTTTTGGCTATCCGTCGGCGCAGTCACCTGTTTGATTATTTGGTATCAATGTTTTTCCGCTGTCCTTATTACACTGGCGTGGCAAAATCACTCAGCCAGCTCGCTTTGGGGAAAAGTGCGTGCATGTTTTCGGTTTATTTCATTTGCAACTTGGTTTGCTTTTGGTTATTCACGCCGATTCAATTGTTCTTTTTCAACGGCATTTCTAAACAGTTTTATTGCTAATCTTATTGCCGTGCCACTTTTATAGCTTCATTTTAGTGCTCATTGGTGCTGTTTGCTGTGCTCACCCAAGGCAGTGGAACTGACGCTGGTGGCTACACATGATCTGGCAGAAAAATCACCGCACTTTTTAGCCCTCGTTGCAGGATCATTGGCTGGCTATTTCTCTCCCACAGTTTATGGATATACACTGTTTTAACTCTGCCTGTTTTTAGGCTTGCTTCTATTACGTTTATAAACCCCAGAAACCTCTCTCTTCTACATTGGAATTAGCAAAACTCACTCGTTTAAAGCGATTTCACCTCGCTGCTGAACGCACCTTAAGTTTTCCCTTTACAAAAAGACAATTTACGGGTTAGGTTGCGGATTGATTGTATTTTGCAGGCACCATTGCGCTTACCACTACCTTTCCCGCCCAAATTGGCAATTGATACCTTAGATGTGGGGCAGGGTTAGCTGACCCTTGATCGTGAAAGATGGCAAAGGCGTGCTATACGACACCGGCTCGGGTTGGGAAAGTGGCAGTATGGCGCAGTTAGAAATTCTCGCCTTATTTACAGCGACAAGGCATTCAGTTGAAATGGCTGACTTTTAAGCCATGATGACAACGATCATTCAGGGCGGTGCCCGTGCGATGTAACCGCTTATCCCGACATTCAACTGACCACCGCGTCGCAAAAACGCTATGGCGAAAAACACGGCAGAAAACGACTGCACTTTTGCCTTGCCGGCAAACAATGGACATGGCAGGGCTTATGCTTTACCGTGCTCTCCCCGACAACATCGTGCCCCGTGCGGAAAATCCCTGATTCCTGCACGCCGCTCGTTAACGGACGGCAAACACCATATTTTACTGACCGCGATGCGGATCTCAGCGTGGAATACAAAGATTTCTACCCAAAGCTGAATAAAATCCATGTACTACAAGTGGGACACCACGGCAGTAAAAACCTCGACAGGAGAAGCATTGGTACGTCACACACGGTCGGACATTGCGCTGATTTCCAGCGGGCGTTGGAATCCCTGGCACTTTTCCCATCAACGACGGTCATTGATAGGCTAAACGCAGCACCAGGCACACAAAGTTACTAACACGGCAGAAGACGGTCAAATCCGTTTGTTATTTCATGAAAATAAAATCAGAAATTCAAACTGCTCGGGCTGAATTTTTCCGCCATGGTATCGCAGATTAATTGGCTTGAAGGGCAAATAAAGGTACAATGCGCCATTATTTTTGACCCAAAACGACAGAAATTATTACTGCAAGATCAGATCTTTCTACTATGCAAACCTTTAGACGTCTGTGGCCAATGATTAGTCCGTATAAAAGCCGGTCTTTGATTGTCTCCGCTGTTGCATAATTCTCAACGCGCTAACCGACTCCGGCTTTAATTTTCCTACTCAAACCCTTATTGGATGAAGGCTTTTGGTAAAAGGCAGACGCCTCATTTCTAAAAGTACATGTCTGTCTTTTGTTGTGCTAATCATTATCTTACGCGGCGTGTCCAGCTTTATTTCAACTATTGCTTTAGCGGGTTTCCGGTAAGTGGTGATGACCATGCGTCGCCGTTTATTCAAACATTTAATGTTTATGCCGGTCAGTTTTGATAAAAACGCTGACCGGAAAAACTCCTTTTCCCCGCATCACTTATGACTCTGAAATGATCGCCAGCGCCTCTTCCGGATCATTGATTACCATAGTGCGTGAAGGCGTCTATTTAATTTCCTCTGGCATCATGCTTTATACCAGCTGGCAACTCTCGTTTGGTGCTGTTGTTATCGCCCAATCATCGGCGTGTTTGATCAGCATGAGTTTCTAAAGAAATTCCGCAATTTAAGCCGTAACATGCAAAAACTCCATGGGGATTTAACCTCAACCAGCAGAACAAATGTTAAAAGGGACATAAAAGTGGTACCGTCTTTCGGTGGGCTAAATTATTGAAGAAGAACGTTTCAATCACGTCAGCAATGATATGCGCCGCAAAGGCATGAAAAATGGCGGCAGCCGATGCCATTGCCGATCCTGTGGTACAAATCATTGCCTCGTTTGCCCTTGCCGCCGTGTTATACCTCGCGAGTTTCCCTTCCATCATGGATCAAAACTTAAGTGCGGGGACATTTACCGTTGTTTTCTCTTCCATGCTTGCCTTAATGCGCCCGTTAAAATCCTTAACTAACGTTAACGCCCAATTCCAACGCGGTATGGCAGCTCTGTCAAACCTTGTTCGGCATTTTGGACATGGAAACGGAAAAAGACACCGGCACGCATAAAGCAGACAAGGTAAAAGGCGACTCTGAATTTAAAAATGTCACCTTTCGCTATGAAGGAAAAGAAGAACTTGCCTTGGACAATATTTCTTTCCACATTCCTCATGGCAAAACTGTGGCATTGGTGGGGCGTTCCGGTTCCGGTAAATCTACCATCGCTAATTTAGTGACCCGTTTCTATGATGTTACTCAAGGTGAAATTTCTGTTAGATGGCGTGAATATTCAAGATTATCGTCTATCGGATTTACGCGGAAAAATGTGCGCGTTGTTCCCAACAAGTGCACTTATTCAACGATACCATCGCGCAATAACATCGCTTATGCAGCGAAAGATAAATATAGCCGTGAAGAAATCATTAACGCAGCAAAAGCGGCCATGCCATGGAATTTATCGATCATTTAGAACATGGTTTGGATACCGTTATCGGCGAAAATGGCGCCAGCTTATCCGGCGGTCAACGCCAACGTTTAGCTATTGCTCGTGCGTTATTGCGTAATTCACCGGTGTTGACATTTTAGATGAAGCGACCTCCGCTTTAGGATACGGGAACTCGGAGCGTGCGATTCAAGCCGCATTGGAAGAAATCTCAAAAAGATCGTACCGTTTTTGGTGATCGCGCATCGTTTATCCACCATTGAAAAAGGCTGACGAAATTCTTGTCGTTGAAAACGGACAAATTAGAGAACGCGGCAACCACCAAGCCCTATTGGCACAAGGCGGTGCATATAAACAATTACACGGCATGCAGTTCAGTCAATAATTAATCTAAGGAGAAAGTATGCAGTTTTGGTATTCCCATTCGTGGATCACATGGCTACTCTGCCCTTTCTCCTTGTTATTTTGGCTGATTAGTACTCTTCGTCGAGCGCTCTTTCGCTTTCATGTCTTAAAAATCCTATCGCGCACCGGTTCCCTGCTGTGGTCGTTGGTAATTTGTCTGTGGGCGGAAACGGAAAAACACCCTGCGGTGATTTGGTTGGTCGAAGAACTCCGCAAGTGCGGTCTCAATGTTGGGGTGATTTCCCGTGGTTATGGCAGCCAAACGAAAACTTATCCTTTGTTGGTTACACTGAGCAGTGATCCGGTGCAAGCCGATGAACCGGTTTTAATTGCCACACGGACACAAGCGCCCGTTTGCATTTCCCCTAATCGTCAACAGGCTATCGAATGTCTATTACAACATGCACCTTGTGATGTCATCATCAGCGATGACGGCTTGCAACATAGCAAATTACAGCGTGATGTTGAAATCGTGATCATGGATGCTCAACGTGGTCTAGGCAACGGTTTCTTGTTGCCGGCAGGGCCCGTTACGCGAATTACCAAGCCGTTTACAATCCGTCGATTTCATTATTACCAACGGCGCAGAAAATCAATACAGCGATGCGGTGATGCTGTTAAAACCACAATACGCCGTAAATTTAGTAACCAAAGCGCAACGTCCGTTAAATGAATTTAACCATCGCAACGGCTATCGCCGGTATCGGCAATCCGCCACGCTTTTTGCGATGTTAGAACAACAGGGAATCACCTTAGCGAAACCCATACCTTCCAAGATCATCAGGCTTTTACCGTGTCTTTGTTTGATAAATTCGATAAAAATCAACCGCTCTTCATGACCGAAAAAGATGCGGTGAAGTGTCTCGCCTTTGCGCAAGAAAAATTGGTATGTGCCGGTAACCACAGAAATCCAAGGGAATAAAACACAGCAACTGATTCAAAAATCGCGCAAAAGTGCGGTCCAAAAATCAAAAAGTAAAAATACCATGAACAAACAATTATTGGATATCGTGACTTGTCCCAACTTGCCATGGACATTTGGAATACGATGAGCAACATCAACGTTTAATTTGTCGCATTGAAAAGCTTGCCTACCCGATCAAAAAAACGGTATTCCGATATTATTAGCAGAACAGGCAGAAACATTAAGCCAATCAGAGGAACAATAACATGACCCAATTCACTGTAATCATTCCCGCCTGTTACGCCTCCAGCCGTTTTACCGGGCAAAGCCATTAGCGGACATTGCCGGCAAGCCGATGATTCAACATGTTTTTGAACAAGCCAAACAATCCGGTGCTAGCCGAATTATTATCGCGACCGACAATGAACAGGTGGCTGCCGCCACCAAAAATTTTGGTGCAGAAGTATGCATGACGGCAGAAAGCCACAACTCCGGCACAGAACGCTTTAGCTGAAGTGGTTGAAAAACTGGCGATTCCCGACAACGAAATCATCGTGAACATTCAAGGTGATGAACCGCTTATTCCACCGGTGATCGTCAAACAAGTGGCAGAAAATCTCGCTAACTACCCTGTCAACATGGCAAGCCTTGCGGTTAATATCGACGAGCCTGAGGAGTTATTTAATCCCAACGTGGTGAAAGTGCTAACCGACAAAGACGGCTATGTGCTTTATTTCTCCCGTGCAGTGATTCCTTGGGATCGCGATCAATTTGCGCAAATGGATGACGTAGCAAAAATTGCAACTGAACACACAATACCTACGCCATATTGGGATTTATGCTTATCGAGCCGGTTTCATTAAACAATATGTGCAATGGCAACCGACCGCATTAGAACACATCGAAAAACTGGAACAGCTACGCGTGCTTTTGGAACGGCGAAAAAATTCATGTAGAACTCGCCAAAGAAGTGCCTGGCTGTGGGTGGATACCACCGAAGATTTGGAAAAAGTGCGGTCGATTTTTAGCGAAGAAATCACATTAAAGAAAATACGCCCCCTCTTTAGAAAAGAGGGGAATTTGCTTTAAAAATTCAATGACGATAATGTTTCAAATCATTTCAATATAAAAATCCGACTTAATCATTCATGATGACTTTCGACGCCAAAAATTCCTCGCTAACGTACCGCACTTTACGGGCGTTTATCGTATGTATGACGATAGCAACACGGTGATTTATGTGGGCAAGGCGAAAGATCTGAAAAACGCTTATCCAGTTATTTTCGTAAGCAGTTAAACAGCAAAAAAACAGAAGCATTGGTGGCGTCAATTCATCATATTGAAACCACGATTACCACCTCGGAAACAGAAGCTCTCCTGCTTGAGCACAATTACATCAAAACCTATCAGCCGCGTTATAACGTGTTGCTACGCGATGATAAATCCTATCCGTATATTTTATTAACCAAAGAAACGCATCCCCGTATTACGTCTTATCGCGGCTCGAAAAAAATCCAGGGAATATTTCGGCCCTTATCCCAATGCCGGCGCGGTGCGTGAAGCCTTGTCTTTGTTGCAAAAACTGTTCCCTATTCGGCAATGCGAAAATTCTGTGTATAACAATCGCTCGCGCCCTTGTTTGCAATATCAAATCGGGCGTTGTCTTGCCCCCTGCGTAAAAGGTTATGTGACTGACGAAGCCTATGCGCAGCAGGTAAATTTTGCCCGCTTGTTCTTACAGGGGAAAGATCAACAAGTGTTGGATCATTTAGTGAAACAAATGGAACAGGCAAGTCAGCAACTGAATTTTGAAGAGGCGGCACGGATTCGCGATCAAATTCAGGCGGTGCGCGCGGTGATTGAAAAACAATTTGTCGCCAACGATCGCCATGACGACATTGATATTATCGCCATCGCCTACCAACTTGGGTGTGGCTTGCGTGCAGGTGTTGTTTATCGTCAGGGTAAGATTTTTGGGAAATCGTAGCTACTTCCCGAAAGTACCAAGCAATACCAACCTGGCAGAACTCACAGAAACCTTTTGTTGGGCAATTTTATTTACAGGCACACCAAGGCAGAACCATTCCGAACACATTATCGTGGATCAAAAACTGGAAGAAAAAGCGGATTTGGAAATCTTTGTTAAGCGACCAAGCGGGGGAAAAGTTATCATTCAAGATCATGCCAAAGGCGATAAAAGCAAATACCTGACAGCTGCACAAATGAATGCCAAAGCAGCATTGGTCACCAAATTGAAACAATCTGCACTTGCAACATGATCGTTACACTGCCCTGCAAGAATTACTCGGCATCGATGCCATCAAACGCATGGAATGTTTTTGATATCAGCCACACCATGGGCGAACAAACCATCGCTTCCTGCGTGGTGTTCAATCAAGACGGACCGCTAAAAATCCGATTACCGTCGTTTTCAACATCAGCGGCATCACCAAAGGCGATGACTACGCAGCCATGGAACAGGCACTGTTAAAAACGCTACGACAAAGATCTAGAAGAAGACAAAATCCCTCGACATTATTTTTATCGATGGCGGCAAAGGGCAACTCAACCGAGCGTTACAAGTGTTTGAAAATCTCAAGGTAAAATGGAATAAAAACCGACCGCACTTAATTGGCGTTGCCAAGGGCGTCGATCGTCGTGCCGGCTTGGAAACCCTAATTTTAAGCAAATGGGATAAAGAATTGCATTTGCCATCGGACAGCCTCGCACTCCATTTAATCCAACATATCCGCGATGAAAGCCACAACCATGCCATCAGCGGACACCGTAAGAAACGCCAACAACATTTTCACCCAAAGCGGGTTAGAAAGCATCGAAGGCGTAGGTGCCAAACGCCGCCAAGCCCTCCTCAAATACCTCGGCGGCTTACAAGGTGTTAAAAACGCCACCCTCGATGAAATTGCCTCCGTCCCCGGCATTTCAAAAGCACTGGCAGAAAAGATTTTTGAAACGTTGCAGCATTAAGACTTGCCACGCAAAATAAAAGAATGATTTTGCTAAAGATAATTTTTATGCAAAATCCGTTTATATTATCTTGCTGGAATTCGTATGCTTTAACAAACCTAACTCGCTTCTACAGGCGTTTAAAGACTTATTGCGTCAAGAAAAATTCGGCTGCAGAGCAAATTGTGACTGAATTGCAAAAACTCGGATTTCATTCGATCAATCAATCGAAAGTCTCCCGAATGCTCACCAAAAGTCGGGGCGGTACGCACGCGCGTAATACTCGCATGGAAATGGTGTGTGCCTTCCCGCACTGATCTCACCGTGCCAGCACGCCAGTTCACTGAAAGATTTGGTGTTGGATATTGATCGTAACAATATGTTGATTGTGATTCATACCAGCCCCGCGCGGCACAACTCATTGCTCGTTTACTGGATTCGATCAGCAGTGCCGAAGGTATTTTTAGGCAATATTGCCGGACGATACCATTTTGTCACCCCAACCCGCGATACCGACATTCAGCGATTATTTGCCAAAATACAGGCATTATTTGATCATTCAAATGCATCCATTTAGACGCTTATGAGAATTCTTATTACCGGCGCAACCGGCTTTATTGGCTCGCAGCCCTCGTGCCGCAACTTTTGGCGCGAAATCATCACCTCACCGCATTCGTGCGCGATATTTCAACGCGCAGGCCAAACTCCCCTCTTCTCCCAACATCGAATACATTAATACGCTAGATTATTTTCAACATTTAGATCAGTTTGATGCCGTCATTAATCTGGGCCGGTGAACCGATTTTCACCGTCGTTGGACGGATGAACAAAAACGCCGCCTAAAAGACAGTCGCGTTGCTTTAACGCAACAACTCGCGGACTTAATTAATCGCAGTACGGCACCACCTTGTTTTATCTCAGGTTCCGCGACCGGTTATTATGGCGATGCTCAAGAGCAGGTTTTATGAGGAAAGCGCACCGGCAATAAACTTATCGGTGAATTATGCCAAGCTTTGGGAAGCAGCGGCATTACAGGCTCGCACGCGCGTTTTGTATTATGAACTGGCATGGTCCTGGCAAATAAGGCGGGCATTGGCTAAAATGCTGCCGCTCTATTCTTGTTGCCTCGGTGCGAAACTAGGTTCAGGGCAGCAATATTGGGCATGGATCGCCCTTGAGGATATGGTAAACGCGATGTTATTTTTACTCAAACAGGATGCTTGCCAAGGCGTATGTTAACTCGTTGCGCCACGCGCCATTCGTCAAAAAGACTTTCACACTATGTTAGGACGTGCGATCAAACGTCCTCAACAGCCCTTTGCCGCACCGGCATTGATGTTGAAATGTCTCTTTGGGGAACGCCTCGCTATTACTGGACAGCCAGCATATTCAGCCTCAACATTTACTTGCGCAAGGCTTTCAATTCCGCTATCCGACATTGTCATCTTATTTGCCTGACCTTATTTAACCGTTGCTTCAAACGTCATGGTGGATATTTATGGTCTCACCGTGGAAATTATCCCATTCCGTCAGAATACGCGGATCCTATTGTAGCGTGCAACTTGTTGCACGAAATCGTGAATGCCCGAAAGGGTTAAAATAACGTTCCTGTGTGGTTTGGTCGTGCATCAAGATGCACGCTACACACTGACCTGATTTAAGCGCTGCTTCAAACGTCACGGTGGATATTTATGGTCGCACAGTGAAAGTTATCCATTCGTCCGAAAGACACAGATCCTATAGCGGCAAAAGTGCAGAAAACATGAATATAGTTTCTACGCATCTGTTGCTATATAGTGTCGACATAATATGCAGTAAACGGCTGTTTGCGTTGTTCTCATTAAAGAACACGGCGAGATTGCGCGTAATGTTTTCGCCAGTAGCTATCATCTAGGGACGTGCAGGCTGATCACACCACGGTCGTACTTAGAATGCATAAATCGATTTATTACCAATATACACCCCTACATGATTATTTTTACGGAAGAAGACTAAATCGCCCACTTTTAATTCATGCTTCAGATTTGCTTACCAACATGGCGTTGTTCCGCAGTGAACGTGGTAATGCTAAACCGTAGGCTTTGAGAAAGGTTGTTTGTCATAAAACCGGAGCAGTCAATCCCGCCTTTAGTCAACCCGCCTAAACGATAACCGTACCCGCTTACTCTGATGAGATTTTCGCAAGTCGTTTATCGGTAATCTCAGAATATTGACGTGGTTTGTTGGTTTTAGCGTGGTGCTAATGAGTTGATTTAATTGTTCTTCATCTTGTGCCGAGCTGTTGAATTTTCAGATGTCGTGAACAGGCCGTTAATACAAATAGCGGAAGAAGAATAAAAATTTCTTAAACATATGGTAATCGTCGTTATTTTAAAAGTTATTTATACATAAAAATTTCGCAGCGATCCTAGCGTGGAAAATAAAGATCCAGAAAAAGTACAATTTAATTTCATCATGTTTTATCGCCTATATCGTGCATAAAAAGAATTTTATGCACGATATATTGAATATTAGAGACTAGTTAGCACGTATCTAATTCAGGAAAAGATTTCACCAAATCATCTACGGCTTTCATCGTGCAACAAAGGCTTCAATTTATCTAACGGTAACGCTGACGGCCATCGCATTTTGGCTTTACCGGATCCGGGTGCGCCTCGAGGAATAGGGCTAGCCAAACCAGCGCTAAACCGGCACGGGCAAGTTCGGTGACTTGCGTACGACGGCCACCGAGGCAGCGCCAAACGGGTCCGACAGTACAATGAATGGGTTACATCAAAAATCACCGGACAACCTTTAGGGACATTTTCATCACTGAAAACCCAACATATCAACAATTAAATTGTCATAGCCGAAATTGTGCCACGATCACACAAAATCACTTTATCGTTGCCGCATTCAGCGATCCACATATTACCCATTTGTCCCGGACTTAAAATTGCGGTCACATTAATGATTGCACCGGTACGCGCCATCGCTCTCGACAAGATCTGTTTGTCGAGCGAGAAATGCCGGTAGTGGAATAATATCCGCCACCTCGGCAACCGGTTGGCATTGATAAATTTCTATGTACATCCGTAGTGATTTTTACGCCGAATGTTTGCTTTAACTCAGTAAAAATCTTCAATCCTCTGTCCCATGCCCGGGCCGCGATAAGAATGAATGGGAAGAACGGTTTGCCTTATCAAAAGAGGCTTTTGAAATACATAAGGTACGCCTAGTGCGTCACTTCCACATATTTTTCACATAATTTGCATTGCCATATCGCGGCTTTCGAGCACATTCATGCCGAAATAAGACAAAGGGTTTATCGTTGGCAATTTGAATATCGCCTAATTGAATGAGTTTATTTTGCATACGTTTCTTTCCTCATTTATTTTCAGTTTGCGCCCAACAACCCTAAGGTTACGCGCTCATTATTTCCGTAATCCTGCAGTTTTCAATCGGTGTCCAAAAATTCTCTTGGAAAAGAGCGACTGCACTTTTTCCCTTGTTGCCAACCGTGTTCCACCAAAGATAACCGCCAGTCCGCATAAATTTTCGGCGCATTGGCGATAATATGACGTAAGTCCGCATAGCCTTCTTCTTCCGCCACTAACGCCGACAAGGGCTCAAAGCGTACATCACCTTGGGTTAAAATGTTCATCCTTTGCATCAATATAAGGCGGATTACTCACAATCAAATCAAATAGCCTGTCACCTTGTCAAACCAATGGCTTTGTAAAAACTGACGTCTAACTGATCCGCATTGATGTCGCTCAACGCCACCACATTCGGCATGACATCCACTCCATAACTTTCAGCTGAATTTGCTGTTTTGCGCAATGGGTTTCAGTTCAGAGGCTAACGCCAAGGCAATCGCGCCCCGTACCAGTACCCAGATCTAAAATACGAAAACATTGGGAATCTTGACCGCACTTTTGTAGCTTTTCAATGCAATTGCTACGCGCTTTTTTCCACGAAATTTCTGTATCCAGGACGCGGAATCAGCGTGCCTGCTGAAACATTTAATGGCAACGACCAAAACTCTTTTCACCAAGAAGATAAGCGATAGGCTCACCTTGCAAACGGCGGGATAAAAAGTGCGGTCAGTTTTTCTTGTGTTTTTCATCCAGCTGTGTCTCACCAAAAGCCAAAATAAATGCACGCGATTTTTGTGTTACAAATTGCACAACACTTGTGCATCGGTTTTACGCATTTTCAGCGGGATTCGCCTTGATTTACCCGCTTGCGCGGCTTGTTGCAGCCATTGTTGAGTAGTTCATGTCGTCAATAAAATGAACGAGCCGTTAAGCTCGTTCTCTATTAATTCTGTTCGGACAATGCCGCCAACTGATCCGCTCTGATATTCGGTGATAATCGGCTGAATCTGTCGTCAATTTTACCGTTCATCACTTCATCTAAAGCGATAAATCGTTAGGTTAATGCGGTGATCGGTCACACGCCCTTGTGGAGTAGTTGCAGGTACGAATCTTTGTCAGAACGGTCACCGGAACCCAAAAGGTTACGACGGGTATCCGCTTGCTGCTTGTGCCAATTTTTCCTGTTCTTGTTGCACTAAACGGGAAGCCAGCACGGACAAAGGCTTTGGCTTTATTTTTATGTTGTGAACGCTCATCCTGACACTCCACACCATACGGTTGGAATATGGGCAATACGCACGGCAGAATCGGTTTTTATTGAGTGCTGACCACCCGCACCGAGGCATCGATAGGTATCAATCACGCAAATCTGACGGGTTAATTTCCGGCATTTCCGATTCCGGCAACTCCGGCATCACCGCAACTGTACACGCAGAGGTATGAATACGCCCCTTGCTGACTCAGTTTTCGGTACACGTTGTACACGGTGGCCCGCCTGATTCCAAATTTTAATTGGCATAGGCACCATCGCCGCTCACAAGGGCAATAATTTCTTTAAATCCGCCCTGCTCGCTTTCGTTTTCACTCAGCACTTCAATGCGCCAGCGTTTGGTTTCCGCATAACGGCTATACATACGGAAAAGATCCCGGCGAAAATCCCGGCTTCATCACCACCGGTACCGGCGCGGATCTCAAGGTAGCAGTTATATTCGTCGTTCGGATCTTTCGGTAATAAGAGAATTTGTAAATGCTGCTCAACTTGTTCCAGTTCGGCTTTTGGATTCTTCAATCTCCATTTTGTGCCATTTCTTTCATTTCCGGATCGTCAAGCAGGAGCTGCGCTTCTTCAAATTGGCATTAAGCTGATTCCAACGGCTAAAACTTTTCACCACGTCTTCAAGTTGCGAATATTCTTTGGAATAGGCTCTGAATTTATCTTGATCACTAATCACAGAAGCATCGCCTAACAACGCTTCAAGCTCTTCATAACGTTCTTTTTAAGCTATCTAATTTATTGATAATAGAGGGTTTCATTCTTTAACCTTCGAAAGGAAAAATGGAAAGGGAAATAAAAATCGGGGCATTCTAGCACAGAATCGGCAGGGTTGTTGAACTTTACATATACAAAGAAAGGCGCTACTAATGAACATCGCGCCTTCCCAAACGGATTTTAAGCCCTGAATTTGAGACGACTTTCACATACTCTACGTCAATAATTTCAATTCGACCACACCACCCGGTGTCGTAATATTCACCACATCATCCACTTCTTTGCCGACCAATCCTCGCGCAATCGGTGAATTGACGGAAATCAAGCCATTTTTAATATCCGCTTCATCGTCGCCCACGATACGGTAAGTGACTTCCTCATCCGTGTTGGTGTTGACTAAAACTACCGTCGCACCAAAAATCACTTTGCCATTATTCGGCATCTTTGTGACATCAATAATTTGGCATTCGCAAGCTTGTGCTTCAATTTCCTGAATTCGACCTTCACGAAGCCTTGTTGCTCACGGGCGGCATGGTATTCGCATTTTCTTTTAAGTCGCCGTGTTCACGGGCTTCTGCAATGGCTTTAATAATTTCCGGGCGGCGTTCGTTCTTTAAATACTCCAGCTCTTTGCGTAAAAGTTCTGCACCTCGAACCGTCATAGGAATTTGTTGCATATAAGATTTTCCTTAATTTAGATAAGAAAAACCGCGGGATCGCATACGATCCCCAGTATCAATTAATCATGTTGCGAGAAAACTTTACTCTCGTCTGTTTCGCGTACTATTATTGTTCGTCTTACAAAAATAGCAACCACAACTCTGAATTATGTATAAGTTTTCACCACGTCGGATCTTCTCAAAAACCCTTTTATTTCTTACCTTAACCGCCTCCGTACACAGCTTCGCCAATGTTGATTTAAACCCTATCTCAGCAACTTGCCCGAAGGCGCCAATCTGGCATTTATCGCTAAAAACCTGCACTAAGATAAAATTGTCGCTGATTATCACGGGCAAACCTTCATGTTGCCAGCCAGCACAAAAAGTCTTCACCGCGTTAGCTGCAAAACTCGCCCTTTGGCGATTCGTTTCAATTTCAGACCGCACGCAACCAACGGGGACATTCAAAACGGACAATTAAACGGCGATTTAATCGTCCGTTTCACCGGCGATCCGATTTAACCAGTGGACAACTTTTTAATTTATTATCAGAACTGAAAAAGCAAAATATCAGTAAAAATCACCGGCAATCTCATTTTTGGATACCTCCATTCACCAGCCATCGATCGCGGTTCAGGCTGGATTTGGAACCGATTTAACCATGTGTTTTTAATGCCCTCACCGGCGGCGGTAAGCATTGATAATAACTGCTTTTATGTGAGATATTGACGCCAAACCAATCGCCAGGCGAATCAGTGAAATTTAACGTACCGTCACAATATCCCATCCAAGTGTTCGGGCAAGTTTATGTGGCAGACAAAGACGAAGCACCTATTGCCAGTTAGATGCCTTAGTGCATGACAACAATCGCTATCAAGTAAAGGCTGTTTAGCGCGCCAAGCCAAAACCTTTCGGGTTAAGTTTTGCCGTGCAAGATCCTAATGCCTTTGCCGCCGCAATTATTCAACGTCGGCTCAAACGTCTTAACATTGAATTTAACGGACAAGTACAACAACCCTATCGCCAACAACAAGGGCAGTAGTAGCGCAACATTTCTCCAAGCCGTTGCCGATCTCATCAAAAATGATGAAAAATCCGACAAACCAAATCGCCGATGCCTTATTCCGACGATTGCCTATCAGCAATACAAACGCCCGGCGTCTTTTCCAGCTAGGGCACATTAGCTATGAAAAAGCGTGTTATCTCAAGTAGGCATTAAATTCGGTAACAGCATTATCGCCGACGGTTCAGGCTTATCCCGTCACAACCTCATCGCACCACAAACGATGTTACGGGTGTTGATTACATTGCGAAAAACGAAGAAACGTTGCATCTGTTGAGACAGCTTCCCTGTCTGCCGGTGTGGACGGCACATTAAGCGGACGTGGCTCTTTAATCAATCGCCATTAGTCGAAAAACGTCATCGCCGAAAACCGGCGCACTGAAAGGTGTTTATAATCTGGCGGGTTATCTCACCAACGCGCGCGGTGAAAAATCGCCTTCGTTCAATTTATCAACGGCTGCTCCACCGGCGATCTTGAAAAGCAAAACCAAACGCGCCCCTTTGGTACAATTTGAAAGCGGCCTGTATAACGCCCTATATCAAGATTGATGTTGCCAAATCGAAGCAAGAAAACATCGCAAAGAATCCACCGCACTTATCACCGTATTTGGTGCGGTGAGATCATCACCAATCGTTTACGTTGGGGGGAAATGGTAGAATGCGCCACGGTTTTGCAATAGAGCGAAAACAATTTAAAACCAATAGGGTTATTATGAATTTACAAGAATATAAAAATTTTTGAGAGAACAAGCTCGTATTACTGATAGAAACATGGAACCCTACTGAACCCCTAACTGAAGCAAATTCAATTAGAAATTGATAGATATATAAAGTCTGGTATAAATGTCGGCATATTGCAACAAATTATTACATCAATATATGGTCCAATTGGTTATGTTATATTTGAAAGTGTAGATAATAGTGACTTGAACGCCTTACTAGCATTAGTAACTGCAAAACTCTCCGAAGAAATGATAGGGTTTGAAAAAGAATTAGACGCCCTATAGACAATATATGGATAAGGTAGAAAAAGTTTCGCAAGGATCAAACTTTAGATAACTTACTTGATTGTATGCGAGCAGGGAATCAGTATTTTAATTTTGCTGAGAAATCTGTAGCTAAAAGCTAAATTAGATGGTATCCATAATGATGGACTTGCTTGACGAGTTTAGCTGACTCATGTTACGTAATTCCTTGATTCATACATTAAGCATTTAGTCTTTATAAAATCAAAAGAAAGTCTGCTTAATTCTGCATATGACCACTATTCATTGCTAATAACATAACGAGTGGTAAAGGAATATTTATCTAAAGAAAAAGTTGAAAGTCTTAGAAAACTATTTATAGAACATAATTTATCAACAGAAGGATTTGATGTGAAAGCTCCTAAGGACAAAAATAATGCCATGAGTTCCTCTTTGGATTGGAGGAGTTTTTCTTGCAATTCCTATAATTGCTCTATTTTTTATCCCAGAACCAAGCATATATCAATTTTTGCATTTCGGATTTGTTTTCTGTTTTAGGTATGTGCAGGAATTGCTTCACATATTCCAGGATGGTTAAATATTAATATCAATAACTGGGTAAAAGCAGGTGGTGCTATAGCAATTTTTGTTCTTCTTTGGTTCTTTTAATCCACCAACGCTCATTACTAGGAACAAACTAATTTTTACAAACAGAGAAAACAAAAATGACCAACATCCACAATCACAAAATCCTCATCCTCGACTTTGGTTCTCAATACACCCAACTTATCGCCCGCCGTGCGTGAAATTGGCGTATATTGTTTGGGCCCGGTCGGGATGTGACGGAACAACAAATCCGTGATTTCAACCCAACAGGCATCATCCTTTCCGGCGGCGGAAAGCACCACGGACAGCCCGCGTGCCCCGGAATATGTTTTAACGCGGGTGTACCGGTGCTGAGCATTTGCTACGGCATGCAAACCATGGCAATGCAACCTGGCGGTTTAACCGAAACCTGATCACCGCGGTTCGGCTATGCTTCGTTTTAATGGAAAAATGCCACGCACTCGCCGATCTCAATGACGGCGAGCAACAAATTGGATATGTGGATGGTCATGGCGATAAAGTCACCCGCTTGCCACAAAATTTCCAAGTGACCGGTACAACACCAACTTGTCCGATTGCCGCAATGTCTGATGAAAACCGCCATTTCTACGGCGTGCAATTTCACCTGAAGTCACACACACTAAAAAGGCTTGGAATTATTAACCAATTTCGTGGTGAACATTTGCGGTTGCGAAACCAAATGGACTGCCGAAAACATCATTGAAGACGCCGTTGCCCGCATTAAAGAGCAAGTAGGTGATGACGAAGTGATTTTAGGCTTATCCGGTGGCGTGGATTCCTCTGTAGTTGCGTTGTTATTACATCGCGCCATCGGCAAAAACTTACACTGCGTGTTTTGTCGATAACGGCTTATTGCGTTTTAAATGAAGGCGATCAAGTCATGGAAATGTTCGGCAATAAATTCGGTTTGAACATCACACGTGTCGATGCAGAAAGTCGTTTCTTAGGCGAACTTGCCGGCGTATCGGATCCGGAAGCAAAACGTAAAATTATCGGTAAAGTGTTCGTAGATGTTTTTGATGATGAGTCGAAAAAACTTACCAACGTCAAATGGTTGGCACAAGGCACCATTTACCCTGACGTGATCGAGTCTGCTGCGAGCAAAACAGGCAAAGCCCACGTCATTAAATCCCACCACAACGTAGGCGGCTTGCCGGATTATGAAACTGGCCAGTCGAACCATTACGTGAATTGTTCAAAGATGAAGTGCGTAAAATCGGTCTAGCTTTAGGTTTACCGGCTGAAATGATCAATCGCCACCCATTCCCAGGCCCGGGTTTAGGCGTGCGTGTACTCGGCGAAGTGAAAAAAGAATACTGCGATTTATTACGTCGTGCGGATGCCATCTTTATCGAAGTACACAACAGCGGTTGGTATGACCAGCCAAGCCTTCAGCGTATTCTTACCGGTGAAATCTGTCGGTGTGATGGGTGACGGACGTAAATAGACTGGGTGATTTCCTTGCGCGCTGTAAAACCATTGATTTTATGACCGCACATTGGGCTCACTGACCTTATGATTTACTCGGCAAAGTCTCCAACCGTATCATCAACGAAGTGAACGGCATTTCTCGCGTCGTGTATGATATTGGCGGAAAACCTCCGCAACGATAGAGTGTCACCTGCATTTTCAAATTTAAACGACGTAACCCTGAGAAATCAGGGTTACTTTTTAATGAGAGAGAGATTCTCTCATCGAACAAAAGACAGACAACAATGATCTTGCCTACAAGAAATCATTAACCGAACACGTTTTCCAAGTGAGTTTGGTAGTCTGCCAAATATTTTTCCACCTGTGGATTTTTAATCACATCAGTACATAAAAATGTCAGGCAGACTCATACAAGGAATTCATTGAGTTTATGGAAATGCTATATGCGCATCTATACCTTTGCCTTCGATCCTTCATAGATTAAATGCTTCAAGTGGTGCATTCCAAGTGAGCGAAAAGCATATGTTTTTGCCCTGTAACAAGCCTCCAGTGCCATAGCCCTCAGTTGGGTTGACGATGGCGACCGTCACTGATAGAGTTTGCCATGTCCACTGGTCAATACTTCATCGATATATTTTTTCCACTGTCCATGGCTCATGCATCCACCAACCGAGGCATCTGCCGTCACGGCATCCATCAGACAAATTTTTCGCTTCCGTTTCAATATCATATCCAGCATCAATCACCGTTTCTTTGACATGATGCCCCAGCGCAGTTAATACCTCTTTCGCCTTTTGATTTGAGCGTATGATTCAACTTGCCGTGAATGACCAAAATCTTTTTCCACCGTCTAATAACAAAATTTTCATTTTCCTCTAAAATACAAATGATGTCTAAAAGGAACGCTATATGCCCCTTTTTACTGTATTTAAAAGCACAAAATCACAAAACACTTTTGCCATAAACACTGACATCAAACGATCACTTGCATCCAGCGCGTTGTACGAATAATAAGCATGAATAAAAGGTTTTATTCACAAAAGTTCAGTGGTTTAATGGGTATTTTATGCATTTAATAAATTTAGTGGGGTATATTTTTCATTCATCAAAAGACACACACCGCGATCACAACGTAGCGTGCAACTTGTTTGCACGAATACGTTAATGAAAATAATTTAGTTTAGTACGGTGGTTTTGGTGGGTATTTTTATGCGTTTAATAAATTTGGTAGGTTATGTTTCGTACTACAGATACTCTAGCACGAATAAAAAGGCGTTAATGAAACAATTTGGCTTAAAAAGTGAGGTGGTTTTGGTGAGCGTTTTTATGCTTTTTAATGAATTGGGTGAATTATATTTCGTGCATCAAGATGCGCTCACGCTAAAATCATGAATTACGCATCGAGGTTAATGTTTTAATCATTCGTGCAACAAGTTGCACGCTACGAGGTAAATAATCCTCCTATATGTTGAATTTTGGTTGTCAGCCTTGTTCATTATATAGCGAGGATTTTTCTGTTCATCGCTTAAGCTATTTGGCTCCATCGCATAGCGTATGGTTTTTATAACCAGACTTTGGCTGGCTATAATAAAAACTCGCATTTTGCGAGCTTTCTTGAATGATGATTTATTTTTATGATGACGTTTTTACACGTTCTTTTTCTCGTGCTATTTGGGCTGAATCATCTATAATGTTTTATTTGTTTGGTTGATTACTATAACTAAGCGAGATAACAAAAATACAGCAAACACCCCAGCGAGAATATAAGTAAAATCAACTGCAAATAAAAAGGAATAATGTTCCTAATGCAATAAGCAGTATAGCATTTTGCTGTAAATTGAATGACAATCACAACATACTTACCATCTTCTATAAGTTGAAAGTAACTGTTTTTTCCTGTGGGTAATTCAACCGATAAATTTAACACACCACCCATGTGCTTCAATGTAACGTTTAACTGATGATAATTTAATGTCATTGCCACGTTTTTCAAGGGCAACAACTGAAGGCTGAGAAAATACTTAATGCTTCTGCTATTTGCTTTTTGTAAGCTCTAATTCTTCACGAATACGGTAAGTTGTAACTCCATTCGCATATCGTCTGCCATAGCTTTCACTTTTGCTTGCTTTTCAGCTGGAAGATTATTCATCAGATCTTTAAATTTCACGCTCATTTTCTTGCTCCTTAGTTAATTCAGAAGGTAATCATCATAGGTTTTGTTCCGCTAGAAATCATCTCTTTGTAAAAGAGCTTTTCTTTCTTGCCCTTTCTTATCTCCGCCACACAAAACAATCGCTTGTCTGACAGGATCGAAAATATAAAATAAACGGAATACCGATAATCTGGAGCTGTACTCATAATTCTTTCAAATTGGTATATTTAAGAGCCTTGCAGCGTATCCACTAAGGTCTGTAATTGTGGACCTTCTATTGATAACTAATTCCAACGCTGCATAGATTTTTAATACGTCATCTTCTGCCAGCGTTTTAACCAATTCAAAAGTGGGTCTTGCAAAATGACTTCCCATTCTTGTTTCATACAGCTATTACCTTTCTTATTATTTATATAGATTTTAATCTATATAAAATACAGAAAACAATAGATAATTTAACGATTTGTTAAATAAAAAGGCTCTACAAAATTGAGATCAGTAGAGCCGTTATCTTATATGAACATGTCCAGTTGTTTCTCTTTAATTATCCTATCCTGCACACGCTTAACAATCTTCCTCAAAGCATTCTCAGTCCGATTATAACGACTTAAGTTCGCCCCAATTTCGACCGTTAAAAACTGTTATAAATATCCAAGTCGCGCTGGGCAATCTTATATCTGTAATCTTTAGGAAAGCATATAACTTGCAGCATATTCTTCGCTTAGTAAGTACGAGGACAATATAGTGTACAAATTCGAGAGATAATTACTCAGATTACGTCATTAAATTTCACATAGCGTTACATCTAAAAGAGGTTTCATAACCCTCGCTGTAATTGCGTTCAATATATGTCACAACTTAATATTCCATTTATTGCACGCAGCATCAGTAGCGTGCAACTTGTTACAGAGATAAAAGGGCGTTAATAAACTAATTTTCTTTGACAAAAGTGCGGTGGTTTTGGTGGGTGTTTTATGCGTTTAATGAATTTGGTGAGTTATATTTTCGTGCATCAAGATGCACGCTACGGTCTCAATGTGGCGTGCAACCTGTTACATAAGTATGGCATGGATAAAAATAACAACATCATGTTTTACATGCTTCGTTGAAGCTTTTATTCCGCCCGTTCATCATCCCCAATAACTTGATGGCAATCTTGTCCAAATACGTCTGCACTTCATTACTCGCCATTCGAGTAATGTCTCCGCTGTGTTGTCTCTCAAAACCTGCCATGGCTTCAATTAATTTATCCAACTGCGACAAGTTTAAGCTTTGCCATCAGCCAGTTGAATTTCGCTCCACTTGGTAATATTCAGTGCATACCAATCTTTTATGGTGAGACTCTCTTCTCCATGCCATTCTTTGATGGTTAAATCGTCTCCTTGTCGGCTGAACCATAACTCGTCCGGGCGGTTGATATGTTCGAACAAGATGCGGTCTTGTTTGCCACTTTGATAGGTGTCATATTCACTGATAACGTCTTGTCCGTGACCTTTGGCAAAAATATAGGTGTCTGCGCCATAGCTGCCGTCAAGCACGTCGTTGCCTTTGCCGCCGATTAAGGTGTCGTCACCGTCATGGGCATAAATCCGGTCATGCCATCACCTCATGAATCACCGCCTTGCTGTCCCCAATCTTGAATTTCATCGTCACCATCGTTCCCATTAATGGTATGCCAATCGTTTTGAGTTCAGCCAAGCTTAATGTGCGGTCGGCAAATTGAAATTTTCGATTTGATAGTAATCGTCATAGTAAAAATTCCGGATAGTAATTCGATCGTTGCCGTGGTAGCCGAACAGGATTAAGTCATCATTTCACGAGGAAGCGCACATCAATTGTAATTCACGTCGGTGAAACGTAGCGTATCTTGTTTGCCACTTTGATAGGTGTCATATTCACTGATAACGTCTTGTCCGTGGCCTTTGGCAAAAATATAGGTGTCTGCGCACCGTAGCTGCCGTCAAGCACGTCGTTGCCTTTGCCTCCGGTGAAAAACGAGACTTCGTTTTCATCATGTGCATCGGTTAATTCGTCATCTCCCTCCGTACCGACAAAATTAATGCCCTCTCGGCGCATATCTTCTAAACTTAATGTGCGGTCGGCAAATTGGAAATTTTCGATTTGATAGTAATCGTTGTTGTAAAAATTCTGGATAGTAATTTGATCATTGCCGTGGTAACCGAACAGGATTAAGTCATTATTTTCACGACGGAAGCGCACATCGTTGTAATTCCATCGGTGAAACGTCAGCGTATCTTGTTTGCCACTTTTGATGGGTGTCATATTCACTGATAACACATCTTGTCGTGGCCTTTGGCAAAAATATGGTGTCTGCACCGTAACTACCGTCAAAGCAAGTCATTGCCTTTGCCGCCGATTAAGGTGTCGTCACCGTCATGGGCATAAATTCGGTCATTGCCATCACCTCCATGAATCACCGCATTGCTGTCCCAATCTTGAATTTCATCGTCACCATCCGTTCCCATTAATGGTATGCCAATCGTTTTGAGTTCAGCCAAGCTTAATGTGCGGTCGGCAAATTGGAAATTTTTCGATTTGATAGTAATCGTTAGGTAATTCTGGATAGTAATTTTGATCATTGCCGTGGTAACCGAACAGGATTAAGTCATCATTTTCACGACGGAAGCGCACATCGTTGTAATTCACGTCGGTGAAACGTAGCGTATCTTGTTTGCCACTTTGATAGGTGTCATATTCGCTGATAACGTCTTGTCCGTGACCTTTGGCAAAAATATAGGTGTCTGCGCCGTAGCTGCCGTCAAGCACGTCGTTGCCTTTGCCGCCGATTAGGGTGTCGTCACCGTCATGGGCATAAATCCGGTCATTGCCATCACCACCATGAATCACCGCATTGCTGTCCCAATCTTGAATTTCATCGTCACCATGCGTTCCCATTAATGGTATGCCAATCGTTTTGAGTTCAGCCAAGCTTAATGTGCGGTCGGCAAATTGGAAATTTTCGATTTGATAGTAATCGTCATAGTAAAATTCCGGATAGTAATTCGATCGTTGCCGTGGTAGCCGAACAGGATTAAGTCATCATTTTCACGACGGAAGCGCACATCGTTGTAATTCACGTCGGTGAAACGTAGCGTATCTTGTTTGCCGCTTTGATAGGTGTCGTATTCGGTGACGTCTTGTCCGTGGCCTTTGGCAAAAATATAGAGTGTCTGCGCCATAACTGCCGTCGAGACGTCGTTGCCTTTGCCTCCGGTGAAAAACGAGACTTCGTTTTCATCATGTGCATCGGTTAATTCGTCATCTCCCTCCGTACCGACAAAACTAATGCCCTCTCGGCGCATATCTTCTAAACTTAATATTGCGGTCAACAAATTGGAAATTTTTCAATTTGATAGTAATCGTTGTTGTAAAATTCTGGATAGTAATTCGATCGTTGCCGTGGTAGCCGAACAGGATTAAGTCATCATTTTCACGACGGAAGCGCACATCGTTGTAATTCACGTCGGTGAAACGTAGTGTGTCTTGTTTGCCGCTTTGATAGGGTGTCATATTCACTGATAACATCTTGTCCGTGGCCTTTGGCAAAAATATGAGTGTCTGCGCCATAACTACCGTCAAGCACGTCATTGCCTTTGCCACCGATGAAGGTGTCATCACCATCCTCACCTTTCACTGTGCTACTTTCATCTGCCAGCTGTGAATACGTCATCGCCGCATCCAGTGCCCTCGCTGCCAAAACGAAAAACCGATATCGGTTAATACACGTTTTAACGTGGCTTGATTGTCTCTCTGCCAATCGGCATAAATGCCCTGTTCCTTAGCATAGGCAGTATAGCGTTGCAATAACAGCAACCCCTCCGCCCAGGCGCGAGGTTGTGGGAGCAGAGATAAAAACTCCGCTAAATCCGTTAATGCCGCTTCCGGTGGTGGCTTGAATTTAGCGTCGAAAAGTGCTGAGTGAAGGTTTTTCTGCCGTTTTCGGTGTCATCGCGTGCGAGTAGCTGGCAAGACGCTCAAAATATGGTGCAAGCCTTGTTTGAGGAAAGTAAACTGCGATAAGCCAGTTCAAGTGTTTGCTCATACATACGATTGACTTTGTCTGTGATGTAATCTATGTCTCCATCTGTTGTGTAATACAATTGCTGAATATTGAGATGGTATAACGTGTTTAATGTGGCAATTTTATGTTTATTTGCCTCAAAACGTTGCGTACCGCCGGGTCATGTTTAGCTTGGCGGATGCTCTCTAGCTCTTGTGGCGTCACACGGAGTGAATATCGTCATTTTGTGGACAAACTATCAGAATGGCAGCCTTCGCTCCCGCCCGTCGATGCAGAATACTCCGTCGTTTTGTGCAGGTGCGCTTGCCGTAAGTTTTAGTAACAACTTTACCGGTTTTCGCCCAAGCTTCAGTAGCTCCGGTAGTGCTTGCTGTTCGGCTTTTGTGGTTACGTGCGATAACGACGCAATAACTCCGGCAAGTTTCCGGTGATTAATGTTGCAGCTTCACGTCGATCCCGTACATTACCAACGCCTTGTAAATTAATTGCGGCTTTTTGTTGCTTCCGTAAGCGTCAGCTTGTCAATAAATTGACTGTAAAAGGGCACGTAAGCAAAGTTGATGTCGCCCATGGCGTGGCGGTGTATCCTTCCTCGGTTTCATATTGCCCTAAATACGTCAGATGATTACCTCCCTGCCATTGGTCTTGTGCTTCAAAATGCGTGTATAACGCGCATATTCAACTGACTAGGGTAAAAGCTCTTCCGGACTGCTTTTGTCCGTCTTCGTTTTAAATCTCGCCATACCTTTAAACGGCCAAATTGCTCATCTAGGGCATCCACTTTACCGTCATGGTTACTATCTAAACTAGAGAGGGCTGCAAAGCCGTGCAGGGGGTGTTGATGCAAAACGTTCGCTAAAGGAGTTCACCTTGCGGATCGTTGATCCATCGTTGTTGCGGTCATAGACTAAAAATCCGTCTGTCCGATTTTAACCAACCTTACGTCGCTGTTCGGATGCCGTCACCGTCAGCGGTCAGATGTCGGCACCTCGATGACCATCCCGCTTTAGGCGTCTCTAATCCGTCTGCGTCTAAATCCAGCACAAGCGGATCATACAGTTCATAGTGCCGTCCGCCTTGGTTTGGAGAAGGTTGTTTTGGGCTGGGGAAGATCTGTCCGGGTTACCACCATGATTGCGATTGCCGTTTCGCTGTGACTGTTGTCGCTTCCACTGCTATTTCCACTGCCGCTGTCCATATCTGTCTGGCCTCGCACACCCGCCTGGTGATTACCGCCCCATCCCCCTCCGCTATTTTGTCTCGCTTGATTACGGTAAATTGTGAATACGTGCCATCGCCACACTTCGACATCCGTCCGTCCGATATTGAGCATGCCGTTGATAAAGTTATTGATGACTACTTTATGCCCCCGTATCCGCTTCCGTAATCGTTAAGCGCTTTGCTGTCATTACACGAGATTGTAGCTGCTATTCCAATGAAATTTTGAAACATAAAAGGTTTAAATGCCGTTTTACCTATTTCTTTCACATCCACCATTCTTGGTTGTTCAACATCAAAATAATATATCACACCTTCCCTGCGCTATCTTTTAACGTGAAAAGAGGCATTGAGCCAGTTGCCATCGTCAACTTTCTCCACCGGACAATTTATTGGTTCCTGCATTTGGAGTTCTCGTTACCAAAATCAAAATGGCGATAATAAAATCGTTGCGCATGTTACCTCCACCCCGGAGGAATCCCTTGCGGATTAATATCATTTTCTTTCTTCAGTCCTCCGCTGTTTTCATTTGATAATCTTTGCGTAAAAATGAATTTCTACTCCATCGAATCAATAATCACGTCGTTATCACCGTATAATATGTGTCCTTTTTACCCTTTACCACCGTTCAAATGTCATTCCCTGCGCCACCGTTAAAGTGTCATTATTTCCCAGCTGCTTGATTCATTTGAAGGAAGAGGAGGAGGAAGAAGGAAAGAGGAGGAGGAAGTAGAAAAAGTGCGGTTGTTATCCACCAGTATATCCTATTGAAAACGTAGAACTTGAAGAAGATGAAGACGCTGAATCCGTTGTGTAATCACCATACAACGTCATTGCCTCTACCGCCATAAGTACATCATCACCACCTTTGCCTGTGAGGGTATCGTTGCCGTCTCCGCCATGAATTTCATCTGAGTTTGCCATCGTAGCCGGTGATTTTGTAGTTTAATTTTAAGATCATATAAATAACTAAAATTACTATCTGAGTATAGGAAAAATTAAATGTCGGTTTTCAACTACAGAATAAGTTTACTACCTTCTACTTCCAATCGCGCCATCTTTAGATAGCTCGTAAATTAAATTATTAATGCAGATCCTGGAATTGTGAGGCTGTTTGAAACATCACTTTGATTATAACCAATAATATTAAGTGCTTTAAAAAACAAAAAGTTACACAATTATGTAAAAAACATTATATATGTGGCATCATCATAATATTTATATTGATGGAATGGCTCCTCTTCCTTACAAATTTTAATAACATTATATTGAGTTTCATTAATTTGAATAACTTATACTAGAAACTCCAACTGGATTATATCAACATCATCTCTTTGGTAACCTGCCGGGTTGAGTAAACCACCCCTCGGAAATCTTCCTGATGATTTTCATTACTACCATCTTTTCTAGTGAAACCAAAACTATATGATGATTCATTAGTATTTTTTTTGAATAACATATAAATATATTATTAAAGAGAAGACCCTTTTTCCATCCTCATATACATACTCAGTTTCTCTCTTAGCAAATTTAAAGGTTACCACGTATATTTATTTTCAAGCATAAAAGTCCTTATTTCTTAGAATTATTTTCAGTCCAAATAAATTTTCACTTTAGGATCTCAGTTTTAATGATATTGAGTTATTACCTCAACAGTATAGGAAACCCTTTCTTAAATCCATAACAATCATGACCCCACCACTTAGAATAATGAGAGTACTACACTACCTGATTCTTGTAAAAATCGATTTAGGAATATTTTTATTCTTATAAACTATTACATTACTCTTCTGGTATATTTTTACTTCAAGTGAGGCATATCTCATACCAATAAGAGCCTCAACCTCCTCTTTTACCTTTCTGAGAGATATTCTAGACACTTCTTTTCATAGACACCTTGTTCTGAAAGAAAATTGAGAAACCTCAACGCAAATGATCCGCAATAAAGATACTTTTGGCACAATCGAAAACTACTTTGCTTGGTGTTGTAATATCCAATAACATGAGATCGTATAGAATTTCTCTTCTAAATTTCCAAAGCAAAGGAGCAATATTTATTTTTATAGCAAGAATATCCAATTGCCATTGTAAGAATAATGGATATTAGCCATTTAACTCTCTCTCATATCTATACCATAAGATATATAAAATATTTCGCATTATATAAAATAACAGAAAAGAGTCAATACAAAGAAACCAAAACCGTGATCCTAATCACAACGTGGCGTGCAAACCATGTTGTACGAATAAAAGGGCAGTTAATGAAATAATTTAGTTTAAAAAGTGCGGTAGGTTTTGGTGGGTATTTTTATGTGCGTTTAATGAGATTTTGCTGAATTATATTTTCGTGCATCAAGATGCACGCTACGGTCTCAATGTAGCGTGCAACTTGTAGAGCGTTAAATCATGGCATGGATAAATATAACAACATCATGTTTTACGCGCTTCGTTGAGGCTTTTATTCCACGCCCGATTTACTGTATCCCCACTAACTTGACTCGGCAATCTTGTCCAAATACGTCTGCACTTCATTATTCGGCATTTCGAGTAATGTCTCCGCTGTGTTCTCTCTCAAAACCTGCCATAGCTTCAATTAATTTCTCCAACTGCGATAAATTTAAGCTTTTGCCATCAGCCAGTTGAATTTGCTCCACTTGGTAATATTTCTATATGTATACCAATCTTTTATGGTGAGACTCTCTTCTCCATGCCATTCTTTCGATGGTTAGCAATCGTCTCCCTTGTCGTGGCTGAACCATAACTCGTCCGGACTGTTGATATATGCTCGAACAAGATGCGGTCTTGTTTGCCACTTTGATAGGTGTCATATTCGGTGATAACATCTTGTCCGTGGCCTTTGGCAAAATATGGGTGTCTGCGCTGTAGCGCTGCGTCAAGTTACTGTCGCTGCTCTTTGCCGCCGATTAAGGTGTCGTCACCGTCATGTGGCATAAATCCGGTCGTGCCATCACCACCATGAATCACCGCATTGCTGTCCCAATCTTGAATTTCATCGTCTGCCATGCGTTCCCATTAATGGTATGCCGCCAATCTCGTTTTGAGTTCAGCCAAGCTTAATGCGCGGTCGCAAATTGGAAATTTTCGATTTGATAGTACTCGTCTTAGTAAAATTCCGGATAGTAATTCGATCGTTGCCGTGGTAGCCGAACAGGATTAAGTCATCATTTTCACGACGAAGCGCACATCGTTGTAATTCACGTCGGTGAAACGTAGCGCATCTTTGTTTGCCGCTTTTGATAGGTGTCATATTCACTGATAACGTCTTGTCCGTGGCCTTTGGCAAAATATGAGGTATCCGGCACCGTAGTGCTGCCGTCAAGAACTTGCGTCGTTGCCTTTGCCTCCGGTGTGAAAAACGAGACTTCGTTTTCATCATGTGCATCGTTTAATTCGTCATCTCCTCCGTACCGACAAAATTAATGCCCTCTCGGCGCATATCTTCTAAACTTAATGCGCGGGTCGGCAAACTGGAAATTTTCGATCTGATAGTAATCGTCGTTGTAAAAATTCCTGGACAGTAATTTGATCGCCGCCATGGTAACCGAACAGTGATTAGGTCCATTATTTTCACGACGGAAGCGCACATCGTTGTAATTCACGTCGGTGGTAATAGCGTGGCATCTTGTTTGCCACTTTGATAGGTGTCATATCTCGGTGATAACGTCTTGTCCGTGACCTCATGGCAAAATATAGGTGTCTGCGCCAGTAGCTGCCGTCAAGCACGTCATTGCCTTTTGCCGCCGATTAAGGTGTCGTCACCGTCACCGCGCGTATAATCCGGTCATTGCCATCACCACCATGCAGATCACCGCATTGTTGCTGTCCCAATCTTGCAGTTTCATCGTCACCATCCGTTCCTACTATTGGCATGCCAATCATTTTGAGTTCAGTCAAGCTAATGTGCGGTCAGCAAATTTGGAAAATTTTCGATTGATAGTAATCGTCATAATAAAAATTCCGGATAGTAATTCGATCATTGCCGTGGTAACCGAACATTGGTGATTAAGTCATTATTTTCACGACGGAAGCGCACATCGTTGGTAGTTTCACGTCGGTGAAACGTAGCGTATCCTGTTTGCCACTTCTGATAGTGCCGTATCTTCGCGTGATGTCATCTTGTCCGTGACCTTTGGCATAGCAGGTGCGTTCCGCGCCGTAGCTGCCGTCAAGCACGTCGCCGCCTTTGCCGCCGATTAAGGTGTCGTCACCGTCATGGGCATAAATCCGGTCATTGCCATCACTCACCACAGAATCTGCATTGCTGTCCCAATCTTGAATTTCATCGTCACCATGCGTTCCATGGCCAATGGTGTATGCCAATCGTTTTGAGTTCAGTCGCTTAATGTGCGCGGTCGGCAAACTGGAAATTTTCGATTTGATAGTAATCGTCATAGTAAAAATTCCGGATAGTAATCTCGATCGTTGCCGTGGTAGCCGAACAGGATTAGCTTCATCATTTCTCACGACGGAAGCGCACATCGTTGTAATCACGTCGGTGAAACGTAGCGTGTCTTGTCTGCCACTTTGATAGGTGTCATATTCACTGATAACGTCTTGTCCGTGGCCTTGGCAAAAATATAGGTGTCTGCGCCTAATTTCCCTTCTAGAGTATCTCTTTCCACGTGAGAGCACAAACACATCATCCCACGATCACTACCACTAAAATATCATTGGTGGAAGTAATTGTAATAACATTGGAATGAATTAAAGATGCGACTTCTTTATTATTTGAGGATAGATATTCTAAATTTTTATTTACCACTTGAAGATAATTAAGATTATATGCAAATTATTAACTATGAGAAAGTATGCGATTAGCCTCAATAAAATTATTTGCTTTTATTAATTCAGTAACTTTATTATTAAATCTACTCAATCAAACTCTAACTCCCCACTGTTTTTATTAATTAAAAACTATCCATGGAAAATACTTCTTTATATATTGTTTTTGATTCTATTTTGCGCAAGTGCTATAATCTATAAACTTCTGAAATTCAGCTCCACTACTGCAGCAGAATTTCTATTAGGATTTGGCCCATTTCCTTTGTTGTCTAAATTCCTGCCAGTTAATAATTCCAATACAGCGAGTTTTCTTGCATCAAAATATCCACCTCGACTATCAGACGCAAGTTGTGCAACAACAGCCCATTCATAAACCAATTCATTAATTGTGGGTAAGATCTCATCTTCTAAATTAGGAGTCAGTATATTCTTGAATTACATGTTTTAAGATCTTATCTCCATTGCAGAAATGTAAGTCTAATAAATTACCAAAAGGCATAACATTCGGCATGGATTTTATTTCATCACTAATAGTAATTTCTTCCTCGAGAATAAGCTTTGCTGTATTCACATCAAACCATACATCAGCAATTTCAGACTTTCTTCCATCTTTCCAAGAGCTGAGGAACGTTGACGATGATGATTTCCACTCATCGATATGACTGCAGTATTATATGACAAATTGACACTTTTAATGCCAGACTCAGATAATTTAGCTAACTCTCCGCTTCCGAAATTCCATTTCCTTGATTACGATCAAACCATAATTGTATAACTTTAAACCATGCTTCATCTCATCATCAAAGATATTATCTTGCTACTATCACAATTCCGCTCAACGCAGCAAAGCATTTTTCCGCTTTTTCGCAGAAGATAAGCGTGTATGATTTCCAAGCAATTCATTGCAGAGTCAATCACACCATTATTATCTCTATCCCAAACTAAGAAAGCATCACCTTTATCACCGCCCACCCTGTACTTTCTGCAAATAAATTATTATCCAAATCAAAGAAAACATTTTGTGTGATTGTTAGTTTTACTGCACTAAGCCATCCATATCAATAATTAATGGACAAGATGCATTTTCTCCTGGCTTCATATCAGGGCTGCACTACGAGGAATAAGATCACCAGGGTATATGGGAGGATTAACACAGCCATCACTTCCTTTATATTTCATTGCATCATATAGTGTAACAGCCAGTCCACTTACTGCAAAACCGCCATTGCAGGCGTTATACCAAAAGCAAACCTGCAACCCTCCCAAAATAGCAAAGAGATCACTCGCGGTTAATTTCCTGCTCCTACCAACACCAATCGCCGCTCCTGCTGTCGTCGTATATATTACCACCTATTCTTCCCTGAGTGTAGATTTCCACTAAAAGAACCACCTATAAAACTTACAAGTGAAGATCCACTAGAATTCGCAACAGAAATACTATCGCGCTCTTTACAACTTCCTACGATTCTCCTGTCTTAACAACCCCTTTAGGAGCACCTATATTTCCCAGGAATTCTTGCACTACTGCCTCTTTCATAAGTTTCCTCAATCTACTAAGTAGATAGTTATAGTATGACATCAATAAAACCTAAGTTTTAACATTAACATCTAGCTAATAAAAATCCCAAAATAATTTTATTTAAACTTTGTGATAAAGAATCACATTTATTTTATAATTCTTTGCAATAGATACCTAATAGTAAACTTACCATTGCATAAGATATACTCTTTACTTGTTATACTTTAATGATACTCAAATACTATTTCTAAAATATCTTTAGTAGATATAGGTCTACTAGACATAGCAAAAATTACTCAAATTTTAAAATTTCAATTAAAATGTGATCAGTATCACATAATATAGTATTCTCTAAATACTTACTTTGAAGCGATGTAATAAGCAAAGAAATTATATTGTCTAGTTTTTAATATTATCTACACATATGAAAGGCACATCTGCATTAAAAGACGTTGCTTTACGCTTTAGTTTTACTAGCTCGGTTTCATGGTATCGCTGTTAATCTATGGATATTCAGCATCAATTTGATCCTCAAGGGACAGGATTGGATGTAATTAATTGGCAACGTGCGGCTAAATCTCTTGGACTAAAAAGTGCGGTTAATTCATAAAAGAGATTTCTCGCTTGCCATTTTGTTTCATTACCTGTTAGTTTGGGATGATAGAAAATAAAACATTTTATTCTTGACGGTATAGATAAAAACAAGATAAATACCTTATTCATGATTTAGAAATAGAACAACCTAAAACATTATCTCCCAGCAAGAATTCAAACAGCGTTACTCTGGACAGATTATTGTTGTTGCTCTCGAGCTTCTGTTTTAGGTCGCATTTATCTAAATTGATTTCGCTGGTTTATTCCTGCTATTATTAAATATCGCCATATTTTTATTGAAGTTATTATCGTTTCATTAGTTCTTCTAATTACTCGCGCTCATTACCTCTCTTTTTCCAAGTTGTTATGGATAAAGTATTGGTCCATCAGGGCTTCAATACATTAAATGTTATTGCTATTGCACTTTTTATCATTGTTATTTTCGAGATTATATTAGGTGGATTGCGAACTATATCCCATACAACAAGTAGGATGGATGTAGAATTAGGCGATAATCTATTTCGACATCTATTAAAATTACCATTGGCCTATTTTGAAAATCGACGTATAGGAGAAACTGATTGCTAGAGTTCGTGAATTAGAACAAATACGAAATTTTCTCACAGGTCAGGCATTAACTTCTTTATTAGACTTATGCTTTTCTATTTCTTCTAACAGTAATGTGGTTTTTATAGTAGTACATTGACAATCGTCGTACTCTGCTCTATTCCTTTGTTATATTGCTTGGTCTTTAATTATTACGCCTATTTTACGTAAGAAATTAAATGATAAATTTGCACGTAATACAGATAATCAAGCATTTTTAGTAGAATCTATTAGCAATGAATATGATTAAATCTACCGCAGTTTTCTCCACAAATGATAGCACATTGGATAAACAATTGGGCGGTTATGTCAGTGCCAGTTTAGTGTTTCAAAACTGCAGTGATAGGAAGTCAAAGGGTTCAATTAATCCATTAGTGATGGTTATTAATCTTTGGTTAGGTGCTAATTTAGTCATTAGTGGTGATTTAAAAGTATCGGGCAACTTATTGCCTTTAACATGCTTGCTGGACAAAGTTACAGCCACCAGTTATCCGATTAGCTCAGCTTTGGCAAGATTTTCAACAAGTCAGGATTTCCGTAGAACGTTTAGGCGATATTCTTAATGCAATCACAGAAACGCCCAAAAGTCATCTAGCATTACCAGAAATTAAAGGTCCAAATTGATTTTGAGAATATAAGTTTAAATATAAACCTGAAGGGAAATATATTCTGTCAATATATCCTTTTCGATTCATGCAGGAAATATTATCGGAATCGTTGGTCGTTCTGGTTCAGGAAAAGTACAATAACTAAAATTAGTTCAACGTTTATATATTCAAACGTCCGGTCAAATTCGTATTGATGGACAAGATATTTCACTTGCTGATCAATTGGTTACGAAGCAAATTGGTGTGGTATTGCAATAAAATATTTTACTAAATCGCAGTATACGAGATAATATTGCTCATCCGATCCTGGCATGCCTATGGAAAAGTATTGTATGCAGCAAAACTTGCCGGTGCCCGCGATTTTATTATGGAGCTAAGTGAAGGCTATGATACTCTCGTCGGAGAGCAAGGTACTGGTTTTATCAGGGGACAGCGACAACGAATTGCAATAGCATAGAGCATTAGTCAATAATCCTCGTATTCTCATTTTTGATGAGGCAACTCAGCGCTCTTGATTATGAATCTGAGACATATTATTATGAAAAATATGAAGGCAATTTGTAAAAATAGAACAGTAATTATTAGCCTTGCCCATCGCCTTTCAACCGTGCAAATAGCAGATAATATTCTCGTGTTGGATAAAGGTAAAATCGCTGAATTTGGTACATCGGATGAACTGCTCAATCTCTGGGGATTATACTATTATCTTCATCAATTACAGGCACAGCATTGAAAGCATGGGAATTTATTGTGATGGAATATCTTTTCAGTCGATATGTCTCGATATTTTTATAAAGTTTGGAAAAATACGTTCCGAACTAACACCTGCCGTGCTGTAATAAGGATGAGTACGAATCTTTTACCGGCACATTTAGAATTAATAGAAAAGCCTATTTCTCCCCTACCTAAGTGGACGAGTAGAATCATTATACTATTAATTCTCATTACGATTTTTGGTCAATCTTAGGCAAAGTAGATATTGTTTCTGTTGCTAGTGGGAAAATTGGCTTATAGTGGAAAGAGCAAAACAATTCAACCTATTGAAACTGCTATGGTAAAAGATTTTTGTTCAAGAGGACAAAAAGTCGAACAAGGTCAGATATTGCTTGAATTAACCGCATTGGGGGCTAAAGAAGATCAAGAGAAATCACAACAATCTTTACTATACTAGTATTACTGGCTCAAGCAAAGAGCAAGAGCATTGTTAAAGGCCATTGAGCAAGATAAATTACCTGAGCTTATTTTACCAGAAGAAATTCCACAAGATAATAAAGATGTGCTACAGGCACAGCAACTCATTAATGAACAATTTAATACTTATCGCTCACAAAAAGACAGATGGAGGCCCAATTTAATCAAAAACAAGCTCAGTTGAATTCAATTCAAGCACAAATTACAAAAGTATGAAAATCTTTCTAAAGTAGAAACCGAGCGCTTTCAAGGACCTTCAGTCTCTTTTATAAGCTTTAAAGCTATTTCTAAACATGAATACTTTTACACAAGAAATGAAAATTGAATGAAGCCAATAATGAACTAAATTCGCAACTGAAGTCATTTAAAAAGAAATTGAAGCTTCTATTGAGCAAACTCGAGAAGAAAATGATCTGTAGCTATACTTTTAAACGAGAGATGCAAGAAGCCTTACGTCAAAGCAAATGAACAAGTGGAAACCTTAAATTCGAATTAGAAAAACTTCACAGCGCTATGGAACAACAGAAATAAAATCACCTGTGACCGCACAGTGCAGCAACTGAGTATCCATACCATAGGCGGTGTCGTCACTGCAGCACAACCATTAATGGTAGTAGTTCAGGAAGATAAATTAGAAGTCAATGCTCTAATTAGCAACAAGGATGTTGGTTTTGTTCGACTAGGTCAGAAAGTTGTTATTAAATTAGAGGCATTTCCTTATACTCGTTACGGATACATTACCGGCATTGTAAAGTCGATTGGCTTTGATGCTATTGAAAAATGACAAACTCGGACTCGTTTTTCAGCTATTGTAGAAATGGACAAGATTACTTAATATATGAAGATCAAAAAATTAATTTAACAGCAGGTATGAGCGTATCCGCTGAAATAAAAACAGGTACAAGAAGGGTAATTAGTTATTTATTAAGTCCATTACAAAGTACCTTAGATGAAAGTTTGAGAAAGATAATGTACGACTATGTCATTGATTTTTGTAAAATTTTTAACAAAAATAGCTTGCTATTTTAAAACATAAATTAATGAATAGATAATTTTGAATTAGGGATCTATTTAAGAAGTGGCGGAACGGACGGGACTCGAACCCGCGACCCCTGCGTGACAGGCAGGTATTCTAACCAGCTGAACTACCGCTCGCGGAATTAGAATTGAGATAAAAATTGATGGAATGGACGGGACTCGAACCCGCGACCCCCTGCGTGACAGGCAGGTATTCTAACCAGCTGAACTACCACTCGCACAGGTGAGGTGCATAATAATGTTGAAGGATAGCAACGTCAACTCTTTTTGTGTCATCTGTTTGTCTAATCAGTGAACGATTCTTTTACTGCAGGGTTTCCTCTTTTGTGCGGCGATCCCACAGGCAATTTTCTTTGCTGTTAATTAATTTGAGATATTCCAAATGTGGGCTTCCAGTTCTTCTTCGGTCGGTGCGAGCAAGCGTAAATGATGCGAAAAAGCCACCGCACTTTTTACCTGCAGATCCGTTACCGCTTGTTGAATCACGTCCTGTTCGTTTTCATCAAATAAACTGGTTTGCCCGCCGGTCATAGCAAGGTAAACGTCGGCTAAAATTTCAGCATCCAACAACGCGCCGTGCAAGGTACGCTTACTGTTATCAATGCCTAAACGGGAACATAATGCATCCAAATTGTTCTTTTTGCCGGGATACATTTGGCGCGCCATCACTAAGGTGTCGGTAACCGTGCAAATATCATTGGTTTTTATCGGCAAATTCAGCTTTACGAAATTCATAATCCATAAAGCCCACATCGAAGGGCGCATTATGGATCAATAACTCGGCACCTTTGATGTATTCAATAAATTCATTCGCTACTTGGCTAAAATCTGGTTTATCCGCCAACATTTCATCAGTAATGCCGTGAACTTTAATCGCCTCGGATCGACCGGACGATCGGGTTTAATATAAATGAAATTATTGCCGGTATAACGACGGTTAATTAGTTCCACCGCACCGATTTCAACAATGCAGTGGCCTTCATAGTGGGCGCCTAATTGATTCATACCGGTGGTTTCCGTATCCAGTACGATCTGACGATTTTGATGGGTTTGAATACTCATAACTTCACTTTTTATCCGCAAAATTTCGGGTATTATCGCCTCATTTGGTAATAAATTAGTAGTCAATATGCGTAAACAAATCGAAATTTTTACCGACGGATCCTGCCTTGAAACCCGGGCGCCGTGGTATCGGTGTCCTACTTCGCTACAAACAACGAAAAAGCCTCTCAAAAGGTTATTTCCTCACCACCAATAATCGCATGGAATTATTAGCCGTCATCGAAGCGTTAAATAGCCCTCAAAAGAGCCTTGCGACATCCATTTATGACAGCGATAGCCAATACATGAAAAACGGCATCACGCAATGGATTTTCAACTGGAAAAACAATTGGAAAGCCAGTAGTGGCAAACCGGTAAAAACCAAGATTTATGGATAGCACTCAGACCAAGCTATCGCCCGTCATAAGGTTGATTGGCGCTGGGTTAAAGGGACACGCCGGGCACCGTGAAAATGAACTCTGCGACCAGTTGGCAAAACAAGGCGCGGAGAACCCGACATTACATGATGAAGGGTATCAGCCGGAAAACGGAGAGGCTTAAAGTCTCTCCAACTTCGCCAAATGCGCAATCAGCCATTTAATCCCTTTGATTTTGGAACGCGATTTGTAAGCGCAAATTGTCTGCCCCTCCATTGATCACCGTGCCAAAACCAAATTTTTCGTGTTTTACTTGCCCCATTTTCCATTCGCTTTCATTGGCAATCGGTGAAACGCTACCTACTTTTGGCTTGATTCAAGGCGCGTAACTGTGCCGCGTAAACGGATTTCCTGCAAACATTGTTGTGGCAATTCCGAGATAAAACGAGAAGGCAAATGGCGTTCTTCTTTGCCATATAAACGGCGACTTTCTGCATAAGAAATGGTAAGTTTTTGTTTAGCACTTTGAGTAATCCCCACATAAGCCAAACGACGTTCTTCTTCCAAACGCTCCAGCTTCTTCAAAAGAGCGGAAACTTGGGAATAACCTCTTCCACGCCAATCATAAACACTGAGGAAACTCCAAGCCTTTTGCCGAGTGCAGGTCATCATTTCCACACAGGCTTGATGCGGTGCCGCTTGTTCTTCGCCCGCTTCTAATGAGGCGTGCGTCAAGAAAGCTGTAAGCTCTGTCATGTCTTCCGCCTCTTCAGGCTTGATAAATTCGCGCGTGCGGCAGAGACCAATTCTTCCAAGTTTTCAATACGCACTTCGCCTTTTTCGCCCTTTTTCCTGTTTATACATTTCATACAAAACCAGAATGCTTAATGACAAAAATCCGTTTGTGCAAACAACGGCATTTCTTCCGTATCCCGTTGCAGGGAATTGATTAATTCCATAAAGCGAAGCAAGGCGGTCGCAGCACGGCCTGCCAGTTTATTTTCCTGCAATGCCAAATTGGTGGCTTGCCATAAGGTGATTTGGTGTTCACGAGTCAGATTACGCAAGGTGTCCAACGTGCGATCGCCAATGCCCCGTGGTGGCGTATTAATAACGCGCTCAGCGGCATCATCCTGGCGATTAGCAATTAAACGCAAATAGGCCAACGCATCCTTAATTTCTGACGTTCGAAGAAGCGCATACCGCCATAAATACGATACGGAATTTGTGAACGAATCAATGCTTCTTCAATCACCCGTGATTGGCTGTTGCTACGATATAAAATGGCGCAATCATTCAGTTTGCCACCGTCTTCAATCCAAGTTTTAATTTGTGAGGCAACAAACAACGCTTCATCCAATTCGTTAAAAGCCGCATAAATGCCTACCGGTTCACCCTGGATTGCCTTCCGACCACAAATTTTTCCCTGAGTCGATTGTTGTTATTGAAAATCAACTCATTCGCTGCTTGCAAAATATTCATGGTGGAACGGTAATTTTGTTCTAATCGAATGGTTTTGTGCATTGGCAAACTCTTTTAAAAATAACTGAATATTTTTCGATTTTTGCACCGCGCCAGCCGTAAATAGATTGGTCGTCATCCCCACAATCATTACTTTGCCGGTGTTGCCCGCCAACAAACGAATCCATTCATATTGAATTTTGTTGGTATCTTGAAACTCATCCACCAAAAATATGCTGAAAAACGTTGTTGGTAACGTTGCAAAATCAGCGGCTTATGTAAAAACAATTCTATACGAGCGTAATAAAATCTCGGCAAAATCCAGCCAATCCCTGCACGATCGCAAGCATCTTGATAAATCTGATAAATTCGAATCCATTCACGTTCTTGACGATCCTGATGATCATCAATTTGATTCGGACGCAAACCTTCGTCTTTTTATTATTGATATACCAAGCGGCTTGCTTTGGCGGGAAACTTTTTCGTCAAAATGATGTAATTTCATGAGGCGTTTAAGTAAACGCAATTGATCTTCCGAATCTAAAAATCTGGAAATCTTGCGGCAAATCTGCATCAAGATGATGAGCTCGCAGAAGTCGATGAGCAATACTGTGAAAGGTACCAACCCACATACCAAACAAACGCTGATTGCCGTCAGACAAGACGGATTCAATACGATGACGCATTTCTGCGGCAGCTTTGTTAGTGAAGGTCACCGCCATAATGCTCCCCTTCGGAGACACCCTTCAACGCCAATCAACCACGCACTCGGTGCGTCACTACGCGGGTTTTACCACCCCTGCGCCCGCCAACACTAATATTGCCCAACGGCGCACTCACCGCTTCCCGTTGTTTATCGTTTAAACCATCTAATAATTCTGCGAAATCCATTATGTTTACTCACAAATACTGTTTTTTTGTACAGGCGAAATTATAGCGAGTTTTGCTAAAAACTCAATGAAGGAAAAGGAAAAAGAAGAAAAGTGCGGTGGTTTTTAAATACGATTCGTTGCTTTCTATTCTGATAACGCAAAAATCAGGTTCGCATATCACATTGCTTTTCGTGCTAATTGACATGAATTCCAGTAGAATAAGCCCTTATATCACAAAGGGTAATCATTATGGCTCGAGAATTCAAACGTAGCGACCGTGTCGCACAAGAAATCCAAAAAGAAATCGCGGTGATTTTACAACGCGAAGTGAAAGATCCGCGTATTGGCATGGTGACGGTGTCCGACGTGGAAGTGTCCAGTGATTTGGCTTATGCAAAGGTTTTCGTCACCTTCTTATTTAATCATGATGAACAAGCGATTGCGCAGGGCATGAAAGGCTTTGGAAAAAGCCGCACCGTATATTCGCACGCTGTTAGGCAAAGCCATGCGTCTGCGTATCGTGCCGGAGATTCGTTTTATTTACGATCAATCTTGCGGAAGGTATGCGCACGTGTCTAACTTGGTGACAAATGTTGTGCGCGAAGATGAGAAAAACACGTTGAGGACAAAACTAATGTCCAAACCGCGTAAACGTGGGCGTGATATTCACGGCGTGTTTTTTATTAGATAAGCCGCAAGGTATGTCTTCCAATGACATCATGCAGAAAGTGAAACGTATTTTTCAGGCGAACAGCGGGGCATACCGGCGCGTTAGATCCGCTTGCCACCGGCATGTTGCCTATTTGTTTGGGCGAAGCCACCAAGTTTTCGCAGTTTTGTTGGATGCCGATAAACGTTATTTAGTCACGGCAAAACTGGGAGAACGCACCGATACATCGGACGCGGAAGGGACAGATTGTCGAAACCCGTGAAGTGAAGGTCGAAACACCTGAAATTTTGACCGCACTTGAGCGATTCCGAGGATATTTTGCAAGTGCCGACCATGTTTTCGGCGTTGAAACACAATGGTAAACCGCTTTTATGAATACGCCCGTCAAGGAATTACGGTGGAGCGGAAGCGCGTCCTATTACGATCTTTGAACTGAACTTCATCGAATACAATGCGCCTTATTTAACCCTTGAGGTGCATTGTTCCAAAGGCACCTACATTCGCACTTTGGTTGATGATTTAGGAGAGGCGTTGGGCTGTGGCGCCCATGTAACGATGTTGCGTCGCACAGCAGTGGCGGATTACCCGACAGAAAAATGTTGGATTGGAATGCATTGCAAGCTTTGGCAGAAGCACAAGATTTGGCTTTATTAGATGCCTTATTATTGCCGATGGATACTGCCGTGGCAAAAATTGCCGGCATTAACATTAAACGAAAGCCAAACGCAAAGGTATCGGATTTGGTCAACGGGTAAAATTCGATAACCCTAACAGGTTGCAAGGACAAGTGCGGTTATTTTCCCATGAAAATCGCTTTCTTGGCGTTGCGGTGATTGATGAAAATAACGTGATTCGCCCACAGCGATTAGTGGTGTATTGATAAACCCTTAAACGTTAAAAGTATTGCAATAAGCAATGCTTTTTAGCTTGACTGATTGATTCAAAAATTAAAATCGTACACCCGGTTCCATCACCAATGCCTACGCCATTTGATCCGCCACCGGCGCCCACACCGAATGAACAGGCGGTCAAACTCAGGCATAACAGACCAATCATGAGCCCTCTTTTCATATTAGACTGTCCTTCATCTTATTAAACCCAATAACCGCATTATTGGGCATTAATCTATTGTGTATTTATCCTTTATTTTTACTTAAACTTAATTTTTGCAACGCGATTACCGCTTAACTGACAATCCATTTTATAAAAATTGATTACCGTTTAAACGCACATCCGCAATTAAGCGAGAATCACTTTTCGCCATATTTGCCGAACTACGGAATACCCGTTGCGTTTGGAGCCACTTTGTTGCAGTTTAGTAATACATAAAATAATTTAATTTTGCATCGCTGCCGGTTTTAATATTCTCCAGCATTTTTATCTGCACTATTTAAACCCAATATTTTTTGTAATTTCGCCCTTCTTGAACAAGTGATGGCGGAATATTTTTATCCTCTGCACGATAACGTTGTTGTTGATGTTCAACCAACGTGAGCGCGCCATTTTATAGGCAAACGTCGTCGTTTCACTGCCTTTATTGACTTTAATGAGTTCCGGTTGTGGATTCAAAAATGCCGTATATTGCGTATCCAGTAAAATATACTCAAAAGCGCGGTAAGTTTTTCTGCCTGTTTTATGGCATTTTGTGATTCAGCCTATTTCCGCTTTTGGCGATTTCGCTTTAGGGGATTCACTCTGCGTCTGCGGAGCTGTTGCAGAAGCTTTTGGTGAAGTCATCACCGATCATGGAATTCCATGCGGACTCTAATGATGAACATCCGGTAAATAAAAAAATACCAGAAAATAAAACAGCTTTCGTAATAGATGAATGCATCATAACTCCTTATTCATAATCAAATTTGGCATAGTTTACCGATTTTTCTATTTTCACAATATGACGGCACGGGGTTTATTATGCGCATAATCTTTCGTGTGATAGTTAGAAATTTCTACGAAATAAATCTTTACTGTAAATGACCTCAGTAGGATTGGATAAATCATAGCCGTTTAGGGTAGGGACGAAGATAAATGGGATCGTAGTTTGATATAAAGGCAATACCACATTTTCTTGTTGCAGAATTTGTTCGATTCGGCTGTAAAGTGCGGTGCGTTCTGACGATGGAATCCGTTGCAAACTTTGCTCAAATAAACGATTCTACCTCTTCATTGTGGTAACCACTTAGATTGTCCGGGCTGTGGCTGTAAAACAAACTTAAAAATGCAGAAGGATCGTGATAATCGGCGCACCAGCCGGCACGAGCAATCTGAAAATCGCCTTTTGCCATCTTCTCTAATAATTGTTGTTTCGGGGAGTGCTTCTCCGCTAACCCGAATCATATCCGATTGTGCCCACATACGCATTGCGACTGCGCCATTTGATGTTGAAATTCGGTTTGATCATAACTGAACGTGACCTTTAGCGGTGATTTCTCATTAATATCACTTTGAATTAACAACTGCTCCATTGGCGTTTGCTCCCCAATGGCTTTCTATTGTTTGCATCGATATCGGCAAGAAAGTTATCACTTAAATAAATAAAATTTTTGCCACTCAGATTTCACGCTGACGAGAAGAGGCCATAATAGATAACGCTTTTCTGACCGAACTTTGCGCCAATTTCGGGTGTTCATATTAAAGGCGTAGAAATAGGTACAAAGTTGCGGGAAATATTGCGCTTGCTCGGTTTGCGATAGGGATTAATGACCACATCCAAGTCGCCAAGCGCTTGTTGCGTCGTCATTTTTGGTAATCCACCTGTTTAAACGACACCTTCTCTTGCGCCCAATAATGCGGATTTTTGCTAAGTGAATCACATTATTTTCTTGCCCTGTCACATAATAAGCGCCCGTTTGTAATAATGCTCTTTCTTGTGCTGATGAATACTGAGGTAATAAACTGATATGCGCCAACATTTGTGGCAAATAAGGCGTCACTTTATCTAAAGCTAATAAGCAAAGTGCGGTCATTTTTCCGCCACGATTCGAAGCCGGTCGGCAGGTAATTCGCCCTTTAACACTGCGTCGGCATTGGCTAGATTCATGTATGCCAAATACGATTTTAACGGGACTTGTCGAGGTGGCTAAAAGCTTGCCAACTCTGCTACAAACTGTTGCGCCGTTACCGGTTCGCCGTTCGACCATTTAGCCTCTTGTCGCAAACTAAATGTCCATGTTTTGTTATCTTTCGTTTGCCAGCTTTCCGCCACCGCCGGAATCACCTTGCCACTGCGGATCGTAAATCACCAAATCCTTCCAAGTAAATCTCGCAAAAGCGCTACTTGTGTGACATCTTCTGCTTGAGCGGGATTCAGACAAAAATCCTTATATCCTCCGCGAATCAACAAATGCCGATTGTTCTGTGACGGCGTTGGTAGCGACGTTGACTGCGGCTGTACGGTTTCCGTTGGAAGAGAGAAACAACAGCGTCGTTCTGCTTTTCATCACAAGCACTCAAGGCAAAAACGCAGAAAAAGCACCGCACTTTTTAATTGAAGAAGACGAAAAGCAGAACGAGGAAAGTCAATAATATGCATGGAAATTACTGTGAAACAAGGATACCCTATTCTTCTTCCAGCGTTTTAATCCAGAAAAGAAGAACCAATATTTGATCAATAAGACAGCAACGATAATGCTTTTTACCAACAATGCTCGGTGTAAAATAAGACCCGATCATCAACATCGTGGTGGAAAACATCAGAATGGTCATTTTCGCTTTTTCGTTAACGCCCGCTGTTCATGAAATCTTTCAGATGATTTTTGATAAATCTTCGTACCGATAAACCAATTATGAACACGTTCAGAGCCTTTTGCGAAAAAGAAAACGGTTAACAATAAAAATGGCGTAGTAGGCAAAATCGGCACCACAATACCGATCAAACCAAGAATAAGAAAAAGAAAACCTAACGTGATATAAAAATACTTCATAGATACCTCAAAACATTATTCGCAATTATCCCTGAATGGCTGGATTTTTCAACCTTGAAATCATAAAATCCTCCCCAATTTATTTAACGTTTAGTCGTTATTTCCGTTTTTCTTTTTAAAAGTCTTTATGTCAAACCCTACTTACACCAACCGATTTACCTGCTTTTAGTAAATTGAACCGCAATACATTGAATCCGCTATCAAACAACTGATTCAAGAAAACCGCGAAACGGTAGAACGCGTGGTAAATCAACCGCACTTTACGTGGGAAAATTTCATTCTCCCGCTAACCGAAGCGGGTGATCGTTTAAGCAAAGTCTGGTCGCCAATTTCACATTTAAACTCAGTTGATAGCCCCGAATTACGTGAAGCCTATCAAGCCTGCTTGCCATTATTGGCCGAATACAGTACTTGGGTCGGACAACATCAAAGGGTTATATGAAAGCCTATTTACAATTAAAAATAGCCCTGAATTTGCCGGTTACACTCAAGCGCAAAAGAAAGCCATTGAAAACAGCTTACGCGATTTCAAATTATCGGGCATTTCCTTTGCGTAGAAAAACAAAAACGCTATGGCGAAATTGCTGCCCGCTTGTCCGAACTCAACTCACAGTTTAGCAATAACGTGTTAGACGCCACCATGGGCTGGGAAAAGATCGTTGAAGATGTCAGTCAGCTCAAAGGCTTGCCGGAATCAGCACTGGAAGCAGCCAAACAATCCGCGGAAAGTAAAGGTGTCAGCGGCTATCGTTTCACCTTAGAATACCCAAGCTATATCCCGGTCATGACCCGATCGCGCGAAAACCGTGAATTACGCGAAGAAATGTATCGCGCCTTTGCGACCCGCGCATCCGATCAAGGGCGAACGCCGGTAAATCGGGATAACTCGGCGATTATGCAAGAGATCCTCCAGCCTACGCGTGGAATTAGCTAAATTATTGGATTTCAACACCTATACCGAATTATCCCTTGCCACCAAAATGGCAGAAAATCCGCAACAAGTGTTGGATTTCTTAGAAAATCTCGCCACACGTTCTAAAGCCCAAGGCGAACGTGAATTACAAGAATTGAAAGACTTCTGCAAAACGCACTATAATTTGACCGCACTTTGAGCTTTTGGGATCTCGTCTACAGCGAAAAACAAAAAGCAACATTTATATGCCATTAACGATGAAGAATTGCGCCCGTACTTTCCCGGAAGATCGCGTATTGAGCGGTTTATTTGAATTGATTAAACGCATTTTCAATATTCGCGCGGTGGAAGCGCCATGGTGTCGAAACCTGGGTACAAAGATGTGCGTTTCTTCGATTTGCTTGATGAAAAGACGAGGTACGCGGCAGTTTTCTATTTAGACCTATACGCTCGTGAACATAAACGCGGTGGCGCTTGGATGGATGATTGTATCGGTCGTCGTAAAAAGATTGACGGCAGCCTACAAAAACCGGTGGCGTATTTAACCTGTAACTTCAACCGTCCACTTGGCGACCAGCCGGCCTTATTCACGCACGATGAGGTCACTACCCTATTCCATGAATTCGGCCATGGATTGCATCATATGTTGACACAAATTGATGTGGCGGATGTTGCCGGTATTAATGGTGTGCCTTGGGATGCCGTGGAATTGCCAAGCCAATTTATGGAAAAACTGGTGCTGGGAAGAAGAAGCGCTGACAGTTCATTTCCGGTCATTATCAAACCGGCGAGCGACTACCAAAAGAGAAACTCAGCCAATTACTCAAAGCCAAAAACTTCCAAAGCGGCAATGTTTCGTGTTGCGTCAGTTAGAGTTTGCGCTGTTTGATTTCCGCTTGCACCACACATTTGATCCGAACAAGCAAAATCCAAGTGTTGGCGATGTTACACGAGTGAAAAAGCCGTTGCCGTCATCTCCTGGTGCTGAATGGGGAAGAATGCCGCAAAGCTTCAGTCATATTTTTGCCGGCGGCTATGCGGCGAGGCTATTACAGCTATTTATGGGCGGAAGTCTTATCGGCAGATGCCTACTCGCGTTTTGAAGAGGAAGGTTTTCAATCCACAAACCGGTCAATCCTTCTTGGATGAAATTCTCACCAAAGGCGGCTCTGAAGAGACCGATGACCTTGTTCAAAAACTTCCGTGGCCGTGAACCGCAATTAGATGCGTTACGTCTGGCAGCGTCATAAAGGCATGCGTGCCTCATAATCGGTATGACGAACTCAAAAACGGCGCACTGTTTAATGCCCACGCCGTGCGCCGTTTTTCTTTTCATCAAAGTAAGTAATAACGCCTTTCTCAATCTCAAAAATACGGTGAAAACTCACCGCACTTTAAAGTCAGAAAATTACGCGCCCGGAATGAAAAAATTCGGTGGCGATAATCACGCAAATGAAACCGACTGCCATTGGTACGGACATCCGTTTGACAATTTCAAATGGGGAAATTCTTGCCATACCGGATACAGCAACCACAACGACCGGATACCGGGGATAAGCCGCGACCCTAAGTTGGAGGCTTGTAACATTGGCACAGTTAAATAGGCCGGATTTGCGCCCATTTGGTAGCAAGTTTTGGAATTAATTCGGCGAAGGCATAGAATGCCGCATTGCCCGAACTCGGTCGCCATGGTGGCTAGAATCGTAATCACTCGCTAAAGACCAACATCATCAATACATCCGCTACCGCCGAAGGATTGGGCAGAATTAATCAGATTGCGATAAAGCCAATGGTGCTTAAACTTTGTGCGAATACGCCAGCGGCAACCAACTAACATCACCACGCCGGCAGAGGCATCTGCCATGCCACGATAGGCAATCACTAAATTGTCGAAGGTTTTTCGCACTGAAATTACGTATGAAGTCGATAACTGCGGTGATCACAAAGCAAGAATAATGACGGTGACGATGTGTAATTCAGGTCAAAGTTAAACCATTTACCAGTCAAACAGGATTACGCGATGATCGGTAATAATGGCAAAATGGCATAAAAGGTCGGTACATCGGTTCTGATTTCGGACATATCGACCGGTTTTGCATCTCACTTTTCTTTGCGATCCAAATAACGTTTGCCAGAAGAAATGAGCCGCACCAATGCCAAAAATCGCCACAATGGACACTGGCAAGCTGGTGGAAAAAGGCGAATTCGCTAATGATTGTTTGGAAATCTCTGCCGACAACACCACGTCTCCTGAGGTTGGCGATAAGATGATGGAAATCGGCGAGGCACAAATGGCGCTGCCGCCGCCACGAGAAATGCCCATGTTGACCATGACGGGGAACAAGGTTGCCACTAATAACACACCCAAGCCCGTTGCAGAGCAACCGCAAAGACATCAAACAGGCAGAAAATACGCCAATACCATCAGCACGTAAGGGGAGCGAATATTTTTAACGGCATGGAAACGATTTTTACCACCATGTCGTTGGCGCCTCGAAGTGAGTCATGTGAGGCGGAGAAACCGCATAAGATCGCGATCATTAAAGCCTAACCCACCACTGCGGTTGGAAAGCAAATATTTTCACATATTCAAGAATGTCGAAATAGGCTGAGCCGGTACTTTTCACGTTTTCCGGCAAAATAGAATGGCCCATTAACACCGAAATCAATAACAAAACTAAACCGCTGAACATGAGCACGCCCGTCGCGGAATAGCCCTTTTCACGATATAGTAAGCGACCAGAATAATCGCCACTAAGCCAATGATTAAATCCATAATCTCTCCTTAGGTTTAAAATCAGTTACGAGGAAAAATTTAGCGATAGCAAGTTTGTAAACGACCTTATGTGGAAAACTTGAAATGAGATCATAGAAAAAGTGCGGTGATAAATCGTAACGTTTTTAGGTAGCGCTTTTATCACCGCACGTCATCGACCATTCGTTTATTTTTCCGTCAAATAAATGCTTTTTATCCTGCTCATCTCGCGGCAGAATTAAATTTAACACCACTGCCGTAATTCCGCCTGCCGCAATGGCATTACGGAAGACTTCCGGCAACATTTTGAACACTTCCGGCTCAAAAGCTGACGCCTAATCCCACACCGACGGGCTGTTGCAGCAATCAACCGCTTTCACGACGGTTGATGCGTGGGTCATGGATAATTCGCACACGGCAATGGCAATGAGACCGAAGACATTAACACCATGGCGCCACGAGTACCGGGCTTGGAATGGTGGTGGCGCGACCGACAATCGGGAATAAAACCAAAATAACACCGAAAATAGCCGCGATAAATTTACCCACATGGCGGGAAGCTGCACCTGTCATTTGAATGACACCGTTATTTTGTGCAAAAGGTGGTAAGCGGTAGGGAACTCAGCGCGGTGGCAATCACAGAAACTAATCCATCAGCAAAGACCCCGCCGCGTAAACGTTGACGAAATGCTTCGCCTTCATAAGGCTGACCGGAAACCATCGCCGTTGCGGTTAAATCACCAACGGCTTCGAAACAACTTATAAATAGATGACTGGCCGCAACCCAAAAAGGCTGACCAATCAAAAACGCAAAACCATATTTTAAACGGCATGGGGATGGTGAAAAAGTCCACGTCTTTTAACGGTGAAAAATCAACCATGCCCTAAGGTTAATGCCACGATGTAGCGCTGCGATTAAACCGACAGCAATGCCGCTCATGCGTAAAAACGGATTGCGCATACAGTTAAAAATGAGCACAACAACCAAGACTAAAGGAAGCTAAACCGATATTTTGTAACGAGCCAAAGCGCTCCGTGCCTTTAGCGCCAAAACCGCCGCCAAAAATCGGTGATACCGATGTCAATCAAACTCAGCCGATTAATAACACGACCACACCACTGACGGCGGTTGGGGTGATGACACGTTTTAAATAAGGCAGCACTCCAAGCCGCTGCGCACACAAGAAACGCGCCAACGAAAAAGACACGCCAAGCAAGGTGGAAATCATAGTGTTTTTCGTCAATGCCGTTACCTTTCATACTAAGTCCAACAGCAATCATCACACTGACGAAAGAGAAGTTTACCGATTGAATGGAAAGCATACCGGAGCCGATAAAACCGAAACGATGCGCTCGAATATAAGTGCCAATACCGGACGCGACCATCGCCATAGAGACTCAAATAAGCGGTCATGTGGACCGGTAAACCAGAGCGGCCACCAACGATAAGTGCAGGCGTGACCACGGGACGAAAAATCGCCAATAAGATGTGTAATGGCACTGATTAAAGCATTAGGCGGTTTGTCTTTCTAAACGATAGACCAAATCCGCTTCCGCAGTTTGTTGTCATGTTCCATGAGGATCCTTCAGAGGGAAAAGTGATAGAGAATAATAGGGTCGAAATTTTAGTGGATTTTCAGAACTTGCGCAAACGATTGCTTATTTTTCAAAAAGCAACGCTTTTAAAACAAAGCACAAAGAGGTGCGGTGGTTTTTATAATGAATTTTGTCGCTAGATAAAATTAAATAAAAGGCATAAAAACAATAATGCCAATGCACAGTCCCCGTAGCGTGCAAACTTGTTGCACGAAAACGTACAAACAGCTCCTAAAAGTCAACCGTCTTTATCCGCTATCGCCGCGAACATGTGACAGAACCACAGGTGTCGTTTAAGGTAAAATGGTGGGAAGAGGCGGCGCCATAGATGAGTTGACTGCACCTAAAGTGCGGGTCATTTTTAGAGGTTTGATCCGATGGGCGCGCCTGGCGCATAGCAGTGCGAGTTTTAAAAACACCACTACAACATATGGGCATAAAAACAAGGTGCCGAAAACAGCACGGTCCGAAGGTGATAACACTGAACAGCATAAACAAGCTGATTTCATACGGTAGTAACACAACCACCCAACCAATCCAACGGATATCAACGTCTTTATCCATAAAGGTTACCTGGCATAATTTATTCACATTTAAGATCAAGTTCAACGTTAACTCTAATTCTGAAACGTTTAAATGCAACTGACAACGCAACCACGAAATATATCCTCGTAGCGTGCAACTTGTTGCACGAAAACATCACCAGCCGCGGCGCTGCTGCTCATTGACTTTTAATCCGCGAAGATTGTACCGGAAGAGAAAGTAGATGCTATTATCAGCGCGAGAAGTCGAAAACTGGCGATGTATTAGAGCAATAAAGGTGGGTATATATAGTACTGAAAGGAAAACTTTAAATAACTTAAGCACCGGGCAGACTTGAACCCACAGTATAAGGCTTTCAGCCCTACCGCGTTGCCGCCATTTCTGCCACCTGGTGCTGGCGATAACGGATTAACCCCTTTAGCGAGGCGTCGGGCGGAACTCGACATCAGCTTGACGAAAAAGTTTCAACACAAACCACCACGAAGGTATGCCTACCGACTTTAATCCGCGAAGATTAACACCTAAAGAGAAAGTAGATTATTATCAATGCTTTATAAAGTCGAAAACTTTGGTGATGTATTAGCAATAAAGGTGGGTAGAAATTGAAAGGAAAACCTTAAATATCCACACCGGGGCAGGACTTGAACTTACAGTATAGGGCTTTGCAGCCCCTACTGCGTTGCCATTTCGCCACCCGGTGCCTAAGATAACTAAATTAAACCCCTTTAAAAGGAGTATGCTGGCGGAACTCGACATCAGCTTTGATTGTGGAAACACATTAATAGCCATCCGAAGGTGGTTGCCCAATATGGCTAAACTTCATAATCTGTTTTAGATAGCGAACACACAGCCACTCCGCTGGTGGCTGCGCCGGTTTTACCCGGAATATTGTGCAGTGTTATTTCAACACACAGCCACCCGCGGCTGCTTCACGCCATGTGCCAAGACGTAGCTAATCGCGAGCCATCACACAGCCGCCCGAAGGCGGCTGCTGCGTCTATTTCGCTGACGGTAAACTCACGAACAGCCCACACAGCCGCACGGAGGCGCTGTGTCTCTTGACCCTCAACGGCGATTAAGAGTTTCAACACACAGCCGCATCGGAGGCGACTGCGCCTGTACATTGTGAGAAAATGGTGTAAGTCTGTTTCAACACACAGCCGCACGGAGGCGGCTGCCAAGAATCTTCCATTACATTCCAATCGATAACATTAAGCCCACACAGCCGCACGGAGGTGGCCAACACACGACCCATAGACGCTTTTACGCTTTTGTTTCAACACACAGCTTATCGGAGGCAGCTGCATCGCTGAAAATCAACATTAATTCACGCGTGAGTTTCACACACAGCCGCACGGAGGCGGCTGCCGTCATAAGCAGAAGAACAGCATTACACGCGTTTCAACACAGCCGCGCGGAGGCGGCTGCCTCTTCCATGATGTCACGGCGTCTTATACCGAGCCAATAATACAGCCGCGCGGAGGCGGCTGCGGAAGATATAGCGCACATTATGGCCTGCTAACTGCTTCAACACAGCCGCGCGAGGCGGCTGCTTTAGCGATAAAAAATCATGGAAATCTAACAGTTTTCAATTACTACCAGCCGCGCGGGAGGCGGCTGCATTTTGGATAGTTTACTAACGGGATAATGGTTTAATTGAGCCGCGGAGGCGGTTCAATATTTTTGCCTTTTATTGTTTTTGTCGATTGCGTTAGCAAGCGGAGGCGGCTGCGCGTAGTGATAGGTTTTTATTTGAAATTTTTCAACACATTGGTGCCGCGCGGGAGGCGGTTGCCAAGAGTTAGGATATTTTTTCGAATGCTGGGTTTAACATTAGCCGCGCGGAGGCGGATGGGGTTGCGCTGGGCGATTTGAGAAAAGGATAGTTTCAATACAGCTGCGCGGGAGGCGGTTGCTACGATTTTTTTCTGATTTCCGGATGTTTTTAACACAGCCGCGCGGAGGCGGCTGCCGATTCGGGAGTTTGTAGCTAAACTATATTTTCATTGCCAGCCGCGCTGGTGCGGCTGTTGACGTTGGTATGATGCATGTTAGGCTGACGGTTTTAACCACATTGTGCCGCGCGAGGCGGCGTAAGATTATAGAAACATGAAGGAGTGTTATTTTGTGACACGCCGCGGGAGTGGGCGGCTGCTTATTGCGATTGCGGGTGACGAGGTGATCATGCCGGTTTTGAACACAGTTAGCGCGGAGGCGGCTGCTTCGATCGCGTTATTTTTGCTGCTGTATTTTGTTTTAACACACAGCCGGAGTGCGGCTGCGTGATCGGTTTTATAAAAAGTGAGGGGGTTGGCGATAAGCCAAGTTAAAGCGCGCGTGGGTTTTGTTTGGTTCGCTTACTGTTTAGAAAGTGTGGTTTCATGGCGCGGAGGCGGCTGCTGGTCCTTAAAATGGGGAAAATAAGGCACTTGGGGTTTCACAGCCGCGCGGAGGCGGCTGCGCAATTTTGATGCTTTTTAGCTTTCTGTTTTCAACGCTGAGCCGCGCGGAGGCGGTGCCGGTCATGTATTTTGATTAGTATAATTTTGGCGTTTTCCACACGGCGCGGAGGCGGCTGCTATGAATATTAGTCTTTGCATTTTGTCTTAGTTTCACAAGTCGCGCGAGGCGGCTGCAGGTGGTAAAATTGGATATTAATGAAAACAGCCAACAGTCGTGTGGAGGCGGCTGCAGTCACGGTATTTACGGCTGTTTATCATCTGAAGTTTAAATATTGCAGCCGCGCGGAGGCGGCTGTAGTTGTACATTTTCGAGTGTTATGTTTTAAGTCACACGGCCGCGCGGAGGCGGTTGCTTTAGAATATGATTATAGAGACGTTGATCCAAAGTGTTTCAATACACAGCGGCGCGTGAGGCGGCTGCGTGTCAGGTGGAGCCAACACTGTGTTTACAGCCGCGAGGAGGCGGCTGCGGTTGTTTTATTGAGATTGTAATGGTTTATTGTTTCATTGCCGCGCGGAGGCGGCTGGCTACATTACCGTTATGATTGATTTGTGTTTCAGTCATTGGAGCCGCGCGGAGGCGGCTGCAAGTTCTGGAATTTTGTTGTATAATTGGCGTTTAAACACAGCCGCGGAGGCGGGCTGCTTTTTACGCTAAATTAGGTTAGTCTGTTTTAATTTTGTTTTCAATACATTGCCGCGCGGAGGCGGCTTGTTCTTTTTTAACATCTAAGTTATGGAGCAATCGTTTTATGCCGCGTTGGAGGCGGCTGCAGGGTTGTTGGTTTGTGTTTGGGGTTGGTACAAGGGTTTATCCAAGGTGTCGTTATGAGTTTGAACACACAGCTGCGGCGGAGGCGGCTGCGAGTGGAGTAATTGGGGTTAAAATTTATAAAGATTTTAACATGCGCCGCGCGGAGGCGGCTGCTTTATATAGTTAAAATTTTATAGCTTTAGTGATTGCTCAGCCGCGCGGAGGCGGCTGTTTTATTAATTTAATTAAATATTGTTTTAATCGTTTGCAACACAGCCGCGCGGAGGCGCTGCGTTTAATTTTCCAAAATCACTATATATTTCTTAGTTGCGCGCGGAGGCGGTTGCTTTAGACCCTCATGAGGATTGGAAAAATTGTTTCAACACAGCCGCGCGGAGGCGGCTGCGAATCAAGTTTGCTGGTTTTTGTGTTGAGTTCTATTGAGGTTTTAACACACAGCCGCGCGGAGGCGGCTGCTATTATGTAAGTGGTAGGGTATATGCTAACTTGTTTCACGCGCGGAGGCGGCTGCTTGCGATCATACGTCACAAAGGTTAGCATTGTTTAGAACATTAACAGCCGCGCGGGAGGCGGCTGCTAGGTGGAAACCGCGGAAGATGCACAGTTTTAATACAGCCGCGCGGGAGGCGGCGGCTTTTATTGAGTTGTCGTATCAGCTTGTTAGGCTGTTTTAATATTGGTAGCCGCGCGGAGGCGGCTGCCATTTGTGGTACGTACCACGTAAAAGACTACGGTTTCAACACACAGCGTTGCGCGGAGGCGGCTGCACCCGCACGTTCAAGGCTCTATTTTACAGCACTCTTAGTTCAACACACAGCCGCGCGGAGGCGGCTGCTGAAACGCGGGGCGCCACGTAAACCGGCTCAAAACCACCGCTTTCAACACACAGCCGCGCGGAGGCGGCCGGCATGTGTCGCAACGAGACCGTGCAAGCGTTAGGCTAGTTTTCACACTAGCCGCGCGGAGGCGGCTGGCCCGGCGGGTGAAAGATTTTCAATAAACATTAGGAGTCTAACACGCGCCGCGCGGAGGCGGCCTGCTACAACTAATCTGCCCCACAAGCGCGCGTGTAAGTTGCTCAACACACAGCCGCGCGGAGGCGGCTGGCTTCCGATTGGTAAATCTTGTTTCTGGCTGGCACCGAGCCACACACAGCGCCGCGCGGAGGCGGCTGCGGTAGATAATGGCTAAAAAGACACAATCCCACATGTTTTCAACTGGCTACAGCCGCGCGGAGGCGGCTGCGGTGTGCTATCCGAGGGAGTGGCGCTTCAAAATTGAGCTGTTTTCAACATCACGCTGCGCGCTGGAGGCGGCTGCCGAGCGCAATTGGCAGGGATCCAGCTGAATGAGCCTTAATCACACAGCCGCGCGGAGGCGGCTGCAGAATTACTATGAATTATTAGAGTATAAGTTTCAACACACGCCGTACGCGGAGCGCGGCTGCTACCACGCTTTTTACCCTCTTTGTAGGCTGTTTGGTCATCACACACAGCCGCGCGGGAGGCGGCTGCTTACGCCTCTCGCTTTTTGTAGCACAATGTGTTGACTGTTTCAACACACAGCCGCGCGGAGGCGGCCGCAAATTTTCGTCACAGTTACGCCTCGGAGTCGTTTTTCAGAGCTCACACAGCCGCGCGGAGGCGGCTGCACTAACACCTCGGGAGGCCGGGTCGTATCAGCTTTCAACACAGCGCGCGAGGCGGCTGCAAAAGCGGATTTTTCTAACCGCTGGGCTACGCTTTTAGCTCTGAACACAGCCGCGCGGAGGCGGCTGCAGCAACAACGCCAAGTTTTCCGGGCTAAACGCTTAGCCACACAGCCGCGCGAGTAGCGGCTGCGTAGAACTTTCAAATTCCGTAAAAAGTCTCCCAGTAGGGATTTCAAACACACAGTCATGCGCGGAGGCGGCTGCGCCTCGGAGCCGTTTTTCAGGCACACAAAGTTTCAACACACAGCCGCGCGGAGGCGGCTGCTTGCAACGAGACATTCATGCAAGTGTTATCTAGATGCTGTTTTCAACACACAGCCGCGCGGAGGCGGCCGCCAACGTTTTACCCGTCTATCTCATCGATGTTAACGGTTTCAACATCGCAGCCGCGCGGAGGCGGCTGTCTTGCAAAACCGTGCTGGCGTCTAACGTCTTTTCTAGTTGTTTCAACACACAGCCGCGCGGAGGCGGCTGCTCCCTACCTAGCAAGAAAAATCAGCGTATTAAACACTGTATTTCGCTAACTGATTTTTATGATAAGGAGTTTAGTCAGTATAACGCCATACTGTCGTTATACAAATAGATTAATTATCCAAATTGTTAAAGAAAATAAGGATCGCTATCCCATCAGGGGTTTTAATGAGAACAACAGGTTAGCGAACTACAATGACAAGTCACGTCTTTAAATACATCTACTGCCGGTTTTGTCCCCATGATGTTCCCACTTATTACGCCACTTACTGCCCAAATGATAAAAACGCAGGCTGTCACATGTGGGATCGTAGGTTTCAACAGTTTGTTTTTCAACATAACCCACTGGTCAGGCGACATCGCATTCAAATACCGAATATTGCGCCCGCACGCCGTAATCTAAGCAATGTTTTTGCGATACGGCGCAATCGCGCTTGCCCATTTGGATCATCAAAAGAAATATCTAAAGTAATCAGCATCACATGGCTTTATCTCATCAAAAACGGCGGGATATTCCGCCAAATCTCCCGCGCAAGTGCCGCGCCAACAGCATTGCCTCGAATATACGGCAGTGACCCGATTTCCACTTCTTCACCTAAAACGGATGAACGATTTTTCTCCTGCTTTTTCGCTCTGCAAGGCTTGGAACAAAGAGTTTTACGCGCATCGGCTTTCAGGCTCACCGCGCCGCTTGCCCTCGGTAACGAAAATCCTGCGGTTTGATTTGCCCGCGGTTAATCAGCGACAACACCAACCTGTCCGCCCACCACGCGCGGAATTCTTCCAAAATATCCTGCGCCAAACTGTCACGCCCCGGTCGATCGGCGTGCAGAAAACCCACCTGCGGATCCAGCCCCACGCCTTTGCAGCGCGCGCCGCTGATGTCCTCGCCCAACAGACTGTACACAAACGACAACAGCGCGATTCACCCTGTCTCTGGGCGGACGGCGGTTGCGCCCGTCAAAAGTAAAAAGCCGCTTTTTCGCTCAAAAGCCGCCCGAACACACCGAAATAACGCGCCGCCGCATCGTCCCTCAATGCCGCGCACCACGTCCAACTCCGCCGCGCCCTTCAACTGCCGCAGCGAAATGTTTAAGAATCGACTGCACTTTGAATCGCCGCATTCTCGCCGTAATTGCGAATCTGCCGCTGAAGCACCCGCTTACTCGCCTGGATCTTCGCCGCAATGATATTGCGCGCAATCGGCACGCGGATTTTGCTCCGACACCCGATACTGCGCCCGACGCAGTAGCACATTGCCGCTCTGCCGTCCCTGAAGCCGTCCTAAGAAACGTCCGTTTTTCGGTAAAACGCCAAATTCACATTATTTTCTCACCGAAACCCCAGCAAAAACGGCGACCCAGCACATTCCCAAAATAGAAAAGAGACAATGCCTGATGGAATGCACCGGCAACTGCGCCACCTTTCTTGCGCTCTGCTCCACCACCAGCGTCTCCGCTCCTTATGCAGAGATAGCTGCCTTTGAGTGGTGAGACGTAGCAGCGTGTTTTGCGTTTGCTGTGTGGGAAACTCCTGAGGTTTAACCGTTCTTTTGAGTTTAACAGGTTGGCTGACTACTTATGTAGGGTACTACTCACTGAATTTAATTAGCTAACGGTGAAAATAATTTTGCAACTTCTTGCAATATTGGATGTATAAATATATCCTTAATGGTACTAGAGTATCAATAGACTTTTTGACTATTTACGGCTTCTCCTTGAAAGTGAATATACTGGGTATGGGCTAAAATAATTTCGATATTTGTGTAACTCTTGTAATATGGATTTCAGTCCATCTATTTGTATTACTTCTATTTCAAGTTTAGTTATTTTCAACAAAGCCAAAACGCATTAATCATAAGAGGTCTCAAATGTTCTTTATAACTTAATCATTTTCACTTTTCTTAATAAACATCTCGTTAAAATCAGATACATCTGAATCATTAACTCTTTTTCTTTAAAGGCACTTTTATTAACTCATCATGGGTTTCTTCTAACCACCCACATAGTTCAAGAGCAGCGACTTTACAACAATACTAGGTTGGAAATCATCAACATCTGGTTTATCAACTCATCACTAAATCGCCTATCTAGTTCATCCAGAGACTTTTGGATCAATATCATCCTTCATGATTTTTACGAAATATATCATCTGCAACATTTTAATCTTGCTTTTGACTTTATTCTGCTGCATCAGTCCTCCTTGTAATTCACTAGATTGGAATGCTGTGCTATTGAGGATTTCCCTGACATAAAAGAATTAAAATCTTCTTTAGACATTGAACTAGGATTTTTCTAGATTTCTTCCGACACCATAAAGGAGAGCTTCCAAAATAACTCTAGAAAATTTTTCTTCTTTCGTTATTTTTGAATAGAACACATCTACTGTTTTTGAAATAAATCTCTTTATCAGTAATTTTATCTTCTGATAACTTTATTTTCTCTCATATACTCGTTAAGAAATGAAGTTAATTTACCATGTAATTATTTAATTTATCCTGAAACGCAAAAATCTAAGAATAAACTCTTCAAAAGTAAATCTAGATACCAAGTAAAGATTCTACTCTTTACTGACATGAGCACTCAAATAACATATCGTTAAAATTACTCATTAAAAATGCAATTTCTAATTTCTTGGTTATTCAGCTTAGTTCCACCAGTATTTTCAATCTATGGAAAATATGGTAAATATGTACTCCATGTGATTTTCGCTTACTTAAATCATACTTAGAACTGTCACTGGAATAGAAACGGTTTTCAATGAAACTAATAACATCAGGGCTATACATCTTAATTTGGCTAATTGATTTACCTGAAAGACGCTCATCAATATCATCTAGCGATGATAAGAAACCAAAGTCCTTATCATTTTCCACAGCATCCAGAAATTCAGCTCATAGTAGAAAATTCTTGTAGCCCATCAATTACTACTCTTTTTGAGAACTCAATATCTAAACTAATACACATACACTAGGAATAGGAAGATAGTAATGAATCTAAAAACGTAAGCTTTAGATGGTGAATTCCAAACTAATTCACGTTGAAAATCTGAGTGATATATCAATTTGTTTTTATCATGTACATTCGTTTTAAAGTGCTAGCACATCGAACGAGATTCATTGAATGCAAAATATCTGCTGGCGGAACCACATTTTCATGATAGTTTCTTCGCCTTCTTCGTAAAATATCTTTTACAACTTCTGAGTTTCTGCATTCATTTTTCAAATTCCTATTTGATCAAATTAATTTGCAGTTTTCAAAGCTGCATTTTACGAACTTGAGGCTTTCAAACAACGTCATCACACCTTCTATCCCATGTCTAACATCAACTCCGGCTGGCAAAATCTCCACCACCAGCGAGCAGGCTTTTGCAGTTTGCCGTAAGTTGGGCGGCGGGGTTTTGGCTGTTTAGAAGGTTGCGCACGGCGGCGATGGTGGCGAGTGTTTGGGTACGCAGGTCGTCTGAAAACGTGATGGAGACGCGGTGGCGGTTTGCATATACCACAACGCGCCCTCAGAGACGGTTTTGCCCTGTCATTTCTTCCAAACACAAACCATGGCGCAAAGCTGGATTTCATCCATTGGGTCGGGTTTGGGCTTGCCGCGTTTGTATTCCACAGGTTTCAGACGGCCTGTTTTCGTATCCGCTTCCACCAATCAACACGCCGCTGATACCAGCTTCTCCGCCGACACATGCACCGTCCGCTCAAAACGCACGCCTGCGCGTATTTCCGGCTCGCCAGAATCCACCCGCTCATGCAGCGCCTTGCCCTGCGCGGTCAAACTAGTCTCCGCCCACGCCTGCTCGTTATGAATCAGCGCGCATTGGCGCAGGCGAAAAGGCGCTAGTGTTGCAGGGGCGGAAAGGGAATCAGGCGCGTGTCCTGATTTTCCCCTGGCTTTTCGGTTGAAAAGTGCGGTCATCTTTGAATGCTTTAGAAACCGTCAATTTCAGGCGGAATTACGACCATCAACTCTCGAGTTCTAGTAGTTGCCATCGAGTCATTCACTTTTTGCAGGATCTCGCTCGCTGCACTTTGGCGGAAGAGTATTGCCCTGCTTTGCTGTTGTGTTCCCACCAGATAAGTTTTCAGCACCTGCTGCTGCCCTTCAGGGCGGGCGGAAGATGCGTCTCCTTCAAAGAGTTTGAGTGAGTACTGGCTTTGATTTTTCGGCATCGTCGTCTGAAAAAGCCGGTGCGCTCGGCAGCTGCGGCGACGCATCGCGCCGAAGGCAACGTACACGCCCTGATCGACGCGGTGTTTCATGCCCATAGTGTCGGAAGATCGTGCATCGCCCTTCGCCGCTGACGCTTTTGGTGATCTGGTGCTGGTGATGTTGATCGGCTCAACGCTGAATGCGGATTGAATGGTAACGGGCCGCGCACGGCGATGGATATACGCTGCTGCCATCGCCGCTGAATGCGAAGAACCTGTCGAAACTGCGTACATCCAGCCACTTTTTCGCAGAGCCTTTTTGGCGGTGTCGTCTTTGTTGGCTTTTAGCGTTAAAGCGCATCCGCACCTAGCCGACATCTTTGTCTCTGCGCGGTTGGCCAGGCTGGTCATGCCGTCGGTTTTCTTTTTCGTCCGATTGCACAAAGATGCTCTCGCCACTGTCTTGCAGGCGATCGCGGATTTTGCGTTTCAGGCACACGTCAGTCATTTCGCCAAACCTTGAAATCGGCACGCGGGCGATTTGCCGTTGAGGGTCGCCGTTAGGTTGGCGTTGGTTACTTTCAGATTAAAGGCGAAGTCGATTTTTGGTTAAGCTCATTTTAGTTTTTCCTTTCAAATACCTGGTTATTCATAGGTTTTGGATTTATGCAAAAGCTCGGGTCAGATGCGACGGTACGTTCCATTTTTGCTGTGAGTATGCCCAAGAGAAATTCGTTCGACGTTTTGTCTGATCCGCTCGCAGTAAATCATCGATGGCATAAACCCGATTAATCTCGCTCACCGATTGCTTGTGCGGCCGGTACTGCCGTTATCTGCAGGCGTGTCTTGATACGGGTCTTTCATACGCCAGCTTGGTATTGCGCCATGTGAAACGGACGTTCAGCAAAACGCTGCATATAGTGTTTCGCGGTGGTCGCGCGTTTCGTCGGCATTCTCAGATACAGTGCGTGTCTAGGTGTTTCGGCGACTGCCAGCAGCTCTGCCGAAATATATAGTCAGCGCGAGCGGTTTGGAGTATCCAGCTCATAGGGTAAGTTCTCCGTTGTGATAAATCGTGATGACGAGCGCGCCAGCCTTTGCATAGGGCGCAGAGCGACGCCGATGTTTTCTTTTGCCATTCCCAGTTTTTCGCAGCCATTAGGATTGCAGGCTGCCTGAAAACTCTTTTGCACCAAATCTTCGGAATCAGGCACGGATGTTCCGCCTGCGATAACAGGGCAGAAGGCGGGCGTAAAGCTGTTTTTAGAGCGTGTCGGACAGAGATTTGCCGCACACGGCTATCGGCAATGCTGTAAGGCGATGGCGGGACGAAACGCCATTGGGTGCGCTTGTCGGTTTTTCTTGCCGTTTGGGACTTTCAATGCTGTCAACGCTGATACCAAGAAAAATCGTCAATCCATGCGTCCAAATTGGCGAAAATAGTCAGCAGGCAGAAATTCTTGGTAATAAGTTAATGCCATGCGCCCTGGCGTGGCGGAATCGAGCATAATCAGGAGATTTGTTCGTGCTCTTCAATTCCGCCCTGACTAGCCTGCAGTTTCTTTTTGATAATTTGTGCAGCAGCACGCCCGATATTTACTGACCAATCAGGGGACGGTCTGATTTTCAGATGATGTTTGTGATGGACAAATTCATCGGGATTTTTCGACCGCACTGATGTCCCAGCTTTTTCCATATCCGCCCAATCCAATTTCGGCGGAAATGTCTTTCATCGGCGACGGGACGGGTTTGCCGCTGATTGCCCAGGCGACGGTAACTTGGTCGCCGTTTCGGATGCCTTGGCGGGAAATCAGCCAGCGCAGCGCGCTGTGTGCCTTGGCGGATACGTCTGCCGATACGCTGGCGGCTTCTTCGGCGGTGGCAAAACGCCCGCGAAAGGTGTAGCCCGCTGTATCGTTGGAAGAAATCAGCTTGGCTTTATCGCCCGTGTGGCGCAGTTTGGCGGGGTGCATGGTGGAAATGACGGCTTCTTTCGCCCTGCACCAAGCAAAAACCTTTTTCGGCTTTTTCCGAAGCGGCGTAATCCGCCCAAGATTGCTGTATGGTTTTGTCCGTCCAAGTTTTGGCTGTACGTCGCCCGCAATTTCCACTCTGCCAGCAAACCAATGCTGAACTGAATTCGATTTCGCTTTAGTTTTGGGTAGCACCGAGAAAAATCGACGGTGCATCGCCTTCGGCTTTCCCATTTGTTCAGCACTTTGCCTTCGGAATCAAGCTGAAATATGCCCGCTTCCACCAAATCAGCAACCACCCGCCCTTTGGCAACATAGTTCAACACAGCCTGCACTTTAGGATGGGCAAAAGGCGATTCGCACCATGCTTTGAGTTGTTTCAGATAGCCGTCAAAATAGGCTTTCTTCTCACCACCGTAATTAGAGTAATCCTTGGCAACATGTTGATTTTGTCGGCAAGCGGATGCGGGGCTTCGCCGCTGGTGCGGTTTTCAGACGACTCGGTGGCAGGCAGCAGAATCGCCGTTTTCGGCGGCATAACGTGTGCCGTCTGAAAATTACCCTGACCGTCAATCACGATGACGATATGCGCGTTTTTGGATGGTGTGCCCGACCGGCGTCAGCGGCTCAGTATCATCAGTAACACCTTGTTCAAAAAATGCTTGCAAGTTCGATAAAGTTTCTGCATCCAGCTCATAATTCCCAGCTCCTTGGCTTCGTCTTCCACAGGCTTGACGTTTTCGCCGCGCTTGAACGGTTTTTCAGGCTGCATTTTTGCGGATAACCGGGTTTTCAGAGCAGCTCTGCACTTTGTCGATGCACTGAAATTCAATCACGCCGTTTTTCATATTTCGCCATCCAAAAACGGCTGACCAATTCGGGCTTTCCGGTTTCTTCGGGATAGCCAGAAACTGTAGGAACATCAGACCAAAATCCAAATTGCCGTATCCATCGTAAAAGCCTTCGCCTTCGCTGAAAGTGCACAGGCTCAGACATAGCCTTGGCAATCGCGCGTGCCGAGAAAAATATCCTGCCGCCCGCCGCGTTCCAACATTCTTCTGGCAATGGCGATGTGTTTGCCAGAAAATTGCGGTCTCCTGCCAATTCTTCCCAATGCTCATTCCATTCAAAATGGCTTCCACTTGGTATTCCACGTCCTGCAAAAGGTGTAAATCGCCAAAGTGTTGCCGCCGTTCCAGTCCAGCGGCTAGGTGGACTTGCTTTGGGGTGCGGATGGGCTTTCATTACGCGGATGCGGTCGATATGCCAAATCAACGTGGGTTTCCAATAGATGCTTTTGACAATGCCTTTAATGGCTTCGTATGTCGGCACTTGGTAGCTGAATTTTTCGCCACCGATTTTTGGTAACAGGGTCGGTAAACAAGGGCTTCGCGCCCCCATACTGCGGAAACTGATTTTTGCTGTCCATATTGCTCCCTATAAGTCGTAAAAAGTCATTTCGCTTGTTTCATCCAAAGACAAACCGAATTCATCGTTGTAATAGCGTTCATTCAGATAATAAATGCCTGAGCCTTCAATGGTTTCATGCAGGGCGTTTTCTTTTTGCAATTTATCCCAAACGTTGGGGAAGACGTTCACACTGCGTAACGCTGGGCTTTTGCAAAGTGCAGTGCATTTTCTTTTCGGATCCCATTCGCCACAGAGTTTGGCAATGAGTTCCGCGCCTTCGCCATACGGCACAATCACGGCATGGTCGGCGCGTCTATGGCTTGGAAAGCACGTCCCTGCACTTTTGAAGGATTGCATCAGCAGCGGCAACGGTTTGCTTCTTTTATCGTTTTTTTCGCCATAAGGATTCAGCGCGTTATCGCTCAACCAATCCAGCAGTGAACCCGTTGCGCTGTTTTTGACGGAACACGATACATTTCATCGCTGCGCTGGTAAAAATAGTATTCAAAATAACGTTCCATCGCGGCAGGCTGCAAAATCTCCTGTCCGACAAAATCGCGAAACACGCGTTCGGCATGGGTTTTTGCCTGCCTGAATATCGGGCAATATCCGCGTAAATCCTGTTCCTGCAAATTCAACACCCAAACCTGCCTTTGCGTCTTTTCTCGCCGTGCCGGTTGCAACGCCCCTGCTGCCTGGGCAATACGCTATCCAGTCCGCCCAAAGCGCGAATCACGTAAATCATGGAAATACCCACACCTGCTTCATCAGCTGGTGCTGATGCAGATAACGGCTCGTTTTGTTTTCCAGACGAGCCTTTGATGGTGTCAAAATCGCTTTGCGGTGCGCCGCGCATTGGTTGGTAGCTTAAATGAAACAGTGCTTCGGGCGGCACGTTCTGCCCTCTTGCAATACTGATAAAGCTCCCGCAGCCCATTTTTTTGGTATTGACGATAAACAGGCAGCTTAGGGTCGTCTGAAACTGTTCCAGCAAAACGCGCCCCGCTTCATCCAGCATTCCAGCGCACCTGCTTTTCGTTGAATCGGATTTTCTCTACGCGCGATAAATCGGCAAATAATTTGTCCAAATCCTGATGCTTGCCCATATTTCGGTATTTTGCAGGCTGCTTTAACAAAAGCCGCGTGAAGCAATCATTTTCCTTTTATCTTCAGGGAAAATTCTGCAAGCCTGATTCGCCGAACAAAGGCTGCGTCGCCGTACACAAAACCGCCGTGCTTTTTGCCATGTCGTCAACCAATTCAGCATTGCAAAACAAATGCACGCATTTTCACGGGCAGCTTTGGATTTCGTCAAAAATCAGCACCGCATTGGTCATCGGGTGGATATGCCGCGCGCTGCGTGTACCGCCGCCGAACCAGGCATCCAGCAAACTGCACCACGGTAAAGACACGGGCTTTATCCCAGTTTTCGACAGCAGTTATCCTGCCAGCTTTTGCTTTTTCGGTTCTAAATTGGAATGGTGACACCCAACTCGCCGAGAATTCTCGCACACGTATTTTGGGCGTGTTTGATCACGATGACTGTGATAATGCGATCAAGATTGCGCTGCGCGATGGTGAGCAGCGCAGGCTGGCGACGCTTCCGCCGCCGTCGGCACAGTCAGTGTATAAATGTTTCCTTGGGCAGCTCGTCTGAACAGATCGGCTGATTTCGGCGATGGCTATCGGTTTTCAAAACTCAGCACTTTGGCTTCCACTGATCAATCGCTGCATTGCCAATCAGGTTTTTCTGTCAACAGCATGACTGATCCTTTTGATCTTCCCGCCAAAATCCGAGCTGTTGATACGGTCAGCATCAATCAAACAACTGAATAGTGAAAACGGGTTCAGGAGCATAAACTCTTTGATTTTGCCGTTGCTTACTGGCCGAAAGAATCGGTTTCACTGCCTGAGCAGACTGCGAATTAGTTTTCACCGGCCAGTTCTTCGCTTTTGCTGAACGGCTCATCGGCATTTCGTTCTGCATTCCGCCAAATGCGGTTGTTCATCAGTTTTATGAAACCCGCTCAATCCATTTCTGGATTACCTTCCATCCAAACAGTCAATCAAGCCTTCGCCATGGTGTGATGCAATGCACAACCCAGCATTTGCCCGGAACAATCCCGCCACGCCCGTGCCGCACCGAATTTTTCTCAATTTGCGGTAAACCCATTGCGCGCCGGCGGTGGAATGATCCACTACTGCCGTTCGGAGTACTTTCTTCATCATCCAAGTCATGTGATTAAACAAAACCTGTTTCATCGTGGATATATTTTTGGAATTTTCGGGAATATTTACTGAAATCATGCATGAGACCAAGTAATTCACCAACCAAACCTAAATTCAGCTTTGCGGCAAGTTGCCCGAGATAGTAGAGTTTCGCAGGTGATCAATAAGTAATTGCTGGTAATCCATCGTTTACGCACATGAGCAATTGCACCTTTAGCCATTAAAATATCTCCTTTTGTTCAAAAATAATATCAAAGATCTTGAAGAAGGGTATCGATTTTTACGTAACCAAATACATACACTTTTATTCTGAGATATTCATCACATTTTACTCATGGCTAACTCAACGCAAAACCCCCTGACGCTCTCACATCAGGGTTCAGCTGAAATAAACTTGGCGGTGACCTACTCTCATATGGGAAGCTCCCACACTACCATCGGCACA
>BNJS01003732.1_pt1 | contig 77398 bp, 75 predicted proteins | sample 8540461 | NCBI WGS metagenome assembly BNJS01 (sample SAMD00202454, study PRJDB9452) | human saliva metagenome | isolation source: human saliva | place: Japan
TATTACGTATTGTTATTTTCGAGGTCGGAGCCCCACCGCCGGGGCCCGACCCGCCATCCTTCCACCTTCCAGCAGCGCATCTACCCCGACATGGCCACCCTCCTCACCGAACGACTTCATTCACCCGGTGCCCGCTCACCAGTGCCGATAAACGGCGCGCTTCCCCATGTCCATGGTGGGGATCGCCGATCACAGCGGCCGAGGAGCCCCACTTCACACGACCGCGGGCCTGGTCAAGCTGCGAACCTTCATGGCCATGGTCGGCGCGCCGATCCGCCCCGTGCGTCGACCAGCTGGCGGCCAGGCACGGGCCGCGCTGCCTGCGGTCCTCGTGTCGTCCCTGAGCCCGGTGGGCTGGCCGCCGCCGCCCATGCACGCGCACCTGCGGCCGCCTGTGTCGGCCCTGGCAGCGGAGTGGCTGGTCAATCCAGGCGGGCTCAGTGGCGGGCGCTGGACTGGCGATGCCTGCCACCCCGCCCCCTGAGGAGAGGTTCACGCGGCTTCTCGGAGTGGCGGCGGACGAGGCGTGCTTTCTACTCGGCCTGTGCGCCACGGCAGCACGACGCTGCCTCCTGCCGGTGACCTCGGGCTGGGGTGGAGCTGCGCGATGCGTGCTCTGCACGTGGCGGGCTGGTTCAGACGCACAGCGCGCCACCGAGCCCCGCACCGCACCCGGCCACGCCGCGCACCGCCGAGGCTGAGGCCGCTGAGCAGTCCCAGGAAGGGCATCGGCGCATCCTCCGGTGATGCGCTGACGGCGCTGGCGGTGGCGCACCGCCATCGTCTTCCTCATCCCAGGCTATGCGGGCCAACGACGTCGCCGTGGCGGCTACGTCGAGGCCGGGCACCAAGTCCGCCTCGGGTCTCGTCCTGGCGGTTCGCGGGCCGCTTTCGCGGCGGCCTCCTCACGGCTCGCGCATCGTGGGGGTGGCCGCTGTGGAAGCAGCGCGGCACGGGCCGGTGGGCCTGCGGTCTGCCTCGACCTTCTGGCTTTCGCGCCGGAGCCTGCGGCAGCGGTCCGTCTGGCGCTCTTGACGCGGGTCTGGCCATCGCACCCTGACCAGCGACAACATCGCAGGTGACGGTGGCCTCAGCGCCTGCCGCACTGGAGTTCGGCCCGGTCAGGAGCACCCCGTCGCTCAACATCGGTCTCGGTCGGCGTGCATGGCGGGCAGGCCACGGACGCGGTGGCTCGCGCGCCGGGTACCTGGCGGTGCCGGCTTTCGCCTTCCGCGCGGTCACGGCGATAAGCCCCTGGGCCGCCCGCGCTCAGCGCGCACGGACCACCACTGCGGCCTGAGCTGCCTCGGCGGGCGACCTCGGTTCCCGGCACCCATGGCTCTTCACACCTCGGCACGATGCCCATCGCAGGAAACCCACTAAAACGCCCTCCTTCCTCGCGCGGTACCGCCCGGACCACCGACCGTGAGAGCGGGACGTCCGCCCCTGTCCTCACGCCTGGTCGCAGCCGCGCGCGCCGTCGCGCTCAGCGCCCCTCGGTCACCATTCCTGGGGTGGCTGGCCTTCTGGTACCCGCCTCACCGGGCTTGGTGGACGACACTGGCCAGTGGTCTTCGCCTGACCTTCGTCTACTACGAGGCGCGTCCGTCAGTGGCTCGACGGCGGAGACCTCTACCGCTGCACGCCAACCCGCCCCAGCACCTGTGAGCCCTTCACCCACACGCCGCTGGCGGCCTGGGCTGTATCGCGCCCCTGACCTGGATGTCGTACCAGTCGGCCATCGTGTGCCGCGTCGTGGCCACGCCGCTGTGCGCCGCCGTGACCACCCTACGCGGTCCCTCGTAGCGGCTGGGAGCCGAGGACCTGACGGCGCACGGCCCCGGCGCCGTGGCTCGCGCTGATCGCGGTGGTGGCGCTGGAGCCCTTCCCGCAAGACCATGGAGTACGCGCAGGTCAACGCCATTCCTGCATGGCGCTGGTGGCCGTCGACCTGCTCCGTGCCCCGAGCACCTCGCGCTGGCGCGGGCCCTCAGCGGCCTGGCCGCGGCGATCGCTTGACGCCGGCGGTCGCGATCCTGGTGCTCCCTGGCGCGCCGGGAGTGGCGGGCGGCGGCCACTACAGCGGTGCAGCGCCGTCGGGCTGACGGGCTCCCGGCTGGCCTGGCGGCCCCGCCGAGTCCCCGGGAGTTCTTCACCCCGGCCATGTGGGATCCGGGGCGCCGGTTTCGCCGACTACTCGGGCAACTCAGAACCCTCGGGGCGCGATCGCCCGGGACTGCCGGAGTCGGCCTGGAACCTCGACCTGGGCGGCCTGCTCCCTGCTCGCGGTGGCGGCGGCCTGGTTCCCGTGCCGTCGCCTGGACCGGCTGCGAGGTCGATCGCCTGCGGCGACGCGTCGGCGAGGACGGCCTGGTTCCCTGTCCCTTCAGGTCAGCGTCGTCATGGTGCTCGGTCTGCTCGTCTCCCCCATCTCCTGGTCGCACCACTCGCGTGGTGCCCGCCCTGCGCTCAGCGTCGGTCGCGGGTGGCGACCTGTCGCTGGCGCTCGACCGCGCTCGGTCGTGGCCGCCATCGCCGGGGTCCCTCGTCTCGTCCTGTCGATGCAGTGGTGGTTCCCTCGAGCAGAACCACGTCGAGCAGAACTGGCTCATCTGGGCCAAGGTCGTCGGCTCGAGCTACACCTGGTGGCGCTGGGCTGCGGGAGGGCGCCCTGTGGTGTGGCCGCGCCTGAAGGCTGCGCCGCAGAGGCGCTGCGTCGACCGGGGTCGCCCGTTCGAGGCGGGACGCGCGCCGTCCGACGAACGCACGATCGGCCCTCGGTCACGCGGGCCCGTCGCCCAGATCGCGGCCACCGCCGACCTCACGCCCGTCTTCACATCGGCACCCGTGAAATCGGCCCGTCAGTCTAGATCGGGAGTGCCCCTCCGACATCGCCCGCGCCGTCGAGGACCAGTTCCACCGCGATTCGTCCCCGTCCTCAAGCGCCAGGGCTGGCGCCCCTCGCGTCATCCCCTACGACGGCTACGGCACCAGCGCGCCGACGAGTCGGACTTCGAGCGTGCGGATCCGTCATCGCAGCGCACGCGCTGGCAGCCCCAGCCCAGCAGGACCCAGGATCGACGGCCGCCCCGTCCGCCCACCGTCCCGGGCGGCCCGCCTCAGACTCCCCCGATCTCCATGGCTCGGGTCCTGGCCTGCATGGTGATGCGCCCCCAGGACGCCCCGGCCGAGGGGCCCGCTCGTTCCGCTCCCCTGCCCTGCCGCTCTACCGGCAGTCCCGCCCAGGCCCGCGACTTCGCCCTGACCAGTCTGCTCGATGCCCAGCGCGGCTGGCGCCTGTTCATCGAGGTGCCGGCAGCCTTCCCTGCCGGTGACGGTCCACGTGGGCCGCGCCAGCGTGCGCACCAGGGCCGACCGCAGCGGCTACATCGACGTCGTCGTGCGCGATCACGGGCCTGAGCCCGGCTGGCACGAGGCGAGGATCGAGGCGATGGGGGCGAGGCGGTCGCCGCAAGGTCCTCATCATCCCCGAGGGGCCGCGCCTGGGCATCATCTCCGACATCGACGACACCGCCATGATCACGCACGTCCCCCGCGTGCTCGTGGCCGCCTGGAACCAGCTCATCGGGTACTTTCGGCGCGCGAGCCCGTCCCTCGGCATGGCTGAGTTTCACTCGCGCATCCAGGCGGCGCACCCGGGAACCCCGATGATGTACCCGTCCACCGGCGCATGGAACGTGGTACCGACGCTGCGCTCCTTCTTCTGCCCGCCATGGCTTCCCCTCGCCCGCGACTCACGACCGACTGGGGCCCGACCAACACCGGCTGGTTCCGCCCGGCATCGAGCACAGCGCACCGAGCTGCGCCGACTCATGATCGATCTGCCCCAGATCACCTGGATCCTCTTCGGCGACGATGGCCAGCACGACCCGCACATCTACGGCGAGGCCGCCCGCCACCACGCCGACCGCATCGCCGCCGTCGCCATCCGCCGCCTGACCGCCACCCAGCAGGTGCTCGCCGGTGGCTGACCGCGCACCCCATGGGCATCGGGCCCCGAGGCACGCACCCCGGCCGAGGCCGACGTCCCCGTCGTCGTCGGAGCTGACGGATACGAGCTGGCCCGGCTCCTGCCCCGCGAGCTGTTGGAGACCTCGCCGCACCGCTGACGCCCCTTCCAACGACTGACGACAGCCGCTGACGATCCCCGAACGTATGGCGGCCCAGTTCTCACGCGCTCCGGAGCTCAAAACCGGGTGCCGTAGTGAACGGCGAGCCCTCAGCGGTGCGAGGTCTCACGTCGCCGGCTCACCGGCCATCGATCCCCGGCAGCATGCGACTCAGCCAGCGCCGTCATTCCTTCACAGGGATGCTACAGGTTTGCCCTACGAGGCCGACAGGTCACCGCAGTTACCTGGTTCCACCAGGGGGCGGACGCCCCCGTTCCCATCCCCGCTTCAACAGGAGTGAAAGCACATGTCCTCCTCTTCTCCAAAGACTTCCAAGAGACTCCTCGACCGTTCTGCAAGCGTCCGCACGATCACCCCGGCCTCCTCGACCGCCGCCTCGCTCCGGCGTCACGCGATCCTGGCCGACCTGAACGTGCTACAGGTGGCAACCCTCACGGGGACCGCCCTGCTGGTGGCACTCGGCGTCGCCCTGGGCGGACGCTCCTACATCACGACCGTCTCACCCGGACGGCCTGATCAGCTCCCCAGCCGGGCGCCTCACGGCACCAGCAGTGCGAACGCTGAAACCGTTGACGACTCTCCACCGGCACATGTGACTCTCTGCGTCGCAGGAGCAATCCCTCGAGCTCCGGTGAGGAGCGACCGCGCGTCGGCATCGCGCCGCACGTGACGCTGCGGGGCGATCAGGCCACCGATGAGGAGTCCCTTCACGCAGGTCGGGCCGATCCGCGGCCGGTATGGTGATGAGCGCATCAACCAGCGCTTCCCTCAAGCTCAGGGAGACGATATGGCCGGCAAGATCCCTCATCCTCGGACTCGGCGCGGGATACGTGCTCGGGACCTGCGCGGGCGCCCAGTACGAGCGCATCAAGTCCGCCGCCTCGAGGGTCGCTCGAGCAGCCCTTCGTGCGCACCCGGCCGACGCCGCCTCCAGCCACGCTCAGGGCAGGCCGTGCGGTCCCAGGGCGAGGCCGTCACCGAGAAGGTCGCCGACGCCGTCGAGAGCGGCTCGGGCGCCATCGGCCAAGAGCGACTGGCCAGTCCCAGCTCGTCGACGCTGGCGAGGCCAGCTGCGTCCGGTCAGCGAGAACCCTGAGGCCAGTTAGACCCTGACGTCCCTAGCCCCTGCTCGGGCCGCTCCGACGGGAGGCGCTGCCGTCTGTCGCCCGCTCCCCGCGACCGCGCTGCGGCAGGGGGCCTTGAGCGGCCCCATCATGAGCGCCCGGCGCCAGCCGACCAGCGCCCCCGGTCCAGTCCGCCGCCCGGCCCGGCGCCGTTCCCGATCGGAGATGACCGGCAGCTGCCAGGAGCGCCAGTAGGCGAGTACGCACAGGCCGCGCCCCGACGGCGGTGGACACCAGCATGGCGTGCGCGTCGGCCGACCCCATCCGTGACGGCCAGGACCTGGGTGCCGGCGGCGATGAGCGCCGGGATCGCGTAGAGCTTGTTGCCGCCGAAGACCGCCGGGGTCTCCCCCACGGCGACGTCGCGGATCATGGATCCCCCGATCGCCGTGAGGCAGCCCAGCAGGAGCGCCGGCATGACACCGAGCCCTGTGGGTGAGGGCCTTCGAGGCGCCGGTCGCCGCCCAGCAGCCCAGGATGACGGCGTCGGCCACCACGAGCAGGCGCCGGGTAGGACGCGAGGTCAGGGGCACGAACCAGGCGACCGTGGCACCCAGGCAGGCGGTGTAGAGGTAGTAGGGGTCGGTCAGGGCGAAGGGCGGACCCGCCTGGATCATGACGTCGCGCAGGATGCCGCCGGCGGTGGCGGTGAGCATGGCCAGGACGACGAAGCCCACCAGATCGAAGTTCTTGCGCCGGGCGATGAGCCCGCCCAGGATTCCGTTGAGCAGCACGCCGCACAGGTCGAGGATCCGGAAGGTATCGGTGAGGGAGGCCGGCATGTGCAGCGCGAGGGAGGAGACGTCCAGCACCCCGATCCTCCCGCCTTTCGCTGATGTCGTGGTTCCTGCTTCCCGCATTGCGTCGTCCCGGTGTTGTCCGGGCAGCGCCCGTCGCCACCTTAACCCACAGCGGTCCGCGAGCTCCGGCGCCGGCCGCTCGCGCATTGCGGCGATGCGAAACCTCGGCTGGTCAGGGCGCAGCGGCCCGCGCCATGATCGAGGGGTGTCCTCACGATACGCACCCCCCAAGGACCTCAGTTCCTACGCGTGGCTCTCCATCGGCGCCGCCCTGGGCACCATCGCACTCAAGGGTGCCGCGGCCTGGGTGACCGGCTCGGTGGGCCTGCTCTCCGATGCCGCCGAGTCGATGGTCAACCTGGTGGCCGCGGTCGTGGCGCTCATCGTGCTGAAGATCGCGGTCAAGCCCGCCGACGCCGATCACCAGTTCGGCCATTCCAAGGCCGAGTACTTCTCGGCCGTCGTCGAGGGCGTCATGATCTTCGTGGCGGCCGCCTTCATCATCATCTCCGCCATCGGCCGCCTCATCGACCCGCAGATGCCCGAGCAGCTGGGGTGGGCCTGGCGGTCTCGGTGGTGGCCTCGCTCCTCAACGGCGCGGTGGCCTGGATGCTCTACCGGGCCGGGCGCCGCGAGCGCTCCGTGACCCTGGTGGCCGACGCCAAGCACCTGGCCACCGACGTCGTCACCTCCGCGGCGGTCCTGGTCGGGGTGGCGCTGGTAGCGGTCTTCGACTCGGCCGTGCTCGACGCCGTCGTCGCCCTGGGCGCCGGGCTCAACATCATGTGACCGGCTTCACGCTCATCCGCGACTCGGTGGGCGGGCTGATGGACATCGCCCCGTCCACCGAGGTACTCCAGACCGTCGAGCGGGTCCTGGCGCGCCACCGCCGAGCGGGCATGATCGATTTTCACGCCGTGCGGGTGCGCGAGGCCGGGAACCGGCGATTCATGGAGCTGCACGTGCTGGTTCCCGCGGCCTGGAGTGTCAAGAAGGGGCACGACTTCACCGAGCAGGTTATCGACGAGCTGGTCGACGCCGACGCCAGCCTGCGCATCTCGGCGCACCTGGAGCCGATCGAGGATCCCAAATCCTACGAGGACCTCGAGGACATCTGACATCTACCCGGTTTTCATCAACGTCAGGACATGTCAGACTCGGCCCCATGAACGCAATGAGGCTCACTAGCTCAGCACCGTCGCTGCGCCAGCACACGATCACCGCTCCCGCACCCGCCTGGCGCCACCCGGACCACATCGTCCCTGGAGACCCTGCGTGGAGGACATCGAGGGCGTGCGGATCTCCGCTCGCCGGGGCCGACCGCGCCGAGCTGTGCGACAACCTCACGGCCGCCGGCACCACGCCCTCGATCGGGACCATCGAGGCGGCTATCTTCGCCGCCGCCGAGCAGATCGAGCAGCGCCGGGCACAGGCCGGCCCCTACTGGGCGGACAAGGCCGACGCCGCCGCCCCCTTCGGCCTGAGGGTCATCATCCGCCCCCGTGGCGGTTCCTTCGTCTACGACGCTGATGAGGGCCGGGCCATGATCGCCGATGTGCGGCGCATCGCCTCCCTGGCCCTGGAGATGGCCGAGTTCACCCGCCCCCAGGCCACGGGCGGTGGGCGCGGCCAGCTGCCGCCGGCCGTGGACCTGGGCTTCGTCGTCGGCGCCCTGACCGAGGACGGCACGATCGACCGCGGCCTGGTGCGCCTGCTGGTCGACATGGCCAATGGCGCCCCGGTCACGTTCCACAGAGCCTTCGACCAGTGCCGCGACACCGTCGAGGCCTACGGGGATCCGGAGGGGCTTGGCGTGCGCTACGTCCTGACCAGTGGCGCGGCGCAGACTGCGGCCGACGGCGCCTCCGTGATCGCCGGGCTGGTGGCCAGCGGCGGGCCGACCGTCGTCGCGGCCGGGGCCGTGCGCCCCCATGGCCTGGTCGACCTGGTGGAGTCCACGGGCGTGCGCGAGGTCCACATGCGCTGCCCGCGCGAGGGCATGACCCCGATGAGCCCCAGCGCACCGACGAGGCCCTGGTGCGACGCGCCGTCGAGGCGGTTCGCACGGTTCCGCTGCCCGAGTAGCGCCAGGGCAACGCCGAGAGGCCCAGTCGGCAGCCGTGCCTCTCGGCGAATGCTCCCCGTCCCCCGCACTGAGCGAAGGGGACAGCCCCGCACGATCCAGTGCGGGCCCCAGTGTCCGTCCTCGTCCCCTCTCCGATCGCCCGCTTTCCACAGCCCGTCGTCCACCATCGTAAAATCCTCACAGTTCGTGGATACCCACAGTCCCCGATGCGGATGGCGGCCCAGACGCCACCTTCACGCTGGAAGCGCAATCGGGACAACTCCCCCCATGAGCCCCATGACCGTCCCCTATTTTCTGTCTTAGGTTGACCCCATGAGCGACGTCCGTATCGGCACCCCTCGCGGGATTACTCTGGCCGGCACCCTTCTCCTGCCCGCCGGGGCCGCTCCGATCGATCTGGAGGTTTCCACGACGCCCGACGATGCCCAGCCCCCGCAGGCGAGGGCCGAGGGCGTGGTCCTGCTGGCGCACGACTTCCTCACCGACCGCCACGGCCAGAACGGCCGCCTGGACCGGATCGGCGCCCGCTACCGCGAGGCGGGCCTGGCCACGCTCAGCCTGGACTTCTCCGGCCTGGGAGAGTCCGACGACGACGTCATCACCCTGGCAGGAGAGGCCGAGGACCTGCGCGCAGCCTCCAGCTGGTTGGCCGGCCTGGGCTTCACCCGGCAGATGATTCACGCCAACGGCTTCGGGGCGACGGCCGCGCTCCTGGCCCGGCCCGAGCAGGTGCGCACGGCCGTACTCGTGGGCGCCATCGTGGGCCCGCAGTCGATCCTGTGGGAGGAGGTCTTCTCCCCGAGCAGCTCGATGAACTGGCCCAGCACGGGTTGACGCGACTGGTGGACGACAACCCCAACTCGCGTGAGTGGAACGTCCTGTCCAAGGAGACACTGGCGGACTTCTCCATGCAGGAGCCGGAGCGCACACTGGCGGATCTGCCTTGGCCGGTGCTCATGGTGCACGGGGTGCTGTCCAACGAGCTGCCGGATACCGCCGAGGCCACGGCCGAGGGCTTCCCGCTGCTGCCCGACTCCAGTCAGATGGTGCAGGTCCACGCCAAGAACCTGGAGCAGGCCCAGGAGGAGGTCGCCCGCCTGAGCCTGGAGTGGGCCCGCCGTCGTCTGCGCTGAGCGGCCGGAGGACCGGCGGCGTCGCCGCGCCGTCCTGTGCTGTCAGCGGCCCGGGGAGGCGCCGGCGCGCGTATAGGGGACAATAGGGAACCTATGGAACAGGGCGAGGACCGGAACCGGGGTCACAACGGCGATCAGGCCGACCGGCACAGCGGCCGGCAGGGCCATGAGCCAAGTACCCAACAGAGCGATATACGGCCCCGTGGGGGCGACACTGGCAGCACCGACGGCGCACAGGGCGGCGATACGCGGGGCGAACAGGGCAGGCGCGCCCCGCACGGCCGCAGTCGCCAGAGCCGGCGCGCCGGTCAGGGCACTGGCCGACGCCGGAGCGCCTGGAAGGGTTACTCCCCTGAGCAGCTCGCCGCCCGCGCCGCCGCAATCCCGGCGATCGTCTACCCCGAGGAGTTGCCGGTCTCGGCCCGCCGCGAGGAGATCGCCGCCGCCATCGGCGAGCACCAGGTCGTCATCGTCGCCGGCGAGACCGGTAGCGCAAGACCACCCAGCTGCCCAAGATCTGCCTGGAGCTGGGCCGGGCGTGACCGGGATGATCGGCCACACCCAGCCGCGGCGCATCGCCGCGCGCAGCGTGGCCGAGCGCATCGCCTCCGAGCTGGGCACCCCTGATCGGGCCGGGCGGCGTCGTCGGCTACCAGGTGCGCTTCACCGAGGAGGTCGGCGAGAACACCCTGGTCAAGCCTCATGACCGACGGCATCCTCCTGGCGGAGATCCAGTCCGACCCCCAGCTGCGCCGCTACGACACGATCATCGTGGACGAGGCCCACGAGCGCAGCCTCAACATCGACTTCATCCTGGGCTACCTGGCGCGTCTGCTGCCCCGGCGCCCGGACCTCAAAGGTCATCATCACCTCGGCCACCATCGACTCCGAGCGCTTCGCCGAGCACTTCGGCCGCGAGATCACCGGCGACCGAGGACAGCCCTTCACCGTTCCCGCCCCGATCATCGAGGTCTCCGGGCGCACCTATCCCGTCGAGATCCGCTACCGTCCGCTGGTCCCCGACGACGCCGAGCCCGACTCCGACGACGCCGACGGCTCACCGGCCAGCGGGTCGGCCATCCCCGGCCCGGTCCGGCGGCGCCCGGTGAGCTGAGTGAGGCCGAGCTGGAGGCGCTGACCTCCCCCGACCCGGCGGTGCGCGCTGCGGCGCGGGCCCGCCGGAGGCCGCCCGTTCCGGGGCGGGCGCCACCGCGCTCAGCCCGCGTAACCAGGGCGCTCGCGGCAAGGGTCGAGGCCGGGCCGGCTCCGCAGCCAATGAGTCCGGCGACCCCAAGGACCAGGTGACCGGGATCCTCGACGCCGTCGACGAGCTGCTGGGCGAGCCCGGCGGCGACATCCTCATCTTCCTGGCCGGTGAGCGCGACATCCGCGACACCGAGGCGGCCCTCATCGACCATCTGGGGCGCGCTACACGCCCGACGGCCGCTCGCGCACGCCCTGCGCCATCGAGGTCGTGCCCCTGTACTCGCGCCTGAGCGCCGCTGAGCAGCACCGGGTCTCGAGGCCCACCGGGTGCGCCGCATCGTCCTGGCCACGAACGTGGCCGAGACCTCCTGACGGTTCCGGGGATCCGCTACGTCATCGACCCGGGCCTGGCGCGCATCTCCCGCTACTCCAACCGCACCAAGGTCCAGCGCCTGCCGATCGAGCCGGTCAGCCGGGCCAGTGCCAACCAGCGGGCGGGCCGCTGCGGGCGCGTGGCCGACGGCATCGCCATCCGCCTGTACTCGCAGGCCGACTTCGAGGCGCGCCCGGAGTACACCGAGCCGGAGATCCTGCGCACCTCGCTGGCCAGCGTCATTCTGCAGATGGCGGCCCTGGGGCTGGGGGCGGTGCAGGACTTCCCCTTCCTGGACGCCCCCGACCCCCGCCAGGTCCGCTCCGGGCTGCAGCTGCTCACGGAGATCGGCGCGATCGAACCGGCTGGGGCCGCTTCCGCCCGGTCCGACGACGCCCCCGGGCGGGGTCGGAGGGGCCCGCACCTGACCGGGATCGGTCGGCGACTGGCGCGCCCTGCCGATCGACCCGCGCCTGGGGCGCATGCCCTGGAGGCCGGAGAGCTGGGCTGCGTCGGGGAGGTCATGGTCATCGTGGCGGCCCTGTCCATCCAGGATGTGCGCGAGCGCCCGGCGGACGAGCAGGAGGCCTCCGATGCCCTGCACCGACGCTTCGCCGACCCGACCAGTGACTTCCTGACCTATCTCAACCTGTGGCGCTACCTGCGCACGCAGAGCCGCGAGCTGTCGGGATCGGCGTTCCGGCGCATGTGCCGCGCCGAGTTCCTGCACTACCTGCGGGTGCGCGAGTGGCAGGACGTCCACGCCCAGCTGCGCCAGCTGGCCCGTCCGCTCGGCCTGGATGCCGCCCCGGTGGAGCTGCCGACGGCCCGCTCGATCCGGGCGGCTACCGAAGCCCTGAGCCGGGCAGCCACGCCGCCCAGATCGCCAACGGGGCGTGGCGGCCGCCGTCGTGGCCCTGGGGCGCAGCGCGGACACGCCCGACGCCGACGCGATCCACCGCTCGCTGCTGGTGGGCCTGCTGTCCAATGTGGGCAACTGGGATGAGCGTCGTCGGGAGTACGCTGGCACGCGCGGGACCCGCTTCACGATCTGGCCGGGCTCGGGGCTGCGCCGCAAGACCTACGACTGGGTGATGACCGCTGAGCTGGTGGAGACCTCCCGGCTCTTCGCCCGCACGGTGGCCAAGGTGGACTCCCGGTGGATCGAGCAGGTGGCGGATCGGGCGGCCTGACCCGCCGCGTCTTCGGTGAGCCCTACTGGTCGACCCGCCAGGGGGCGGCGATGGTCCACGAGAAGGTGCTGCTCTACGGGATGACCCTGGTGGCGGACCGACCGGTGACGCTGGCGAGCGTGGGGACGGACTCGGCCCGCCAGGTGGCCCGGGAGATGTTCATCCGCTCGGGCCTGGTGGAGGGCGGCTGGCACGCTCGGCACGGCTTCGTAGAGCGCAACCGGGCTCTCATTGAGGAGCTCCAGGACGTCGAGCGGCGTCGGCGTGAGCACGGCCTGTTGGCCGACGACACGGCCCTGTTCGACTTCTATGACGACCGCATCCCCGAGGAGGTGACCTCGGCGGCGGCCTTCGACGCCTGGTGGAAGGAGCAGCGGCGCACCACCCCGGACCTGCTGGACTTTCACCCGCGAGCTGCTGCTGCCCGGAGGGGGTGACGCCAGCGGATTCCCGGACACGTGGGTGCAGGGCGATCTGACCCTGGGCCTGAACTATGTCTTCGAGCCGGGCCACCCCGAGGACGGGGTCAGCGTCCAGGTGCCGGTGGAGGTGCTGGGACGGCTGACCCCGGAGGTTTCGACTGGCTGGTGCCGGGCATGCGCGCCGAGCTGTGCGTGGCCACGATCAGGGCGCTGCCCAAGCGGGTGCGCCGCCAGCTGGTGCCGGCCCCGGACGTGGGCGCCCAGGTGCGGGCCCAGATCGAGCAGGAGTTCCCGACGCCGCCGGGCGCGAGCTGCCCGGAGGTGCCCTTCGAGGAGGCCTTCAGTCGGGTGGTGTCCCGCCTCAAGGGTGTGGAGATCACGGAGGCCGACTGGGCCGAGGCGCTGAGCGGCTGCCGGACCACCTGGCGATGGGCTTCGCGGCCCTGGACGGCCGGGCAGGGTCATCGATCGCGGCCGGGACCTGGTCTCGCTCCAGCAGCGGCTGTCGGGCAGGACGGAGGCAGCCGTGCGCTCGGTGGTGCGCGGCGCGCTGGCGCAGGCGATGGCCGAGGCCCAGGAGCGCCAGGGCTCGCGGGGCGCGGACGGGAGGTCTGGCCGCAAGGGCGCAAGAAGAAGGCCGGGCAGCAGCTGCCGCCCAGAATCCCGACGGCGCTGCCAGGACCACGGGGACCGCCGGGGCCGGCGCTGGTTTGGAGGAGCGTAAGGGGCTGACCGACTGGCCCAGTGGCGTGCCGGGCCTCGGCGACCCGGACGGTTCGACGATCCCGGCCTCGGTGGAGTCGGCGGGACGGGCGGGCCTGGTGGTGCGCGGCTATCCGGCCCTGGTGGCGGCCTCCGCCAGGAGCGCGGACTTGAGGATCCCTGCCCGACGCCGTCGCCCAGCTAGGGTGCCCACGGCGCCGGGGTCACGGCGCTGGCCCTGGCCCGCACCGCACTGCCGACGGCCCGGGTGACGAGCCGGTGGAGCGCGCAGGAGTCGCTGATCCTGGCGGCCAGTCCCTATCGGGAGTACTGAGGCGCTGGTGGAGGACATGCAGGCCGCCGGGGCGCGAATCGTGGCCGGGCGCTGGGCAGCGTCGGCCTCCGGCAGTCCGCTGGCCGAGGTGCGCACGCGGGAGGTCTTCGCCTTCCCTGGTCGGCGTCATGCGCGATGAGCTCGAGGACGAGGTCTACCGGGTGGCCCGGCATGCGGCCGCGGCACTCAGGGCGGCCCGGGAGGTGGACCGCGTGGTGAGCGAGCACACCTCGCTAACCCTGCTGGGCACACTCCAGGAGGTGCGCGAGCGCGCAGCGGCCCTGATCCGCGATGGCTTCATCACTGTCACTCCGCCCGAGTATCTGGCTCATCTGGAGCGCTACCTGAGGGCGCTGGTGATGCGGGTGGAGAAGGCGGCCTCGGCGCCGTCGGCCGCCTCCCAGGACGCGGCCCTGGCCTTCCAGGTCTCTCAGGCCCAGGAGGTGGTGGACAAGGCCCGCGCCAAGGCGGCCTCGCTGCCGGCCGATCCGCAGCGCAAGGCCCCTGCTGGAGGAGGCCCGTTGGATGATCGAGGAGCTGAGGGTCAGTCTGTTCGCCCAGACGCTGGGCACGAGCCGCAGGTGAGCCTCCAGCGCATCACCAAGCTCTGCGCCCAGATCGCCTGACGCCTCAGCGCGCTCACCTCACGAACGCCCCGCCCCTCGCGGACGCGCCATGGGTCTCGAGTTCTGAGCCCATCCATGAGCCCACAGGGACAGTCCACGAGGTCTACGGTGCGTCCGCCCAGGTACCGAGCCATGACGACCATCATCCCCACAGATGACGCCTCCTCCCCCAGAGGGAGTACCTCCACGCTGCGGATATTCGCCCACCGGGACGATCACGCCGGGTTCCGGCCCTCCTAGCCTGAAGTCATTCAGGAAGAACGACCACCATGAGGATTCCCGAGGACCACCCCACCATGACCACCGCAGCCGCAGCGCCCACCACGGGCCTCACCCGTTTCGAGGCCGCCCAGAAGGCCATCCCGATCACCGCTCACCAGCAGCCGGGCACCGCGCATCAGCGCGCCCTGGAGGCCTCCATCTGGCCGGCCCGGCCGCGTGTGGCCGGCAGACAGTCCGTCGCCGGCGCGGTCCGCGCCGAGTGGCTCAAGCTCCGCACACTGGTCTCCACATGGATCACCTCGGCCATCACGATCGCCATCATGGTCCTGTTCGGTGCGGGCCTGGCCGTCGGCTACGCCGGTTCTCCAGAGCGGGCCGACGTCGCCAAGGACATGATCTCCTCGGGCTCCACCCTGGGCATGATCGTCGTAGCCGTCCTGGGAGCGCTGGTCGTCACCGGCGAGTACGCCTCGGGCCAGATCCGCTCCTCGGTGGTGGCCGTCCCCCACCGAGGCCGCCTCTTCGCGGCGAAGGCCCTCGTGGTGGCGGCTTTCTCCTTCATTTTGGGGGTCACCTCCGTGCTCCTGTCCTACGCGGTTTCCTACCCGTTCATGAAGGGGCATGCCGGGTCACTCACCAACACCCATTATCTGGGACTCTTCTGGGGAACCGGTCTGTCCTTCATGGTCATCGCGCTCATGGCCATGGGGCTGGGCTACCTCACCCGCTCGACGGCGGGAGCCATCACCGTGGTGGTCTCACTTCTGTTCGTCGTCACCATTCCGCTCCAGCTCTTGGCCGGCCGCTGGCAGTGGGCGGTCAAGGTCCTGGGCCTGCTGCCCAACACCGTGGCCGACGCCGTCGCCGACCCCTTCAGCCTGTCCCACCACTGGGGCCAGGCCGGGACCGACACCTTCCTCCAGCACTGGCAGGCGATCGCCGTCTTCGCGGCCTGGGCCCTTGTCCCGATGGTGATCGCCGGAGTCCTCTTCACCCGCCGAGACGTCTGAGCCCAACCGGCCCACGCGCCCCATAAGACCCTTTCTCCGGTTCCACACAGTCGGCCCCCGCACCATCCCGGTGCGGGGGCCGACGACGTCGATACTTGTTGATCTGCTCGGGTCAGCGCTGGGATTGGTCATCCCGGTACTTGCGCATCCAGGAGTGCCTGGTCCGGTACAGACGGACCCCCATCCCCATCAGAACTCCACTCCAACCAACTGCTAGCGCCAGCACCCACGGAGGAATGCCCGTTGCAATACCTCTTCACCTTGACGGGCTCATCTGATTCAGAACGGAACAGCCGACATCTCAATCTTGCACATCATCACCTCGATGCCGATATTCACTTTTCTGTCGAGTGCGGTAATAGCGAATCAGCCCCCCAGCCAGCATACACAGCCAGAAAATAGTCACCCCAATAAACCAAGACAACATAATGACACTCCAAACTCAGGCAAGATTCAGATTCTTTAACGAAAGAGACCCGGTGCAGGCTTGCGCACAACTAGCACCAAACCTGCACCGCGATCTCAGCATCAAAGACTCGCATCAAACGCAGATCCGCTTAGGCCAAGAGGTGTGATCGGTCCAATACACGAGCGCAGCCCCAGTAAGCCCTTCAGCAGCACCAATGCCATTGAGCACCACACCAGCAGGAATACCGACGATCGTCCCATCTGCGGCACCTCCAGCGACACCCGTTACCGCACCAACAGCCATCAGATACCAGCCATAGGCAACAACGGCTGCCTTGGGGATACTGACGCATGCAGAGCCGGTTGTTCAACGGTCAGGGCTTTCCGCGACCAGTCGATCATGAGGTCTCAACCGCTTTCCGGTAGTCTTCTAGGTGAGCTTTCGCCTTATACTCGGCGTGAAGCTCCGCCACCCTCGCCTGCTCAGGACTTTGCGCAACCGGTTGAGGTGCAGCTACAGCCTCGCCCCTGCTGAGCCGAACAACATTCCAATCGCCATAACAAAGCGCCATTACCGGAACACCTATCCGCCCCAGCACTCGCGTCGCGCACTCATCGAGATCTCTCCTTCGAAGTCGCTCGAACCCAGTAGGATACTTGAGAGTTCTCATCCTCGTCATTCACCACAATCTACCGATCGGATAAATGACACTTCCATCATACCTCTCCACATAAACACTCCACATCAGATAATGTGACAAATATTGGCAGTTCCTACACTCGCCCCTGACAGTCGTTTTCACACAGATCTTTCCAGCAAATCCGACCTTATGACACATACGACCCAAGCGACCATATATTGTATATTTCCTACAAACCTGAAGTGCGCCTGTGAGAAATGCTCGCCCCCTGACCGGCCCTACAGCACAGCGGACATGAGGCGACAGACGTTGTCCACATAGCGGTTGTACCAGGGCTCGGTGGCCCACACCTCCGGGGTCAGTTCGGTGCAGATGGCCCGGTAGTCGACGTCATTGACGCGCAGCAGATCGTCAAGGTCCCCGCCGAAGGCCAGCAGCATGACCTCGTAGTTGAGGGCGAAGGAACGGAAGTCCATGTTGGAGGAGCCGATGACTCCGACCTCGTCGTCGACCGTCATGTACTTCGAGTGCAGGACGGTCGGCGACGGGTAGAGGTAGATCCGCACCCCGGCGGCCAGAAGCGCTGAGTAGTAAGAGCGCTGGGCGTGGCTGACGATGAACTGGTCGGATTCCTTGCCCACGAACAGCTCGACCTCTACCCCCCGGTAGGCGGCCGACGTCATCGCGGACAGGAGCGCCTCGTCGGGGATGAAGTAGGGGCTGGTAATGGACACGCGCCGCTTGGCCCCATTGATGAGCGCCAGGAACATCCGCAGGTTCGGCTCGGTGGGGTATCCGGGACCGGAGGGGACGAGCTGCATGGCGTTGACGACTGCGTCGGGCCGCCCCGGCCGGGGAGCCGGCGTCCCTATCGGGATCCCCGGCAGACCCGCCATCTCCGGCAGCATTTCCACGGGCGTTCCCAGGGCAAGGTCGAAGGCCTCGAGCTGCTCGCCGGCCCTCGAAGTACTCAGTCCATGGCGAAGACGGCCTGGGCCTCCAGGACGATCTCGCCGGTGACCTCCCACGGACAGGTCCTCCCAGCGGCGCCCGGCCGCACATTGCGCCGGGTCCGATAGGTGGGGTCGATGACGTTGTGGCTGCCGATGAAGGCCTTCTCACCGTCGATGACCAGGATCTTGCGGTGGTTGCGCAGGTCCGGGCGGCGCCAGCGCCGCTTGAGCGGCAGCAGGGGCATCATGAGCCGCCAGCGGATGCCGGCATCGGTCATGCGCGCTGGCAGAACTGCTTCCAGCCGGGGTACTTGCGGCTGCCCAGGTGGTCCAGCAGGAGGCGCACCGTGACCCCTCGGGCCACCGCGCGCTCCAGCGCGGAGAAGAAGACGTCGGTGACCTCGTCCCAGCTCATGATGTAGAACTCGACGTGGACGTGGTCGGTTGCGGCGTCAACAGCGCGGGCCATGGCCTCCGTAGGTGGCGGCGGGCTCGGCGTGAACGGCCACCACCTCCCCGCTGACGCAGGGCAGCCCGGTGAGCCTGCGGTTCATGCGCAGCGCCCCGGCCAGGTAGGTCGAGGGCCGCGCCCCCTTGGGCAGGTCAGGCATGGCGCGGGTGTAGTCGAGGGTGATCTCGTTGACGGTGTGCTGCTGGCGGCGGCGGGTGCCGTGGACCCACGGGCTGCCGATGAGCAGGTAGGGCAGGAGTCCCACCAGGGCAGCAGGAAGATGAGCAGAAGCCACGCGGTCGACGACGACGGACGGCGGTTCTCCGGAACCGTGCCCAGCGCGGCGATCTTGATGAGGGTACTCGATGACGACCCAGGTGGTCGCCAGTACCGGCGGCAGCGTCATGTTCGCATCATGTCATGCCACGGGGAGCGGTCCCTCGGAAGAAGCCTGGGCGCGGACCGGATGGTCCTGCGCCCAGGCACTGCGAAGGCCCGCCCCGGTTAAAACACCGGGCCGGGCCCTTCGCAACGAGGTCGCTCACCGGTTCCCATTCGGCAGCGGGTCCTCCTTCACCGAAACGTCCGAGCACATTCCCTTGGCTGTGGCCCAGACTCGATGGTGGCCGGTCTGCAGTACTCCCCAGTACCTCGCGGTCGCCACCGTTCAGTGGTGACTCTGACCTCGCCGACGCAGTCTGAGAGAAGCCTGGAAATAACGCATCTAAATGGTGACGCTGGTGACGATATGGTTACGACCTCCTGAGTGCACCTGCGCCACACCCCAGGATCGTTGAAATGACGGCGTTCCAGAGACTAGCTCGGGAGCGGCTGGCCCGACGTCGGACTCCCGAAGAGCGCCTTGAAGTAGCCGTAGAAGTTCCAGTTGCCCCACGAGGTGCACTGGTCGCCTCCGCTACCGGCGGCCTCATTGCTGGAAGGGCGTGTAATTGTACAGACCGGCCGTCGCCTGGTTCGCCACCGTGACCTCGCCACTGCCGCACTGCGCGTCGGGCGAGTAGGCGATCCGGGTGGGACGCTGAGCCACCACGTCATAGGTCTCCGGGCTGATGCGGTAGCGCTGGAACTGGGAGGCCGCCCCGTAGAGCTGGGGGAAGAAACCGGCCCACTGAGGATCGCAGGTTCCATGATCGGGGCAGGCGTAGCCGGCCGCGGCCTCGTAGTCGCGGGCACTCAGGGTTCTGCCCGAGGCGGTGAGCAGTCCCTGCTCCTTGTGGATGAGCACCAGGAGGACCCTGGGGGTTGATGTCGCACGCCTGCGAGACCTCCCAGACGACATCGGCCGCGCTAAGACCCGAGGCGGCCTTGATGCCGCCGGGGCAGAACGTGGTGACCTCGCGCTCCTGCATGGAGAAGGTGGCCGTCGCCAGGCACTCGGTGCCATCACTGCCCGGCTGGCAGCCGGAGTTGACCCGCATCAGGAAGGCGGCGATCTCCTCTCGCGTCATCGCACCGGAGTCGTAGAAGACCTCGTCGTCGATGATGCGGGTGGCATCGAACCCGCTCGCATCGGGCACCAGCGGTGCCGGCGCAGAACTCGTCGCCCGCGAGAGGCCCGTCGCCCCCAGCACGAGTCCGCTGAGCGAGAGCCGACTGCGCGCACCCCGATCAGGCCCACCAGGAGCGTGACGAGCAGGCACCGAGACCACGCCCACCGGACTGCGCAGGAAGGCCACGACCGGGCGTTCCCCGCTTCGTCTTCTGCGCTTGATACTGCTGCGCAGGCGCCCGGTCGATCACCGCCCGGCGACTGCTGCCTGCTGCCAGCTCAGGCCCCGTCGCGCCGCCCTCAGCCGTCCAGCGCGCGCGCGGCGGTGGGCGGACGGAGACGAGCCGGAACCGCTCGCACTTCGGCGGTCCCGCGAACGCTGGCTGGAAGGATGCTGGGACATCGGGATCATCGTGTCACACAACGGCAGGACTCACCGCGCTCCCCGATGCAGGACTTCCCGGAATAACTGACCACCGCGCGACGCCGGCGGGATGCGCTCGGTATCACCGGCGCCGACCGTCGGAGGCGGGCCGCCAGTGCATAGTGTGGGCCGTGAATCTTCCCGACGTGCCTGAGCCTGGCGCACACCCTCATGGAGGCCGGCGTCGGCGACTGGGAGCTGAGCCTCGACCGAGCGCGCCGCCGGGCAGGGCCAGACTGACCATACGAGACGCAGACTCACACTCAGCCGCCACCTCAGCGGGCCTGTACGACGAACCCCAGGTCCGCGAGACGATCCTGCACGAGATCGCCCCACGCCCGCGTAGGCCCCCATCACGGGCACGACGCCGTCTGGGCCGCCGAGGCGACCCGTTTGGGAGCCACCGGACGACGGCTCGTGGACGCCCTAGGCTCCGAGGCTGCGGGGCGATGGGTGAGCAGGTGTCCGGAAGGGTCACGAGGTCGATCGGATGCGTCGCCCGTCCTCGCCCGTTTCCTGTTCGCGCTGCGCCGCTCGATTCAGTCTGGAGCACCTGCTGTCCTGGAGCCTCGACGGCGCGCCCGTCCCCCACGAGGAGATCGGCGAGCGCTACAGCCGCCTTCTGAGACTGGCTCGGAGCCAACCGTAGGAAGCGCCCACAGAACATTCCGGGACAGTATGGTCGTGACCACCGGCATCACCGATCAACAACCCGAGGAGGACCAGCCCATGATCGTCACCACCACCCCCACCGTCGAGGGAACCCCCGTCACGCAGTACCTGCGAGTCGTCTGCGGGGAAACCATCGCGGGAGTCAACTTCATCAAAGACATGGCCGCGGGGTTCCGCAACTTAGTGGGCGGTCGTTCCCAGACCTACGAGGGAGAGCTCATCCAAGCTCGGGAGACGGCCCTGGCGGAGATGGTTCAGCGCGCCCAGGAGCTCGGGGCCGAGGGCGTCGTCGGCGTCGACATCGACTACGAGACACTGGGTTCGGACAACGGCATGCTCATGGTGACGGCATCAGGCACCGCTGTCCGCTTCTCCCCCATCTCCTGAGCGATGATGAGCGTCCGCCTTCCCTAAGAGAATCCTTGACTCACCGAATCAACCCGACCGAGAATTTCCCAGATTTTTCCCAGGTTTCTGACCCTCGTCCTCACAGAATGATGGCGTTACATAGTGTCAACCGCTGGACAGGGACGGTCTCGAGGGTTGGGGAGCCCGACGACGGACTGCATCTCTGAGATGACACCGGGTCATAGGGAGCCTGGCGTGATCGTTTCGGCGAAGGAGGAACCGCCTCCCCGGGTGCATGGGACCCCGGGTCGCAGGTGGGACCTTGCGAGGCTTGGGCCCGCAGCTCGGAAGTCCGAGCTGCGGGCCGAGTCCTTTCTTGCCGACTCCGGGCCTCCGACATGAGCGACCGGCATGACGACTGACGCCGATAACCCCGGTACGCAAAGCAGCACCAACGGCTCCGCGCACCCCAGCCGCTCCGCAGCACGCGCGCCGCCGGCTCGCACGCCAGGAACGCCACAACGTCACCGACGTAAGGCGCAACCCAGCCGAATCTTGCTCACTTGGCTCACTTTGCGAGAACCGCCCCTCGCCTTGCAACACGCAGAGTGACTTGGCCGGTTGTCTTGGGCGTTCGCCCAAGACAACCGTACAAGTACGTCGTTCATCAAGTTTTGAGGACGTTGAGGAGGTTACGTGTCCGATAGGACCTCGACTCGCCAGGAGTTGATTGCCGCCGCGCAGCAGCTCGTCGTTGACGGCGGCTGGGAGATGGTGACAACTCGCCGAGTCGCCGAGCGCGCCGGAGTCAGCCCCGGCCTCGTCCACTACCACGTGGGCAGCATCGAGGGGCTGCGTCGCGCCGCCGCATGCGAGGGCGCGCGCAGCCTCCTTGAGGGTCCCTTACGGGAGGCTCTGGAGGCGCCGAACCTCCGAGAGGGGCTGCTGGCCTTTCTCCTCCGCCTTGACCTGAAACCCGACTACCCGGGGGTGGTCCTGCTCAACGAGGCACTGGTCGCAGCCACGCACGACGCCGAGCTGCGCGGTGACCTGGCCACGATGTTCTCCACCTTTCGTGCCCGCCTCGCCAAACGGCTCGCCGCTCAGAAGGGCGCGCACGCAGAGGAAGCGGAGGCCAGGGCACTCGTTCTGGTCGCTGCCGTTGACGGGTTTCTGCTGCAAAGAGCACTCGACCCCAACCTCGGCGCGGAACAGCTCATCCGGGGAATAGAACCCTTCCTGGAACCGCAGTAAGCCACTGATGCTGCTGGTGACCGTACCTGCACCAACAGTTGAGACGGCGCACGTCACAGGCTTGCCGAACGACGACTACACCTCAGGAGTGCCATGATTCAAATTCAAAACCCAGCGACATCGCCCCGCTGAAAGAGGTCGTCACAGGGCCGTACAAGCGCTTCGGATGGTGGTCTCTGGTCCGGGAGACGCTACGTAGCCCCAGCCTCAGCTACGCGTTCTACCTCACAACAACACGGTGAGCATCCCCGATCACGACATCGCCCAGCGCGAGCACGCGCAGTTCGTCTCCGTATTGCGCGAGGCCGAGTTGACGAACTGTCAGCGGTTCACATATCGGTCACGGCGTATGAGGGGTGAGGCCTACTGGAAGCATCGGTTCCTGTGGGCCACCCACGCCGGCGGACCGCATCGGCCCTGAAGGAGCCACATGCCGAGTCCCGCGCATTCGCGAGGCTGCTCGCGGCGCACCGCGATACACGATCTCTTATTACTCCTGTTGTCACGCCTGCCGCCTCTCCTACTGCCTCGCAATGTCAGAGAGTTCGTAGACGTCTTTGATGGGGAGGCGCGTCAGAATAGGAGCATGACTGACTCAGCACGGCCCGATTTCTCGCGCCGCTCCACCGCACGCATCGCCACAGACCGTCCGGCCCGGTACGGAAAGCAGCTGACCGGCCACATGGGCCGCAAGATCACCACCATGTGGGACGAGGACGCCGAGACCGGCTCCCTGACCTTCGACCGTGAAGGGACGATGACCGGCGTCGTGGCGCTCTCGTGCCACGACGGCGCCCTCCAGCTCGATCTGACCGCCGACGACGAGCACCTCGAGCGGCTCGAACACGTCGTCGGCATCCATCTGGCCCGTTTTCGGCGCCAAAGGAGGGCCTCACCGTGAGTTGGCTCCGTGAGGACGGCACGCCGGAACCACCCAGGGGCCGCTCACGTCGGAGGACCTCGAGCGCATGCGCGTCGAGCGAGAGGCCCGCAAGTCCTCATCCTGATCGGGGTTCCCGATTCCTTCCCCGCAAGGCCCTCGCAACGCCGCCTCCCCGAGCCGTCTACGCAGCGGTCTCCTCGTCGGAAACCGGATCCTCCCACGCGCAGCATGAGGAGCAGCCCGGTCGCCAGCACGATGACGATCCGAGGATCCCCAGTAGTTCGCCCCTGACCGACGACGCGCGTGCCCAGGTAGATGAAGATGCCGTACATCATGGGCGCCATGAAGGAGACCGCCCGCCCGGTCGTCGCGTAGAGGCCGAAGATCTCCCCTTCCTGCCCCTCGGGGATGAGGCGGGCCAGGAAGGAGCGGGCGGCTGACTGGGCGGGCCCCACGCAGGCCGACAGGAGCAGGCCCAGCACCCAGAAGGCGACCGTACCTGCAGTGTGCAGGAAGAACACCAGCAGTCCGGTCACCACCAGAATGATGAGGCTGGCCATGATGACGTTGCGGGGGCCGAAGCGGTCGTCGAGCCGCCCGGCGCCGATCGTGGCGATGCCGGCCACGATGTTGGCGACGATGGCGAAGATGATGACATCGCCCGATGAGAAGCCGAAGGTGTTCTGGGCGATGATGCCGCCGTATGTGAAGACCCCGGCCAGCCCGTCCCTGAAGACGGCGGCGGCCAGCAGGAACCACAGCAGCCGCGGCTGGAAGTTGTGCAGCTGGAGCAAGGTGCGCCATAGCAGCTTGTAGGAGGTCAGGAACGACTCCCTGCGCTCGGCGTTGTGGGAGGCGGCGTCCTCGGGCTCGGTCTCCATGCCGGCCCGGTCCCGCCCCGGTTCGGCCGACGTCATTCCCTCACTCGCCTCTCCGCTGCCGTCGGCTCCGGAGTGTTCCAGCTTGCGGGAGCGGTTGATGAGGACGGGGAGCGCGGACAGGCCGAACCAGGCCGCCGACACGAGCATTGCCACGCGCACCCCCATTCCGGTCCCGGCGGGGAAGGAGATCAGGGGGCTGGGGCCCACCAGCGCGATGTAGAGGATGAGCAGCAGGACGATACCGCCGAGGTATCCCATCCCCCAGCCCAGACCGCTGACGGCGCCGATCCGGTCCTTGGAGGCCAGATGGTTGAGGATAGCGTTGTAGTTGACCGAGGCAAGCTCGAAGAAGATGTTTCCGACCCCCAGCAGGACGATGCCGAGCCACAGGTAGCCGGGCTCCGGCCGCACCAGGAACAGGGCCGCCGAGACCCCGACCACCACTGCGGTGTAGCCCCCGAGCCAGAAAACGGTCCGCCCGGCCCGATCCGAGCGCTGCCCGGTCACCGGCGCCAGCAGGGCGATGAACAGACCGGCGATTGCCAGACCGATCGACAGTGCCGACTCGTTGTCGGCCTCGCCCCAGCGAGTCACTAACCAGGTAAACGAAAGACGAAAGGTGGTGATGACGGCGTTGAAGGCCGCCGACCCCCAGTCCCACAGACCCCATGCGATCACGGGCCAGGACAGGAGCCGAGTGCTGGAGCCGGCCTGCGTCGGAGCAGGCATCACGGTCGTGCTCATGGGACAGACGATAGAACCATCCACGCCCGAGACGATACCGGAAGGGAAACAGACCCAATCGTCAGTTCTCCCATCCCGGAGAACCCGGGTACTCGCGCTCGGTGTTCTGCCGGGCCGCTGCTCAAAGGAGCAGCTCGGGCCAGGGCCAGGTCCATCGGGGTCGTCACCTTCATGGAGCGCTCGTCCCCGGCGACGACGACGACGCGCCCGCCGCAGGCCTCGACCAGGCCGGCATCATCGGAGGCGGCGAGCGATTCTTCCGCCGCCCGCTCGGCTCCGGGCGCGATGGGCCGCGACGAGAGTGCCCGTCTCGAAAGCCCTGCGGGGTCTGGACGGCCCGGAGCCGGACGCGCCGGGGCGTGGCGACGACGGGTTCGGGCTCACCCGCCTCGCGGGGCTCGACCTCCTTGACGGTGTCGGTCACGGGCAGCGCCGGGACCACGGCCTCGTGTCCGGCGCGCACGGCGGCGATCACCCGATGCGTCACCTCAGGCGGCGTCAGTGCCCGGGCCGCATCATGGACGACGACGACGTCCGCCCGCGGCACCGCGGCCAGGGCCGCGGCGAGCCCCAGGGCCACCGAGGCCTGCCTGGAGTGCGATGACCCGGCGACGACTTCGACCCGATTCCCCGCTCCACCGTCCGATCGGGACTGCCGTCCCGCGATCCTTCTGGAGACTTCTCCAGCGGGCCGTCGAGGAGATCGTCGAGTTCCGCGCGGAAGCGCTCGACGTCGTCGGCGGGGGCGGTGATGACGAGGTGGTCGAAGGCCCCGGAGGCGATGAGTCCGGCCGCCGCTCGTCGCAGGAGCCGATGCCGCCTGGGACGAGCTGGGGACGCTGCTCGGGCGGGAGCTGAACCCGCAGCGGTGAGTCGACCGCCCGCGGAGCGGACTCGGGCGGGGCGGAAGGCTGAGATGAAGGAGTGATGCTCACGGGCAGGACGCTACTGCGTGCGCCACCGTCCGGAAGAGTGTCTCCGAGTTCAGGAGGCAGGACCCCATCAGGCGGACTCGCCTCTCCTCGGGGTCTCGCCACAGGCCAGCTCGAAACAAGGATCTGACGCGCTCATGAGCATGCGCTCTCGCCTGCGGACAGGGCCCCGGTCCGTGTCACGGGCGGGAAGCCCGCACGACCTCGCGACCTTGACATCTCCGGAGGCGATTTTTTCCTGATTGGCCTTGAAACGACGCGACCAGCTGGTGGGCCTCGGTTGGGGCGCGCGCAGCACCGAAGACCTTCCAACCCGGTCTCATCAACCACGTCTCTGCACACCGAGAGGCTCAACGCTGGCGGGGACCGAGATGGTCAGGTCCCCCTGGGCCACCTGAGCTGAGATACGTCTCTCCTCACCGCGTACCTTGCACGCGGATGTCAATGATCCGAGCGGCCCCGTGGTGCGTAGACGACATCTCACCGACTTACAGGCCATCAAGGATGACTCTCCGACTGGTTTTGTGGACCTCTGGTTTATCGGGTCATTCACGAAAAGATCGGGAGTGTATCTCCAGGGATCACGGCGACGACTCGATCGATGGAAATGCCAGTCATCGCAAAAGGGGTTCAGCGATCCGAACCGCTGTCGAGGCGATAGCCGAGGCCCCCTTGGACCGTGGTGATGAGAACCGGTTTGAGGCGTCCGCCTCAAATGCTGCCCGTAGCCGTTGACGTGGACATCCCAGGGTTTTGGTATCGCCTCGTAACGGGGTCCCAGAGGCGTCGATGATCTGGCTGGGTAAGAACACGATCGGGATGCTGGAGAACAGCTAAGAGCTCGAACTCCCGCAGCGGCATGGCGACCGCCTCGCCGTCGACCCCTGACCTCTGCGCCTCCACATCCATCCGCACCCGTCCGGCCGCCGGAACGCTGGCTCCTGGGGCACCGCCCGGCTGCGGCGCAGAACGGCCCGAGGCGCTGAAGCCCGGTAGAGTAGGCTGGTGACGTAGTCGTCGGCGCCGATCTCCAGACCGACGATCTTGTCCAGTTCGGGTGTCCTTGGCGCTGAGCATGACTGCCGGAACGGGGAGGAGTGCCGGATACGGGTGCACACCTCCGGTCCCGTCAGGCGCGGGCAGCATGAGGTCCACGGACCAGATCGATGGGACCGACGCGCGCGCGGGCTGCTTTCGAAGATCCCGATGGCGCTGGCCGTCTCGGCCTCGACCACTCGGCTGTCGCGCCGCGGTCGAGGCCAGCAGGTGCGGAGTTTCATCCTCGACCAGGAGGACATGGGTCGGGCCGACCGATGGGCCGGCGAGCGGTGGCTCGCGGCCTGCCCTGAGACCGGCGCCGCGTTGACACTGCTGACACCGTGGAGGGCTGGCCGGCTCGTGACGCACTCCTCATGGACTGACCGGGCTGCGTCATCCGTACCGGCCGGCTCGCTGTCGACTCGGCTCCCCTCGGGCCGCGCGCGGCAGCGCGAGGTGCGTCGAACCGCGCGCGACGGACCACAGCTCGACGGTGCCGCCATGGTCGGCGGCCACATGCTTGACGATGCTCAGGCCCAGGCTGCCGCTGCGCGAGATCGCCCTTGTCGACGCGGTAGAAGCGCTCGAAGACGCGCTGCCCTCCTGTGATGCCGATGCCCTGGTCGACCACGGCAATGCGCACGATCCAGGGTCCCTCCATCGCAGGACACCCACCGCGACCCGTGCGGGCTCGAGTAGCGACGCGTTGTCCGCAGGTCATGAACGTCGCGGTGATCAGGGCGGTCGCCACGGACCCGCAGCCCTTGGGCCTCCGTCACGAGGGTGACTGCCGGCCGTCGGCCTCGACGCGGACCCGGTCCACGGCTCGGCGACGACGTCGTCGATGTCGACGACCCGGCCCGGCCAGGGCGTCGCCCCCGGAGACGGTGAGCTGATGATCTCCTGGACCAGACGCCCAGACGGCGGGCCTCGCGCATGCGCCCGAGTAGTCGCGCACAGAAGTCGGGTCGTCGGCACCGGCCTCAGCGGTCTCGCCAGCAGCTGGATCGCACCGACCGGTCGAGACTCGTGTGGAGACGCTAGCCACGAAAATCGCGCGCATGGCCTCCACCCGGCGGGCGGCGGTGCGGTCCTCGATGAGGATGAGGACGCGTCCCGACCGATGCCGGCCGCGCACCCTGGAGGTGGAACTGGCCCTGCCCCGGTACCCTCCCCCGGGCCACGGTGACAGCGGCGTTCCGGGCCCGGCCCGAGCCCGTGCACGGTTCGCACCATCGCCGCCACGGTCGGCGCCGACGACGGCGTCGCGTCGCGCACGATGTTGAAGTGTAGGTCGATGCCGAGGCGCGCAGGACCCGTCGTCGATCGAGGACGACGACCGTCGAGGCAGCGCGGCCAGGACGGGACGGCCGCACCCGTCGGGCCAGTCCGGCAGATCGGCGGCGTCGTGGCGGCCCTGCGCTCGCGCCGGGACAGGACTGCCGATTGCCGCTGTGTACACAAGACCCACGGCGGCGCGATGAGGAGGTGCGTGGTCGGGCCCACCTTTTCCAGGGAGTTGAGACCCCGGCGCTTCCGGCGGGCCAGCCCCTGGGCGCGCGCTTGCGGCGGCGTCGCGACTGCTGTGCTTGGGGCCAACATCTGACCGCGCCCTCGGCAGGACCGTCGAGCAGCGCCGTCGAGCTGCATCATCGATGCCACGGGCCATCATGCGCCCGGAACAGGAGCAGCCCTCATGCGCGCATCTTCAATCAGGAGCTCAAAGCAGTTGGGCCCGACCGGAGTCATGGCCACCAGGTCGCCACCGCGATCGAGCGGGCGGCGGAGTCCCTGCGTGAGGGCGACATCGTCATCGCCGAGCAGGTCGGGATGCCGACGTGACGCGCGTCAACGACCTTCAGCGCGATATCGACGACTCAGCGTCATGCTGCTGGCCTGCCAGCAGTGCAGTGAGACCTGCGCAATGTCCTGTCCGCGCTGCGCATGGCCCAGACCCTGAGCGCCAGGGGCATCTGGCCGGTCACGTGGCGGCGATCGCCCGAGGCCGCTACCCTGAGCCGCCGCTGCCCGAACCGGTCCTGGGACTTATCCTTCAGATGGCGGACCTGGCGGTGCGCGAGCAGGACGTCGCCCGCCTCATCTCGACGCGGGACCCGGAACTGGCCGCCGTCATCCAATCCAACGACGCCGAGCTCGACGCCCCTGCACCGGCGCTCCTTCCAGATGATTCTGGATCCGCCCACGACCCGGCCGCCAACAGGTCATCATCGCCGTCTCATGGGCCGGTTCCTGGAGCGCTGGCGACCACTGACATCGGTGGCCAGCCGCGTGGCTCTACCTCGTCTCGAGCCTCCATGCCGGAGACGCATGACGCGAGGACGCCGACGCGCTCCACTGAGCACTCCCGGACTGACCGGAACCGCCTCGGGCAGGGGTGGCGTCATCAGACAGGCGGGCGTCAGAACCTTGTTTAGATTCGACGTCACCGCGTCATTCACAGGGAACAGGAAGCCGATGGCACTCACTTACCCTGGTTGGCCACGCCGCGATCTGGCCTCGGCCTGGGTCGAGTGGCAGGCCGCTTCTTGATCGGCCGGAGTCTCCTCGTCAGCTCGTAGACCAACGGGATGCCGTGGGAGACGTTGACGCCGGCGATGTCGTCGTCGGAGATGTCGTCCAGGGTGCTTGACGATGGCGCGCAGCGAGTTGCCGTGAAACGGCGATCATGACGGTCTTGCCGGTCTTGATCTCGGGGACGAGGTGCCCTCCGCGGCAGCAGACGTCGGAACGTCCTCGAGGCACTCGGTGGCGGGGATGGCTCACCGGCGTAGTGGGGTCGGTGTCTGGGAGAACTCGGAGCCCGGCTCGATGGCCGGCGGCGGCACGCTAGAGCGGCGCCACTCGATGAACTACTCCTCCTCCCGTACCGTCGCGGATCTCTGCCTTGTTCTTGCCCTGCAGGGCACCGTAGTGGCATCGTTAGCGCAGTCGCTCCACCGATCCAGTGGCGGTCAGCGGCGTCAGGGACAGGTTGGCGGTCGTGCTGGCGCGGCAGCATCGAGGTGAAAAGCTTTCGGGAGGACGCCCGCCTCCTGGAGGAGCTCACCGCCACGGACTCGCCCTCGCGCGGCCCTTGTCCTGACAGAGGGACGTCGACCAGCCGGTGGCGAGGTTCTTCGCGTTCATTCGCTGCTCGCCGTGGCGGAGCAGTACGAGGGTGTAAGCCATGGTCCTATCCTGCCAGGCTCACAGGCACGCGCAGTCCTGGAAGTCCTAGGACACGGGCGGTGGTCGAAATGGCCGGGCGAGACGTCGAAGCGCGCTCGAGCCCGCACGCCTACCGCGGGTACCTCACGCGCTCCCCAGCCGCCAACGCTGGCGCCCAGGTTCCATGCAGTACTGCAAGCATCGCGCAGACGCCTCCACACCATCACCCAATGGCACGATTCTATGCAGCATCTTGTGCACAACGCTCACATGAAGACCATATTCACGTATTGAAAACACAATGGTCCTGGTTATGCGCCCAAGCGCATAACCAGGACCATTGTGCGAGGTGGCAATAAGCTCGAGGTTGACTCGACGCAGGGTGCTGGCTCACATGAGCCCGCCGACCCCGGGTACCCTCAGTTGTTAGGGTGAACCTCGTAGTAGGCCTTGCGCACCTCGGCGGAGACGCGACCACGGTCAGAAACCTCCCGGCCCTGCTCACGGGCCCACTCACGAATCTTCTGAGTGTCGGAAGGACCACTGGAACGACGACGGCCAGAACTGCGACGGCCGCCAGTACGACGCGCCTTTCCAACCCATTCCTCCAGGGACTCACGAAGAGCAGCTGCGTCTCATCGTTCAGGTCGATCTCGTAAGTCACGCCATCAAGGGCGAAAGTGACGGTCTGGTTGGCCTCCGACCCGTCGACATCGTCGACGAGGATGACCTGAGTCTTCTGTGCCATGATTCCTCATTCTGATCGGGATGCGGGCCCAAGATGTATCCCGCTGCGGACAACATTAGATTAAACAATAGTTGCCTTCAATGCAACACGACTTTTTCGCCACCCGCATTACCGATCACCCCGGCACCCTTATCTCACAGCGGGCTACCATCGGCATACCCCGCCCGCGAGGCCCGCACACGGGGAAGAAAACTGTGAAATCACTGATGTCAACCTTTGGAGATCTCCACGAGGCACTGTCGAGCAAACCGCTCTCAACCAGCTCCAGCCTCCAGACCGCTTCGAGGTATCCGATGATCATCTGAACCGGAACCTCATCTCTCCCAGAAGGATCCCAGTTAAGAGGACAGGATTCTCCCAGCCAGAAGAGATTGTCCGCCGCCACCTGGGCCTCCTCGTGGGCCCGGCAAGCGCCCCCTACCAAACCGGTAAAATCCTGCAACCTCCGCTGAACAGCAAGGATTTCAGCGACACGGCCGTTCCGGAAAGCAGCATCCCAGAGTTCCCGCGCCAGAGAAGGCATATGTGTGTTGGAACGCACATGCGAGACAGGGCGACGAGCCACACGAAAGCCCCGGGAGACAGACTCCCGGGGCCGATCGAGCCGCCTGTGGGAATCGAACCCACGACCTATTCATTACGAGTGAATCGCTCTGCCGACTGAGCTAAGGCGGCGCACTGACGTAAGCAGCAGAGTTGAAGATACCGTTCCGGCGACCACCACCGCAATCCAGCACAACGCCACCAGCCGTGTTCCTCGACACAGTTTGCAGCCTCCCGGGTGTCATCGCAACTGCGGGTACTCCCCGCCCTCCTGTCAGCCCCAGCGCTGGAGCATTACCGGATCCAGTGCGGTCCTGACGATCGGCATAGCACGCCCGTCTCTGCAGGGCCCCCGCTTCTCTCTCCGTCATTCAACCGGCTCCATAAGGGCTCCAGATCAGTTTCGTCCCGCTCCACTCCTGCACCACCCCAACCGGATTCATCGCAGTTCTCCGTCGCCTTCCCAAGACGATCCCATCCCAGGACCACGGCGGAACCGGCTACAACAAGTCGCTGAAGAACCGCAACCTCCAGATGATCGCCGTCGACGATTCCGAACGTCAGGATCTTCGGGGAGACCGAGTTCTGGTTCGCGCTCATCCGTCGCCACCATCGCGCCCTTCATGGCGGTCGTCATCGCCGCCATTGTTCCCGGGCTTCACGCCGGCACGGTCTCCAACGGAGATGCGATCAGCGCCAGAGCTCATAACATCCTCGGAGACGGCGGATTCTTCCCCGGGGATTCCCAATCGTCTTCATCCTTCATCCTCACCGTCGGTGGGATCTTCACCTTCGGTGGCGCGCTGGATGTGCGGAGTCTGCGCCCCCGTGCCAGCGGCATCATTCCAGGCCGCGGCTCTTAAATCTGCACTGTTCTGCTCAATGCCGGCTCGTCCATCACCCAGGCGCGCCTTTCTGCAGATCACCGCGAATCTCACCGGGATCGGTATTGTCATCGCCCCCACTCGACCCTCCCCAGTCGGGCGGTGGACCATTGTCGCCATTGTCGTCAGCGCAGTGGTGGCAGGCTGGAGCGCAGTGCGACGGAGCGAGATCCCTCGAGAAGGTCCTCGCCGACGAGGTAGACGGATCCGCGTCCGCCTCACCGCACAACGCCGTCACATCCGCATCCGACGGCGCCCCACCGGCGGTGGCTTCAGACCCACGCGCGTCCACATCACCCATACCGGAGGCTCACCACCGCGCATGGTGGGCCTCCCCCACGGCCCTGGTTCCCGGGGCCGATCTGGAGGCGCGTCGCCGTCCTGCTGTAAGGCGCACGCCCCTGGCGCACACGGTGTCGGTGACCTCATTGGAAAGCCACTCATCATGCCGACCGAGATGCCACGTTGTCGCTGGCAGGCGGTCGTGGACGACCTGCGCACCCACGCCGCCGCCGGACAGGCCGCCTTCGTGATCCTTGCACGGACCGACACGATGGCGCTACACGAGCGCCGCCCTGTCCTACGCGCTGACGGACTCCGACCACACGCCCGTCGTCGCGTCACCGGATCAGCTCCCCGCTCGGGGTCCTGGGCTCCGACGCCGCAGCGAACGTCACCGGCGCCTCAGGCCGCCACCTCCGGCCGCGCCGGCGGGGTCTCGTTGTTCTTCGGTCACCGGCTCCTGGCCGGCAATCGGGCGACGAGTGTCACTCCTCAGTGCCTTCACCGGCTTCGAGGTCCCCAACACCGCCCTGCTGGCCACCGTCGGCGCCACGCTGGCGATGTAGGCCGCGAGCAACGCGCCGACGGACGGTGGCGGGAAGAACACCGCGCCCCAGGCGCGCACGACGTCGTCGGTGATCGACCCGGCCCCCGGCATCACCGCGGCGGCACGCCTGGAGGCACGTGCTGACGCGCGCGCCTGAGGCCGTGGTCCTGCGGGCCTTCAGGGTGGGCAGCATCCCTCTCGGGAGCCGCGACCGACGTCGTCAGGCGGGTGATCGCCGCCGCTGACTGGCCACCGTCATGCCTCAGTGCCACGAGTCCGGAGGTGCTGCTGGGACGCTACGAGTCCGGAGACGCGCTGGCCCGCAGCGCGGCATGCCGTCGGAAGCCGCGATGTGCACCCTGGAGGCCGCCTACGCCAGGTGCAGTTCCTGCTCTCACAGGCTGCGCGGAGTCGAAGTTGGCCCAGTGGATGGGGCGCTTCGATCGCCGGCGAGGCTGCGCGAGTAGCGCCCCATCACCCCATCCAGCAGGTCAGTCCCTTCTCAGGCATCGTCCCGTTGAGCAGGTAGGTGTCCACGGCGTTCTTGACGCAGTCGTTGGAGCGTCCGTAGGCGGTGTGGCGTTGCCCGCTCCAGGTGAGGAGCTGGCCGGTCTCGGTTGCTGGGCCAGTGCCTCGCGGACCAGGCGTAGGGGGTCGCCCGGATCGCCGGTGGTGCCCACCACCAGAATCGGCGCGGCGCCGAGGTGTGATCTTCCCTGCGCTTGCGGCCCGACTCGTGGCCCCAGCCCCTGGCAGTAGGCGTCAGTAGAGCAGCTGAGCGCTGGAGAGGTGGGGAGGCCTCTTTGACGGTGGCGGCGTTCTGCTCCCGGGAGGCGTTGTCTCCCTGGACCGGGAAGTCCAGGCAGTTGGACCGCCGCGAGGGCCTCGGCACTGTTGCCGGAGTAGCTGCCGTCGTTCTGCCGGGAGGCGACGGCGTCGGCGATCGTCAGCAGCATGCTTTCCATCCGTGCTGCCGCGTTGCCCGCATCGCCTGCGTCAGAGCGGGTTGGAGGGTCGGCCACAGGGCTGGTCTGATACATCGGACAAGACCCCGTAAAGGGCCAGATCGTAGGTCAGCGGCCGATTGTCGTCGGAGGTCGGGATCGGCGCCGTCTTGGTGGACTCAAGGAACTCCCGGATCTGGGAGACGCCGGAGTCGACATCCCCGCTCAGGGGGCAGCCCAACTCGCGCCTCGCAGTCTCCACGTAGGTCCGCGCGGGGCCTCGAGGCCCTTAGCCTGCCCCAGGCTCCTTATCCTCGGCGCTCGAGGGAGGGTCGGCGGCTCCGTCGAGGACCAGGCGACCGGTGTTGGACGGGAAGAGCTCGGCGTAGGTCGCTCCCAGGTAGGTGCCGTAGGAGAAGCCCAGGTAGGTAAGCACCTGCTGCCCATCGACCGCGCGCAGGATGTCGAGGTCCCGAGCAGCGCTGATGGTATCGACATGGTCCAGAAGCCCCGGCGTGCTGGTCTTCGACTCGCAGGCCGAGTTCATCTGCTGAGCCCGCTCCACGGTGGCGGAGGCCGACGGCGTCGCCGGGTCATTCGCACCGGCTCGCTCGGCGTCGAGCTCGGCATCGGTCAGGCAGTCGATCGCCGTCGAGGCGCCGCGCCCGCTGTCGAAGCCGGTGGAAGCGACGTCGTAGGAGCCGACCAGGTTCTTGGAGAAGTAGGAGCCAGCGCTCTCGACCAGCTCAATGCCCGACCCTCGGCCCGCCCGCTGATGAACAGGGACCCGACCGGGGTCCCCGCTCGCGGCCCGCTTCTTCATCGCGATCTCGATCGTCTCGCCACCGGGGTTGTTGTAGCCCAGCGGCGCTGCCTTGGCGCACGTGAAAGCCGGTCTTCTCTGACTTCGCCCCGCCCATGCCCTTCTTGGCGCAGGCGTACCAGGAGACCTTCTGGTTGTAGAAGTTCTCCAGTCCGGCCGGGATTGTGGCCGAGGCCGATGCCGTGGCCGGCGAGGCGGTGATCTCCGGATCGTCCTGGCAGGCAGTCAGACCGGTGCACACCATGAGCGCGGCGATCACCGCGACGAGGCGTTTGGTGCGAGGCCGGGGAGAAGTCTCAGTAGTCACGGGGTGCACCCTATGACGCTCAGCCATCGGACTCCTCCTCCTTGAGACGGAATGGGCAGAAGTCATCACATCGTCCCAGCACCGTCAGGGCCGGCATCACTCGTCGCCTTTGCAGGTCGTACCCGGTTCGGGCATCGTCCCGTTGATGAGGTAGCCATCGACCGCACGCTGGATACAGGCACCGGATCGTCCGTAGGCGGTGTGACCGTTGCCCTCCCAGGTGAGAAGCCGGCCGCTCTCGAGCTGCTGGGCCATGGCCTGGGACCAGGCGTAGGGGGTCGCTCGGATCGCCGGTGGTGCCCACCACCAGGATGGGTGCCTGCGCTTTGATGGATGGGTGCGGGCTGCGGGTCCCGTCCTGTCCCCCAGGCCTGGCAGCGCACATCCTGGTTGTCTCGAGCGAGGCCCCGAAGGTCGGGGAGTCCTGGATGTTCTGGCGGTACTCCTTCTCCCAGCCGGCCATGTCGCCCTGGACGGGGATGTCGAGGCAGTTGACGGCGTAGAACGTCGGTGCGCTGGTGCCGGTCGTCGCCGGCCCGTAGAGCGCCTGGAAGTAGGAACCGTCCTGTTGGGTGATGGCCTGGTCGAGCGCGTAGGTCAGGAAGCTCCAGTACTCGAGGAGTACAGGAGGCGACAGTTTGGACGACGACGCGGATCTCGCTGCCGTCCACGGTGATGCTCGGTCGGAGGTGTCAGCGGCGTCTGGTCGGCCGCAGTGATGAGGTCGCGGATCTGTTGGACCCCGGCGTCGGTGTCACCGGTGAGCGGGCAGTTCTGGCCCGCCTGGCCGGCCTGGCACTGCTCGACGTAGGTGCGCAGCGATCTCTCGAAGCCCTTGGCCTGGCCGGAGCCCCGATCTCCCAGGAGAGGGCTGGGATCGGCGGCGTAACCGTCGAGGACCATGCCACGGCCGGTGCTGGATGGGAAGAGCTCGGCATAGTGGGCGCCCAGGTAGGTGCCGTGGGAGAAACGACGTAGTCGGGTTTCTCATTGCCGGACAGGGCCCGCAGAACATCGAGTGCCGCGGGCCACGTGATCGTGTCCACATGGTCCAGGAGCCCGGCCGGTTTGGTGCCGGCGGCGCACCGGGCCTCTTCCTGCTTGAAGTCCTTGGTGATCTCGAAATCGACCAGTGCCCGGAAGCTGATGTTGCGCGCGCACGGCCGCGCTGCCCGGCGGCGGGGTCCCTGGGCGTCATGGAAGGGTGGGGTCCGGCACCGGCGGCGTCGGCTGCGGTGGAGCCGGGGCGGATCGTCGACCCCATCGCTGAGCGGCTTCTGCCGGGCGGTGCTCCGCCGACGACGTCGCAGGTGATCGGTGGAGGAACCGACGCCGCGGGGGTCGAAGCCGACGATGTCGTAGGGCCTGGTTGAGAGCCGGGGAGAACTGCCTCCGCTGTTCTCGACGCCAGCCCCACCCCGGATTCGCCCGGGAGCCGCCGTGGGAGTTGATGAACAGGCTGCCCCGATGGATCGAACCGGTAGCCACGTGCTTCTTCATGGCGATCTCAATGGTCTGACCATCGGGCTGGGAGTAATCCAACGGCACCTTCACCTTGGCGCACTTGAAAGCCGTCGCCTCCGCAGACTTCTCCATCCCACCGGTCGCACCGCAGTCGTACCACTCCACCGTCCCTGACCGTAGAAAGACTCCAACCCTCTTGGGAGACCGCAGCCTTCACAGCCACAGCCGGAGCCGCCGGCACCGCGACAGCAGGAACCGCACCGGCCCCCACCCCCAAACACACACCGGACACAGCAGCCAGCACCCCAGCAGCCAGTCGACGACGCCCGGGCATGATGCGGTTCTGGGCACGACGGTGTTTCACATATATTTGCATAATCGTATATTACAAAGGCGACAACACCGCGCGTAGGCGCGGTTTGTTACTGCCGCCGCCGAAGAAGCCCGTCGTGCTCGGTCGCGATCGACTTACGTCTCGTCGATCAGACCCATCCTCGGCGATGGAAGCTCGCCGGTGAGCGAGGTAGGTGTCCACTAGCGTGGCGACGCGGCCGCGCGAGCGACCGTAAGCGACGTGCCCATTGCCCTCGCGGTGAGCAGTCCGGCCGGTATCGCGCTGATCGGCCGGGGATCTGGCCCCATCTCTATGGCGTCGCCGGGTCGCCGGTGGAGCCCACCACCAGGACAGGCGCCGCGCCAGCGTGGTAGGTGCGTGTCTCACGGGTCCCGTTGTGCTGCCTCCATGCCTGGCAGCCAAGATCTGACAATCGCCGTCATCCCGCCGAAAGTGCATCATGTTTGATTTCCTGATGCCGCGCCGACCAAAATTCGGCCATATCGTCGCCGTCGACCGGGTAGTCCAGACAGGTGATGGCCTGGCGGACGGCGGCGGTGTTGACGACGTCGGCCACCGGTCTGCTCCGTTATCTGTCGGAAGAGTGAACCGCTGTGCTGGTTGATGGCCCCATCCAAGGAAGAGGTGAGGCTGCCCCAGGTCTGTTCGTCGCCGTACAGGCTGTACATGACCGCGGCTCGTGATCTCGGTTCCAGTCACCGGGCGGTTCGGCTCGGAGGACGGCAGGGGCGACTGATTGGCGGAAGCAATGGGATCTGACCTGCTGCGATCCGGCCTCGGTACCTACCGTCATGGGCACTGACCCGCCTGACACCAGCCGACATGGGTTTTGCAGTGCGCGCGTTCCAGCCCTTGGTCGCCCCTGCTTGCACCGTTCATACAGGAAATGCTGGGATCGAGGGCGCCGTCGAGACCATGCGGCCGGTGTTGGACCGTGGAAGAGCCTCGGCGTAGTGTGGGCGCGCATGCGCCGTAGGAGATACCCAGGTAGTCGAGTTTCTCGTTACCGGACAGTCTGCAGAACATCGAGGTCGCGGGCCTGCCGTGATCGTGTCCACGTGGTCCAGGAGCCCGGCCGAGTTTCGTGTTGGCGGGCGCAATCCGCTACTCCATCTGGCTGAAGCTCGGTCGTGATCTGGGGCGCCAGCTCCTCGAATGCGAGCATCACTCGATGCGCCTGGTCGGCGCCACCAGCAGGATCTGCAGCCATTGGCCGTGGGCGCAGGTGATCAGAGGTGGAGGATCCGACGCCACGGGGTCAGAAACCGATAATGTCGTAGGAGCTCCCGCACACCGGCGAAGCCCGTCTCGCAGCGGCCTCAACGGCACTGGACCCCGGACCCACCGGGCCGCCTGCTGATGAACAGGCTGCCCCGATGGATCGAACCGGTAACGCATGCTTTCTTCGCGGCGATCCCAATGGTCTGACCAACCATGGGCTGGGAGAGTAATCCAGCGGCACCTTCACTCTTGGCGCGCTTGCAAAGCCGTCAACGCCTGCAGACTTCTCCATCCCACCGGTCGCACCGCAGTCGTACCACTCCACTCTCTGACCGTAGAAAGACTCCAACTTTAGGAACCGCAGCCTTCCAGCAGCCACAGCCGGAAACCGCCGGCACCGCGACAGCAGGAACCGCACCGGCTCACAAACACACACCAGACACAGCAGCCAGCACCCCAGCGGCCAGTCGATTTCGACGCAGCGTTGCGACAGCTCTTCGCCGACATCCTCTCGAGACGATCGCCGGTGCGCTTCTCCCTTTTCCACGTGACGCTTCGACCGTATTTTCATGTGGAGTTATTTTACCGACAAGTAGTATCCTCCGGAAGGTTGGCATCCCACAGACCGCTACCGGCGCTGAGCGCCATCGTGGTCGACGTCCGAGCTCGGATGTCTGACCACGATGATCGGTGGTGTCGCGTAACGGGCGATCGGCGACGTGTCAGTAAAAGGATTCACCGAAGAGTGCTGCGCCCTCATCGATTCATTTCCTTGCTGCGGCAGGTCGGTCCTTCTTGGGCATGGTGCCCGGTGTGAGCAGGTGAGGTGTCGACCGCCTTGGTGATGCGGGGTCCGTGACCGCGCGGCATGTAGGCTGTGGGCCGTAACGGTGCCCTCCCCAGGTGAGGAGCTGGGCGACCTCAGCTGACCGCATGAGGGCCTCGGCCCACCTCGTAGGGGTGGCAGTCTCCAGTCGTCCCGGATGATCGAGGATCGGTGCGGCACCCTGGCAGCGTAGCGCTTTGGGGGCTGGGTACCAGTGTGGCCTCCGAGGACTGGCAGGCCAGGTCAGAGAGATGACCGCCATCTGCCCGAAGGTGTGGAGCCACCTGGTCCATCTCCGGTCTCGTGCCGCCCAGGAGGGTCATATCGCCCTCGACCCGGTAGTCCAGACAGCTGATGGCAAGACGCGCGAGAGTGCTGTTCGAGGCCCGCCGAGTTGGAACCGGATCGAGCGTTGACGGATCATCGAGGCCGTCATGGTGCGCGATGGCCTGGGTGAGGGCCTGCTCAGGACGGGCCAATCCTGTTCCGAGAAGTACATGTGCTGGGTGACGACGCCTTTGATGTCGGTTCCGGTCACCGAGCGGTTCTGTCCGGAGGTCGGCAGCGCGACTGGTCATGGCGGAGGAGGAAGAGGTCGGAGGATCGCCCGAGACCCTCGGCATCAGTCCCGCCCGATAGCGGGCGGTCTGCAGCGCCCTGGCTACCACTTCGACGTAGGTTCGCGGTGAATGCTCGTAGCCTGGCGACTTGTCCACGCCTGCTCTCCTTAGAGCGTGCTGAGATCCATGGCGCCGTCGAGGACCATGCGGCCCGGTGTTGGATGGAAGAGCTCGGCGTAGTGGGCGCCCAGGCAGGTGCCGTAGGAGAAACCGGCGTGGTCGAGGTTTCTCGTTGCCGGATAGGGCCCGCAGAATATCGAGGGTCGCGGACCGCCGATACGGTGTCCACGTGATCGAGGAGCCCGGCCGGTTTGCGTTGGCAGCACTGGGCCTCTACCCGCTTATACTCCTCAGCAATGCGAGGGGCCGCGTCTGTCAAAGCTGGTACCCGATGCTGCTGCGTCCACCTCAGGAGACTTCTCGCGCCTGTAATCGTTATTCGCTCCGCCATCCACCGGCGACGGAGGAGTGTCGGCCTGTAGCGCCCAGCGGCAGGTGCCGGAGTCGCAGCCGCGTCGCCCGCAGCGCGGCGCAGTGATGGGGTCGAGGATCGACGCCGCGAGGGTCGGAAGCCGATGATGTCGTAGGAGCCCTGAACACCGGCGAAGCTCGTCTCCGCAGCGGCCTCGACGTACTGGACCCCGGGACCCACCCGGGCCGCCCGGAGTTGATGAACAGAGCTGCCCCGATGGATCGAACCGGTAGCCACGTGCTTCTTCATGGCGATCTCAATGCCATGACCATCGGGCTGTAGGTCCAACGGCACCCTTCACCTTGGCGCGCTCGAAAGCCGTCGCCTCCATGCAGACTTCTCCATCCCACCGGTCGCACCGCAGTCTGACACCACTCTACTCTCTGACCGTAGAAAGACTCCAACCCCTTGGGAACCCGCAGCCTTCAGCCACAGCCGGAACCGCCGGCACCGCGGACAGCAGGAACCGCACCGGCTACAAACACACACACCGGGCACAGCAGCCAGCACCCCAGCATGCCAGTCGACGATGCCCGGCACTCGAGCGCCTTCGGCTCGCCCGGTCCCTAGTCTCACCGCAGAACTGGACATCGCTTTCGACGATTCCGCTGTCTTATTCTCATTTCCATAGGCGGCATCATATGAACCAACCGACAGGTGCACGATCCGTCTCAGGGATGAGACGGGCCGTTGTCCTCTCCCTCGCCGAGCCTATTGCCCTCGGGGTTGTCAGGACTTACCAGGCCCCAGGACGCGGCCCAGATCCATACGATCTTAGGCTCGACTGCCATGGTCTTGGTGCGCTGGCCTCGGTGGCACGCCCGGGTGATCATCCCTCCCAGTTCCCACCATCGTCGCCGTTGCTGCGCACCTTCGCGTAGACACTCGGAGCCCCGCTGCTGACATGGCGGCGAATGGAGTGGGCGTACCGGCCGACGACGAAGTCGCTTCGGGAGTCGGGCCAGGCGATGTCGTAGGAACGCAGTGCCGTCCGACTGTGGATGCCGGAGTCGGTCGAACACCGTCCGCGGCCGCAGTGGTCAGGCAGTACCCGCGTGAGGAAGCAGAGTGCCGACGCAATCGCGCAGATGAGCACCTCGGTAGAGCCTGTACCTCGTGATTCGCTAGCCCGATGACCAGCCCCAGGAAGCCGGACGGCGAGCAGGCGATGATCTCGCTCTCCTGCGGGCTCGACCCGGCTGGACGATCGGCTGGAACCGCGGGGTGGCAGGATTGCTGCACGTCCTCGAAAGTGCGTTGCCGCCGCGCCAACGCTCCCTTTCACATCTCGCGGCGACTGCCTTGGCGTCGACTCGGCCTGGGAGCCGCAGGCTGGATCATGAGGGCCCCGACGGCCAGCAGAGGGGCGGCGTTGGAGCGCAGGCGGCCACGGCACTCCTCGATAGCGGTGATCCGGGCCAGGGGACTGCTCGGGACTCGTCGCTGCGGGCTGCCTGGTCGACGGCGTCGGACAGGTCGAGGTTGACGCGCTCGACGTCGCTGCCCATCTGGGTGGTGAGCACGTCGCGGTAGAAGGACAGCAGGTCGATCATGGCCCGATCCAGGACGTCGGTGCGGGCGCGCTTGGCGCGGCGCTTCTGGTCCTCCTCGGGCTGGCGGATCTGGGCGCGCAGGGCCGCCGGGATCTTCCCGATCGCTCTCCAGACCGAGCGCGCGGGTCAGCTCAGCCTTCTCGGGCGTCGCGCTCGGCGGTGGCCTCCTTGGCCTCGGACTCGGCGGCCTCGACCAGGAGGCGGCGGCCCAGGACGAGCGTCGCCGACGCTGCAGCCCAGCGAGACCGGGGCGAGCAGGAGGCGGCGGCGCCGGTCCCAGGCGCTCCGGCGTCGGTGGCCAGGTGCCGGGCAGGGCCGATATGCGACTGGCTGGCGGGCGGGCCCGGACAGCCAGCTCGGGGTCCGGCGCCGTCGCGGCGCACGAGGAGCTCGGCGACGGCGTCGGCCGGCGGGATCCGCAGCGTCACCAGGCGGCAGCGCAGAGCGGATGGTGGGCAGGACGTCGTCGGCGCTGGGGTGCACAGCAGCCAGACGGTCTGGGGCGGCGGCTCCTCGATGGACTTGAGCAGGACGTTGGTGGTGCGCTCAGCCATGCGGTCGGCGTCCTCGACGAGGATGACGCGCCAGCGACCGGTCCAGGGGCGGCGCTGGGCCTCACCGATGAGGGTCTTGACCTCGTCCATGGTGATGATGAGCTTCTCGGTGGTCAGGCGCACGACATCGGGGTGGGAGCCGGCCATGACGTCGCGGCAGGGCTTGCACTGTCCGCAGCCGGGCACGGGACCGGTGCACTGCAGGGCGGCTGCGAAGGCGCGGGCGGCATTCGAGCGGCCCGATCCGGGCGGGCCGGTCACGAGCCAGGCGTGGCTCATCGCGAGGCCCGACCGGGGCCCGACTGATCCCTCCCCATGCGCACCGCTGCGCGGGTGCCCGGGAGGCGGCTCCAGGGCGCTCGCCTCCGCCGCCCAGCCGTCTCCCGGGCCGCCAGGGCCGCGGCGTTGAAGGCGGCCACCGCGTTCTCCTGGCCGACGATGTCATCCCACACGCTCATGACCGCGCCTCCGGTCGGTTCGCCGGCTGCCCGGCGCCGCGGCGGGCGGCGGCCTCGACGAAAGCCTCCAGGCCGACGAGGACCCCCTGGTGAGCGGCGCCGTGCTCGTGGCTGCACGCCGTGGCGGCGCACAGCCGCGACGGCGGCCTCGATGACGTCGTCGGCCACCTGGTCGACAGGGTCGGTCGGCGTCGATGACGACGATCGCTCCGGGCTCGGCGCGGCCAGGGTGAGGAACTGCTCGGCGCAGGGCGGTGCGGAAGGCTGTCGCCCTCCTGCTCGAGGCGGTCCTTGGTGCCGCGGCCGGTGGCGCGCCGCTCGGCCAGGTCGGGGTCGCCGTCGAGCAGGATGGTCAGGTCCGGCAGGAGGCCCTCAGTGGCCCAGAGGGAGAGGTCGCGGACCTCGTCGGGGGCCCAGCGTCGGGCAGCCCCTGGTAGAGCGACCGAGGAGTCGAGGTGGCGGTCGGCCAGGACGACGGCGCCCGCGCTCGAGGGCAGGCCGCACGCGGGTGGCGATGGTGGGCGCGGTCGGCGGCGTGCAGGGAGGGCCTCAGCGCGCGGGGCGACGTGACCCGCCGTGCAGGAGGAGGCGCCGGATCTCGAGGCCGAGCTCGGTGCCGCCCGGCTCACGGGTGAGGACGTGGTCGACGTCGGCGGCGGCCAGGAGGTCAGCGAGGATGCGGATCTGCGTCGTCTTGCCGACGCCGTCGCCTCCCTCGAAGGAGATGAACAGACCAGGGTGGGCCGTGGCGGGGGCGGCTGGTCACACCGACCAGCGTGGCAGCCGTGCAGCCCCGCCGGGCTCCAGAGCCGGGCGGGCCACCGGATGAAAGCAGGCGCAGTCGGTCTCAGTCAGCCCTCACGAGTCGGTCTCGGTCGGCTGCTCTTAGCGCCCTGCTGGCGGGTCTCAGTGATCGCGGCCGAGGGTCCTCCACCTTTCGGGGTGTTGCCGGCCCAGACCACCTCCGCGTTGGTTTCCCCTTGACGACGACGCGGTCGACGTCGCCGACGTAGACCTCGGCGTTGGTGCCGGAAATGGTCAGCAGGCCGACGTAGTCGACGAAGACCGTCGTTGTCCGCTGAGACGGTCAGGTTCTCCACGTCGCCCTCGATACGGACTTCATCGTTGAAGCTTGTCCAGGAGCATGGACGGGGTCGCCGAGACGGTCAGTCACGCTCTCGGTCGCTCAGCCAGTCGCTTGTCAGTGATGGTGCGCCTGGGCGCCGGCGGCCACGGCCGCGGGCGACGGGCGCTCGGCCTCCAGGGCGCCGGCGTCGAGTCCAGGCAGCCGCTGCGGCCTGCTCCCGGGTGCTCGGCGCAGTGGCCTGCGCCGGCAGGGGTCCAGGCTGTTCGCCGGCGTCGCGGACTGTGCCAGCAGGTGCGGCCTGCTCGGTTGAGGGGGCCTCCTGGCTCGCGGTGGCGGTGCCCTCGTCGGTGGATCCGCCGCCGATGGAACGGAGCACGGGCAGCTGACACCGGTCAGGGGACAGGCCACGAGGACGACGGCAGCGGCGCGACGGTGGTTGAGGGGACGAGTGGTCAGGGACGATGGTTCTCTCCAGTGATTCAGATGTGGTGAGGGTGGTGAAGGTCAGTGGGTGGGTGGCGGGGTTCGGCGCGGCGTGATCAGGACGTCAGAAGAGGCTCGAGAGGTCAGGACGAGAGACCTCGACGCGCACGGTTGAGGCGCCGCCCGGCAGATTATCGGAGCCGTCAGAGCTCTCGTTTGGGGGCGACGGGCGGGTCTCTCCGTAGCCGAGCGGACTCGATGGCGGCGGTGACGCCGTCGGAGAGTGAGTGCGTCGGTGACCCTGCCTTGGCGCGCTGCTCGGAGAGGGCGTCTGGTTGGAGGCGTCGTCGGAGACGGAGTCGGTGTGGCCCTGGACCTGGACCTTGGGGGCCTTGGGTCCTTGAGTACGGTGGCCAGGTTGGTGAAGGTGGTCGCGAGGCCTCGAGGCGCAGGTCGGATGAGCCGAAGTCAGACGGGACGCTGTCCTCCAGGGTGATGACCGTGCCGCAGGACTGCGCCGGCAGCGGCGTCGTGGAGGAAGGTGCCGACCTTTGCCGGCCTTGGAGACCGGCTTGGCGGAGACGGTCTCGCCGTTGACGATGGCGCTGCCCGTGCTGCGGTGACGATGGAAGTGGCGTCAGGTGTAGGTTCCCGGGCCATCGCCATTGATGACAGATGGAGACCTCGCCGCGGCTGCTAGGTTCCCGAGCCGTCGCCGCAGGACGATGGACTCCCAGTAGCGGAGTCGCTGCCGGTTCCCGAGCCGTCACCATTGACGTGACGGAGGTGGTCGTCGCTAGCAGGTGCCGAGCCGTCACCGTGACGACGATCGAGGACCTTGCCGTCGCTGTGGGTCGCGAGCCATCGCCGTTGACTGACGATGGAGACCTTGCCGTCGGAGAAGTGTCCCGGAGCCGTCGCCATTGTTGGTGACTGCGGTTGATCCTGAGCTCGTGGTCATCGAGCCGTCGCCGCCGAGCACCGTGGGCCGGAGACGAGGCGAGCCGCTCGCGTCACGGCGGGCGGCCTGACCGTGACGCCGGGCTGGGGAGGTGATGGGAGCGGGTGAGGTCCGGGGTGCAGGCGCCCGTGGACTGGGTGAGCAGGCTGAGATCCGGCAGGTGCAGACATAGGGATCGGAGGGGATCTGGCCGGGCTCGTGGCCTGCGACGGCCTGGCCGTGGAGACGGTCCGTTCCCGTCGCCGGGGCGGAGGTGCGACGCGGCGCTTCCCGCGGCGCTGCTGGTGTCCGAGCCGACCTGGGTCTCCTGGCTCTGGGCCTGCGACGACGAGCCGCCTCCGATGGACAGGGGCAGCCGCTCAGGGCGGGAGGTGGTGATGAGGGCGAGGAAGGCAGGGAGACGAGTGCTTTTGTCGCGAGCCTGAACGTTACCGTCGCGTTGTCGCTGCTCGGTCCCCACGCTGTCGCAGTCCTGCGACAGGCCCCTGGTGGATGGCGGACTCCGGGTCCTCGACCGGGGTCAGCCGGGCAGACCCGGTCGTGCACTCCACCGGGCCCGCGACGGGCGAGCTCAGCCACACCCGGGTCCCCACGCCCTCGCGGGGAGGCCATGCGCACGCTGCCGCCGTGGCGGCGCACGATCGTCGCCACGAGCGCCAGGCGAGTCCAGGGCCCAGCGGGCCCCGGGCGTTGCCGCGCGCGTGCCAGCTCGCTCACACCGCCGGCAGGTCCGCCTGCGGCACCCCGATCCAGTGTCGGCCACCTCGATGGTGACGGTGCCGGACTCCTCCAGCCGCGCACCTCCACCGTCCCTCCCGGGCCGATGTACTTCGAGGCGTTGGAGATGACGTTGTGAGACGGCCAGTACAGCAGGTCGCCGTCGCCCACGCGCACGTGCGACAGCGGCCACGGCACCTGCGGCAGGTCAGGCGGATCCTGGGCGCTCCGCGCGCGGCGCGCCCTCCTCGCTGACCACTGGGCGGCGTCCTGCGCAGTCTCAGCGATGTCGAGCGTCCTCCAGCGACAGCGCGGCCGTCTCAGGTCGGCCAGCTTGCAGATCCGTCACCAGGCGCCCATCCGGCGGGCCTGGGCGTCGTCGACATCGACCCGGCCTGCAGCTCCTGGACAGGCCTGCGGAAGGTCGGCGACGGCGGCGCGCACCGCCGTCAGCAGGTTCTTCAGCTCGTGGTCCAGTCTGCGCAGGAACTGCTGGTGGTGGGCCCACGCCTGCTGGGCCTCGCGGCGAGGCCCTTGACGCAGCCCTTGTCTCGCTGCGTCGCCCCGGCGATGAGGGCGACGAGCAGCAGGACACACGCCGGTCTCCAGCACCACGAGCGGCACCGTCGTCGTGACGAGCAGGGCCAGAGCGTGCCCAGGCCGTAGACGCGGCCGCCACCGGCGACGGCCACCGCAGCGCGGCGACCACCCGACCGTATCCTCCCGGACGCCCCGTCAGCCGCGGAAGCGGGCTGACCGGGGCGGCCTCGGGGTGGGGCCGGAGGGGCTCCACGAGCTCTGCCAGTACCCATCGCAGGCCGCCCGGCCGTGGGATGAGCGATCGCAGGCTGGGCGGTCGGCGGCTGCACTGTCGTCGGCTGAGGCGTTGGTCGGAGGCCGGTGACCGCTGGAGCCGGCGGATGCGCTGTCGCCGCAGGGGCCAGGCGGATCTCGCACCGTCCGGGGTCCGCCGAGGTCGACCGTCGGCAGCAGGTACCTGGTGCGGCCGTCCTGCGAGGGACGGCGGGGGCGGGAACTGAGGGCGGCAGGTCCGGCGCCGGCGGCGATAGGCGACTGAGCTCATGCCTGGACCCGCGGAAGCGGTAGCCGACGGAGGGGACCGTCTCGATGTAGGTGATTGGCGGCGTCGTCGCCCCAGAGCCTGGCGGATCCTCGCCGGATGCGGTGGTCGACTAGCGCGCGTGGACGTGGCGAAGTCGATGCACAGGGAGGCCAGCGGGTCGTCGCGTGTGGAGCTCGCCGGGGTGGCTCGCCAAGGGTAGTCCAGGAGCGCCGTGGCCTTCGGGGTGAGGCCACCTCGCGCCCGGCCAGGGTGACCCGCCAGAGGTGCGCTCCAGAGACCAGCTCGCCGGCCACCAGCCTGGAGGCGGAGGTCAGCGGCTGGGCCATCCCCGGGTGCGGCGCAGGACGGCGCGGATCAGGAGGCGAGCTCGGCAGGGTCGAAGGGCTTGGACAGGTAGTCGTCGGCGCCGTCATCGAGCGCCGAGACCCGCTCGTGAGGAGGCGTTGACCTGGGTGAGCAGGATGATGGGGTCAGGCCCCGCCCGCCAGTACCCGACGCACCAGCTCGCGCCCATCCATCCTGGGCATGAGGGACGTCAGGCTGATGATGTCCACCTGGTAGGAGGCCAGGAGATCCAGGGCCTCCATCCGTCCACGAGGCGAGCAGGATCAGTATCGCTGCGCTCCAGGTAGGGGCCCAGCGAGCGGCGGATGGGGGCTTCGTCGTCGACAGGCAGGACGGTGGCGGACAGAGCCCGGTGCAGTGGGCTGGGTCACGGCAGCCTCACTGGAACGAGCTTCCAGTGGTGTTGCCGGCACCGCTGTCACTGGATCGTGGGGTCGTCGCCCAGCCAGTAGACGGTGACGCTTTGGAACCCGCGATGTGGGGTGGTCGATGTCGCGGGCGTGAGCGGTGACGTTGGAGCCCTGGATGGTGGACGTCGACCTCCTCAGCGGCGATCTTAACGTCGGGCCCTGGACGCATGAGCGAGTCGGGTCGCCGACCAGGTTGAGGTGCTTCGGGCCCTGGACCGTGTGGGCGCCGAGACCTCCGTGCGCTGCCCGCACTCTGGATGTCCCTTCCAGGTGGCGTCCGTGATGGGGCGTCGATCTGCACCGTCCCTGTCGTCACGTCTTGGTCGTCGGGTCAGTGGAGGTCCTGGCCGAGATCGAGGAGGGCCTGAGGTCCGGACTTCGCCGTGCCCTGGGATCGGACGTGGCGGAGCCGTTGGAGTCAGCGCTCTGGCCCCGTCTGCTTGCTCTGCTCGGCCTGGGTCGCGAGCCGATGAGCGGACTCGCCCGAGCCGGGCGGTTGGCGGACAGGGAGCAGGCGCCCAGGCTCAGGGCCAGGGCCAGGGCAGGCGGTACCGGCAAGAACGAGTCTTGGGCAGCGACATGACGGGGTCCTCTCAGGAATCGCATGCAGGAGTTGTGCACAAAATGCAATACCGGCCAGTTGGTGCCATCACCGTCGCCGAGATGTCGCAGTACTGCCGACCAGCCAGGGCGCGATGGTGCTCACGGAACTAACAACATCGCTGTGCGGCCCGCCACGCATCCGTACGCCGCTGGGAGCTCCAGCTCGCCGATCGAGGGGACGTCAACAGGGGCAGAGCCCGAGACTACGCGTGACAGGCGCGCGCTGACCGGCCAGCTGGGACTCCTTCGACGTGCTCGCCCTGCTCCCGTGCTCTTCTTGGCCGCGGTCTTGGCGGTGGACTTCGACACCGTCTTCGTCGTGGTCTTCTGTGGTGGTGGTCTTGCGGGTGGTGCGCTTCTTGGCGGGCCCTTGGCGCGCTCTCCGCGAGCAGCTCGAAGGCGCGCTCGGGGGTGACGGTGGCCGGGTCGTCGCCGCGACGCAGGGTCACGTTGGTCTCCCCGTCGGTGAAGTAGGGGGCCGAAGCGGCCGATCGCTCAGTGACCACAGGCTTGCCGGTGGCCGGGTCCTCACCAGGCTCTGCGCAACTGCGGGCGAGCCGCCTGCCCCCGAGCGCCGCTTGGGCTGGGCGAAGAGCTCCAGGGCCTGCTCCAGGGTGACGGTGAAGATCTGCTCCCTCGGTCTCCAGGGGCGCAGAGTCCGTGCCCTTCTTGAGGTGAGGGACCATAGCGACCGTTCTGGGCAGTGATGTCCGCCCCCGACTCCAGGTCCTGTCCGACGACGCGCAGCAGGCTCCAGCAGGTCAGGGCCTGCTCCAGGGTCACCAGTGGACAGGTCCATGGAGCGCAGGAGGCTGGCCCGTGCGGGGCTTGAGCAGCGGCCTTGGCAGTCTTCCTCGTCTTCAGTGGTCCTCACGGTCTTCGCAGTCTTCGCAGACTGCGCAGACTTCGCTGTCTTCCTGGTCGCTGCTTCACCGGCCTCGTCGGCTGCGCGGCAGTCGGCGTCAGCGGTCCCAGCCGCCCCAGCCGTCTCCTCGGGTCAGAGCAGGAGCCTCGGTGACGCGTAGGGCCGTAGCGGCCGTCGCGCAGCGATGATGACGTGTCCGCTGACCGGGTCGACGCCCAGCTCACGGCCGTCGTCGGCGGCGGGCGAAGAGCTCTCGGGCCTTGTCCGGATCAGCTCGTCGGGGCGACGTCGGCGGGCACGTTGGCGCCTTGCCCTCGGTGTCCTCAGGTAGGGGCCGTGGCGGCCCACCCGAGGGTGATACCCCACCGATCTCGATGGAGTTGACGGCGCGGGCGTCGATCTCGCCGGAGTTGTCCACCAGCCTTGAGCCCCTGGGCCCGCAGCTCTGCAGCGGGCAGCCGCGGCGTCCAGGCTCGCCGCGCGGCCCGCGGCCTCGGCGATCTCCCGGGCGACGGTGTCGGGGCGCCCTGGCCCGTTGTAAAGCGTCGCAGCCAGGCCACGCAGTCCTCCTCGCCGGCGGCGATCGGTCGAGGTCGCGCTCCATGGAGGCCGTGAAGTCGTAGTCGACCAGCTCGGTGAGATTCTCCTCCAGCAGGCGGGTGACGGCGAATGCGAGCCAGGTGGGCACCAGGGCCTGCCCGCGGTGGTCCACGTAGCCGCGATCGGAGATCGTGGACATGGTGGCCCGCGTAGGTTGAGGGGCGGCCGATCTCGCGCTCCTCGAGGGCCTTGACCAGGGAGGCCTCGGTGTAGCGCGGCGGCGGCGTCGTCTCGTGGCCCGAGGCCTCGGCAGCCAGGGCAGCCAGCTCCTGACCGGCGATCATCGCGAGCAGGCGCGTCTGCGCAGTCCTTGCGGCGGCGCCGGGTCGTCCTGGTAGCGCTCGGCGTCGCGGCTCCCTCCTCGTAGGCGGCCGGAGAGCCGCGGAAGGTGATGACGGTGCCCCGACGCCGTCAGAACTGACCGTGGAGAGGTGGGGCCGGGTCGCGCGACTCGCCGGCCGCCGGGGTCAGGGCACCTCGACGGTCACGGTGGCGGTCGAGGCCGACGGCGTCGGCCATCTGGGGAGCCACCGTCCGCTTCCAGATGAGCTCGTAGAGGCGGAACTGGGCGCCGGTGAGCTCGCCGGAGACCTGGGCCGGGGTGCGGAAGTGGTCGCCGGCCGGGCGGATCGCCTCGTGGGCCTCCTGGGCGCCCTTGCGCCTCGGAGGCGTAGACGCGGGGGCGCTGGGGCACGTACTCGGCGCCGTAGGCTCAGTCACCTGGGGCGGGCCGCGGCCACTGCCTGGCTGGACGGGACCGTGGGTCGGTGCGCATGTGGATGATGAAGCCGTTCTCGTAGGGCCCTGCACGCCACACGCAGGTCTCCCGCGGGTTCATGCGCAGCGCAGGGAGGCCTCCTGCTGGAGCGTGGAGGTGGTGAAGGGGCCGCCGGGCGACGCGCTGTAGGGCTTGTCCTCGACGCCGACCACCCGCAGCTCACCCGGCTGATGGCCTCGGCGACGGCGGTGGCCCCCACCTGGTGGAGGTGGGACGGCGGGAGGCCTTGACGGCGGCCGGGCGCAGCTGGCCGCGTCGTTGAAGTCGCGGCCGGTGGCCACCGTCGCCCGTCGAGGCTGACGAGGCGGGCGGCGAGAGAGGGCGTCCTGACGGGCGGTGACGTCCACCAGGGACAGGACGGTGGAAAGTGGCCTCCACCCCCAGTAGGAGGCCGAGGCGGAGCCATTCGCTCACGCTCGCGCTCGACGACGAGGCGGGTGGCCACCGACTGGACGCGCCCGGCGGACGGGCCGGCGCGGACACTTCGCGCCACAGGACCGAGGCTGACCTCGTGGCACGAGGCGGTCCAGGATGCGGCGGGTCTCCTGGGCGTCGACGAGTTGATGTCAGGTCGCGGGTGTTGTTCAGGGCCCGGGTGACGGCCTCGCGGGTGATCTCGGTGAAGACCATGCGGCGCACCGGCACCTTGGGCTTGAGGACCTGCTGGAGGTGCCAGGCGATGGCCTCGCCCTCGCGGTCGTCATCGGTGACAGGTGAGCTCGTCGGCGTCCTTGAGGGCCTTCTTGAGCTGACGACCGTCTTCTTCTTGTCGGGTTGACGACGTAGTAGGGCGTGAAGTCGTCCTCGACATCGACCGCGAACTTGCCCGTGGGGCCTTCTTCATAGTGGCGGGCGGCTCGGAGGGCTGCGGCAGGTCGCGGATGTGCGAGGCCTCGACGTCGAACTCCGGACCCAGGTAGCCCGGCGATGGAGCGCACCTTGTTGGGGACTCCACGATGACGAGCTTGGTGGACACGTAAAAGCCTTCCTCACGGGCGGTGCGCGGCTGGCCGCGCCTGGCGGGAATGGTCGATGGTTCGCGACGTCGGCGGCGGGCGATCTCCGTGCGATCAGGACGATCCGGGCGCTCAGGGCCCCTGACGAGGGTGTGCGGCAGGGAGGCGGCTCGCGCCGGCTCTCAGCCGACTGTAACGCACCGCACCATATCCCAGGCAGCGCACGGAAAGACGACTTTCGTCTCAACGGGCTGGGCCCGGCAGCGGCGCCGGCAGGCGTTGCGCAGGTCCACGGGACTCGGATCGGATGAGCCTCAGATGAGCTCGCCAGGGCGCTGCGCACGGCGGCCAGGCGCTGGGCGCAGCGCTCTCGTCGTAGGGCGGGTGCAGGCCGCGGCACTCGGCGGCCAGCTCGGCCAGGAGGCGGACCTCCGGGAAACCCGCGAGGTCAGCTGGGCGACCTCGTCAACGACTCGGGCGAGCCCTGACGAGCCAGCCCCGCCACCGCGCGCAGGTCCACCCACTGGCCCAGGCGCCGAGCCGCCCGGTCCAGGCTGGAGGTGACCGTGCGCAGGGCGTCGTTGAGCTGGAGCGACCTGGGTGCTCACGGTCGCGCAGCACGGGCTCCAGCCCACGGAAGCGGACTCGAGGCGCCTCGCACAGGTCCGTCAGGGAGTGCATGGCGTCCACCTCGCTGCCATCGAGGATGGACTGGGCGAAGCGTCCACCATGAGAGTGAGCAGACGCATGAGGGGCACACGGAGAAGCGCAGCTCGGTGACCGACTGGTGCAGGACCTGCAGGCGCGAGGGCAGACCCGGTCAGCTCGGCGCCGGCGGCGCCAGTGAGCTCGGAGATGCGCTCGGCGAGCATCTGCGCCTTGGTCTGGGTGCCGTTGCCGATGTCGTGGGAGACCAGCTGGCCGATGCGCCCCACCCGCATCTCCACCGCCCGGGCCGAGTCGTGGGTGGCCTCCATGGTGGTGATGAGGCGCAGGTACTCGTCGAGCTCAAAGACCAGGGCGTTGGTGTCCTTCTCCATGGCGGCCACCGTGTTGAGGATGCGCGCCACCGCGCCCCAGGCTCTCGGGGCGGCCGCCGGGACGCGTACCCGGAGGCTGACCAGGAGGCCACCTCGCGAGGCAGGGTCGCCAGCGTCATGTCGTGCAGGGAGGAGAATCCCAGCGTCTGGAGCTCTGCGGCGAGCTCCCGGCCGCCGAACTCACCGAGCTGGTGGCGCGAGGCGCCGCGGGCCTGAAGGTCGCGCTCCTTGGCGCGCACCCGCCGAGTAGGCCTCCTCGACCTTGCCCCGGGTCACGTTCGTCCATCGGCTTGATCCCGCACCGACAAGTAGCCCTGGCGCAGCGGCACGATCGTGGCGAAGACCCGATAATCCAGACCGTCCACCGCACGGTTGGTGATATAGCCGCAGGCGGGGCGCTGGGACTGCAGATCGTCCCAGATCAGGCGGAAGAGACCGGCCGGCATATCCAGGTGCCGAATGATGTTGTGGGGAGCCCGATGAGCCGCTCACGCGGTAGCGAGACAGCGTGTCGAATGTCCTATTGGTGTTCTGGGATGACACCTTTGAGGTCCGTGGTGGAAAAGAAGATGTCCTGAGTCAAACAAACGCTCGTACCCGACCTGCGATTCCATGGGCGCTCCTCCTTCATGGTAGATGGTTCGCGGGAGCACCTCGTCGAGGACCATTTCCTTAGCCCCTCGCACAGTGCCAGAAAAACCCTAATGACACGCACGGGCCCGCGGAAGACTGTTTATGACATTGTCACCAGTAAGTTGGGGCTTATCTTGTAGATTTTCTGCTAACTACGCTCCCAGCTGGCTCAGGGTCTCGACGAACCGTCGCCACCCGCTCACGGATGACGGACTCATCCAGGGTGACGACGACACCGCGAGCCTTGGCAGCCAGCTCGGCCAGGAGGCCGTCTCCGGGAAGCCCTGCTCGCCCACGGCGACGGCCTCGCTGCAGAGCGGCCTCGGCGTCGACGCCGTCGACCAGCGCCTGGGCGCCCTCGTCCTGCAGGCGCGGATCCAGCGCTGGAAGGGCCGCTTGACACGGTCGAGGGTTGCTGACCACGCCGCGCAGGTCGCCCTCCAGGCGCTCGGCGGTTCGCAGCCTCCTGGCAGGAGGGCACCAGGGACTCAGGTCAGGAGAGCATCGCCTCGGCGAGATCAGCCGATGGCGTCGGCGGACTCCCCTCCTCCCCGTCAGGACGGCGGCGCGCGAAGATCCGATGCCATGAGCGTGTGCAGACGCATCAGTCGAAAGCTGCGGAAGCCTCCGAGGCCGCCTCGTAGAGCGCCACGAGGGAGGAGTTGAGCTGGCGGAGCACCTCGACGGCCTGGGCGCTGCGCTCCTTGACGCGCTCGGAGACGGTGGGGACGGAGGACTCGTCGTCGAGGGCTGGTCACCTCGCCCCATGAGGAGTCGCCCACGCGGTTGGCCCGGTCGATGACCGAGCGCACCGCCGGCCCAGGAGCCCAGCCCGTTGATGAGCTCCTGGTACTCCCCAGCTGGTAGATGAGAGCTCGTCGGTGTCCCGTTCGATCGCGGCGACGGCCTGAGGACAGCGAACATGGGACTGTCCGACTCAGCGCGCGGCGGGACCCGGACCTCCACCACCAGCAGGGCCAGCTCGCGCGGAGGCGGCCCGAGCGAAGTTGTGCAGGTCGCGGTACTGGAGCCCCGCCGCTCTCGGTCGATCAGCGCCGCACCCGTGCTCGAGCGACCTCCCGTCGTCCCGTGCCCTCCTCGGCGTAGGCGCGCTCGGCGGCCCGTGCGGGAGTAGGTCTCCTTGATGCGGGAGTGAACATGGCGTGGTTGGTCGGGCGCACGCGCACGGACGGGTAGCCATCCGTCAGCGGGGACGATCGTCGCGAAGACCCAGTAGTCCAGGCCGTCCTTGGCCCGGTTGAGCACGTAGACGCAGGACGAGCGTCCCTGCTGCAGCTCATCCCACGAGCTTGAAAGGCGCCCGGCAGGGCATGTCATCGTGCCGAATGATGTTGTGCGGAGAGCCGACGAGCTCCTCAGTCGCTGTAACGGGACAGCGAATCGAACACACGGTTCGTCCTGCGAGATGACGCCTTTGGTGTCCGTCGTCGAGAAGAACAGGTCCTCGCGCACCGAAGCGGCGCTCGTTGCCATCGACGTATTCCGCTGACTCTCCTGCAATGGTAGGGAATCGGTCGCCGCCGGATGACCGACCGCGACACGCTAGATAGGGGGGCGACTGAGATACCACTAGAGCCGCCCTTTGTGCGACTACGCTACTAGCGTAACGTCTTGAGTGCACGCGGATGTGGGGATCAACAACCGGGACGCACGACCGCATAAAGCATGTCACAGCACTGCGGTGCCGTTGGGTCTCAGATGGAGTAACACAGTCGAGACACAGGTTGCGCTGTGGTCGAGCACAGCGCCTTCCTGTTGAATAGGCGACGTGACTCAGCCCCCACCGAGAACCTCACCGCGCCGACGGTTCCCCTTGCGCGTCCTGGTGTGGTCGTCGACGAGCAGATGCTCGCCGACCTGCTCGCCTCCGCCCTGCGTTACGAGGCTGGGAGGTCACAACCGCCGGGACCAGGATCGCCGCGGTCCGATCCGCCCAAGAGATCGACCCCGACGTCATCGTCCTGGACATCCCTGCCCGACTTCGGACGGCCTGGAGGTCATGCGCCGTGCGTGCGCGGCCACAGCCCGAACGTGCCCGGTCCTGTTCCGGACGGCCAGGACGCTGTCGAGGACCGGGTCGTGCGCCTGACCGCCGGCGGCGCGACTACGTCACCAAGCCCTTCTCCTGGAGGGTCGTAGCCGCCTGCGCGCCCCTGCTGCGCCGCTCGGAGCCAGCGAGGAGAGCCCGCCTCCCCTGCTGGAGGTCAGCGACACGCCATGGACGAGGACTCCACGAGGTCTGGCGCGGCGAGACGAGATCAGCTGACCGCCACCGAGTTCGAGCTGCTGCGCTACCTCATGCGCAACCCCCGCCGGGTCCTGTCAAGCCGCAGATCCTGGACCGGGTGTGGAACTACGACTTTCGGCGGGCAGGCCAACATCGTCGGTTTCTGCATCTCCTACCCGCCGCAAGATCGACAAGGGCCGCGAGCCGCAGATCCACACGATGCGTGGTGTCGGCTATGTCCTCCAAGCCGGTCGCCGGCGCGACGACCGCAGCTGACAGCCCAGCTCGATATCGGACGACCAGCGCCGCCCACGCCTCGCAGCGGTCGGCGCACCGCCGGTAGCGACCGCCCGGCGAACCGGCCACGGCGTCATCGGTGGTCCGGTCGCCCCTGCGCGCTCCCCCGCAGCCTGCGCACCCGTCTGGTGGCCGTGCTCGGGCTGGTCCTGATCATGGCGGCGGTCGCGAGTGCCTTCTCCACTGTCAGCCTGCGCACACCCTCAGGGCGCGCACGGACGGCCAGCTGAGGCGCCGCCCAGCGAGCCGCCGACAAGCGCCACGACCCGACGCAGGAGGCCAAGAACGCCCAGGGCCCAGGGGACCCAGGGCGGGCAGGAGAGCGGCAGGACAGCCACAACGGCGGGCCCGGACCCCGGCAACAGAGGTTCCTCCCGGGCCCCGATGCCGCCGGGCAGTCCACCGGCACCCTGACGCTCATCGCCCCGGCGTCGTCAGCTCCAGTGGCGAGGGCGGCCGCCTACATCGACAGGACGGCCACTAGCGCGGCCATCTCCGGGAGGACTGCCAGACTCCTGCTGTCCGGAGACGACAGGACCCCCGTCACCGTCCATCTGACCACCTGGGCGCTACCGGGTCGCTGGCCTCGCGCGACGCGTCTCGGGCGACACCGTCATCACACGGCCTCTCCCTGGAGAGCGGACAGGAGCGCTCATCCGCATCCCAGCTGCTCATCGGTTTGGCTGCTCGCGGCGGTGGGCGCCCGGTGGTGCCCCTGGTCAGGGAGCGGGGCCATGGTGCGTTCTCGCTCGCACCCCTGGGCCAGGTGGCCCGCACCGCGCACCGCGTGGCCTCCCAGCCGCTGGAGCGCGGCGAGGTGAGCATCGAGGACCGCGTGGTCGAGGCGGACCTGGACTCCTCGGCCGAGGTGGGTAGGTCGGCGGCGCCCCTCAGCACGCTGCTCGGGCATGTGGAGTCCACTCCCGTGCGTCAGCAGCGCTCGAGACGCAGGTGCGCCAGTTCGCGGCCGATGCCTCCCGAGCTGCGCACACCACTAACCTCGATCCGCGGCTACACCAGGCTCATCCGCCGCGAGGGCCGACGCCGACCTGCCGGAGGAGGGCCTACCGCCCTGAGACGCGTGCACTCCGGTCGGGCGGGATGACAGCGCTCGTGGAGGACTGCTGCTGCTGGCGCGATTGGACGCCGGGCGCGAGTTTGCGCCGTGAGTGGACACTGGTCGGGCTCTTGGTGGACACGGTGGCCGACGCCCGTGCGGCCGGCCGGACCGACTGGCGGCTGGACCTGACGCGCCTCGGAGGCCCCCGGCTCGACGCCACGCGGGAGCGCCGAGGATTCCTCCCGAGCACCGCTGGTCATCGGCGACGAGGCGCGCCTGCGCCAGGTCGTCGTCAACCTCTGGCCAACGCCCGGGTCCACCACCCCGCAGGAAGCCGCTGACCACGACGCTGGCGCGCGAGGGCGAGCTGATCGTGCGCATCACGACGACGGCGGGCATATCGCCCGATGTGCGCGACCAGCTCTTTCGAGCGCTTCGCCCGCGGGACTCGCGCGCGGGCAGCGCACCGGTTCGACGAGCGGCATGTCGATCGCCTCGGCGATCGTCCAGTCGCGGCGCATCGGTCGTCTCCAGCGCCCCGAGGACCGGGACCACCTTCCGTCGGGCTCCAGCCGCGTCGTCGAGTGACCACGGGATCCCACCGTCAGAGCCGCCGCCGTCGTCGAGCAGGTCTGGGGACAGACTCCTCAGCCGCAGCGAGCGTCGTCAGGCGTGCGGGGTCGTGCCTGCCCGGGAGGCAGCTGATCGGTGAGGGAGGCGAGCGGACAGCGCCAGGCAGGCGACACCGACGACGGCCACAGACCCGGTGGCGGCGCCGAAGCGCCAGCGCGTGTCGGGGCCGCCCAGGTTCCTCCACACCCATGCGTCCCAGGTGGGCGCTCCCAGCGTGCACACGACGCCCGCACTAGGCCAGCAGGACGTTGCCGACGCGCTGGTTCCAGGCGCGGCGGCACGGCCACCGGCGTCGGCCCGCACGGTCGGTCGCTCGGACGTCTCATCAGGTCCTCTCGCAGGTGTCCGAGGGCGGGGCACCGGGGTTCCAGGCTCCAGCACGCGACGACCAGCAGGTGACGGCGCACCGGATCGCCAGGACGTCGGAGGGACGGTGCCACTGACACGAGGTGGAGTACCCCATGGCGATGGTGAACAGGGCAGCGGCCCAGGCCGACAGCGCCCTCCAGCGCTGCCCGGACAGCAGGATGAGCGCGACGGCGGAGCCGCCATGGTCGTGTGGCCGGAGGGCAGGGTGTTGGCGTTGTCCCAGCGTTGGTGATGTCGAAGTCAGGCGCCACAGGATCTGGTGCTTGAGAATCTGGGTGGACAGGTTCGCCCCCCACCAGCAACGACGGGCCCCACCGCCCGGTGGCTGCGTCGTCAGCAGCCCCACCACCAGGATCGTCACCACGAGGATGACGGCCGCCGGCATCGAGACCATGGACGGCAGGGCGCAGGCGATCGTCATCACAGTAGTGAGCCGATCTCCGGAGCCCTCCAGGGCCGCTGGCGCCGCAGGACCTGCCGGTGCGGAGGAGTGACGAAGAGGCAGCCACAGGCCGTGGTCGCGCCAGGCGGGACAGGGCCAGCAGGCTCCCGGACAGCGGCGCGGGCGCGAGGCGTCGGCGTCGGACGGAGACCACCGGTCAGATCCGTAAGTTCTCGAGTGCACCCGACGGTAGAAGACGGCCGCGATCTCAGTGGGGACTGCTCACGACGCTCGGGGTCGGGACCGACGGGCGGATCGCCCGACGGCTCGCCGGCACCGCCGGCGGTAGACTGGCGCGGAGGCGGCGACGTCTCTGAGATGGCGCGGGCCAGCGCTCGCGCTCACGCCGACGTCGTCGGCCTCCCCTGAGGCGCCGGGCCCGCTCCCGAGCGCTCGCTGTCGCGCACTAGCCGGTATCGCGCCGACGAGGTGCCAGTCACGCCCCCGCGTACCGCCTAGATCCTCGTCGCCGGCGGCGTGGCGGGCGTCGCGGCAGCAGCTACCACAGGCAGCCCGCAGGGTGCGGACGACCACCGCCAGGATGATGACGACGGCGACGACGATGGCCTTCATCCAGGTCTGCGTGGGAGCGGTGGCGTCAACGGCCTCCTCGGCCGCGGCGGCGGCCGTGTCCATGGGGACGCGCTCACCGGTCGCAGGAGGCGGTGGGAGTTGACGCCGTAGGGCGTGCAGGTGACGAGAGCGTGTGACCAGGTCGCGGCCGGGCACCTGTGCGCAGAGTCGGTCTCCTCGGGCTTGACGGCCGTGGTGTCGGTGCACCTGTGCCCGAGGGTCTCGCCCCAGAGAGGAGATGTCGAGAAGGCGTCGCCCTTCCTGGGCCAGGTGGGGTTGTCGAACATCGTGGCCGTGGGAAGACCCGTGTGCCCCGGTCAGGACGGCGTGGAGTGGAAGAACGCAGTCAGCAGGCTGGTTCCGAACAGGTGCCCGACGCCGTCGCTGAGGTCCGTGTCTCGGTACCGTATTGGTGACGACTCACATGGATAGAGGGATGCGATGCGAGCCGCGGCCAGGGTCGTCTCGAGCTCGTGGAGGTAGCCTGGTACTGGGGTGTCGGGGCGCTGTGACGAGCCAGGGTCGAGGATCGCGCGCTCTCCAGAGCTGTTGTTGTGGTTCCTCGGCGGACGCGCTTCACGGTAGCGATGGTGTCAGACCCGCGGCATTGATGACAGTTGCGGTGTACATGTCGGCGAGCGCTGCTGCTCGTCGTTGTTGTGCTGGGTCGCCGCGACCGGAGTAGAGACGGCGACGCCGTGGGACCAGAGACCAGCGGGCAGCTCAGGCGCTCACGCGGCGACGCGATGCGGCAGGCCCTACGTCCTTCCGGTACTTCAGCGCCCTCGTGCTCGCGCGCCTGCATCCTTAGGTCCGGGCGTTCTCAGTCGCTTGTTGTCCTCGGGCCCGGCTGGCTCGCCGCCAGGCCGGGGATCCTGGGGGCCCGGAGAGTCGGTGGTGACGTGAGAGGAGTAGCGCTGTCGCCCAGAATAATTTTCCTTCATCAGGTGGTTGTTGGTGGGCCCCTCACCAGAGGCGGGGCAGAACCTCCGGCGTGGCGGGGCTGAGCAGGTGGTCAGAGCAGCGATGTCACCGGGGGAGACAGGGTTGTTCCCCCACACCGAAACAGTCTCTGCACCAGGGCAGGGTTCCCGGTCCCAGGCCCCATTTAATTATACTCCTACGCCCGGCGTGGCGACGCTTGTTGGCGTAGGCGACCGCACGCCGCGACACCAGCAGGCACCGGCGACGGTGAGGAAGATGATGCCGTTGTGGCACCGGTGAGCAGGGCGGAAACCGGCGTTCTTGGGACATCGATGACGGTAGCCTCAGTCGCCTGCTTGGCCTCAACCTTGGCAGCGAGATCTGAAGGGATCAGGTCAGCCTGGAGGGTGTAGCCCTCAGGCGCCTTGGTCTCCACAGGGGCAGTAGTGGTCGTCGTTGGTCAGCGGTCTTCTAAGGCACCGTTGACGTAGTCGTTGGCGCTGGTACTTCGATGATCTCAACGTGCCCTGACCGGTGGTGGTGAAGTGCTCCTGACCGCCAATCGTCAGCAGGTTCGTGCAGGGTGTTGGGGTCCGGCGTCCTTGAGGTGCTGCTGTCGGTCTCTTGGTGCACTCGTAGACCTGGAACTGCGCCGTTGTACCTGGTCTTGTCATGAGGTCATCCATACCAGTCTTGGTGACGCTGCCTTGCAATACTTGGACAGGACGGGCTTGGTGGGTACACCGGGACGTTCGTGGTGGGAGTTCTCCGGGTCCCCGGGTGATGCCGGGTTGTCGTGGGGATGAGGCTGGCGACGTTGGAGGGTTTCCTCGAGTTGACGTTCGCATCGAAAGGCGGCGGTGAGTCACCTGCACCTTGGTCTCACCAGGCCGGCGGCACAGACCTCAGCCAGCTTGCCCAGGTATGCATCATCGTCACCGTGAGGTAGTTGTCTTGTCTCCGGCAGGACCAGGCGCCACCGTCGGGGTGTAGTCGGTGCCAGCCTTCTTAGCTGGGTCTCAGGGTTGACGATCTTGACGACCGGGTTCAACGAGGTGACGTCGGACGATCACGGGAGTCGGTGGTCCGATCACCCTGGTAGCCTTGAGGAGGTAGCGCCGACTGGCGACGTCGACCTTCCGGGATGGGTGGTGATGGTGTAGGCGGGGGTATTTGGCGACCGGCGGCTCGTCCTCAACCTTCTTGTCCACAGGAGACCGTGTTCTTGGGAGTAGATGTGGACGTTGTAGTTCCACTCCGAGGTTTTCTCCGGGTTGGTCTCATCGGCAGGGTGACGAGCAGGTATCGGCAGAATGACCTGGAGCGGGGGTGCGGGTCTCACTGACGGGTAGGCACCGACGTCGTCTGGGAGGCGTCGGTGGCCAGGTATCGCTCGAGTGGTGATCGTGCGCGTGGTGACTTGGTCGCCCAGGTTCTCAGGCTGGCGACATCGCCCTCGAGCTTAGCCAGGGCCTTCCACAGGTCGGTGGCGAGTCGACGTTCAACAGTGATGGTGAACTCGACGCCACGGCGACAACACTCGGCAGTAGGGTCCTCGTTACCGGTGCCCTCAACCGGCCCCGTTGGTCGGTCTGCTCGCACTTGGATGGTAGGCGGTGTGGCTGTATCGACAGTGGAGGTATTGGCCAGCGTCGTAAACGCCGCGCCGGTCGGGGCGACGAGCGCTGGCGGCGTCATCGCGGCGGCGAGCCGAGGCGGCATGGTGAGGTGCGCTGTTCTCTCCCACTGGTTATTGGGATGACGCAGGATGTGGGGTGACCGCGCGACGCAGCGGAGTCGGGTTCTCGCGTTCGAGCAGCGTGCTGGGTAGGAAGCCTTCTTGGGCCTGGCGCCAGCGAGCCACGCCGGTGTGAGGGCCGCCATGGCGACGGCGACGTTCACCCCGTGCCCTCGCCGGACAGCAACGGGGTGCCGATCTGGACGTCGGACGGTATTCGCTGTCGTCGGCCCTGGCTGCCCGCGCTGCTGCGCGGGGACGGTCCAGGGGCCGGCCGCCGGGATCAGGGTGATGAGCTCGATGCCGGTTCCATCACCTTAAAGCAGGCAGGCCTGACCAGGCTGGTGCTGACCCAGGTATGGTCTCCACCGTAGTACTCGCGGTTGTGAGGCCAGTCCGTCGTGGTGAAGGTTCGGTGCCCTTGCCTCCGGTGAAAGGTGACGCCGTTGGTCAGGGGCTTGGCGCGGGGTGGCAGGGGTCATCGGGTAGATGGCAGGCATCCGTCCGGGGCCCGGCTGCCGGTCGCGGTGATCGACAGGACGCGCTTGCCGGCGTCGGTGAGGACATTGGCGGCGCGTCGTGGGTCCGGGCAGATTGTCAGGTCATGCCCGCCTCAGGGGACGACCTTGTTGTAGAGGCCGTGGCCGGCAACGGGGCAGCCGTTGTGCGGTGCGGACAGCGGGTCCTCGCGCAAACGCGCGACGGGTCGATGTTGACGGTGAAAGGTCACGGTGTGGCGGATCCGTTACAGGAAGTTCTCGTTGTCGGACAGCGGTAGGAGCCGTCGGCCTGCGGGGTGACCACGTGCGGGTCCGCTCCGTCTCCGCTGGACCTTGACCGCGGTGGGCGTCAGCGGGGGCGAAGGACGGGGCGTCGTTGATGGGGCGGTGGCCGCGGTCAGTGAGCCCTCGTTGATGACGCTCACGGTATGAACGGCGTCGAAGGTGGAACCGGTATGGCTGGACGGCGACCTCAGCAGAACCAGTACCGGGAGGTTTGACAGAGCTGACCTGGTTGCTTCCTCGCCCGTCCGGCGTCACCACTCCGCCAGGGTGTTGGGCAGACCGGAGGACTGCCATCGGCGCGCAGGTGGCGCAAGTCGGACTCCGGTGAAGCCAGCGTGCTCTCGCGCGGACCGTGAAGGTCACCTGGACCGGTGAAGTTCGCCACGCCGTCACCGCCGGCTCGCCGGGCCGCGGCGAGGTCTCACCGGTGCCAGCCTTGGCGAGGGTGGTCGGATGGTCCGTTTGATTGCGGGACGGTGACGCCGCAGGCATTAAACGCTCTCAGCACCCTCACCGGCTCGGTAGGTGCCCGTGGTATCTGCGGGTGTCGATGAGGTCCTGCGACCACAGGGCTGGCGGCAGCGGTGTTAGTGACCGTGACGTGGCTGGCGGTGGTACATCAGCGTTGCGGACCGTCGATCAGGGTCTTGGGGCCTTGAACCGGGAGTTTGGGGGGCAAGTTGCCCGCAGGCAGCACCTCCTGGGGCCGGTCATCGCCCTTGGTGGTCACCAGGCCTTGTTGTGAACCCAGCCTTGCACAACCCCACGCAGCGGGCTGGCGGGTCCCTGGATGCCAGGGCAGTCCGACGTCGGGTCCCGAGACGTTGGGCACCACCGTGTGGGTGTGCTTCTGGCGCAGGCATGACCGGTCTTGGCGTGGGGACGTCGGCTGGGGCGTCTCCATGCCGGTGATGGCGCCGCCGGAGATGCTGACCTTGTGGACCGTGACGTCGTTGGGGACCTGCGCGGGCGTCGTTGAGGTCATGGGTGAGGTCCGCCTGGCCGAGGTTAGTCACCGATCATTAGGTCTGGTCGAAAGTGGTCCGGCGTCGACCTTCTCAGTACTCTTCGCGTGTGGTGATCTTGACGATACCGCGTGGGACCTGAGTTGACGACCTTGGCCGGACACCACTTTCCTGTGGTCAGGCGGTGAAGGTAACCTCCGGCGTTGCCCTTCATTCAGGGCGCGACGGTCGAGGCGACCTCGATGCTCCGTGCGTGCAGGTCACCACCACAAAGCGGCCGGGTCCTTCAGCTGACGAGCCGCCGGCGGTCGAGCTGGCTGCTTGGGCCCCTTGGCGACATGGGCGTCTACTCCGGTGATGGTGCGGGCGCGCCCGCGCTGGGCGGGCAGGTCGGCGGCCTTGCCCGCGCTCACGAGATCCTTCCGGGTGGAGGTGCCTAACCGTCGGTCCCGGCGTGCAGGTGTGGGACAACAGGAGCGGCCGTATGCCATCGGAACGCATCGACGATGTAACCCGCGCTGACCGGGGTCTGAAGGGCTTGGTGGACGGTGCGGGTGACGTTTTCGCCCTCGGGCGGCACGAGCTGTCCTCACCGTTGACCGGGACGTCAGGATAAAATCGCCGTCGATTGCCGATCAGGGGCCGTTCTGGGTGTAACCCTCGGCCCGGAAGCCCACGGTCGAGTGCGTAGGTGCCGCGGTGCTGTTGATTGATTGTGCGCGGTGCCGCTGGGCGGTGATGGTCTTCTGCCGAAGAGCCGGAGACCGTGGGCGTGGCCGACAGGGTCCACTCGTTGGGCTTGGCGGTGCCGGGTCGACGACGTTGACGAGGGTCAGGTGCCCGGGCGCGATGACCTCGTTGTGCCAGACGCATGATGGCGATCTCGTCTGGTACTCCGGCGAGCTGGGTCTCGTCCAGACGGACGGTCTGTTGCTGCAGGTTGACCGAGTCGGACTGATCGGGCGGGTGACCCGATCGCGGCGCATCCAGCGGCGTCCCTGGAGTACCGGTGGTGCCGTTGATACCCGCAGGAACCATCCGGTTCAGGGCCTCCGGTTACTGTCGACGGCGCCCTGGGCGGGCGTCAGCCCTCCTGAACCGTGGCGGCGGCGCTCGTTGAGGGGCCAGCAGGGTGTGTAGGTCCGCGGGTCCGGCCTCGCCGCTAGCGGTGGGGTGAGGCGGAGGGTGCCCCAGTTCTCGTGGCCGTAGGTGCCCTCCGGTGAGGCGTTGAGGTAGCTGAACTGAGGAATCGTCGAACCAAAGACGGAGGGTCGGCTTGACGTCCGCTGGCAAGAAGAGGTGACAGGACGCTCTGCTCCAGGGGAGCCGTGAGCACCCGTGGAGATAGCCCGCTCACGGGTGATGAGCGTTCTCAAGTCCTGCGGACTCGGCCTTGGACAACTGGGCCTGGCGGTTACTTGGAGCTCCCGTTGTTGACGAAGCCCCAGAACTGGCTTGTACCTGATGCCGGTGCTCGGGTCGGTCAGGCGGTGTCGAACGGTCGGACTTGATGTCGAGGATGTCGTCGAGCGGCGCTGCGCCATTTTGTCGTGTGGTTCTCGGTCGTATATCCGTCGAACCGCACCAGACGATTATTCTGGTACATACCTGTTTGTACTTGCGGCCATAACGTCAGAGCATTTCCTTTGAGTCATAGGCGTAGAAGTTGGAATCCTCCTCCTCACCGTGGTCTCCAGCGATCAAGCCTGCCGTCGAATCGATCTTCCAGTACAGGTGTTAATCGATGTCTTTTTTTCCGCAGAGTTCGCCTCGATCGTTCAGCCGTCCGGACGTTGAAGCTCCCGTAATAAGCCGTTCCGGCCTGGCAGGTTGGTGACCTCGCTGAGATCGGAGTAGATGGGACGATTGGTGCCTCATCATCCCGACAGAAACACCTGACCGGCTTTTGATGGACGGCGTGGTGTTAGAGGGTTGGGAAGCGGGGACGGCTGCCCCGGAAGGTCGCCCTCAAGGTCCGGACAGCTCCCACATCGAGCTCCTGCCGCCCGTAGCCGACGGTGGCGTGGCTCCTGCTCCCCTTGACGACGTCGGTGGAGTGGTCGCCACCGGTGGGCGAGTAGCGGATACGAGCGCGGTGGAGGCCCCGGTGCCACGGGAGCGCCGGTAGTAGTAGCCGCCCGCCCTATCCGGTAATGGCATCCTCCTCGGTGTTGCGCACGTGGGAGATCTGCGCCGAGGTCTCCCCAGAGGACATGGGGTCGCTCGTGGCCGCATCCGCGGACGGAGCCAACCATGGAAAAGCCACCACCGTCCGCAACAATGGCGCGACAGGAACGTTGCCGCAAAGAATTTTGCGCAGAAGTCCTTCATGTCCGCATCGCAGAACATATTGGTCGAGGACATGCCGATGGATTCCGATCACGAGGGACGGGGCGCGAGCGCGCCACAAACGACTGCAGAAGTGAACTCACAGCAGTCGACACCGAAACCCCACGAGACAACAATCGCGCATCATTGCGCGACATACCACTACAAATACCGCCGATCAACCCGCGTCGCGGTTGCGCATCATTGATGGTGGGAGGTCACGATGATTAGAAGGGCGGCGAAACATAAAGCCGCGGTCTCAAAAGGATTCCTATCGCCCTCACCGAAAGCCGGCGTCTTTTCGAGCTTCTTTCGGCGCGCAAATTCCTCAGCCGATAGTGAGGAAGCGGCTTAAAGGCGCGTGTCTGGTGCGATCATCTCCGCACACTGCGGTCCGCGGCGTCACCCGAGTCAGCGCAGCTGACCGCGGGAGAGCGATCTGCCCACGCTCAGGCTCGCCGTGCGCGTGCAGAGGCGGCCAGCACCGGTCGCGGATCGTGCGCCCCAGCCCGCCGCCCTGGCGCAGCGGGATGACCGCTGGGCTCGGCGCCCGGGTTGGTGGCGCTCCTCCGGTGACGTCGGGGGCGAGATCGCGTGACGCGGCGACGACGTCGTCGTCGAAGACAGGCGAGAGCCGCTCCCGCCGCGACGTCGGCGACGTGGCCCAGGCACAGGCCGGTGGTGGCCACCTCCTCCAGGAGACGCCAGGGCTCCACGCGCTGCGGGCAGTGGTCGATAAGGTGTGAGCCGATCGCCCTGGACGCCCGCGCGCCTCAGTCACGATCGACGCCCCCAGGGCGGCGTCGAAGCCCGGCGGCGTCGCGCTCGTCAGCAGGCCCACCGTCGACGCTACCACGTAGTGGCGTGCCGCGGGCAGGTCACTGTCTCGCGCTCGATAGACCCAGGCGTCGAGGCCGCGAGGGATCCAGGCGCGACGGCGTTGCGCCAGGAGACCGCGGCGCCGGGGTCGAGTGGTGGAGTCAGTGGCGAGGTCACTGGCCGGAGTCGGGAGCATCGCCGCGTCCGGAGGGAGGTATGGCGGTGCTCAGTTGCCGAGCTGTGACAGCGCTGCCCGGGCTCGGTGCTCTGTACCCAGCCAGCCCGGCGGCGGTGGGCAGGATGGGAGCCTCCGGCGTCGCGGTACTCCATGAGTGGCAGGCCGGCCTCGCGCACCGTGGGCGGGGTGGGGACGAAGGGCGGGTTGGAGGCGTGCGGGTCGAAGCGGCCGACGGCTGCCGGCTGAAGGAGGGAGCCGAGCCGCTCAGGCGGGCGGTCCGACGGCGGGCCAGAGCACCGGCAACGAGACCGACAGCATCGGCGATCAGTGGCGGCGTCGACAGTGGCGGCGTCGACATCGGCGGTGACGCCAGCCAGGGCGGCGTTGAAGGCGGTGAAGGCCAGGGGCGCGTGCAGGACGTCGGTGTAGCGACGACGTGGTGCGGCGTCGCGCAGCAGGTGCAAAGTCTGGGATGCACCGCAGCCGCAGCCCAGGTCAGGGCGGTGGCGCACCGGCGTGCGCGGGAACGAGGCCAGCCAGGGTGAGCCAGCCGCCGATGCAGGACGCGGGTCGGGGCGCCCGGCGGTGACGAGGCTCGCACCCGAGGTCAGGCCACCCACCAGCGGACCTCACCGCGTCGTCGACGGCCTCGATGGGGGCGCAGGTCGACGCGGGCGCGGACGCGTCGGTGCTCATCGGGCTCGCCGACCAGGCCGATCCGGCGGGCGCCGGACACTCGGTGCGCAGCGGCGTCGAGTGGACAGTCGGGACCGGCTGACCCGAGCATGAACAGCAGAGTCAGGACGGCTACAGGCCGGGAGGCGCGGATTACGGACCCGCGTCAGGGCAGCGCTTGCACAGGCCTGCAGGGCGGGCAGCCGGATCTCCCGGCGCGTGCGGCGTGCTGCCGCCCTCGCCCGGAGGCAGCAGCCGCCTGCCACTGCCCAGCCGGCGCAGTCAGGTCCGCCGCACCAGGTCCGCCGCCTGCTCATCGGTGACGCTTGGCAGGAGCAGGACGACCGGCGCGCGTGTAGACGCACACCAGGATCGGCGGTTGCGCGGGTGCTCGCGCTCTCATGGCCCCGACCGTAGCTTGCAGGAGCACCTGCGCACTCGGGCGCCCCGCCGGAGGGCCCGGCAGGGCGCCCACCGCTCACAGAAGCCGGGAGGCGAGCTCGGCGTACTGGCGGGTCTTGGGCCTCGACGTCGTCGATGTGGGCGGCGAGCATGACCTCCTCGCTTTGGTGGTTCCTCGGCGAAGGAGGTCGGGCGCTGGGCGACCTCGTCTGCAAATGCACGATGATGGCGGTGTCGCGCTCGAGGTGGCCGCTCGACCTCGGCGCGGTAGGCGGCGATCGAGTGATTACCAGGTCCTCCACGGAAGCGCATGGGGCGCGGTACGCAGGCTGTAGCAGGCGTCGGCGGCGACCAGGGCCTGCTCGCGGGCCTCCTCACGGGTGGCAAGCGGCGCTGACGCACAGGGCGGAGAGTCCGGCCGCCGTGGATGGAGCGTGGCGGGGCTGCCGCCGCGGTGGTGCGCTCCGTCACTCGCAGACTCGGAGTTGTCGAGGGAGGTGGGCGCGCGAAGTAGTGGTTCCGCCAGTCTCGAGCCTGCTGGCGGCCGGTGAGGCACTGGGCGTAGGCGTAGTTGAGGTCGTGAAGGCGCCGGCAGGCGGCCGACTGGCCGAGATCCCAGGGCGAGACGTGCCGGCATCTCGTCGGGCCGGTCAGTGCGCCTCGATGGAGGCGTAGTGGTGAGAGGCCGAGCAGGTCGTCGCGCGCGAGGGCGACCGTCTCCTCAATGAGAGTTGATGGCGTCGGGGTCCGATGACGCTGGCCCTGGTTGAGGCGCCCGCCGCGCACGTGTCCCCGCCGAGCACGCCCCCAGGCCCCATGTCGACGCAGCCCGGGGTGGAGAGCGGCCAGGGTGGCAGAAGCGCTCGGCCATCTGGAGCGAGCCCGTAGTGCATGGCCGCGGCCATGCCGCCCGAGCCCGCCGGATGCGGCTGGGTGGCGTCAGGACGCATCATCGCCAGGCAGGTCAGGCGCGGAGGACAGGAAGGATCCGGCGCTGGTGGTACAGCCAGCCAGAAGCGGTGGTAGCCGGACTCCTCCGGTGCCTCGCAGGACGACGGGTCCTCCAGGGTCTGGCGAGACATCGCGCTCGAAGGGGACCTGCCACTCCAGGGCGCTGGGGCGGCTGGGGCGTCTCATGACCTCCTGAACTGGTGTGAGTGCCGGGGTGAGTGCGTGGAGGTGGATGACGGTGACCGCCGGTCAGCCCAGTCAGCACTCGACAGGCAACCGCTCATTGTGGGGCCCCGCGCGGAACCGCATCCAGGTCGGACCGCATCAGTCGGTTGGGGACGTGCTTCCCGCGTAAAGACTGCGTTGCGCGGTGACTGGGGCGAGGTTGTGATCATCCTGGATGGAGGCACGTCGGCACGAGCGCAGTCCCAAGACGGGTGCGCAGCCAGCCCGCGCGGCGCTGGTGCGGCAGGTCCCGGTGGGCTCATGCAGCGGGACCGGCCGGCGTCACTACGACGTCACCAGATGGAGCATCTGTGCCCAAACATAGGACAAGTTTAGTTGCGCTTATGGACTTCGCGTCTTACGGTTGGACTGTCGAGCCGCCCAGCACCAGCACCCATCGGCTCACCCACTCCGCGCTATGTCGCGCAAAATCAGCATGATTCAGGAGGCACCATGGCCGTTCTCAGCATCGGAGACAATTCCCCGCCTGAGCTCACCGCCGTCGTCCCCGGCAACCTCAAGGTTGAGCCGCAAGCCGAGGTTCTTCACCACCATCTCCTCCAGGTTCCATGACACCTGGCGCGTTGTCTTCTTCTGGCCCAAGGACTTCACCTTCGTGTGCCCCACCGAGATCGCGGCCTTCGGCGACCTCTACCAGGATTTCCAAGGACCGCGACTGCGAGGTCGCGTGGGCGTCTCCGTCAGACAGGCCACCACTACGCCTGGCGCCGCAGCCACGAGCAAAGCTCCAGGACCTGCCCTTCTGATGGCCAGCCTGAACCACCCAGAGGCTCTGAGGCTCTCAGCATCAAGCACAGGTGAGGCCGACCGCGCCACGCTGTCATCAAACCCCACAACGTCATCAGTGGTCCTCGTGACCACCGACTCCGTGGGCCGTAACACCGGAGGTTCTGCGCCAGCTCGACGCCCTCAGTCCGACGAGCTGTGCGCCGCCACAACTAACGGGCCGCGCGCCACCATCGACGCCCTGGGCCCGAATGGGCTGACGGGCGCAAGCCGTCCCATCACTCCTCGACCATCCTTCCTTCACCCACGACAGAACGAGAACACGCGAGCATCGACAACCTGCGCTTCCGCCACGAGTGGGCCAAGGACCTCTCCTGAACCTGTCACCTGTCACTCCTCTCGCTGACCGAGCAGCAGCGGTGGGGTACCTTCATTGGCCGCAGCCTCACCACACTTAGTCCGTCTGGGTCCGGGTCGCGGGACGCGCGTGCCCACTGTCGAGGCGGTCAGCGCCGCCTGAGCGCCGCCTCCATCATGGCGATGAACAACGTCGCCTGCCGCACGCGCCGCGCCTGAAACCGGCCTGCGACAACGAGCGCATGGGCCTGCGCGCATGAACATCATCGGCGGCTCCGGTAGTGTGGAAGGTCGACTTCGACTGTAGACCTGGCGGTGTCCACGATCAACGGCTGCGAAGTGCGTGACCGCCCACGAGGCCACGGTGCAGCGAGCCTGAAGCACCGAAACGGGTCTGGGAGGCCGTGCATCGCCGCCACCACCCTGACCGGCGTGGCGGAAGCGATCGGCGTCGTCAGACTCTCGGCCAGCCTCGGCACAGGCAGCACGACGGCGGCCGCCGGCTCGCGCGGGGGCCGGCGTACGCCGTCGTGCCAATAGTGGCGCTCGGCTACTGCGGGGGTCGGCGTCGATAACGCCCTGGACGTCCTCGAGCAGGTTGGAGATCTCGACCTGGATATCTCGACCTGGGGACGTCGTGCAGGAGGAGCGGGTCGTCCGCGAGAGGTCTGCAGGGGCCAGCGTCCCGCAACCGAAGAAAGCGATCGGTGACGCCCTTGTCGAATATGGGATCCGGGTCAGCGAGTCATGGCCGGCCCGGTTGAAGACGCCCGAGCAGGTGATGATGCGTTTGGTGGTGACCGTCTGTGGGTATCGTTGTACCACTGCAGCCACAGCACGAGCAGCAGGGAACGCTTCGAAGGCGAGGACCGCCGCAGATCGCCAGGACGCCCGGCTGCCAGCTGGCTGCGGAGCCATGACCAGGCCGACGGCGCCGACCACCAGCGGGAGGATCTCGACGACGACCCGCCGGGAGGACCTTGATGTGGGTGTGCATGTGCGCACCACGACCTCGTCGCGGCTCAGAAGCTTCTTCGGTGCGGCCCCATCGGTGCCCAGGTTGCCGGGGATTTTGCTGCCATGCGGTTGGGATGCGGCGGAAGGCCGGCCTCGTAGCCGGTGAACTGCCCATGCCGACCGAGGCGACGACCGGGGCGATCCCCAGGATGACGAAGGCGGGCGGTGGCGAGCGCCCAGCGGCAGAACAGGGCGGACCGCGAGGGCTCGGCGGCCTCCTCGTCGCGGGCGCGCCGACCGCGCGCAGGCTGGTGGCCGTCGCCGCCGGGAGGCGTCAGCGGGCCCGTCCTCCCAGCCGGGACGCAGGCAGGCCTCAGGCGGGTGCATCACGACATCGCCACTGCTCGTCGTCGGGCGCCTCCCAGGCCTCCCTCCCACGAGGCGTAGCAAGCAGGGCTCGGCCCACGACGCGGAGCCCTCCTCTGAAGAGCCCACCCAGGAGGTGAGCACCCGGGAACCAGGCTCCAGCGTTCTGGGGCGGCTGCAGCCCAAGGTCAGGACAGGGGCCTCGTCGACTGGCATCCCATCCGCCGTCGCAGCCCGCACGAGAGCGCCTGGTTGTGGGTATTTGATCATAGGCGACGCCAAAGGCCCCAGGCCGCTGGCTCCACCATCGAGCAACAGGGCCGCGGGGTCGGCGCCTGACATCCCCAGCCAGGCCCACCACGAGCGAGTATGAGCCCAGAGCGGGCCGTGGTACGGGCCAACCAGGGCCGCCAGCAGAGACTCAGCGCGGCCGGACTCGGCGACACCGCCGCCGGCCACGGCCTCGAGATACCGGCGGGGTGCTCCCCAGGGCGGTCGACAGCCGGCAGAGCGATGGCGCCCGGCACCCCGGCGGCGGTGGCTCGCCGCTGCCAGGCCACCCCTCGGGGCGGGTGCCATCCTGGGCGACCCTCCAGCAGGGCGGCAGGAGTCGTGCTGGAGGTCCACGCGAGCGCGATACAGCGCGGGTGGGACGCCGTCGTCATCTGGCTCGAGGCGCCCACGGTGAGCCGGCGCGCGCTGGAAGGTACTGACTCCAGGCCGCTGAGGGACGCCGGCGCGCGGGAACTGGCCTCGGTGAGCAGCAGGCCAGTCCGGCTCAGGCGGTCCGGCTCGACGCGAACGCAGGGTGGTCAGTGCCTGCGCTGCCCGGCGTGCTCGTGCCGGTCGGCGGTGCCGCGGTCCAGCCACGTGGGGCCGCGGCACTTTCGGCAGCAGGGCTGCAACGGTGTGGGACGACCAGGACCGCCGCGATCAGGCACCCGCGCCCGGCAAGCCCACCGAACCGGCCGCTGAGCCGACCGTCGTGAGGGGCCGGGGTGGTTGCAACCATGAGGGAGGTCGGCCCCGCCGCCGCCGGGTCATACGTCACACCCAGTCATTCAGGCCTCCCTCCCCAGGCCGTGGCATGCCATGTCGAGCGAGAGGCCTCTGGTCGAGTCGGGCTCGCAGCGCCGCTCAGCGGGCAGGGCGCGGTGACCCATCGTCATCCATGCTGGCACTCCTCGCAGACCAGGACCGCTCCGACCGGCGTCGCCTCTGGCGCGCAGCACGCCGATGGAGACGTACCGGCGCGCTCGGAGGTACCGCCTGCCGGCTGCGGGTGGACGACGGCGTCGGCCACTGGCTGCCTGGGCGGCTGACCGCCTCGTCGGAATCGCAAGCGCACCCAGGGCGGTGGGCGGGCGGAACGTCGCCCGGCGAGTTGGCGTGGAGGTGGCCCAGCGCCTCGTGGCGGTGTTGAGGCGGTCAGGACGTCGCGCACCTCGGGGCGCGGCACTCCCCAAGAACGATCCGGTCGGGCCGCATGCGCAGGGGCGGTGCGCACCGGTGCAGGTGCCCGATCCTTGGACCTGGCGCCGCGTTCCTGAAGGTGGACGACGTGGGGTTACTCGGGGCGCAGCTCGGCCTCCTCGATGCACCGCACGATGCGCTCGCTGTGCAGGTTGAGCCCGAGCAGAGGGCCGCCGGGAGGTGGTCTTGCCGGTTCAGTGGCGCCGGTGACCGACGGCTGGCGCGGCGGGTCACCGAGGCAGTCGGGACGTCGTCGAGGCCGGGGCGATGGTGCCGGCGCCGGTGAGCTCGGCCGGGGTGAAGCCGCGGCGGTGCGGGCTGATGGGGTGCCGTCGCTCAGGGTGCAGGACCGTTGGGGCGGGTGCCGTCAGGCAGGTGGCGTCGACGACGGGGCGGGCGTCGTCGAGGCGCGCCTGGTGGGCGGCCACGCACGGCGGGGCCCGCGCCTGGGGCAATGGGCGTCGGGGACGGGCTCAAGGCCGTGGCTGATCGATCAGGTGCGCCCGCCGCTGACGAGGACGTCGGTGACGCCGTCCGGAATCTCGGTAGAGGCTGCCAGGAGCGGTCCGGCGCCCTCGACGTCGGCGCGAACCCGCTGACCGGGCGGGCCATGCCAACCGGCCGGTGGCGGAATCGGCGCCGCTCAAGCCTCGTCAGGTCGGCGCCGCGTGCCAGGGCGCTGCGCACTCGGGCGAGCTCGGGCTGCCGGCGCAGGGCCCGTGAACCCAGCGGCTCCAGGGAGATCGGGGTTCACAGTCGCCATGACTGACTCCCCACCACCCTGCAGTGCGCCCGGCAAGAGCGCCCGGTGGCGATGCTCGGACTGCTCCCGTCCCGTTCCCCAGCCTGCTCTGCGTCAGTTCTCGGTCGATCCTCGGGCATCCCATGGTGACCCGGGGCCAGTTCAGACTGCCCAACAGGCGAATGACCCCGGGCCAGCAACTCTCGGGGTCAGGGCCAGTGACGCGCCTGATGACCGAGCAATGGACGGATCCTCCCCCAGGGCGAGGCCGCCCGGCCGGACCGGTCGGTGGGGACCCGCCCAGGACAGGCAGCCGGTGATGGCTCGGGTCGCAGGCGGCGACGTCCTCACCCGCCACCGGCACCACGAGCCCACACCGATGAGCGGACCGGCGACGGCGGCGCCAGACTGCAGCCCCACATGCAGGGCCAACACGCTCTCCGCGGCGACAGCCGAGCACAGGTCGAGCCCGGTCAGGGCCAGGACCCGGGCTCCCGGCGCGCAGAAGGCGCCCGAGGCAGGTCCACCAGGACGACGCCGTGCTCTGGCGCGCATCGCCTCGAACCGCGTCCGCGCGGGCAACGGCCCGCCGGACGTCACCCGTAGCTTTCGGCATGGCGTGCCACGCGGGCAGGAGCCCCGACCAGGTGCCCGGGTCAGGCCGACTCCTCGGCAGGAGGTCCGCCCAGCTGATCCGGTCAACACGCTCCCGCACAGGAGGTCCAGGCCACCGGTCCAGGTCATGTCGCACCACCGGCCGGCTCGGCTCAGCGCCCGCCAGGTGAGCAGTGGGACGCTGGCCCCAGGTACCCCGCAGGCACCGGTGGCAGCCGGGACCCTGGGCCGCCCGATGTCTCCCGGATGTCCACAGTTCCACCGGGTGCTGGCGCGACGCCGAGATCCTCCGGGTCCCCACGGATTCGGAGCTCATCCGCAGCGGCGGCACCACCAGCCCTCTCGACAGGCGGCCAGGGCCCCGCCCGGCCTCGGGTCTCAGCGGCGGGAAGGGAGACGTCACCGTCCCAGCCCTCCAGGCCGGCGCGGTCGGTTCCGCCAGAAGCCACGGCCCTTTGCTCTTGTCTCCATGACCTCTGTGTCCTCTGCTTCAGCAGCGTCTCGGGATCTTTTCACGTCCTCCCGGCATCTGCGTCGTCTCCATAACCTCCTTCAGCCCAGTACGGCAGCGTCGCGCCCGTCCGCTCGCAGGGTGCGGCCCCTGCCGACGGCGCCCACCAGCGTCATCGGGTCTGGCAAACAGGTGCAGGTCGGGAACGCAAGCGCGCGCCGCAGCCGACCGCCACGCCGCCACGACGACCGGAACCTCGACGACGTCGCTGGGGCTAAGGCTCACACGCCTGACACCGCGGCCCGCCTCGTGATGGGATGGACCCATGAGCGCCGTCCGCGCAACGACCTCCCAGCCAAACAGCGTCGCGGCGACGTCACCGACGATCTCGCCGGCTTTCTCCTACGTGTCCATCCGTCCTGCGCCCGCCACAGGTCCAACATGGGTCCACCACTGCGCCGCCGCCTCCCCACCCGCAGACGCGCGCCGCGGCCTAAACCGATCTGGACAGACGATCCTGAAGCGACAAATGAGCCTGGGCTGAGCGGCCAGTGCGACGCAGCGGCATCATCTCCTCGGGCGCTGGCCACGGGCTGTCGCCCAGCTCCCTCTGACCGGCGCCCGGCGTTCAACCAGCCTCATGGAGCGCGTATCATGTCCACCGGTGTCAGCCGACGCGACCTGGTCGACGTCGTCGAGGCGCCCTGACCACGGTGATCGAGCCGGCAAATCTGCGCCGAGACGCCAGCCTCATCAGGCCCACACCGGAGCGGGCACGACGTCGTGGTCGTCTCAACCTCCATCAGCAGGATGGTCACCCCCATCCCGCTCCGCCTCCGTGGGGGCCGACCGCGCCATCGCCACCCATGGGTGGGCGGGGACGGCCTGTTCACCAGGCGGATCGCCCATCGCCTGCACTCGGAAGGTGGGTCGCGCTACGTGAGACGCCGCCGCCCACGGCATCGACCAGCGGTCCTGGGCCTACTCGACTCTCCATCTCGATGGGCGATGCTCGGCATGTCAGCCCACCCGTCGCCGTCAACCCGACCGGGACCTGCGGCGCCTGGCCCAGGAACAGGACTGGCCATTTTGAGACTTCGCCCGCCCAGTGCGGCTACGGCCGCGCTGGAGCAGCGCACCTGTCGACCCAGGCCGTCCTGGTCGCCAGTGCGGCCAGCGTCCTCGCCGTCCAGGGGCGCGCCACTGGCTGGTCGCCCGCCGTGGCGGGCAGAGGGAGCGGACGCGGGCCTGAATCGTCGCCAGACTCACCTGACGCGCCAGGTACCCCGCCTGGACAGCCCGGCACACGAGCGCTGGGCTCCCTGCACCCCACGAGCACCGCCTCGGCCTGCCACCACCCAGCCACGACACCCTCCATCGTGCCCAGGACGTGGGTGCCAGCGGCATCGGGTGGGCCACCGGCGCACCTGCCTGAAGACCGGGTCATGACCGCTGTGCCTGTCGGCTCTGACCCGTCGCGCACGAGCAGGTGGCGCGACAGTCGGCCGACCGCGGCGTTTCCGGCCGTGAAGGGCCGCGCCGCCGCCAGCATCTCGGCGTGGACGATGGCGGCGCACAACAACCTGCTCCCGCCTCAGTAGGCTCCTGGGCCCATAGCCATCCAGCCAGCTCCTACGCCCTCAGGGGGCATCTTGTCCCAGGCCGCCCTCGCGGAACACGCATCTGCCCGGCGCGCGGGCGCCCTCCTCGAGCCGATCAGTCCGCCTGCCGCCAGGGTCCAGAGCGAGCGTGCCCGGTGCAGCGCGGCCAGCGGTCACGTGCCGGCGGCGCTGCCAGGCCGTCCGCCTGGGTCCGGCATCCATCCGACCAGGCGGGTCCCGGCGCGCCACAGCCCGGCGACATCCAGGCCCAGGTCGCCCGTGGCGGCCTCGGTCAGGAGGCGGAGGCCACGTGCTCACGCAGCGCCTCGGCGGAATACTGCCTCCGCCTCCCGGGGCGGTGGCGCCCCGGATCGCGGCCTCGGCACAGGCCTACGCCACCGACGTCGCAGCGCCTCGTTCAGCGCAGCTCGGCGCAGGCCTCGCACCGCCATCTCAGCGGCGCGCACCCGCTCGTCGGCGGTCACTGCCATAGCGCCTCCACCACAGGGGACACCGGCACCCGGGTCGCCCGCGCCGGCCAGCACCTCCGGAACCTCTGCCGCCGCACCGTCGTCGACCGGCCGCCCGTTCGACCGCGGTCGGCCGCCGTCGACTCGCCGCGGTCGTCCAATATGTCACGCCGCTTCAGCGCCTGACCTGGACGGCGATCTCGCACGCTTGCCTTTCCGGCCGCTCGGAGGCAACGGCGGCCCGGCTCATGCCTCGACGGCCGTCAGTGACGGATCGTGGTGCATAGCAGCCCGGACCCCGACGAAACCGACACGGGCTGGGCGCACCCTGAACTCGATCAAGTGGTGACTCCCCTCCTTAACATTTCAGGCTCAGCCCACCGCCCTCGGCACTGGGCGCGTCAGGACAACTGCCTCGCGGTCACCAGACCGACTACGTGCTCTGCCGCTGTCGTCGGGGTGATCTTCGCCCTGAGTGTCTCCGTCCTGCTAGGCTGGCCGCCGCAACTCCCGCCCAGGCTCCCGTCACGCACGTCCTGTGCTCTCCAGCGCAATCCTGCTGCTCTCCCCTCCCGCCGCCACGGCGCTGTTCGCCAGCCGCTCCCTCTGGGCGCCCTGGTCACCGGGCCCGGCCGCCCTGGTGGCCCAGTCAGCCATATCATGGCTCCCATCCGCGTCCTCCTGCCCCTACCCCTGGCTGCAGAAGCTGGTGGCACCAGGTTCGTACTCATCCTGGCAGCCCCTGTGGCTCAACGGCTCCTGGGATGCGCCTGGCCCCGCCGCACCAGCCACGCCCAGAGGCAGGCCACTTCCGTCTCACAGGCCGACCAGACCGTGGGCTCACTCCCGACCCACCGCCCTCGCGCCGGCGACCACCTCTGTCCCTACCGGGTCCTGGCCAGGCTGGCGCTGGCCGCCTTCCTCTGCCCGCTCCTACCTGCGGGCGGTCGCCCCCAGGATCAGACCGGTCCGCACGGTACTCAGGGCCGATCTCGTCTCCGTCATCGCCTGGCCGCGGCCAGGGCTCGTGCGCTCCTCCCTCGGGCGCGCGTCACCGCTTGATTCTCATCCTTCTGGCGGTCCGGCGCTCAGTGACATTATGATCTGGCGGTCATCGCAGTCTCAGGCTCCTCCCTGCCGTACGGCCCGGACTTCGTCGTGCTCGCCGCCATCGGGATCAGGCTCATGGCGATCAGCTGAAGCAATACGTAACCC